>Ga0265296_1001378_pt1 | contig 28252 bp, 28 predicted proteins | sample MunlanPumphouse1_FD_189073 | JGI IMG/M metagenome (GOLD analysis project Ga0265296, IMG submission 189073) | Groundwater microbial communities from a municipal landfill in Southern Ontario, Canada - Pumphouse #1 | ecosystem: Environmental > Aquatic > Deep subsurface > Groundwater | place... | reverse complement strand
GGCCGTTCCGTTCCAGTCCATTGTAGAGCCAGCGCTCCATACGACGGGTCTCGTCGACCGGCGGCAGCCAGGTCAGGGAGAGCCGGTAGTCCGTCTCAAACGCCGGATCGGAGGCCTCGAACCGCTCGCGCCGTTCGGCATCGACCAGCCAGGCCGCGTCCAGATCGAACACACTCTCCGGATAGGGCGACGCCGGTCTCCGGCGCGCCTCCATGTGGACGCACCAGCCCGTACCAAGGCGTTTCAGGGCATTGTTCAACCGTGCCCGCACGGCCATCAGCTCGTCCTCTGTCGAGGATTCCAGGTCTGGACCACGGAAGCTGAAGGCGGTCAGGAAGGACCCGTCCTTGTTCAGTACCACACCTGGGGCCACCAGCGCCGCCCAGGGCAGGTGATCCGCCAGACAGGCGGGCATCTTCCGGTACTCGTCCAGGAAGCGCATGTCAGGCGTCCAGGTGGGCCGGCAGCGCCAGATGACGCCGCAGCACATCGAAGAAGCGCCGATCGGACCGCGTGGCCCACAGACCGATGGCATGGGCGACTGCCCACCAGAGAAGGCCCAGCCACCAGATCCGCAGCGCCAGACCCAGGACGACAGCGATCGTGCCCATGGCGATGGCATAATCCCGTGGCATGCCCGCCATCAGCACGGGCTCGGCAAGGGCCTGGGCGACCGGCAGGTCATAGCCTTCCCGGCGTTCTGTCGAGGCGTGGGCCATCAGCCGATCTCCACCCCACCGGCAAAGCCGAAGAAATCCAGGAAGAAGGTGGACGCGGCGAAGGCGATGGACAGGCCGAACATGATGCCGAGGCCCCGTCGCATGGAGGAGCCGTTCTCGCTCATGGCGATCCCGGCCCCGAACAGGACCACGGCCACCACGGCCGCGGCCTGGACCACCGGTCCCGTTATGGATTCCACCACCTGTTGCAGCGGCCCTTCCCACGGCATGCCCGATCCTCCGGCCAGCACGGGTCCGGCGACCATCAGGCCGCACGCCATCGTCGCGCCGAACAGGCGCCATCCCAGTCTTCCACGCATCTGAAGTCCCTCGTTTCGGCGTGTCCCTGCACGCTTCGACTCATTGCAAACCCATCCATCCACAGGTTGTCAACAGTAAAAATCAGACGAAATCCGGTAGCTTTTCTATAAGTTACTCATGACTTGCTGTAACTCTTCCAGCAGAGATCCATTTTGCTGCTCTGGGGTTGAGTTGACGCGTCGATGACTTGTCAAAAGTCCCGCCAGATCCATGCCGGCACTGGCCTTGAACAGCTTCGTCATAATCGGCTGGCAACCGAACCCGGCGCGAGCGGGCAACAACACCGGCCCGCCACAATCTGCGCGTGACTTCAGGGCCGGTCAGAAAAGCGGTCCGAGCCCACCGCGTTCGGGCACCGCCCTATCAAGTCACCCGGATCCTACGATCCTGGACACGGACGCGGTTTGCGTTCCCACTCTGAAACCGGGCCAACGACCTGGCCGGAGCGCCCATCCGGTGCACTCAGTCCAGGATGGAGGGGCAGTATGAAGACCGTCCAATCGATGCGTGGACGTGGCACGAAGCGTGAGGCAGTAGCCTCTCCCTACGCCACATTAGATGGCCAGATACGGACATTTATCTTGCGTTTTGATGTATAACTGGCCATATATGGACGATGCTGAAGACACCACTCGAGATCCAGCATGGCCTTGCCGAACGGTTGAAGGCCCGTCGCATCGCCCTGGGCTGGACCCAGCAGGTCGCGGCCCAGCGCTCGGGCGTCGCTTACCGGACCTGGCGAAGGCTCGAGACTGAAGGCAAGGCCTCGCTTGAGGACGTGATCAAGGCGGCCGTCGCCCTGCGATGCGAAGGCGGTTTCGAGACCCTTTTCCCGCCACCGGCCGCCACCAGCCTGGATGACCTCCTCAAGCGTCAGAGCGTGGAGGCGACGTCGCCCGTGCGGGTACGGGCGCGCAGGTCGCAGCGATCATGAAGCTGGTGCCCGGAGCCCCGCTGGCCGCAAGCCTCAAGTTCGACGATGCCGGGGCTCCGATGCCGATCGGCCGGCTGGCCATGGCCAGCGGTCTGGCTCAGCTGGAATGGTCCAGCGAGGCAATCGCCGCAGCCCTACCGGTCTCCGGCCTCCTCTATCCACCCGAACCCGGCCTTCATCCCGCGCGCGGACGCGAGTTCGACGGCCTGCATGGCTTTCTGTCGGACAGCCTGCCGGAGGGGTGGGGCCATCTCGTCATGCGCCGTCGCCTGGCCAGGCTCGGCGTACAGATCGACGGCTTGAGCCCCCTGGATCGTCTGGCCCTGGTCGGTGACCAGGGTCGTGGAGCCCTGACCTATCAGCCATCGGCCGCGCCCCCGCCGGAAGTGCAAAGCCTCGACCTGGATGCCCTGGCCGCTGAATCCATGGCCATCCTGGCCGGCCAGGAAGGCGAGCTCGCGGCCACCCTGGCCACCCTGGCCGGCGGGTCGGGCGGGGCCCGTCCGAAGGTGCATGTCGGGTTCGACGGTGCAGGGCGTATCTCCGTGTCGGAGGGTGAGACGGCTCCCGGCCACGACTCCTGGATCGTGAAATTCGCAGCGACGAACGACCCGCCCGACATCGGTCCGATCGAAGCGGCCTATGCGGCCATGGCCATCGCGGCGGGGCTGGAGATGGCCCCCTATCGTCTTCTGCCATCCAGAACAGGGCCCGGCTATTTCGCGACGCGACGGTTCGACCGGCCTCATCCGGGTTTACGCCTGCACATGGTCTCGCTGAGCGGTGCGGTCGAAGCGTCATGGCGCCTTCCCTCGAGCTACGACCTGTTCCTTCGGGCGACGATGACCATCACGCGCCACGCGGACGATCTGCTCGCGGTCTTCCGTCGCATGGTCTTCAACGTCCTGGCCAGCAATCGCGACGACCACACACGCCAGCACAGCTATCTCATGGATGCCGGCGGTGAATGGCGTCTCGCCCCCGCCTACGACCTCACCTATTCGGCGGGCCCCGGCGGAGAGCACTATCTCGACATCGAGGGCGAGGGCCGCCATCCGACCCGTTCGAACGTACAGGCGCTCGGACGAAGGTACGGCCTGTCTGACGCCGTCATGGCCTCCGTGATCGACGAGGTGCGGGCCGCAGTGGACGGCTGGTCCCGGTTCGCTGACGAAGCCGGGGTCAGCAGGGCGTCCAAAGCCGAAATCCGTACGGCCCTGGACGCGGTGGCCCTGCGCTTCCTCGCCTAGGTCCACGCTCCGTCGTCACGGGCGCTCCTGGCCTCGCTAGGCCAGCCTGGCGAGCCTGTACCGCTCGCCGTCCAATCCCACCATGGCCATGACGCTCTCTACCCGTCGTCCCTCCGGGGTCCGGGCTATATGGACGATCCGTTCGACAGCCTGGGCGATCATGCGGCGCGGCGGCGCCGGCGAAACCTCCAGGATCAGATCCTCGAGCCGCCGTGGCACATCCTCCCCCGAGTTGGCGTGGATCGTCGACAGCCCTCCGGGGTGGCCGGTGTTCCAGCTTTTAAGCGTCTCGAGGGCAGCGGCCCCATCCCGCATCTCTCCGACCACGATCCGGTCCGGTCGCATCCGGAGTGCCGATCTCACCAGATCCGCCACCCCGAGTGTCGGGTCCCGCCGGGTCAGCACCGCGACGACGTCCCAGGCCGAACACTGCAGCTCGGCGGTGTCCTCGATCAGGAAGACCCGATCGTCGGCGAAGGCTGGATCGGCGAGCACCGCATTGGCCAGGGTCGTCTTGCCCGATCCCGTCCCGCCGGAGACGAGGATATTGCGTCTCTCCGCACCCGCCAGCCGCAGGGCGTCGGCCTGGACCTGCGTCATCACCCCATCCCGTACGTAGTCCTCCAGCGTCCAGATCACCGCCGGCCGCTTGCGGATCGAGAAGGCGGCTTGCGCCACCAGCGGCGGCATCAACCCCTGAAATCGCTCGCCCGTCGACGGCAGAACGCCGGCGAGGTGCGGGGTTTCTCGGGCGACACTCTCGCCCATATAGTCGGCGATCAGACGAACGGACCGCTCCCTGGCCTCGGCGGAGAGCCTTGCGCCGGTGTCCCTGCGCCCCTCCCCGCTCCGATCCAGAACGATGCGCCCGTCCGGATTGGCCATGATCTCCACTACGGCCGGCTCGAGCAAGGCCTCCAGCACCACGGGTCCCAGCGCATGGCGCAGTGCCTCGAGCTTGCGCTCGGCGACGATCGGATGGGTCAAGCGCTGTCCTTCCCCGGATCGATCTGGCGATCCCGCGTGCCCGCCACGATCCGTGCCGCGGTCGCGTCGAGCAGCCGTTCGATCCTGATATCGATCGCCGCCTGGACGGTCGGATCCTGGTCCGCGATCACGTCCGGAAGGCGCAGGAAGAAGGCGCGTGCTACCTCGATCAGCAGCTCCTGAACGATCTGCATGTCACGCGCGGTGGACCGCATGTGATCGCGCAGGGATCGTTCGAGGTTCTGCATCCGGTCCTCGGGATCGGCGCGCGGATTGCGCAGCAGCCCCCGCGAGATGGCCTGGCCTGCCGCCTGGCTGAGCGGCACCCGCGCCGCGCGCGCCTCCCGGTTCAGCGCCGCGAACAGCTTCTGATCGGTCAGATAGACCTGAACCCGGCTCGCGGGCACGCTAGTCCTCGTCATGTGTCCTCTCCTCCTGGAGCCTGTCCAGCACCGCTTCCTGGGCCCCCATCTGCCGGACGACATCGGTCATCGCCTGGCTCACCACGGCCGCAGCCTTCCTGTCGTCGATGGCCGCCTTGATCTCCTTGAAGAGAGGCAGCTGGGCCTCCGGATCCACGCCGCGCGCCCTCACCCCGGCCCAGGCGTGAGGGCGCGCCGGCGGTCCGTCCAGGCGAGCCGACTGGTCCGGCGCTGGCAGGTCGGCCCGTTTGCGATACGGTCGCCGGCGATCGTACTTCAGCTTCTTCGTCCGCAAAGGCCGCCGGCCCGTGACGAAGACCAGCTGCTGGTCGTCCGGCAGGGCGCGTACCTCGCCGGGTTCCAGAAGCGGGCGTTCCGTTTCCGAGCGCGACACCGAACTGCGTCCCCGGCCCAGCCCGGCTGCCGAACTGCGACTGGTCCGGGTCTCCATCACCATGCCCGTCAGCTTCGACACCTTGTCCGCGGTGAGCGGGTCGAGCGCCGAGAAGGCCGTGTAGACATGGCAGTTGTCGAGGATGGTATTGTGCTGCCCGTAGGTCTCTACGATGTCGTTCAGGGACTGGGCGACGAACAAGGTTTTGATGCCGAATCCCGACATCAGCCGCAGCGATTTCTCGAAGAAGGCGAGACGGCCGAGCAACGGAAACTCATCCATCAGCATCAGGAGATGGTGGGTCTTCTTCCGTCCGGTGGCATCCTCGGTCTCATGGGCTGTCAGAGCCTGGGCCGCCGCATAGAACAGCAGCCGGACCAGCGGACGCAGGGCCGCTGCGTCGGCCGGAGCCACCTGGACGAAAAGAGACACCGGCGCGTCGGCGCACATCAGGTCGCCCATGGCGAAGTCCGAAGCCGACAGGACGCGTTCGAGGTCTTCGCCTGCCAGCCACTTCAGATACGAACGGGCCGTCCCCTGGACCGAGGTGCGGAACCGGTCGTGCATCGCTGCATAACCCTTGACGGCGGTCCGGATGAAAGGGTGGACGGCCGGCTCGCCGTCTGGCCCGAGACTGTGCAACGTCTTGAGCATGACGTCGGCCGTGCCATCCAGATCAGCCAACAGGTCCCGGACGGTCAGAAGGGTCTTCTGGTCATCCTCTGCCGAATGGAGGACGTGCAGGATCACAGCCTCAAGGATTTCGGAAGCCGCCTTGTCCCAGATGGCTTCGTCATCCCGCACTCCGCCCGGGTCGGACAGTATGGCGACCAGCCTCTGGATGGGTGCCAGCTCCCCGGGACCGGGCTGGATCTCGGCGAGCGGGTTCCAGCGTGCGGAGGCCGGGTCGCGGGGGCTGAAGTAGAGCGCGTGCGAAAAACCCGAACGCCACCCCGCCGTGGTTCGCCACAGCTCTCCCTTCGGATCATGCGCCATGACGCTTGCGCCCCACGACAGCAGGGTCGGCACGACATGCCCCCGGCCCTTGCCGCTGCGGGTTCCCCCGGTGACGAGGGTCGGGCGAAGATCCGTCGTCGCCAGCACCCTGCCATCGAGAAGCCCGAGCACCGCCCCGCCGTCGGCCAGCAACCCGGCGGCGCGCGCGTCCTTCATCCCGCCCCATCCGCGAACACGCGCCTGCGAGCCACCCGACGCGAGGGTCGCCAGTCCAAGCCCCGAGACCATGCCGATCAGGATCAGGGGCGAGGTCCTCGACATGGCGCCCTGCACCTCCTCGCCGAACTTCAGTCGCCAGCCCAGGATCGCCCAGGGCGGATAGACGGCGGCTTCCGACGAGACCTGGAGCCGCGCACCCAGGGCCGCATGGTTTCCGTAGGTCCACGCAAACGCCTGCGTCGCCGCGCACAGACCCGCAGCCCCGCCGAGCAGCAGGCCGGCCAGCCGCGCACGAAGGTCAGCCGGCGTCACGGATCGCGCCCCGAACCGCCTCGGCTTCCAGGATCAGCAGCGGAGCCGCCTCCATACGCCTGTGGTGATAGAGGATGAGGGCTCCCGCCAGGCCGTCGTCCGCGGTCTCGAACAGACGCACAACGTCCGCCTCCTCGCTGTCCAGATCGGGGAAGAGGCGGGCTTCCGCCGACGCCAGCTGGATCAGCTGACTGCACACCCGCTGGTAGGCGTCGATCAAGGCCGCATTGCCGGTGCGCTTCACGGCCCTCAGCATCAGGCCCGGCAGGGCACGTCCAGCCTGTACACCGCTCCCTGCCATGGCCTGGTCACGGGCCATGCTCGTGCGAGACGCAGTCAGGCTGTTGATCACGCACTGGAGCCGGAACTCGAGACGGTCGCGGACGATGGCGGGGTCGAGGCGCGGTGCCAGGAAGCCTCCCATCGGAGACCGCTCGATCAGCCCGTAACCGCACAGCCAGACCAGGGCCTCGCGCACGGGCGTCGCTGACAGGGACAGCCTGCGGGCCTCGTCCATGATGACCACCGGGGAGCCCGGGACATAGATGCCCTGCTCGGCACGCGAACGCAGGCTGTCCAGCGCATTGGTGAAGGGATCACGTCTACGGGTCACGGTCCTCTCCGTCAGTAGGCGGAGCATTCAGCAGGACGTTGAGACGCGCCAGCACAACCCGTCGATTCGTGGGCCCGACGCCGAAAATCGACGCGGCCCACGCCACAAACCGCGTCGAACCGCGCCACTTTATGTCGTAAAATCTGCCGCCAGGCCTGCATCGTCCGGTTGCGCCTTGATCAGCCGCGTTTCGCGCAGCACGATCAGCACCGGAGGGCGTTGCAGATGCCAGGGCGTGCGTCGGACAACATACGCGACAGTCAGTTGCTTTCGGCCGCTGTCAAACTCGTTCGGAAGTCCACCGGCCTTTCGAGCCGTGAGGTCGCCCGGAAGATGCATATCGCCCTGCGGACCTATCAGCGGTTCGAGGGCGGGCTCAACCGTCTCAACCTCGACCACATCCATCGCTTCGCAAAGGCCACCTCCAGCGATCCCTATGCCCTGCTTATCGCCGTCATGATCGGTGCGCCCCGTTTTGCGCTGAACGCGGCGAACAACAATCTGGCGACCATCCTCATGGTGGCGGTCCAGAACCTGGAAGAGTCGCTCGGCGACCGGATCGCCGAGCTCGAGACGCGCGACTTGATCAGCGCCATCACCAAGCCGTTCGACGCCCTCGCGGCGCAGGTTCTAGCGACAGATCCCTCTGCGGAATGGCTCGCCCGGGGTCGGACAAACCTGAACATCCGTCGCCCCACACCGGGACGGTGAAGCCGGATATTGGTCAGATATAGCTTTTCTGCCGCCCCCATCGGGCGCTCCGTCGGACCGCCACATCCGTGGCCATCAGCAAAGGAGACTGAGATGAAAACGACAACCTTGATCCGCGTCAGCTTTGGCAGCGCCAAGGCCCTGACCCGGGACGGCCTCACCGGCCCCTATACCGAGGTCAAGATCCAGGACAGCCTGTTCCCGCCGGCTGGCTGAGCGACGACCGTGGGCGGTCGGCATCCGGCCGCCCACAGTCTGTCCCCCCTAAAGACTGCAATATCATCCGCCGCGTCGTGCCGACGCGCCACCCGTCAGGCCAGCGCCTATTGTGCGGCCACCGCGCTGTCACTTGCCGGTCGCCGTATCGAATTCGCCCGGAAAGAGCCTGTCATCCGCGAGGTTGCGAGTATTCATCGCAGATCCCGATCCGGCCTGCCGACGCCCGAAGGCACGCCCGAAACCCTCCTCAGAACGCAAAAACTATACTCCAGATATAGCTTTCATGCCGGGCGACCGGAGCGTCACCTCGGGCTGCCACACTGGGTGGCACACCAGATGAGGAGACCGAGATGAAGACCCTGCTTCTGCACATCAGCTTCGGCAGCGCCAAGGCCCTGACCCGCGACGGGATGGGCACCCGCTACAACGAAGTCCACATCGCCGACAGCCTCTGGCCTGCGGCGGGCTGAGCGGCCTGCGGGCGGCCGACGGTGAACCGCCGGTCGCCCGCAGATCGTGGACGAACCCACCGGTCCCGAAAGCGAGCCACCATGTCCAAGCAACTCTGGCCGGCTGAAGGCGTCTTCCTCGCCTGTGTCGATGACGACGTGATCGTACTGAACCTGGCCGCGGACCGGTATGACGGCCTGCTGGATGCCGGCGACCGCATCCGGCTGGATGACAATGGCGCGCTCCATATCGTCGACGCCGATATCGCTGCGGAGCTCATCGCAGGCAGGATAGCGACTGCGGCCCAGCCGCTCTCCCGAAACCCGAGACCTGTCGCAGCACGTCGCGAACTCCAATCGGACCCTGCCCCGGCAGGAAGAGACGTCCTCCGTGCGGCCATCAGCCTCTTGACGGCCACCCTCAGATTCAGGGGACGATCGCTCCTCTCGCTCGTCACCTTCCGGCATCGTCTTAGCGATCCTGACGCCGTCAGCGAGGCGCGCCTCGGAGAATTGGTCGGCGCGGCAAGGGTCGCCCGCCCATGGATCCCGTTCGAAGGCGAATGCCTGCAGCGGAGCTTCCTGCTCCGGGCCCATCTGGCAGCGCAGGGCGTCGCCACCGACTGGATCTTCGGTGTGGCGACCTGGCCATTCGCAGCCCACTGCTGGCTCCAGATCGGGGATCTGGTCGTCGGCGACCGTCTGTCACGCGTGTCCCGCTTCACCCCGATCATGCGGGTTTGAGATGGGCGAGTTCCTGATCGTCGGCCGTGGCCCGGGCCAGAAGGATCAGGTCGCGCTTCGGAACGACCTTCGCGACCGCGCGGCGGGAGAAGGTTTCGCCTTGATGGATCTCAACATCCACACCTGGCTCGCCGTGCGCGGCCCGCATCCCCCACGGACTCTAAGGGTCGCCGACTGGATCCTGATCGGCGATGTCTTTGATCGCTGGCGTCCGACCATCCCGACTGTCCCGACCGGCGATCCCCTCGCCTACGAACGCAAGCTCATGTCCCGGCTCTGGGGGCGCTATGTCGGCATCCAGTTTCATGCCGACCACAGCCTGCGGGCGATCCTGCGCGATCCCTCCGGTGCCCTGGAATGTGTAGCCTGGGAGCAGGACGATCTGACCATCGTCTGTTCGTCAGTGCAGGACTGGCTGATCCACCGCTTGCGCCCGGGATGGCGGATCGAACCCGACCGGGTGGCGGCGGCCTTGCGCGATCCGATCCCCGCCACGGGACGGCTGATGCTCGTCGGCCCCACCGCCCTGGAGCCATCCACGCTTCAGCCGCTTCCGCTGGACCAGCAGGCCGAAGTCCTCTGGAGCCCGATCGAGCACGCGCGACGAAGCCTCGGGCCTGAGCCCTCCGTTCAGGAAGCTGCAGCCACCGTGAGATCAGCGCTCGACGAGACGGTCAGGGGGCTCGCGGGCCTTCCCGGCCGGAGCGCCGCGGAAGTCTCCGGAGGCCTGGATTCAAGCATCATCGCCGCCAGTCTGGTGCACGCTGGAGCCAGGCCGTCGCTCTGGCTCAACGCCTTTGGTCCGACGCCGGAATCCGACGAGCGGACCTATGTAGACGCCCTCGCCCGCAAGCTGTCGATCAAGCCGACCTCCGTTCCGCATGCGACAGCCCCGATGACGACGGCCTGGCTCGAGGGCCTGTCTCCGGACTTCAGGCCGGGCCTGAATGCCATGGACCTTCCTCACGATCTCGACTGGGCAGACCGTCTCGGCAAGGCCGGGGTCAACTCACTGTTCACCGGCAAGGGCGGCGACTCGGTCCTGTTCAACAGGGCCACCAGCGACGTCTTCATCGACGTCTGGCGGCGCAGCAGGCGCGAGGCCCTGACCTCGGCCGACACGTTCGAGCTGGCGGCCTCCAACGAGGTGTCGCTCTGGACCCTGATCGCACGTGCCCGCGACCATGCCAGGACGGGAACAACGTGCCCGCGGCGATCCCATCCGATGCTGCCGCCGCTGCCAGGTCCGTCGCCGTTGCACCCCTGGACCCGGGGTTGGGACGCCTTCGGACCGGCCAAGGCCATGCATATCGCAAGCCTGGCTGACAATGTCGCCCGGCACGGACCTTCCGCCCTCAGCCGTACGGTCGATCTGCGCAACCCGCTCTGCGCCCAGCCGGTGATCGAAGCCTGTCTTGCCCTGCCGACGTCGGTCCTGACGACCGGTGGGCGGGAAAGAGGACTGGCACGCCTGACCTTTGCGGACCGACTGCCACCCGAGATCGTCGATCGCCGTTCAAAAGGCGACATGACGAAGATCTATGGCCGCATGATTCTCGAAGGACTGGACGTGCTTCGCCCCTGGCTGCTTGAGGGCCGGCTCGCCGCCCTGGGCGTGATCGACCGCGCCGAGGCCGAAGCCGGGCTGACGCGCGAGGCCCTGGTCTGGCACGGTAGATATTCCACCATCATGGTGGCGGCGGCGTTCGAGTCCTGGGTCCGCTCATGGGAAAAGAGGCTGGCTGCGTGACATCGCCAGGCTCTGACAAGGTCGTGTCGAGCCAGCCAAAGATCTGCCGATACTTGTCGAGGATGTTCGCTGGTGACCAGACGTGGTGTTTTTCACCCCAGTAGGTGATCAACTTCACCTGCTTGCCTTCGCGGTAGAGGGCGCTGAACATCGCCTCGGCCTGCCGCATCGGCACGAAATCCAGGTCTGCAGTCAGCAGAAGCACGGGGGCCGTGACGTCCTCGGCCCGCAGCCAGGGGCTGGAAGCCAGATAGGCCTCCGTTGCTGCCCAGGGCGGCGCGCCGAAGCGGCCTTGCCCCTGCTCTACAAAACCCTGGGGTTGTCGGTCGCGCAATCCGTACTGGGTCAGGTTCCGGGTTGGCGCGTTGAACTCGCTCCAGGATCCCATCCAGTCATAGATGCCAGCCGATGCGATGACCGACTGGTAGCGGGTCGAACGGGTGGCAATCTCCATCACTGCGTATCCGCCGAAGCTGTGTCCGAACAGAGCAAGCCGGTCGGCAGGCAATTCCGGATGCGCAGACAGGGCGGCATCCACCGCCAGATCCGCCGCCCGGCTGTAGGTCTCTCCCCTCACCGCCGGCTCCAGGTTGCTGGGAATGGAAGCGCTAAGCACCGCATAGCCGCCGGCAGCCAGGACGCCGGGCCGCACCGCATAGGTCATCGTCAGCGGATCCCACCAGACCAGGCTATCGGTCCCGCCCGGATAAACGTCGACGATGACGCCCTTAACCTCGCCCGCCTCCTCGCCTGGCGGCAGCCAGAGCCAGCTGCGGGTCTGTGTTCCATCGACGCCCCGGTGATCGATGGCCACCGGCTCCACGAGTTTCACGTCCCGCTTGCCGCGATTGACGGCATCGAGCGCCACGGCGCGGTCCCCGGTCCGAAGGGTAAGCGTCTCCTGCATCCCTGCTCGCTCCAGCACCAGCATTGCCTCCGGAGACACCGCCAGCACACGCGGCGGCCTGCCCCCGACCAGGGGCCCTTGCCGCACCATGCCGCCGTCCTCATCGATGATGACACTTTCCCCGGTCGATACGGTCGCCGCCGTCCAGTCGCGACGCGGCGCGTCAACCGATAGCCTGCGCACGATTTCCGGATCGGCCGATACGGCCGCCTGGACCGTCACGTCGGCCGGCGTCAGTCGCCGCGGACCGGTCGCTTCAGCTGCCCAGAGCGCGCCGTCCGCGAAGAACCGGAGCGCGGTCTCTCCTGCCGAGAAAAACCGGACCGGGGGTGTTGTCAGCGCGTGTGTCAGGTTCAGCGGAGGCGCACCCTCCGATAAGAGATACCAGTCGAACCGGCCGCCATCCGAAGGTCGGGCGTAAACCAGAGGCGTGTCGCCGATCCAGTCGGCGCGGACGCCATTGACCACCTGTTCGATCGTCCCCGTCGACACACCCGGGAGGGCCACCTGCTCCGCCCCGTCAAAACCCACACGGTAAAGACCGCCCTGGTCCCAGTCGGCATTGTCCTCACGCATCCAGACGAGGATTTCCCGTGATGTCGATGACCAACGCAGGAGATGTTCGCCAACGTCCCGACCCGGCATCGGCCGCAAGACACGGCCGTCCGGCACATGGACCAGCGACAGCCTCTGGCGCCGGGCGCTCTCCACATAGACGATGCGCTCGGGTCTGATAGGCGCGATCTCTTCGGCCAGGATCGTCGCGACCGCGGCCTTGTCGGGGGACAGCGCGAAATCGACGACCTCGCCCTCGATCAGGTCCCGGCGGCTGCGGTCCGTCACATTCAGCAGGACCAGGGCACCGACGGACCTCGAGCGTTCAGGGGTCGCCCGTCCGTCCGCGGCCTCGATCACGGTCCGGGACGCTTCACGCCCCGCAGCGGAGCGACGCCAGGCCTCGGACATCTCCTCCTGAAAGCCGCTGTCATAGGCCAGAAGTTCGGGAAGGCTTCCGTCCGGCCGGATGCTGATCACAAGTTCATCGTCCGACCGCCATTCCGCCGTCGCCCCGGTTCTCGGCATCTCCGGGGTCAGGCCGGTCCACCAGACCGACCGGTCGGCCAGGGCGACAATGCCGGCTTCCAGACGGTTACCCTGCAGTCGCGTGATCAGGAGACGCCGGCTGTCCGGAGACCAGGACAGGCGCTGGAGCCCCAGGCCCTCATTCTCGAGCAGGCGTTCCGGCGACCGCTCCGGAGCCTCCAGGTCGACGAGCCAAAGTTCCATGATGGTCCAGGCGGCCCGTACCCCGAAATCGAAGCGTGTGGCGGTGTTGTACGGTCCACGCTTTTCATAGACCGCCCATCGCCCGTCCGGCGAGATCGTGGCCCGACCGAAGGACTCCAGCTCGACGATGTCCTGAACCGTCAGGGCGCGTCTCGAAGGCACCTCCTGCGCGAGGGCTTCAGTGGTCAGCAGGCAGGCGCAGGCGGCCATGGCCCCGAGCAGGGGCCTCATCATTCTCAGCATGACTGGGCCTCACCAGCGCCGGGTGAGTTGAAGCGAGACGACGCGGCCGAGAAGGCTCGCCTGTCCGGGATCGAACCCGTAGCCCCCCGGTCCATCATAGAAGGGCGGATCCTCGTCGAAGAGGTTCTCGACGCCCAACGTCACCCTCAGGCCGGGAGCCGCGATCCGGTCGAGCGACAGGTTGAACTGGGCGTCGACCGTGTTCCACGCGTCGATCACAGCCCCCAGTCGATCCCTGTAGTCGTCGACATGGGTCAGATGAACGGCTGCATCGAAGTCACCCTGCGCCCAGCGCGCGCCTGCGCGTGCCCTCAGCCGGGCGGGATAGCCGATCAGTCCGACCACCGGGACGACGGGCGCGGTCGGTGTGGCCCGCGTGTCGTAATCGAGAATGTAGGACGCCGACCCGTCCAGGGTCAGACGTCCGCTGCCAGCCGGGACGGTGTAGCTCCCCGAGGCGTCCAGCCCCCTCACCCGCACACTGCCGGCGTTGACGAAACGGATGTCCACGATGGCCGCATAGGTATTGAGTGGATAGAGGCTGGAGAACCCCGGAAGGGTCGAATAGCCCTGCACCAGGGCCAGATCGGCCGGATTGGTCGCCGGGCTGATGAACCTCACGAAATCGGTCAGGGTGGGATCCGTCAGCGCGCCATTGATATTGGCGTTGACCGGCTGGGCGATCCGGTCCTCGAACCGCGTGTCGAAATAGTTGAGGCTGAAGGCCGCTCCCCTGCCCCGCCTGTAATCGACGCCGACGGTCAGCGTCTCCGAGGTTTCAGGCCTGAGATCCGGATTGCCGCCGATCAGGAAGAGGGACAGGGCCCGACTTCCGTCGGCACGATTGAGGAAGGCGGCGGATGCCCCGGCGGAATCGAACAGTTGCGGCAGGGCTCCCGCCCGGAAGGACGTGCCCCAGCTGGCCCGGACACCCAACCCCTCCAGGGGCGACCAGATCACACCGAACTTGGGGTTGGTCGTCGTCCCGAAGTCGCTGTAGTCCTCGTACCGGCCCGCGATCGACACCTCCAGCGAGCGGAGACCCGGTCGCGCATTGTCCGGCCCCACAATCGGGATCCGCGCCTCCGCAAACACCGCGCCGATCGACCGCTCGCGTTCCGGCGTCACGAAGCGCAAGGGCGTCGCTGCGCTCAGGAAGCTCAGTCCGCGTGTCTCGAAGCTCTCCCTGCGGGCCTGTGCGCCGACCGCCAGAGCGATGTCGCCGCCCGGCAGCGTCCACAGCGGACCCTGGGCCAGAAGATTGGCCGAGGTCGCCCGGCTGCGGTTGTGGGCCTCGCTGCGTCCCTGGCGAATGAAGTCCAGAACGGCCCGACCGTTGGCCGTACCGTCGCCGAAGAGATTGAAATAGCCATCGACCGCCGCGCGGTAGGGCGTGTTGGGATCGTCGGGGATGTTGCCGAGCGCCTCGGCGAGAAACCGGGTGTTGACCCGGTTGCCATTGCCGAAGTCCGCTCGTTCCTCTGCCCCCGTGACATAGCCTTCCAGCAACCACTGTGCGGGCAGATCATAGGTCGCGCCCAGGGTCACGCCGAGACTGTCGGAGCCCGCATAGCTGCGTGCCGGTCCCAGCTCCGGCACGAAGGAATAGCCGATGGTGTGCGAGGCGGCCCCGGTCGGCGAGACGAAGAAGGGGTTGGCGCGCGTGACGTTGAAGACGCCGGCATTGTTGAACGCCGCGATCTCGCTGGTGCGGTTGTTGTAGCGGACGTCGGCCGTCAGCTCGAGATTGTCGCCGATCGACTGGGTAAACCGGCCATAGAGGCTGTGCCGCTCGACCGAGGGCAGAAGGTCGGACTGCTGGTTGATCGACTGGAGGTTCGCCGCCCCGGCCACGAAGTCTGCGGCGGTCTGTGCCGTGCCGCTCGGGTTTGGCCGGATCGCAAAAAGCGAGACATAGCTGGCCGTGGCCGCATCGAACGACACGATGTTTCCGGGTGCCGAATAGAACACCCTGCGGTCGGTCCCACCGTAGGGACGCAGGTCGCCGTCCGCCGTATAGGGCCGGTCCAGGGAGCTCAGTCCGTTCGACGTCTGGTATTCGTAGGACAGATAGGCCGCCCCTGTCGCCCAGCTCTGCCCCATCAGATGTGAGGCCGTGACCGATTCCGCACCTCCCTCTGCCGCAGACACCCGTACGCGGCTTTCCTGACCGTCGAAGCGCCGGCGCATGATCACATTGACCACGCCCGCGATGGCATCCGCGCCGTAAAGGGCGGAGGCTCCGTCCAGAAGCACATCGACCCGCTCCACAGCCGACGAGGGCAGCGCCGAGATGTCGGCGAACTCTGCCCGCGATCCCGTGCCCGCGAACCGCCGCCCGTTCACCAGGGTGAGGGTCGAGGCCGGCCCCAGACCGCGCAGGTTCACGCCCGTGGCGTAGACATTGTTGGAGGCCCCCGTATCGGTCGCCGCCGCCTGCACCAGCGGCGTGGCCGACCCCGCATAGTTCTGCGGGATATCCACCAGCACCTCGGCAACACTGCCCAGGCCCCGTCGATCGAGCGCATCCCGGTCCAGCCTGATCACCGGCGAGGCGATGTCCCCCGCCGACCGGAGCAGCGTACCGGTCACCACCACCTCGTCCAGTTCGGTGATCGGCTGGTCTGACGCGAGCTCGATCCGCCGGAGCACGATGACGCCAGGGCGTCGTTCACCCCACGTCAGCCCCGACCCTGCCAGCAACCGGTCGAGGGCGTCCGACGGAGCGTACCGCCCCCGCAGTCCATCGGTACGAAGACCCGCGACCAGCGAACTCAAAAAGAAGATCTGCTGGTCGGATTGCGCGGCATACACATTCAGCGCATCGCCCAGAGGCCCGGGGGCAATGTCGAACTGCCGCGCCTCCTGCGCGCAGGCATTCGAGCTCGCAGCGGCGACGCAGACAATCAGTGCGCTGCAGGTCAGCAGATTCAGGCGTTTCATTTGGCAGACCCCTCCCGACGCGAACCTGCGTCAAAGGGTAGATCGCCAAACCGGCCTCTAACCCCGGAGCCCGTGCTCAATTATTTCTCGGCCGACAGACGGACCGCGCCATCGCGACCTTCCGAGACCTGCAACCCAAGCGTCTCCGAAGCCGCGAGCACGAACGCGTCCCTGTCGCCCGTCCTGAAGATGCCATTGACCGCCTCCCGCTCCAGACCGGGTGCGTCCAGAATGACGGGGTCGGTCAGATACCGGTTCACTTCCGCGACCGCGTCCACCAGGGCCGTGTTCCGAAAGACCATCCGTCCCTCGGCCCAGCTCGTCGCCGCCGCGACGTCGACACCCGAGACCCTGAGCGGGCCCTTCCCGGCCAGCAGGCGCTGTCCGGGATCGAGTCGGGCGCGCTGCCCCTCCCCCGCCCTCACAACATCGACGGCGCCTGACACGAGGGTGACCTCTGTGCTGTCGCCCCTGCGCCGGACGTCGAACAGCGTCCCCAGGGCGGTCACCTGCGTCTGCCCGGCCTCGACCACAAAGGGTCGCCCGGCATCATGCTGCACGTCGAACAGGGCCTGCCCCCGCTCGAGCTCGATCAGGCGCCTGCTTCCGGAGAATCTGACCCGCACACGTGTGTCGGTGTCCAGCCGCACCGATGATCCGTCCGCCAGCTGCACCGAGCGCTGCTCGCCAATCGCCGTGGCGTAGACACTGCGTCCGTCCAGCCAGACCCAGCCGCCAGCTGCCACCAGCGTCATGGTGGCCAGAACGCCGAGACCCAGGATTACTCGCCGTGGCGCGCCCGTGCGCTTGCCGGTGCGCGACAGGACGGCATTCACCTCATCCGCCAGGACCGGATCGCTCGCCAGCGACGCGGTGGACGCCCAGACCTGCTCGACCCTGCGATAGGCGTCCGCGTTCTCGGCCACCTTGCGCCATTCGAAAAAGGCTTCGACGGTCTCCGCGCTCACGCGCGGTTCGCCGAGCCGCTTGTGCCAGGCGGCCGCCTCGACCTCCGCGGTCGTCACCCGTCTGGTCGGGCTCGTCATGACGCCACCACCGCTAGGACCGAAGCTGGGCGGCGCAATATGCCAGGGCCTTTGTCATCCGCCATTCAACCGTTTTCGGGCTGATGCCCAGCTGCTCCGCGATCTGCGCATTGGACAGACCACCAACCCTGTTTAGCACAAAAACATCGCGCAGGGGTTGCGGTAAGCTCATCACGATCTGGCGGGCCAGCAGAGTCTCGTCCTGGCTTGATTCCTCGACGCCCCAGGCCGCCAGATCGACCTCATGCTCCCCCCTGTCCTCCAGGCGACCGCGGCCGATCCGCGACTGAAGCGCGACGTTGGACGCCACCTTCAACAGATACGCCTTCGGCGCTCTCATTTTGCCCGTCTCGGACAGACGGGACACGCGCAGCCAGGTGTCCTGGATGAAGTCTTCGGCTTCCTGGGCGCCGTAGCGCCGAACCAGGCACTTGCGCAGCCAGACAGCGTAGCGTCGGTGCAGCTGGTCAAGCCAGACCCGACGCTCCTCGCTCGTTCCCTCCAGGCTGTCAGTCACGCCGGCTGTCCTGCCTTCTAAACAAATCAGTGGACTGCAAAGCCTACATGGAACAGCCATTAGTTACTATAGTGACTGGTCTGCGATGGCCATTTCCATGCGCCTATCGCGATGGACTTGAAGAAAATTTATGGCGCGGTTGTTCGGCGTGAACGCGTGGCCAAAGGAGTGTCGATCGAAGCACTGGCCCACGACGCCGGGCTGTCTTACAGCTATTTCGACTCTATGGAGCTTGGCAAAAGAAACCCCTCACTTCGGGTTATCTTCGCCGTGGCTGATGCACTGGGTGTCGAAGCGGATCAGATGGTGCGCGAAGTCGCCCAACAGCTAGCGGCACAACCTGACGAAAAGGCATCAGCCCGTCGTTAAGTCACTATAGTAACTGGTCCAAATCGGCTTGGTCAGTGCGTCTGCTGACATGGGCCTCGCGGCAAACTTTGCAGCAAATCTTCGGAGAGTTAGGCTCGCCAGGGGTCTCACTCTGGAGGCCCTCGCACTCGAAGTCGGGCTGTCGTACAGCTACGTAGGCGAGCTTGAGCGAGGCCGGCGAAATCCCACTCTGAAAGTGGTTGAGCGTATTGCATCGGTCCTGAAAACAGACGCTGCCGCTATGCTGTCGCGAAAATCTTAGTAGCGATTCCACAGGCGCCAAGGATCATCTGCTCATGTCCTGCCCCCGCCCCACGGATATCTGAGCCAACCCGTTCTGCTGCAGCGTCAGCAGGACCACGGAGCCCATGCCCGGCAAAACGCTACCCGCGCGGAGCCGCGCGAAATGCTCCGCACCGGTCTGATCCCGCACCATGACCCATGGTGAAGCCCCCATCTCATCGTGATGCCCGGCCTTCACCACGGCACCACGAACAGCCCCATTACCCACAAGCTGGACGCTACGCCCCGCCTCCAGCCTGCGCTGGTTCAGCGTCCTGATGATGTCGCCTCTCGCCTGAAGCGTTCGAAGCTTCATTTCCAGATCAGGATCCAGCCTGAACCGCTTCCCCACGCGTTCGGCCACGCCCAGCGCTTCCAGATGACGTAGCCGCCCACGCGTCAGAGCCGCCCACGCGTCGTGACCGCCGACCCCGTCCGTCACCAGGCCGTCCGCGTCCACGGCAGCGAGCAAGCGTCTGTCGAACCCCGTGAAGCGGTTCGCCTCCGTTTCCTTCCAGACCCTTTTCTCCGCGTCGATCCGGGACAGATCTCCAAGCCGCTCCTGGGCAACCTCCTGAGCCCGCGCGCGGAACCCGTAGCCGATGTAATCGCGGGGGATGACCAGGTCGCGACCATCGCTGCGTTTGCCGCGAACGATGACGTGAGCATGCGGCTGATCGGTGTCGAAATGGCAGACACCAACCCATCTCAGCTCGGGTTCGCTGAGGTCCGCCCCCACGCGGCTCATCACCTCCCGCGTGAAGCCCCTGAGATCAGCGATGCGATCCCCATGTTCGGGTGAGATGATGAAGCGGAAGTGGTGTCGATCTCGGCGCCAACCGCGGGTCTCCTCAGCCGGCTCCAGAGCCTCCGCCCGCCCGTTGAAATACTCAGGCCGCGCGCCCTCGACACCCGCTCCGCTCCGCCCGAGATAGGCGAGGTGTTTGGCCAGCGCACCGGCACCAGCAGATCCTTTGCCGCCGTGTCTGCAGACCAGAGCCTTGACGATCACACGCTGCCGGACGTCCAGGCGGAACACACGTCCTGACCGGTTCTGGGCTGCGCGCAAAACCCCGGCGCGATCGCCGAGGGCGAAGTTTCGCGAGCTCGCCAGACGCCTCAGCAATCCGTTCCGTACCGGGATCCGGTCGCGCTTGAGCGACTGTGGCAGACGAAGGTTCAGCCCTTCCGGATCGGCCACCTCGCCACCAGGCATCCGGTCGTGGATTGCATCGCGGACAAGCACATCCCCTCTCCCCAGAGATCAGTCCCTGGCCTGGAAACACGCCAAGTCAGGACAAGTCGGGCACTGGCCCTCACTGGCCAGTCAAGCCTCGGGAAGGATAAGAAAAAAGCAGCATCGCCAGAACCCTCTTTTATCTTGCCCTCCCACCCCTTTTCGAGATTTCCCGCTGCCTTCCGCCACACGTCGCCTACCTCCGCAAACATCCGCCGACATCGCCTCAGCCTCGATCGTCCGGGGCCAGCCGTTTCCGTTCGACATGAAAAAACCCGCCCGGCCGAAGCCGAGCGGGTCGCTTTCGCACGTCTCTGGATCAGGCAGCTCTCGCCCGGATCGGTAGGTGCCGAAGCCCGGCCTCGACCGCCTTCTGCCCCAGGTTCATCGCCGGTCCGAACGGCCGATCGTGCCCCGCCCGTGTCGCATCCAGTGACTTAACCAGGGTGAGGCAGCAGGTCGGCTCAAGCGCCAGCAGTTCATCGTTGGCCCGGAAGGGAGCCGCCTTTCCATGGGTGTCGAAGTCCGCTCGCGCGAGCACCAGCTTGACCCCCTTCTGCCGGGACCATTTGATCGCCAGCTTCTCCGCTCCCTTGGCCCCGGTCGTCGCCAGGGCCATGTCCGGCCACGCCTTCAGCGCCCAGTTGAGTGCATCGAATATCCGGCCCGCATCTTCCGGACTGTCGGCTGTCGGCGCGCCTCTGAAGGCGACGACCGGACCGCCCGGATGACTGCTCCCGGTACGCTCTTCCCTGATCGCCCGGATCGCCAGCCTGGCCTCGATCTGTGCTGCGCTGAGGAAGGTACCTCGCCGGCTCCCCCGCCACGCCGTCCAAACCTCTCCCGAAGCCACCGTCCAGGTCTCGGACGCCGCTTCCCGGATCATCTCCACGGCCTGCATGGCTGCGTCGCCCGAGCGCGCTCTTGCGGTTGCCTCCTGCAGTTCGACATCGGCCGCTTCCGACCCGTCGAAGTCCCGGTCCAGGACGCGCATCCTGTCCCGGGCCTTGTCCGCATCCCGCTCGATCCGTCCCGCTGCCGAATGGAAGGCTCCGATCAGCGCCTCGGCCAGGATCGTCTGAACGTCCTCCAGCGCCGTGTCCGTGACCGCGTCCAGCAGCTCGGTCATGAGCGCTCGTCCCAGGTGGACCAGAGCGTCCTGCGGTGGAAGCTCGCAGGCTCCGTCGGTGAAGGCCGAAAAGCTCTCGGCGAAGGCGTGAGGGTGAGGCGAAGAAGAAGAAGCTGAGTTTTGCATCGAACCATTTCCTGATGTGAAATGTCGAAAGCGCCCCATGCGCAACGACCCCGATCTTCGCCACGTCGGGGCCCCGGCAGTCACCGAAACGGCCCGCCTCTTGCGGGCCGTGGAGGGGAACGGCGCAGCCGTTGACTTCCGGGGTGACGTGACGAAATCGGAGGGCGTTGTGTGGGGGTATGTGACCGACCCCTTCGGTCGGTCACGCCACTCGGCGCCGCGCGCCGATCGGACTGCCGGACATCCTCGGGACGCCCAGACCGGCGGCCTCGCCGCCGCCCACGATCGATAGACGCCGCATGAAGGCGTCAGCCTTCCCGCAAAACTGCCAGGGCGAACAGACTGGTCAGCCGACGTTTCTGATAGCCGATCGCCGCATGGGAGTCGCAATAGGCACCGCGGCTGATGGCCCGTCCGCAAACGGGCAGGCCGCCATGGCCGGGATCGCCGATGGGCCACCGGCATTGACCACGGCGCACCGACCCGAGGGTCGCCAGCGGCACCACCTCTGCGCCAATCTTCGCGGCAGACGTAACCTGTGCCCGAAGCACCGGGCCGGTCGGCCTGACGACCCCCTTCGGTGTCTTTCGCACCGCATGTGCCATCGTCCGTTTCGGCCGCGCGGTCTTCGGTCTCACCGACTGCGTCCGCACGATCCCGAGCCTGTGCAGCTTGCCCAGCACGGCGCTTCGCGTCACGCCGGGTCCAATGCGCCTGGCGATCGCCTCGGCGCTCACGCCCTCCAGCCAGAGTGTCCTCATCGTCTCGACCCTTTCCGTCGTCCATTTCACCGTGGTCATCGCCGGTCTCCCATCGAACCCGATCGGTCCACCCGGGGACCGCCCTTCCTCCTCCCTCCGACACGGAAAAGGCCCGGCGCTTCCGCACCGGGCCTCCTCGGGCTGTCGTCCTGTTCGCCTAGAAAGGGATGTCGTCGGCGGTGTCGTATTGTGCCGGCGGCTCGTTCACCGTCTGGCCGTCTCCGGACCCGTCCGCCGCGTCGCGCCGGTTCTTGAGGCGGATGTCGCCGACCACCAGGCGCAGGTCGTAGTGCTCGACGCCGTCCTTCCCGGTCCAGGTGTCGTTCTCGACATGGCCCTGGATGACCACCCGCGTGCCCTTCTTCGCAAAGGGCTCGATGTATTTCTCGGTCGTCGCCTCGTTGAAGCAGACGCAGTTGAAGCCCGTGGTGCGTTCACCCGCCGTACCATCGGCCCGGCGGAAGCGGGTGGTCTCGAGCACGCGGAAGGTGGCGCGCTTTCGGCCGCTTCCCTGGGCCGAGAGGATGGAAGGCGCGGCCACGAGGAAGCCGTCGAGGGTGAGGGTCTGCATGTTCAGTCTCCTTGCAAATGATGATGGGGGATCGCCGCCGTCAGGCGGCCCTGGCCTTCCGCGTCGGCCTGGCCTGCTCCACGCTTTCGGCCTGCGGCTGGATCTCGGCCTGCTCGACCCAGTCGAGCACCGTCAGCCGGTCGACCACCAGCTCCTTGGCCATACGCTCCGTGCCGTCGGCGGCGGTGTAGCCGTTGTCGACAAAGGCCCCGGTGACGACCACCTCGCCGCCCTGCGCCATACCCCGTGCGATGACCTTCTCGTTCAGGCCCTTCGCCCAGCTGATGCAGTTGACGCCGACGAGGCGGTCCTTGCCGCCGAGGTCAGTCCCCCGCTTCTCGAGCAGACGGAACACCGCCTTGTCGAAATCGGCGCTGATCTGTGGCGCGGCCGCCAGCCGTCCCGTGAACACCATGGTCTGCATTGTCAGTCTCCTTGGTCAGGAGGTCGCCGGAAGACCCTTCTTCCCGTCACGCCTCACCCTCCCCCCTCCCTTCCTCCCGAACGTCCGGACGCGGCCTTCGCCGCGCCCGGCTCCGTCCCCTCGGTCAGGCCCGCGACCGCTGAAGCTCGGCCTCGCCGGCCGGCGTCACCACGAACACGCCCGCCCCGTCGTCGGTCCCATCTGCGGCGGAAGACCCGCTGACGCCTCCATCCACGTCCGCCTCCGGGTCGGCGTCCGGACCGTCGTCGGCGAGCAGCGACGACCAGTCGAGCCCCTCTGGGGCCCAACGCTTCCGGGCGGCCTCGGCCTCAACCCTGGTCACAAGCTCGCTCTTCCTGAGCTTGGTCGCCGAGGGATCGGGCGAGCCCATCGCGGACAGCATCCCGACCAGCTCCGTCTTGCCGTGCGCCTGCAGGAAGGTCGCGTCCGGCGTCCAGTGCTCCGTGATGTCTGCCCCGCACAGGACGGCGAGCTCCGCCGCCGCAGCGCGCGCCGGAGTCCTGAGACTGGTGGTGCGCGCCTCGCGGACATCGACGGTCACCGCCACGAGCTCGGCGAGCAGCCGCGCGCGATCCTCAGCGTCCAGCCCATGGATCCAGGCGGCGACCGTCAGCCCGGAGGCATCCCAGGCGAGCCGCCGTTCCTCCAGGCGTGCGTGGACCGCGCCATCGAGCGCTTCGATCATGCGACCGCCGACCGGCTGGAACGGCTTGAGGACCATGCCAAGCACGCCGTCCTCGGGCGACCGGTGCATGCCGAGTACCAGGCTGGTGAACAACCGCGCGAGCATGGCGGTCATGGCGATGTCGGGACGGTCGGCCAGCGCACGGGCAAGGGCCCGCGTCGCCACCTCGGTCCGCAGGGCGTGGAGGGCGTGCCCGACGCCCTCCACGTCCGGCCTCGGCACCGGCAGGACCGGAGATCGCATCGGCGGGCGGCTGAAATGCCTGACCGGCTCAGGCTCGCCTTCGTCATCGTCCTCCGCGGCGATCTCCGGTTCGATGGGCGTCCAGCATTCGACGTCGACCCCGGTCCGGCTCGACGGTGTCAGCACGAGGACAGTGACCACGCGGCCGCCGATCGCAGCCTGGTCGCGTGCGACGCGGGCCCTGATCAGTGCCTCGAGCTGTCCAAACACGTCGTCTGACGTCGGGGCATCACCGACCTCGTCAACCGTCCTGCTGTGGACCTCGCGCGCCTCGCGCCAGGCGAGCGCCTGCTCGGCGGAAAGACCGGCTCCGTAGCTCCAGCCCACAGCCTCCAGGCCTTCCGGACATTCCGGCGCTTCCCCAGCCGACACGTGGACGGCGAACCCCAGCGCCTCGAACGTTTCGGCCACGGGCCGGACGCGTTCGATCCAGGCGCGAGTCAGCACCTCGGGATCGAGCAGGACGGGCGGTCGCTCGCCGAACAGGTCTGGCTCAAGCCGGCCGCCCAAAGCGGCGTAGCGCTCGGGTTCGACAAGGCGACAGCGCGGATCATTGGCCGTGACCCGGTCTTGGTCGAGACTTTCGTGCAGCCGCCATTCCTGGAACCCGTGCCCCTCCAGGGCCGCCTCGGCGAGTTCCTTCTGCTCCTTGCGATTGGTCAGGCGCGCCAGCAGTTTCGCCTGTTTCAGCGTGAGCCGGCCGATCTTCAGCGCCTCCAGCGCCTGGGCCGGGAGCGCCGACAGCGCTGCCAGCCGCCGGATCTCGATCTCTGCATAGCCGAGCGCGGCGGAAATCTCGGAAATGCCCAGCCTGGCCTTGAGCATGCGGCCGATAGCGGCGATGACGTCGGCGAGATGGACCGGTGCCGCGGTGTTGGTCAGCACGGCCGCCGCCGCCTGCCGCGCCCGATCCGTCTCGACGAAGATCCGGACCTGATGGTCGTCGGCGATGTCGCCGGCATCGCGAAGCAGGCGTAGCGCCAGCAGGCGGCGTCGCCCGTCGAGCAGCATCCAGGGCGCTTCGCCTTTCCGGCCGGGACGGGCCGTCGGCCACTGCAACAGCCCCGCCGCCTTGATCGTTGCGGCCAGCTGCGGAACCTGGTCGTCGGCGGGCTCGCCGGCGCGCAGGTTTTCCGGCGCGATATCGAGGTCGCCCAGACGGGCGATGATCTCTCGCCGCCCCGTCGAGGACGTGGCGCGGGCGCCCGGATCGGTCGTCTGATGATCCGGGCGGCGCGCCCTGGCTTTTCTGGTCATGGTGAGGTTCCCACCGGCCATGGGGCCTATCCCCACACCCGCCGGCATCCCTCACCGCCCTTCCTCCTCACTCCGCTCCGCCACGGCCACATCATTCCAGTCGCCGTAACCTGGCGGCGGAAGGGCAATCTCGGCGCTGACACCCTGCGACAGCAATCGATCCTGCAGCACGCCCGCCGCGGTTTCCCCGGCTGCCCCCCGATCCGCAGCGATCACGACATGACGGACCGTGGTCGGGGCGGACCACGTCGCCAGGTTGCGCGCGGACAGGAGCGCCCAGCCCGGCAGTCCGAATCGCCGCGATGCCGAAAGGGTCGTCATCACCCCTTCGCCGACCAGAAGTCGATGTCCGGCGTGATGGAGCCGTACGGCGGATGCTGCGGGAAGCAGGCCCACGGTCTTGCGAGGGAGCCGAAGATCCTGGGCCACGTGGCCGTTGAGGCGCAGGTAGACGATCTCGACGGCCGTCAGCTCACCACGCGCGCCACAGACCCGGGCGACGAGCGCCGGACGGCACCGCGTCGAGTCTCCGAAGACGGACACGGGCGCTCCCGGATGATGGCGCAGAGCGTCCGGCGTCATCCCACCCACGCAACCGACCCGCGAGACCAGATGCCGGAAGGATGCGCTGGCCGGCGTCAGTGGGCCGGCTTCATCCCAGAGCGCCCGCGCCGCCGACAGGCGTCGTAACCCGTCGGGCCGCAGCGAAGACGTCCGCGTCGCCAGCGCGCCTGATCCGGAACCGATGACCCGGCCCGAGCAGTCGATGAGTCCCAGGTCGCGAAGATGCAGGCTGATTTCGCGCCAGTCCGTCGAGCCGAAGGCGTGAATGATGAGCCTGTCGCCCGACAGCAGCAGGGAGACAGACCGGTCGTGCTCGCTATGGCCGGGCGCGCGAACCGTCGCCCGCTGCCCGGCCGCCCATATCTCGCCGCCAAGGGCCTCCACGATCGCACGCAGGTCCCCCATGGCTCAGATTAGCCCCATTGACTTGAAACTGGCCGTGCCCTCCCGCCCGACAATCACGTGGTCGTGGACAACGATGTTGAAGACCCGCGCGGCATCGATGACCTTGCGGGTCATCTCGATGTCGGCGGTCGAGGGAGATGGATCACCTGATGGATGATTGTGGACCAGGATCATCGAAGAGGCGTTGAGCTCCAGCGCCCTGCGAACCACCTCACGGGGATAGACTGGCGCGTGATCGACGCTGCCGTCGGCCACCCATTCTTCCCGGATCAGGCAGTTGCGTCTGTCCAGGTAAAGCGCCCTGAATTGCTCGCGGGGCTGATGGGCGAGCGCCGTCCGGACGTAGGCAAGCAATTGGCTCCAGGATGAAATCACCGGGCGCCTGCAGGCCTCTTCCCGTATGGCGCGGGTGAAGAGTGTGCGCAGCTGCTCCAGCTGCTGGACGACCTGCGGGGCGACCCCAGTCCGCTGAAGCTCGCCGGCTTCCGCGTTCAGGATCGTGCCAAGGTCACCGAAGCGTTCGACGAGGGCGATCGCGGCCGGGTCATCGGCGCGCCGGCCACACGACAGGACAAGCGCAAGAAGTGTGGTGTCGCGCTCGGTCTCCAACGGTGTGCCAGGGTGTGGGTTGGTCGGCACGAGAGCCAGGGCGGATCGGCGTTCGGACGGCATGGCAGGTCTCCAGCGCTCCCGATCGGAGCAACCGCCACAGCCCTTCCTTTCTCCTTCCCTACGCGGCTCGAGCGACATCGCTCGTCTGTCCGAGACGGCGTCCGATTCGAACCATGCTGCGGTCGACCGCCACCACGCACGCGATCTTCAGCGGTGTTCAAAACATTCTTGAGGACATTCGGAACGTCTGCTCGCCGGTCGAAGCCGGGGTGTCTGGTTCTGAACCGGGAGTCCGTGTCCGCTTTCGACCGCTTGCAGACGTTGAACGGGTCCGATGTCGGGCGAGGGATCGAATGTGAGCTTTCAGCCTGGCAGGCAATGACTGATCGCGAGTCTTAGCGGCTGTTCCTGGACTTCAGCCCAGCGGTACAGCGCGGCGGACTTGAGACAGGCTACCGGCGAATGGCGGGAGCGGGACGCCGTCGCAGACTTGGATGATCATCTGATGGCTCACCGTGCCCGGCTGCAGAGGCACGACTGGCTCGATAGGCGTGTCTCGCATCGCGGCCATGTCGCGATAGACGCGGCCACGCAGGACCTGTGTGGTCCGGGCGGTGCAGTCTATCGAATAGAGGCTAGCCCCGAGATCGAAAGCGCCGGCAGGACCGTTCGCGACCCCGCGCAGGACAGCAACTACCCACATCTCATGACGACCGCCCTCTGCTGGCCTCGAAAGGCTGCGGTAGAACGCGGCATTCGGTGCGTCTGGAGCAAGAAGATAGAGGGGCTCAAGCGGGCTCATGTATTGCTCCTCCCAAACCGTTCGCGGCGCGCTTGGAGCTGTCGAAAGTGAGGCGACGGGAGAGGTAGGGAGAGGTGCCGACGCTGTGCGCCCTCGCAATGCAGCCAGCATGGACTCCCTACTGGTCGAGATCTGAGAGCCGGGGAGCGCCGCGCGGTTGCAGATCACCATCCCGGCGGCCTGTGGCGGCGTATCACTGCTGATGGGCTTAGGTCCTTCAGGGACGTTGGCGATGTGCTCGCCAACCTCAGTCGTGATCACATGACTGGTGACCGTTGTCGTCTGCGCCGCGCAGTTCAGCCTAACGGTATAGTAGGACCAGCGCGCCTCTCGCCCCGCGATTTGAATCGGGGCGCTGGTACGGCTGATGACTTCAATGGTCGAGGGAATCGACCCTGCCGGCGGTTCCCGCCATCCGAACCCGCCTCCGTTCGCTGCGAAATAGACCCAGCGCTCCTGGTTCGTAACCGCAGCGGCTGTCTCTGGACCACCAGCTTCCAGCATTGCACCGGTCGTCGAGGTGGGATGATCCGCAATCGGCCCGAAGGCATAAAGCGCCAAAGCCAACTTAAGCGTCACAAAATTCATTGCTGCCCTCCCAATCAGGAACCTGGAGTTTAATCTGGGCATCAAGCAAGGCTACCCCGGTTCTACCAGTGGCCTACTCCAAGGGTTTGCGGTCGGGTGCGCGACGTCCGCTTCCCATCTGTGGACGCCCCCTTCAGCGCAAGAGTGAATCCGGGAGTTTTGACACGTAGTCGGATGCTGCCATCTGTCCGGCCTGTTGTGCGGCGGCGAACCGTCGCTGGCCTGTATGGGA
>Ga0265296_1001376_pt1 | contig 28307 bp, 28 predicted proteins | sample MunlanPumphouse1_FD_189073 | JGI IMG/M metagenome (GOLD analysis project Ga0265296, IMG submission 189073) | Groundwater microbial communities from a municipal landfill in Southern Ontario, Canada - Pumphouse #1 | ecosystem: Environmental > Aquatic > Deep subsurface > Groundwater | place... | reverse complement strand
CCTCTCGGCGTGTATATATTAGGACGCATTACTGAAGAGCCGAATGTGGGAAATCTACAAGTTCGGTTCTGTGAGGGGCGTTAAACAATCAAGAAAGGTTGTTAAGATGTCTACTCGACAAAGAACGGGGTTTACTTTTGTAGAGGTGCTGATTACTGCTTTAATTTTAAGTTTCATGTTCGCCGGGATTTACGCGGTGCTAAATATCGGCAACAAAAATTTTCCCGAAGAAATGGGTTTATTAGACTTAGAGCAGCAGGTGCGCTTAGGCGGGGAGTGGCTGCAAAAGGACCTAAGGGAAGTTATTAATTCCTCGTCTTTGACAGTTACTAATCCCGGGGCCTGCAACGGGGAAATCAGTTTTTCGACGCCTAATAAAAGTCAGCTGAAGTATTACCGCGACCTTAGTGATGCCAATGGCGACGGCAGGGTTAATCAGATTATCCGCGAATACCCCGCAGGCACCAGGTCAGTGAAGGCTAATGATATCAGCTGCCTTGAATTTCAACTACTCCAGAATAACCTGCTGCAGATTAAAATCGATGCCAATAAAACCGTGATGCAGAAGCCGTTTTCCTTCAGCCTGACAGAGAAGGCGAAGATCAGGGCGATTGATGAATAGAAAAGGCATAATTCTCATAGCTTGCTATATGGTAATCGCGGTGCTGATGATTTTAAGCACTGCTTTTGTGGCGCGCAGCGTCTCGGGGAGCCGGATAGCGCAGCGTTATGCCAATTCCACACAGGCCTTTTGGCTGGCTGAAGCCGGGGCAGCACGGGCAATAAAAAACCTCCCCGCGGTAGATGCGGTGGGTTCAGTGACAATAGCACTGGGAGATAAAAGCGGCACATATTCGGCAACCATAGTGCAGCAGCTGCCTACATTAAACCAGTTCAGAATTGTTTCTACCGGTACGGTGAATAATGTTTCCCGTGTTTTGAATATAACCGTAGAGTTGCCGCTTAATTTTACCCCTAACCCGGGATATGTCAGCTATTTTCTGGAGACTAGCGGAAAATTAAAAATTACCGGCAATGTAAAGATAATTCCGGCGGATTCATATATTACCGGATCGACGCGCACCTTTGATAGTATTTTCGGGGTGAGTAAAGTTAACCTTAGGCAGCAGATTCTAGATGCGGTGGCAAAAAATTACCCCTATGTGCATTATTATAATAACCCGCCTAATAATACCCAGCCGGTTAATGGGATTACTTGGGTAGATTTAAGTGGCGATGACCCTTTAACTGCCACTGCTTTTGATTCCAGCTCCGGATGGACTGGGACTGGCTTATTAATTATCGACGGCCACAGAAATGCCCTTACAAATGATATTCCGGCATTAAATTTTACCGGACACGGGAGTTTTCAGGGGATGATTTGGGTTATGGGCACGGCTAAAATTGCCGGGACGCCAATTGTGGGCTCGGTTTTCGCGGAAAGCGACCCTAGCTCTACCACGAAGATAAGCGGCAATGTAACGATGAAGTTCGATTCTGATGCAGTAATCGGCGCTTTTGGCGGCACAAATTACCTTTCTAATGCGCATAATATTGTTTCCTGGAGCGAAGGCTAAATAATGAATCCCAAGAAAGCAGCTTTTAGCATTGGCTTAGATATCGGCACGCAGGCAGTAAAAATAGTAAAATTAAAGTTTAACAAAGATGCTGCCGAGTTGGAGGGTGTCGATTTATTGCCGGCGCAGCCTGAGCTTATGGAGGCATTGAAACAAATCCGCGCGGCACTTAATACCTCCGGCCCGGTGAATGTCGCGGTCAGCGGCCCCTCGACAGTGATCCGTTATGTTAATTTTCCCAAGATGAACGCGGCAGAATTAAAAAACGCCTTAAAATTCGAGGCGCAGAAACACCTGCCATTTTCCGTCTCAGAGGTAAATTTAGACGGGTTTAGTTTGAAGGAAGGCTTAGCGGATAATAAAATGCTGGTTTTAGTTGCCGCGGTAAAAAAAGAATTTTTAAACCCGCGGCTGAAATTAATCGAAGATGCCGGCTTTAAGGTAGGCTTAGTGGATATTGATTCCCTGGCAATAATTAACGCCTTTAATTTTAATTACTCTCTGCAGGATAATCCGGATTATACTGCTATTGCCTTGCTGAATGTGGGTGCTTCCTTAAGCAGCCTAAACATACTGGAAAACGGGATTCCGCGTTTAAGCCGCGATATACATATTTCCGGCAACAACTTTACCCAGAAAATTATGGACGCCATGGCAGTAGATATTAAAGCCGCGGAAGCCCTGAAGTTGAATCCCGCCGCGGAACAGGCGCAGAAGCTTGGCCCCGCAGTTGAGCCGGTAATAAATAATTTAGTTACTGAAATCAGGACCTCTTTTGATTATTTTGAGAGCCAGAGCACTTCCTCGGTTTCGCGGATTTTTTTAAGCGGAGGAGGGAGCTTGTTTTCTGGTTTGAAAGATAGCTTAGCCGCTGCATTGGGGACAAGCGTTGAATACTGGGACCCTTTTAAAAAAATCACCTCCCCCGCCGGCATAGATAGCAGTAAGGTAAAAAACATTGCTGTTTCTTTAGCGGTGGCTGTTGGTTTAGCTTTGAGAAGATAATATGATTGAAATAAATTTACTGCCAGATGAATTAAAAGCGCTTCCCAAGAAGGTAAAAAGCGATATCAGCAATATTATCGAGGCCCGCTACCTGAAGTTGGCTATTCCTTTTGTGCTGGGGCTCTTAATTCTAACCCATATTATTTTAATTACGCTGGGCGCGGCCAGAAATAATAATTTCCGCGCGAAAAATAGCGATTGGGATAAGCTCCTCCCCCAACGAAAGGCGCAGGAGGAGTTTAAGAAAGAGTATTCTCTTCTTACCCAAGACGTGGATACGCTAAAGAAACTTGCCGCATCCCGGATAAATCTTTCGGAGAAACTGAATACCCTGGCTTCTGTTTTGCCTTCCGGGGTTTGGTTTAATCAACTTATCTTGAGCCCTAATGAGCTGGTGTTATCATGCTCGGTGCTCGCTTTAAATAAGGATGACTTAGGGCTGATTAATCAATTTATCGATGCCTTAAAAAAAGACCCAGTTTTTTTTAAAGATTTTAATACGCTTGACTTAAGTTCAGTGCAGAAAAAAACTCTCGGCAGTTACGAGGTTTCGGATTTTAACCTGGTGTTTAGTTTAAAGCCAAAATCATGAGCTTATTCGACAAAACTACGATTATGAAACTGCGGGATAAGCTGGGCCTTTACAGCAATAAGAAAATATTGCTCAGCCTTTTGATTTGCCTGGTGATTATCTGCTTAGATTATTCTTTAGTTATCAGAAGGCAGCTTGCTAATCTTAAAGGCTTGAGGATAAAAATTACCGAGCTCAAAAGCAACTTAGATACCTTTCAGAAAGACGCAAAAAATATGCAGGATCTAAAAATCCGGCAGCTTGCCGAAGAAAAAAACCCGGCTTTAAAGCTTCAAAAACTGATCCCGGAAGATGGGGTTTCCTCGTTTCTGGAGGATATTTCCGATGCAGCCAATAAGAACGAAATTAAGATTATTCAGATTAAGCCTTCCCGGGCTAGCCCGGGCAAGGAAAAAAACGCATTGCTGGCTAAATTTCCAATATTATTGGTTTCTTTGGAGGCAATCGGCAGTTATCACGCGCTAGGAAAATTTCTTAATGATTTAGAGATGGGGAATTATTTTTCCGAGGTGCAGAGCCTGAATATCAGCAATATCGGGGGGAATTACGCGAAACAGAAAATCAGTTTAGTGTTGAGGAGCTATGTCAGAAAATAAATATAAAAAGTATAATTTAAAAGCATTATTGTCAAAACTAGTGTCATTGCGAGCCCCGAAGGGGCGAAGCAATCCTTTTTTTAAGATTGCTTCGGTCGCTTCGCTCCCTCGCAATGACACCTCTAACTTAAGAGTAAAAGTTTTAAGTTTTGCTTTGGGGTTTTTGGTTTTTGGCTTTTACTATTTAGATTATTGCTTTGCTCAGCAGCAGAACCAGTACGAAGCCAAAGGCTTACGCAACCCTTTTATTCCTTTGCTTACACCCGACGGGAGGCTAATCAAGGTTAGCTCCGGGGAAACAAAAGGCGGTTTATCTTTGGAAGGGATTATCTATGACGAAAGCGGAGTTTCCTATTGCCTGATAGATGGCTCTGTTGCTAAAATCGGCGATGTAGTTGCCGGCGGTTTTCAGGTATTAAAAATCGAGAAAAAAAAGGTAATTTTTATCAAAAACGGCGAGCCCACGGAAATATTTTTAAAGGAGGGCGAAGGTGAAGAATAAAATATGCGTTCATACTCACCGGATGGTTGTTGTATTGGCTTTTATGCTGGGCGCAGTAGCTGCTGGCTACGCTGCCGGCGAAGGAACTAGCTCTGTGGCAAAGCCGGTTAGCCCAGCTGTGGATGCCGCCAAGAAAAGCGAGCCAGCAATAACCCAGAAACCGGCGATTTCACAGAATGTTACCCTGGATTTTAACGACGCGGATATCCGTAATGTCTTAAAAATTATTTCCTACAAGTCCGGGGTAAATATCGTCACTACCGCTGAAGTTATCGGCAACGTGACTATCAGGTTAGTGGATGTGCCCTGGGAAAAAGCGCTTGAAGTGATTTTAAGCAATTACGGTTTCGGTTTTGAGCGACGCGGCAATATCATTATGGTCGCCCCAATTGATAAGTTGACTTCGCAGAAAAAACAGGAGGTAGAATTAGCCCAGGTTCAGCCTACGCAGACAGAGGTTTTTAATTTATTGTATATTGACGCCCGGGACGCCAAAAAGGCCTTGGAGCCGCTATTATCCCCGCGCGGCAAGATTACGATGTTGGAGATGACCGGCCAATCCGGATGGGAATTCGGCAAGGTAGCTGCCGGCTCTACCAGCGATGAAAGCTCGGCCTTAAAAAGGATAGAAAAAGAGAGTATCGGCCGCTCAAAGATTATCATCGTCAATGATATCCCGCCGGTAATGGATAAGATCAGAGAAGTTATCAATCAGATTGATATTGTTCCTCAGCAGGTGGTGATTGAGGCGCGGATTATGGAGGTCAGCCGCGATAAACTCAGAGATATCGGTTTAGACTGGGGCACTTCATCTAGCGGGGCAACTACCTCTACTATAACCGCGGAGCCAATCAGGTATAACGCCAGCCGGGTGGTGGATAAACTCGGCGGGAATCTCTTAGGGTCGCAGGTCAAGCCTTCAGTATTTAACCCCAAGACTACCACTATCACCGGAAAATACCCCTTTAATGCCGGCTTGAATTTGTTATTCCAGAAACTAAATGGTTTTCAATATGAAATTGTGCTGCATGCCTTAGAAGAAGATGTGCATACCAATACCTTGTCCGCGCCGCGGATTATGGTGCTGAATAATCAGGAAGCTACCATGCTTATCGGCACAAAATACCCAATCCTAGAGCAAAGTATTACCGGCGTGGGCACAAGTGCTGTAACCACGGTCACTCTGCAGAACTATCAGGATATCGGTATCCAGTTAAAAGTAGTCCCGCAGATAGGGATTAATAATGCTATTAATATGGTAGTGCACCCGGTAGTCAGCTCTTATTCGGATACTTTAGGCGATAACGCCTATCCGATCATACAAATCAGGGAGGCGGAGACCCGGATTTTGCTCAAGGATGGAGAGACTGTGGCAATGGGCGGCTTGCTCAAGGATGTAAGATCAAAAAGCGACCAGGGTATTCCTTTTTTAAAGGATGTTCCGTTTTTAGGGGTATTTTTCCGCAGGGAGACCACGGATACGGAAAAAATTGATTTGCTGATTTTTATCAGCGCGCGTATTGTCAAGGATAATGAATTCACTCCGCAGAAGATTGAGCAATTAGAGCAGGCCTTGGGAGGCGATTCAACCGATAAGAAAAAAGCTTCCGCTAAAAAGAAGGCAAAGAAAAAAGATGTATAAAATCAGTTTTATTTTTGCTAAAACCGGAAAGATGAAATATATTTCGCATCTGGATTTAATGCGCCTCCTGACGCGGGCGATGCGCCGCGCGGATTTACCGCTGAAGCTAAGCGAAGGTTTCAGCCCGCATGCGAAATTAAGCATCAAGCGGGCGTTAAAATTGGGCTTAGAAAGCCATAATGAAGAGGCATCGGTAGGATTAAGCGAATTTATCCGGCCGCAGGAATTTCAGCAAAGGCTAGCGCGAGAGCTGCCAGAAGGGATTACATTAGAAAATGCCCAAAGAAATTTTAATTAATGTTGTGCCGCAGGAAAAGCGGGTTGCCGTTACTTCCGACGGAAAATTAGAAGAGTTTTATATCGAGCGGCCGCAGGATAAGACTATTGTCGGCAATATTTACAAGGGGATCATTGAGGCGGTACTTCCTTCAATCGGCGCTGCCTTTGTGGACATCGGGTTGCCGAAAAAGGGTTTCCTTTACTTATCGGAAATCGAGTTTGCTTTTGAGGCCGCGGAAACCCCGGAACAGCCCAAGCAGCGCGAGATAAAAAAGGGGCAGGAAGTGCTGGTGCAGGTAGTGAAAGAGGGTTTTGGCACAAAAGGCCCGCGGTTGACTACGCACACCGGCTTAGCCGGCAGGTATTTGGTGCTCATGCCGCAGGAGAATCAGGTAGGAGTTTCCCGGCGAATTGAGGATGAGGAAGAGAGAAAACGCCTGCGCCAGATTTTCCGCGAGCTAAAATTGCCCGCAGACGCGGGTTTTATCGTACGCACTGCCGCCTGCGGTAAATCAAAGCAGGAACTGCTGCGCGACGCGCAATTCCTGATTAAGCTCTGGCAGAGGCTGCAGAAGATTATTGCCGGGAAAAAGGCCCCGGCTTTAATTTATGAAGAATATGAGCTTACCCTCAGGGTTATCCGCGATTCCTTTACCGAGGATGTCTCCAAGCTGATAGTCGACTCAAAAGCAGAATTTTACCGTATACAGCATTTCATGAAATCGCTGATGGTGCACTTGCGCAGCAAGGTGGAGTTTTACCGCGGTGACGATTTATTTGAAGATAAGGATGTGGAGCGGCAGATTAACCGCATCTTTGAAAATAAGGTTTACATGAAATCAAAGGCGTATTTGGTGATTGAGCCGACCGAAGGGCTGGTAGTGATTGACGTTAATAGCGGCGGCTTTAAGAAAAAGTTCAATCAGGAGGAGACAGCCTTTAAGGTTAACTGCGAAGCCGCGGCAGAGGCAGCGCGGCAGTTGGCTTTGCGCGACTTAGGCGGGATTATCGTCATAGACTTCATTGATATGGAGAAGGAGCCTCACCGCAGGGAAGTGCTGAATGTCTTAAAGCGCGCCTTAAGTTTAGATAAGGCCAAGTATGATATCTTGGGAATTTCCAAGTTCGGGGTGGTAGAGATGACCCGGGAGCGCATACATAAGACCGTGCAGATGCTTTCTTTTCAAAGTTGCCCTTATTGTCAGGGAAAAGGCCGGGTAAGGTCAGCAATGACCATCGCGATTTACGCTTTAAAAGAGCTAAAACGCTTCTTAAAGGGTAAATCCTTAAAACAGGTTAACCTGACCTTGGCACCCGCGGTAATTGAAGAAATCTTAAAAGATAAAGAGAATTTAAGGTTGATTGAACACCGCTTTCGCAGTAAAATTAACCTCATCTCCAGCTCTACCGCGCACATAGAAGAGATTAAAATAGCCTAATTTTGCCTTGACCCCCGCATTTTAATGACATATAATATAACTTCTGGTTTATTCAATTTTCTTTCAGGAGGAAGACAAATGTATGCAGTGATTGAAGTTGGAGCAAAGCAGTATGTAATAAAAAAAGGCGACAGTATTGAAGTGGAGAAATTAGATATTGAAGCGGGCAAGGAAATTACGCTGGAGAAGGTGCTTTTGGTGTCTGATGATAAGAAGGTAGAGATTGGCCAGCCTTACCTGTTGCATGCTAAGGTGCTTGCTTTGGCTCAAGGCCAGATAAAAGGGGAAAAGACCATTGCTTTTAAGTACCGCAGGCGCAAATCTTCGCATTGGACAAAAGGCCATCGCCAGCAATTTACCCTCTTGAAGATCAAAGAAATCAGCCTCGGTTAGAAAGGTAACAGCACGTTAGAAGCGTATATCAGGTTATCAGGGTATCAGTAAGTAGGATATCAGAATATCAGGTTATCAGGAAAAAAGAAAAAGCTGATATACCGGTATCCTGATAATCTACCCACTGATATCCTGATTTTCTGATAAACGCGGTTAACTTGGATAATAAGCATATTATACGAGCGATCTCAATCCATGTTTATAGACCAGGCAAAGATCTTTGTTAAGGGCGGCGCAGGCGGTAGAGGGTGTCAATCTTTTTACCGCGATAAGTACAGCCGTAAAGGTGTACCTAACGGCGGAGACGGCGGCAAGGGCGGAGATGTAATTATAAGAGCAGACAGGAATTTATTTACCCTGTTGGATTTTAAATATAACCGCCATTTTTACGCCAAATCCGGAGCGCACGGTTTAGGCAAAAACAAAACCGGAGCGAATGCGCAAGATTTGATCATCCGTGTGCCGCCGGGCACCTTGATAAAAGACGCGCAGAGCGGTATGGTTTTGCGCGACTTAAGCCTTGACCAGGAAGAGCTGGTGATTGTCCGCGGCGGAAAAGGCGGGTTAGGCAACCGCTATCACCGCGATGCAACTGACGCAGAAGTGCCGCAAGAGCAGGAAATTATCCTGGATTTAAAGCTGATTGCCGAGGTTGGGGTAGTGGGTTTTCCCAACGCCGGTAAGTCTACCTTAGTTTCAGCGATTTCCAGCGCGCATCCGAAAATCGCGGCGTATCCGTTTACTACTAAGGCGCCTGTTTTAGGGCTAGTAAGGCATAAAGAAAAAAGTTTTGTCGCCGCGGATGTCCCCGGCCTGATTGAGGGTTCATCTAAAGGAAGGGGTTTAGGCGATAAATTTTTACGGCACTTAGAGCGCACCAAAATTCTGGTGCATTTGCTGGATATGTCCGGCTTTGAAGGAAGAGACCCATTAAAGGATTTTCAGGTAATCAATCAGGAATTAATAAGTTACGGTAAGGTTTTAGCGGGAAAGCCGCAGATTATCGCGGCCAATAAGATGGATTTAGCCGGGGTCAAGCTTAATTTGGCTAGGTTTAAAAAAGCAATCAAGAAAAAAATTTATCCTATATCGGCGTTGGAAAAAATCGGCCTGGAGGAATTAGTTGAAGCTATCAGTAAAGAATTATCAGCGTATCGTAGTTAAGCTCGGCGCTAGCCTGTTTTGCCCGCGCCAGGGTGCTCTGGATACTGCTTTAGTCAGCGCGTTAGCCGGCAGTATTGCCAAATTGATTAAAGACGGCTTGGAAATTATTTTGGTTTCCTCCGGCGCGATTGCGATAGGGATGAATAAATTAAAATTGCACAAGCGGCCAAGGGAATTAGATGGCTTGCAGGCTGCTGCTGCCATCGGCCAGCCTGAGCTGATGGGTATTTACCAGCGGTTTTTCCGGGGGCATGCGATTACCTGCGCGCAGGTGCTGCTGACCTGGGAAGATTTTTTGGAGCGGCGGCGCTACCTTAACGCCAAAAATACCTTGCTTAAGCTTCTTAAATTGGGGTGCTTGCCGATTATTAACGAAAATGATACGGTATCAGTAGATGAAATTAAATTCGGTGATAATGACCGGCTTTCCGCGCTGGTTGCAAGCCTGGTGAGCGCGGATTTACTGGTGATTCTTTCTGATGTTGACGGCCTCTGGGGTAAAGATAAATTAATAATCCCTGTGGTTGAGGAGATTACGCCGGCGATAAGTTGCCTGGCTAGGCCCACGGATAAGCAGTCCTGCGCCGGAGGGATGGTCACTAAAATCGAAGCGGCAAAGATTTGCGTTAATTCAGGTATTCCTTGCATTATTGCCAACGGCAGGAAAAAGGATATCTTATCCGCCCCGGAAGGCACGCTATTCCTGCCTAAGAAGGCATTAGCCGCGCGCAAGCGCTGGATCGCCTATAGCAGCAGGACTGGAGGCAGGATAACGGTTGATGAGGGGGCAAGAAGAGCTCTGCTGAATAAAAAAAGCCTGCTTGCTGTGGGAGTAGCAGCGGTAGAAGGTAATTTTGAAAGCGGAGAGATTGTTAGTTTAGTTGATTGCCAGGGCAAGGAATTTGCCCGCGGCAAGGTTTGTTTCTCCTGCCGGCAGCTTGCTAAGTCTTTAGGAAAACGCATGGAAAAGGAAGTTGTTCACTGCGATAATATCGTTCTGCTATGGCCATAAAAGACGAATTAATAGATCTGGCTAAAAAAGCCCAAGGCGCGTCGCGCTTGGCTTACGGAATTTCCTCCGCGCTTAAAAATAAGGCTTTAAGGGAAATGGCTTGCCGATTAATAAGCGCTCAAGAAGCGATTCTGACTGCAAACCAAAAGGACCTGCGGCGGGCGCAAGCCGGCGGCAAAAGCAGCGCTTTTACCGACAGGCTGGCACTTTCGCCAGAGCGTATCCGGCAGATGTCTGACGGATTACTAGAGGTAGCTAAATTACCTGATCCCGTGGGAGAAAAGTTAAAATGCTATTCCCGGCCAAACGGCTTAAAAATAGAAAAGGTGCGCGTACCCATCGGGGTAATCGCGATTATTTACGAATCGCGGCCGAATGTCACCGCGGATTGCATCGGGCTTTGTTTCAAATCCGGAAACAGCGTAATCTTAAGGGGTGGCAGCGAAGCCCTGCAAAGCAACTTAGCGATATTTAAGGTGATTAAAGAAGTAATCAAGAAAATGAATCTGCCCGAAGGTTTAGTGAATATCGTTACTGCAGCTGACCGCAAGGCAATTGATATTTTACTGAAATTAAATGACTATATTGATTTAGTGATGCCCCGCGGCGGAGAAGGCTTGATCCGGCACGTGGTAAAGGCCTCGCGTATTCCGGTGATTAAACATTATTTGGGCATCTGCCATGTTTATGTGGATAGCAAGGCAGACCTGAATATGGCGCAAAGGATTTGCTTTAATGCCAAGGTGCAGCGTCCGGGGACCTGCAATGCTATGGAATGTATGTTGGTGCATCAGGATGCAGCAGCCAGGTTCCTGCCGGGGATGATTAAGGAATTTAGCGGCGCGGGAGTGGAAATCCGCGGTTGCCCACTGACGCAAAAAATCGCCGGGCGTATCCATAAAAGCCTAGTGCCCAAAGGCAGGGTGAAAAAGGCCGCGGAAAGGGATTATCGCAGCGAATACCTTGATTTGATTCTTTCGGTGAAGGTGGTGCCTGATCTTGCCGAAGCCATCCGCCATATCAATTATTACGGCAGCCATCATTCCGACAGTATTGTTACAAATTCCAGTCAAAATGCCGCGGAATTTTTAAAGGGCGTAGATTCCGCCTGTGTTTATGTTAATGCTTCCACGCGTTTTACCGACGGGAATCAGTTCGGCATGGGGGCGGAAATCGGGATTTCTACGGATAAGCTGCACGCCAGAGGCCCGGTTGCGCTTGAAGAGCTGACTACGTATAAATACCTGATACGGGGAAATGGGCAGGTGCGGCAGTGAGAATCGGAATACTGGGCGGTACGTTCAATCCTATACATTTAGGCCACTTGATTTTAGCGGAAGAGGCCAGGGAAAAACTTAAACTGGATAAAGTGATTTTTGTGCCGGCTAATCTTGCGCCGCATAAAGATAGTTTAGATATTGCTTTTGCTTTTAGCCGTTTAGAAATGGTAAAACTGGCGGTTGCGGGGAATAATTTTTTTTCCTGTTCCGACAGTGAAATCAAAAGAGAAGGCAAGTCCTTTACCATAGATACGCTTAAAGAATTTAAAAAGAAATACCCGCGCGATGATTTATATTTTATTATTGGCTCGGACCTTTTAAAATACCTGGATGACTGGAAGGATTTAAGCAAGATCATAAAAATGGTAAAATTTGTTGCTGCCACCCGGCCGGGTTATCCGCTGAAAAAATTACCAACATATATCAGCACTTTGCCTATTAGGGCAGTGGATATTTCCGCCTTTGAAATCCGCAGCCGGATAAAAGAAGGCAAATCGTTTTGTTATTTAGTTCCTGCTGCGGTGTATAGGTATATCGTCAGCAAAAAGCTGTATAGATAGTTACCACTGAGAAACTCCTGTAGTTGCCCAATTTATTGGGCTCGTTAAATTGGGCAACTACAATACATGGCATGCACAAAGAGGTTTTTTAGTAGTAACTAAATAAAAAAATATGAAGATCCTTGTAGCCCCATCAATTCTATCCGCGGATTTCAGCTGTCTTGGCCGGGAGCTAAAAAGGGCTGAGGCAGCCGGCGCGGATATGCTGCATATTGACGTGATGGACGCTCACTTTGTGCCCAATATCACCGTTGGGCCGGCGGTAGTTAAATGCATCCGCCGGATTACTCGCTTGCCATTAGACGTGCATTTGATGATTGAACATCCGGAAAAATTTATCGATGCCTTTATAGCCGCCGGCAGTGATATGATCACCGTGCATATTGAGGCTGTCGCAGAGTCAAAAATCAAGTGCCTGAAATTGAAGGCCAACGCCAAAAGAGTAAAGTTGGGGATATCCTTAAATCCGGCTACCCCGTTAGAGAGGATTAAGGCGGCCTTAAAAGATGTGGATTTTGTTTTGGTAATGTCAGTAAACCCGGGTTTTTCCGGGCAGGAGTTTATTCCGCGGGCGCTTGATAAAATTAAGGCATTGCGCCGCCTCTATAAAGGCGATATTGCTATTGACGGGGGGATTAATCAAGAGACTGCAGAATTGGCAATCCGCGCCGGAGCGAATATCTTGGCCTCAGGCTCGTATATCTTTGGCGCTAAAAACATGCTGCTGGCGATAGAAAGGATTAGAAATGCGGGAAATTGAATTCGGGACTGACGGGTGGCGGGGGATTATCGGCGATAATTATACTTACAAAAATTTGAAAATCGTTTCGCAGGCAGTGGCGGATTACCTGGGAGAGGGCAAGAAAGTGGTAATCGGTTTTGATACGCGTTTTAGCTCAAGCCTTTTTGCCAAAGTTTGCGCTGAAGTTTTAAGCGCCAATAATATTGAAGTAATATTATCGGATCAGGCAGTTCCTACTCCGGCGTTAAGTTTTGCCGCCAGAGAAAGGAAAATGGACTTAGGGGTGATGATTACCGCATCTCACAACCCGGCAGAATATAACGGTTTTAAGATTAAGCTGCCTTCCGGCGGGGCGGCCGGCGAGGATGTAACTGCTGCGGTGGAAAATCTTCTTGAGAAATGCCCGGTGAAAGATGCGGCCAATCAGAAGCTGATTGAGATCGTGGATTTGACTATTGACTATGTTAAGTTTATCCGTTCTTATATTGACTTCAAAAAAATTAAAAACAAGAAATTTAAGGTGCTGGTGGATGCGATGTACGGCTCAGGGGACAGTTTTATCGCTAAAATTTTAGCCGGCTCGAAAGTTAGGTTAGAGTTTATGCGCAATACAATTAATCCTTCTTTTGGCGGCAGTAGGCCGGAGCCGGTAGAAGAAAACCTGGGGGAGCTTAAAAGAAGGGTAAGAGATGAAAAATTTGATTTGGGTATCGCCCTTGACGGAGACGCTGACAGAATTGCCGCGGTTGCTCCGCAGGGTGTATTTATCCATCCGCAGAAAATCCTCGGGCTGTTGGCCTTGCATTTACACGAGGGGCGTAAATTTTCCGGAGGCATAGTCAAGACTATCTGCGGCACGGAGATGATTGACAATATCGCTAAATTTCTGAAGGTAAAGCTTTATGAGACGCCGGTTGGCTTTAAATATATTTCTAATCTTATGGAGAAAGAGGATATTGTTGCCGGCGGAGAAGAAGCAGGCGGCATGGGGGTAAAAGGCTATATCCCCGAGCGCGACGGCACGATTGCCGGCTTATTGCTTTTAGAGATGATGGCCTACAGAAATCAAGATATTTTAAAAATTCTTAAAGGCATTGAAAAGCAGTTTGGGAAATATTTTTACTCGCGCCTGGACTTGCGCTTAAAAGAAAAGATAGAGTTAAAAAAAGAAGATCTCCCTAAGGAATTGCTGGGCAGGAAGGTGGTAGAGCTAAAAGATTACGACGGGATAAAACTTATCTGCGATGACCGCAGCTGGCTGATGTTCCGCGGCTCAGGCACTGAGCCGATAATGCGCATTTATTCCGAGGCAAAAACCCAGCGGAAATCCAAGCAGCTGATCGCGCTAGGGGAATCCCTGATTGCGGCTTAAGTAGCAATTACTGAAAAACTTCTGTAGTTGCCCAATTTATTCAGGCCCGATAAATTTGGCAACTACAATACACGGTATGAACAAAGAGGTTTTTTAGCGTTAACTAAGTAGATGATTTATTATATTTTAGAGTTTATATCACGTTTAGCAGCTAACCTATGTTTTCGCTTAAGGGCGTTTGGCAGGGAAAATTTCCCTAAGAAAGGCGGATTCATATTGGTCAGTAACCATGTTAGTTTTCTTGATCCGGTTATTTTAGGGGTGGCATCCCCTCGTAAACTTAATTATATGGCCCGCGACACATTATTCCGCAATCCTTTATTTGGCGGGCTTTTGCGCAGTGTAGGTTGTTTTCCCTTAAAAAGGGGCAGCGCGGATAGAGCCGCTCTTAAACAAGCCCTGAAGCGTTTAGGTGAAGCTAAAGGCTTAGTTTTATTCCCTGAAGGGCGCAGGATTACTCGCGGCAATGAATCGGTAGAACCTTTGGCAGGGGTGGGATTTCTGGCTGTAAAGTCAAAGATGCCGATTATACCCGCATATCTGAAAGGCACTAGTAAAGCCATGCCGCGGGGAGCAAGGTTTATCCTGCCGTATAAAGTTTCGGTTTATTTCGGAAAGAGCTTTTCTGTTGATAGCCAGATGCCTTATGAGGATATAGCGCGTTTAGTGATGCAGAAGATAAGGCAGCTGGAGCAAAATTCGTGATGAAGGGGGGTTGTTTAGGTCATAGCTCATAGGTCATAGGAAAACATAGATAGTTAACGCTGAAAAACCTCTTTGTTCATACCGTGTATTGTAGTTGCCAAATTTATCGGGCCTGAATAAATTGGGCAACTACAGGAGTTTTTCAGTAATTACTAGATAATAAAATTAAAGGAGATATTCACACATGACAGAAGCTAAATCAGATTTAGAGCAGCTCTATAACCAATCGATCAAGATTGTGCGGGAAAATGAGGTGGTCACCGGGAAAATCATTGCCATAAGGACCAAGGAAGTGCTGGTGGACGTGGGTTTTAAGTCCGAGGGGATAGTTCCGATTACTGAATTTGGCCCTCAAGATTTGGAAATCGGCAGGGAATTGGAATTCTTTGTTGATTCAGTAGAAAATGACTCGGGAAATATTGAGCTTTCCCGCGAGCGGGCAGTGCGTGTGCAGGGCTGGGATAAAATCGTGAAATTATCGCAGAGCGGAGAGTTTATCGATGGCAGGCCGATAAAGAAAGTTAAGGGTGGATTCCTGGTGGATGTAATGGGCATTGAAGGTTTTCTGCCGTCTTCGCTTTCCGCTTTTAAGGGCGTGCCGGAAAAAGACGTGATGTATAAGAATTTCAAGTTTAAGATCGTCAAGGTGAATAACCTCCGGCGCAGCATTATTATCAGCCGCCGCGAGGCAGTGCAGAAAGAAAAAGAATCGGCTAAGGATAGGCTATGGCTGGATTTAAAAATCGGCAATATTTCCTCCGGCACAGTCAAGGCAGTAACAGATTTCGGCGCCTTTGTGGATTTAGGCGGCGTTGACGGACTATTGCATATTACCGATATGTCCTGGTCAAAGATTTCACATCCTTCGGAGATTGTGGCTATCGGAGATAAAATCGAAGTGGTGATCTTGAATTTAGACCGCGAGCAGGGTAAGATTTCTTTAGGCCTGAAACAGAGGCTGCCGGATCCTTGGCAGACTATCGAGGATAAATTCAACGTCGGCTCCAAGATTAAGGGTAAAGTAGTCAATATCGTGCCCTACGGTGTATTTGTGGAATTAGATAAGGGCATTGAAGGGTTGATTCATGTTTCGGAAATTTCCTGGACCAAGAGGGTGAATAACCCCAGCGAGATGTTTGTCATCGGCGATATCGTGGAGACCCAGGTTTTAAGCGTTGATAAGGATGCGCGAAGGATTTCCCTAAGCCTGAAACAGTTAGAGGTTAACCCATGGCTGGACGCTGGAGCTAAATATCCGGCCGGCAGCAAAGTTTCCGGCAAAGTGCGCGGCTTTACCGAATACGGGGTTTTTGTGGAATTAGACAGCAACCTGGAAGGGATGATTCATGTCTCGGATATTTCCTGGACTAAAAGAATCGCCCATCCGCAGGATGTTTTAAAGAAAGGCCAGAAGATAGATATAGAAGTGCTTTCTGTAGACGCACAGAACCGGCGCATTGCTTTAGGTTTAAAGCAGCTGCAGCCTAGCCCCTGGCCGGAGATTGCCGCCAAGTATCCTTTGGATACTGCCCTGGATGTGGAAGTAGCCAGTATTACCGAGTTCGGGGTATTTGTCAAGATCACCGAGGATTTAGAAGGGTTGGTTTATTCCAGCGAGATAGATAAAGAGGCTGCCGTAGCTTTAAAGCCGGGGGATAAAATCAAGGTTAAGGTGATTAAGGTGGACCCAGAGCAGGCAAAAATCGGCCTGAGCGCGCGGCTATAGATAACCGATGTGCACCTCGTAGGTGTTTTGTGCTTACGTGCACCTACGAGGTGCGATGGGAAAAGGATGAATATAGATAAACAGCTGTCAGTGATCAAGCGCGGAGTAATAGAAATTATTTCCGAGGCGGAACTAAGGAAAAAATTAGAGTTAAGCCGGAAAGAAAAAAGGCCGCTGGTAATTAAGGCCGGATTTGACCCCACCGCACCCGATATTCACCTGGGGCATACTGTGCTTTTGCGTAAATTAAAGCAGTTTCAAGAGCTGGGCCACGAGGTGATTTTTTTAATCGGAGACTTTACTGCCCAGATCGGCGACCCCACGGGAAGGTCGGAAAAACGAAAGCTGCTCACTAAAGAAGAAGTAACCTTTAATGCCGCTACTTACAAGAAGCAGGTTTCTAAGATTTTGGATGTGGATAAGCTAAAGGTAAGCTTTAACAGCGAATGGTTTGAAAAGATGTCCGCTTTGGAATTACTGCAGTTGACTAAGCATTCCACGGTTTCTCAGATGCTTGCCAGAGAAGATTTCAAAAAAAGGCTGGCCAATAAAGAAGATGTTTCTCTTTTAGAATTTATGTACCCTCTTCTGCAGGGATATGATTCAGTGGTTCTGGAGGCGGATGTAGAATTAGGCGGCAGTGACCAGATATTCAATCTTTTGGTCGGCCGCGATATCCAGCGGGATTTAGGCAAACCTCAGCAAGTAGTAATCACTATGCCGCTATTGGAAGGCACTGACGGGACGCAGAAGATGAGTAAAACTTTTGGAAATTATATCGGCATCAATGAGCCGGCAGGGGCTATTTTTGGCAAAATAATGTCTATTTCGGATGAACTGATGCTAAAGTATTATGAATTGTTGACTGACGTTGACTTAGCAGAGGTTAAGTCGCTGCACCCTAAAGAGGCAAAGGAAGCCTTAGCCGAAGAGATTATTACCCAGTATTATTCCAGGGAAATAGCTGTATGCGAACGTAAGGAATTTCAGCGCGTTTTCGTGCAAAAGGAAATCCCGCGGGATTTGCCTGAATATAAAACCTACGGGAAAAAGTCCGTTTTGGATATATTGCTGGAAAGCGGCCTGGTAAAAAGCGGCAATGAGGCGCGCAGGCTGATCAGGGAAAAAGCAATAAGTTTCCAGGGAGAGAAAATAACCCGGGAAAGCTTTCTTATTCAAGAAAGCGGTATTTTGAAAGTAGGCAGCCGTAGGTTCCTGAAAATTATAAGCCATTAATGCCTAAGTCCCGGGTAGATGAATTCCTAAAAAATATCATCATTGTCTTTGCCGGAGCTTCCGTAGCCAATGCCTTAAACCTGCTTTACCAGCTCCTCGTAGCGCATAAACTCAGCCCAGAAGAATTCGCGAACTTCAACGCAATATTATCGATTTTTATGATTATATCAGCGCCTATATCCACCTTGCAGTTAGTGGTGGCAAAATATTGCGCTGAATTTAACGCCCTGGGCCAGTTGAATAAGTTACGGGTATTTCTAAACGTATTTTTTAAAAAGTCCGTAACTTTGGCTTTGGTGAGTTTTCCTTTGTTTTTATTTATTTGCCTTTATGCCGGCAAGACGCTGAAGATAAATAGTTTTATCCCCGGTATTATTTTAGCGGGTTTGCTTTCTTCAAGTTGTATTCCGGTTTTTAACGGGGCAATTCAGGGGCTGGAGCTGTTCAAGTGGCAGGCAGTGATTTCGCTATCCGGCGGGTTATTGAAATTAGCGTTGGCCTATATTTTAATTTATTTTGGATTTAAGATTTCCGGGGCGTTGTTTAGTTTACTAGCGGCAAACCTGCTTGGGATGGCAATTGCATATTTGATTTTGCGCGGTTATTTTTTTTCGCCACCGGCAAACGAGCAGGTTAACTATCGGGAGATCTATTTATATGTTTTTCCGATTGCTTTAGCAAATTTTTGTTTTTATGCTTTGGTAAACATGGATATGCTGCTGGTGAAGTATTTTTTTACGCCGCAGGATGCAGGTTTTTATTCGGTGGCCCAGATGCTTGGCAAGATCTTCCTTTTTCTACCCGGGGCAATCAGTATCGTGATGTTTCCCCGCGCCGCAGGCTTAAAGGCAAAGAATATAGTTACATCGGCCACTCTGGGTAGGTCTCTACTTTATACCGCGATTCTATGTTTTTTATCAGCCGCCTTTTATAATATTTTTCCGGCGTTTGTGTTGAAAATTCTTACCGGAAAGGTTTTTGCCGAATCTGTTTTTCTAGGGCGTTTATTTAGCATTTCGATGAGTTTTTTTACGTTATCCTATATTCTGATTATTTACTTTCTTTCTTTAGGCCGGGTGCGTTTTTTAAAAATTTTAGGGGTATTTTGCCTTTGTCAGGCATTAGGTATAGCAATTTTCCACCAAAGTTTGTTGCAAGTCCAACTGGTGTTGTGCTTAACCGCGATTTTAACATTCTTTAGTCTTTTGAGTTTAGCCCGCTCGAGTCCAAATTAGCGGGTATCTATCGACGATGATATTGGTTTGAGATATTATTTCTCATATCGTTATTACGAGAGGCCAGGCGCTCCGGGATTCCAAAAATTCTTCGAGCGAACTTCTGCAATTATACTTCGAGCGAGGCCGAAGGCCGAGTCGAGAAGGAGACGCTTGGTTCTTGATTCGCCTCGTCCCTATAGCGGGCTCACTCGAACAATATTAGCGGGGGATGAATGCGGCAAGTATGCGTCATCGGGTGTCACTGGATGGGCTTTGCCATTAGGGGTGTTCCATGAAAGAGCTAAAAGAAAAGATTTCAGTGATCATGCCCGCTTGTAACGAAGCAGGCCATATAGTTTCCAGCATCGAGGAAACTGCGCGGACTTTTAATAATTTCGGATGCAGCTGGGAATTGATTGTGCTGGATGACGGCTCTGTCGATGAAACTTTTAAATTAGCCAGCGAATTGGTTAAGAGTTACCCGCAGCAGTTGATCGTCAAGAAAAATGCCTTTAATATGGGCAAAGGCCGGGCTTTAAGGAATGCCTTGAAATATGCTTCCGGCGGTTACGTGGTATTTCTGGACGCGGATTTGGATTTGCATCCCAGCCAGATTTCAACGCTATTTGACATTATGCAGCTCAATGATGCCGATGTGGTCATCGGCTCTAAGCTGCATGCGAATTCCGTGGTGAACTATCCATTTCAACGCCGGGTGGTCAGCTATTTTTATTACCTTTTAGTTAAGGCATTATTTAACCTACCTTGTCATGATACGCAAACGGGCTTGAAATTATTTAAGGCCAAAGTTTTACGCCGGGTATTTCCTTTGATTACGGTAAGAAAATTCGCTTTTGATTTGGAAATCTTAGCTAACGCGCACCGTTTAGGTTTCCGTATTATTGAGGCGCCTATAGTGCTGGATCCTAAGAGGCGCTTTGGCGGCCATATCGGCTTGCAAGCGATTTTTACTACTGTCATTGATACCCTGGCGGTATTCTACCGGATGAACTTTTTAAAATACTATGACCGTATCGATCGTAATCGCGGTAAAGGCCTGGCAAAGTAATCTCGAGGAGTGCCTTGCCAAATGCCTAAAAATAGATTATCCGGATTTTGAGCTGATTATTTTGCCGGATGAACCAATAAAAGAAGAGTTGCTCTCAGTGCAATGCCGTAGTGGAGGTTTAAACCTCCACTACGGCATTACCTGTGGAGGAGAAGTTCCCATACGCATAATCCCTACTGGAGCGGTTAAGCCCGCTTTAAAACGAGATTTAGCTTTAAAATCCGCTAAGGGAGAGATTATCGCCTTTCTTGATGATGACGCTTACCCTGCCAGCGATTGGTTAAAAAACGCTTTAGAAGATTTTAAGGATCTCGAGGTAGCCGCGGTAGGCGGGCCTTCTGTTACCCCGGAGAGCGATAATCTCAGGCAGAAGGCAAGCGGGGCAGTTTATTCTTCGTTTTTAGTCGGCGGGAAATTTATTTACCGTTATATTCCCGGCAGGAGGCAGGAGGTTGACGACTATCCCAGCTGTAATTTTCTGGTGAGAAAGTCATTATTACTGCAACTGGGAGGTTTTAATACGGATTTTTGGCCGGGCGAAGATACTAAGTTATGCTTAGAAATCACTAAAAAACTAAAGAAAAAGATTATTTATGACCCAAAGGTGTTAGTTTATCACCACCGCAGGCAGGTGTTTTTGCCTCATTTAAAACAGATAGCAAGTTATGCAATGCATCGCGGGTATTTTGTTAAAATTTACCCCCAGACTTCTTTTAGGATAGCATACTTTATCCCCAGCATCTTTTTAATCGGCTTAGTTGCGGGGTTTTTTTTAGCTTTAATCTCTAAGCCGCTTTCGGCAATCTATTTATCGGTTTTAATTTTTTATTTAATGTTAGTTTTCCTCTTTGCGATCAGGAAGTTGCGCCTATTTCCACTAGTGTTTCCGGCGATAATCTTAACCCACCTTACCTACGGAATCTATTTTTTAAAAGGGCTTTTTGTTTTCGGCCTTGACGAAAGAAGTTAAAATGAAAGTTATCATATGTTATCCCCCGTTATCAACTATTTTAGGCCACCCGACTTTGGGGCAAAACCGGCAGTTTCAGTATTTTTTAGAGCCGCTGGATATTTATCCGGTTGTCCCGGCGCAGGCAGCGACTTTATTGCAAAAATCCGGCCACGAAGTTATCTGGCTGGACTGCATTGCAAAAAGGTGGAGCTATGAAAAGTTTTTGGATTTTATCCGTGCGGAAAAGCCTAATTTGATTGCTTTTGAGACCAAGACCCCGGTAATTAAGCAGCACTGGAAGATCGTTAATGATTTAAAAAAACTGTGGGCTGTGCCTGCCCTCCGAAGCTTTAGCGAAGGAGGGGACTATGGACTATGGACTGTTCTATTCGGCGACCACGTTACCGCTTTGCCCGAGGAATCATTTGAGCATTCTCAGGTTGATTTTGTGCTTACCGGCGGTGACTATGATTTTCTTCTGTTAAATTTATGCAATGAGCTAGAGAGGGCCGGTACCCAGTACCCCGTACCCAGTACCCTGAATTTAGAGCAGGGAATATACTATCGCGAAAACGGACAGATTAGAAATACAGGGAAATTTCAGCTCAACCACGATTTAAATACCTTGCCCTTTATCGACCGCGATTTAACCTCCTGGCAGCTGTATGCCTTCAATAACGGTAATTACAAGAGGACCCCTGGAACATATATTATGTCTGGCAGGGACTGTTGGTGGGGAAAATGCACATTTTGTAGTTGGCCTACTATGTATCCGGAATTCCGCAGACGTGAACCCGAGAATGTCATGGATGAGATCCAGATACTGATTGAAAAGTACCGCGTGCGCGAGATTATGGATGATTCGGGTTGTTTTCCTGTGGGGGCATGGCTGGAAGATTTCTGTAACGGAGTAATAAAAAGAGGCATAAATAAAAAAATTTATTTTGATTGCAATATGCGCTTTGGCGCTTTAAGTCAAGAAGATTTTGAGCTGATGAAAAAGGCAAATTTTCGTTTACTGCTTTTTGGCTTGGAATCGGCAAACCAGGATACGCTGGACAGGTTGAACAAAAACTTGAAAGTAGAGAGTATCATTGCAGGCTGCAAAGCTGCTGCCGCGGCCGGGTTATTTCCCCATATCACCATTATGTTTGGCTATCCCTGGGAGAGTTACGCGGATGCTTTGAATACTTTAAAATTGGGAAGCTGGCTGTTAAAGAAAGGTTATGCCTATACTATGCAGGCGACAATGGTGATTCCCTATCCGGGCTCAAAGCTCTTTAGCGAATGTAAAGAAGATGGCTTATTAAAAACATTAGATTGGGATGATTATGACATGAAACAGCCGGTGATCAAGGCGCCGATTCCGGATGAATTAATTATGCAGTTAGTGCAAGGGATGTATAGGGCTTCTTTTAGCGGCGAATTTATTTTGCGCAAGCTGTCTGCCGTCAGAGATATTGATGATTTTAAATATTATCTGCGCGCGCTAAAAAAAGTCTGGGGGCATATTTTTGATTTTAATCGTCGCGCATAACTCTCTAAGCCATGAAATACCGTTATTCTATTAATAGCGATAATCAACTGGTGATTAGCACAGGGCTTGGCAGAAAGCCTATACTTTGCCGCGGCAGGTTTAGCGTAGATAAGAAAAACAGCCTAATTTATCTAGTTAACGAGCCTCCTGCCTGGCGCAGGATCTATTCTTTACCGGGAAAAATAGTTTTTTTTGGTAACTGGAGCCTGGATGCAAACCATGATTTGGAATTGCGCCTGGAGCAAAACAATGCCCAACACAGGGGTGATCTTTTAACTCTAAAAGGCAATATTATTTCTGTAGACAGAGGAGCCCTGGCTTTCGAAATCAGGCAGGCATCAACAGGGCAGCAGCCTGATAGCCAAGAAGCCAGCTTCTGTATCCTGAAATTATCGGTTACCTGGCTGGCTGATACTGCAAACCGGCTCTGTTTTATCGTGAATAAGCCCTCGCCGGATATAATTTCCTTGCGCGGCAGCTGGCAGGTAAATAAGAACCAAGAGATCGTTTATAATTACGAGAGAAGGGATTTACTAAGAAAAGTTAAAGAAATCAATACTTTGACTTTCGAAGGTTTTTGGGAAATTAATAGCGCCAATAGGCTCTCGTATATATTTAAATACAGCCCTGATTCTAAATTCGAGTTTTGCGCGTTTCTGGAGAGCCCGAGTATTTATCCTCAGACAGGCAAAATAAAATACCGAATAGGTGCCGGCATAAGGGAGAGCGGGGCAAAAGAAAAAATTATTTCACTCTACGGAGTTTGGAAGTTTAGCCGTAATTTAGGATTAAATTTTCAGATGGATTACGGCAAGGGCGAAGTTAGAGAAATCTCTTTTGGCACGGAAGTGAAATTTAACCGGGCAAACCAAATCGTGTTCGCGCTGAATAATGAATCCGGTGAGCCTTTAGGGATTAGCCTGATATTCACCCACCGTTTTTTAAAAGCGCTTGACGCGCAGGCATTCTTAAGGTTAAAGCAGCTTCAGGGAAGCGCAAGCGTAGATTTCGCAGTGCGTATTCCATTTTAAGCTTAGTTTAGGCAAATGAGCCTGCCAGCGAAGCAGTATAATTAGTTAACGCTGAAAAACTCCTGTAGTTGCCCAATTTATTGGGCAAAACATTCGCCCAATTTATTGGGCTCGATAAATCGGGCAACTACAATATACGGTATGGACAGAGGGGTTTTCAGCGGTAACTCATTATTTTTAAGCAATGAAAGAACTCAAAAAAACTATAATCACTATGGCAGCTAATGCCGGAGAAGGCCACATTCCCAGCGCTTTGTCTATCCTGGATATTTTGTGGGTGCTTTATGACCGTATTCTTAAAGTTGATGTATCTAATCCTAAAAGCAACACTCGTGATAGGTTTATCTTGAGCAAGGGCCACGCGTCCCTTGGCTTATACGCTGTTCTTGCCCAAAAAGGCTTTTTCCCAAGTTCTGAGCTTGATAATTTCGCAAAATTTAATAGTTTATTAGGGGGGCATCCGGACCGCAACAAAGTTCCCGGAGTAGAGTCATCCACTGGGTCCCTTGGCCATGGTTTTCCTGTGAGTGTAGGGATGGCATTGGGCCTTAAAATCAAAAAAGCGCTTTCAAAGGTATTTGTGCTTATCGGTGACGGCGAAGCCAATGAAGGCTCAATTTGGGAATCCGCGCTTCTTGCCGCGCATCATCACTTATCAAATTTATGCTGTATTGTAGATTATAATCATTCCACAGATCGGGCATTAAGGGTTGGAGATTTAGCCTTAAAATTTAGGGCATTCGGATGGGAAAGCCTGGTAATAAACGGGCATAATCATGAAGAGATATATTCAGCTTTATCTTCTAAGCATGATTCCGCGCCTTTGGCTGTTATTGCTGAAACAATCAAGGGTTTTGGCTGCAAAATAATGGAAAATAACCCGGAATGGCACCACAAATCCCCGCGGAAAGAAGACCTTCCTTATATTTTGGGGCAGTTATCATGAATATGAGGCAGCAATTATTCAAGACAGTAGAATCAATTTTAGCGGAAGATGAACGCCTTGTGCTGTTGCTCGGGGATATCGGCGTTTTTGGTTTTAGAAAAGCGTTTGAAGCATTCAAGGGCCGTGTTTATAATATCGGAATCCTTGAACAGTCGACAATCAGCCTTGCCGCCGGATTATCAATGGAAGGTTTTATCCCGGTAGTGCATAGCATTGCTCCATTTGTAGTTGAAAGATGCCTGGAGCAGCTAAAAATTGATTTCTGTTATCAAGGGATTGGAGGCAACTTTATCAGCATTGGCTCGTCTTATGATTATGCGGCATTAGGATGCACGCATCATTGCCCCGGAGATGTGGGGATATTAAAGAACCTCCCGGGTATGGAGGTTATTTTGCCTGGCACAGCGAGAGAATTTGATACCCTCTTTCGCCAATCTTACGCAAATAATAATCCTACTTATTTTCGCTTAAGCGAAAGAGAAAACCGCAGGCAATGCAATGTTAAATTCGCTAAAGCAGAGGTTATAAAGCAGGGAAAAAAAGCGACAGTCATAGCAGTCGGCCCAATTCTGGAGGCAGTGCTTGAGGCAGGCAGCGACCTGGATATCACGATTTTATATTATACGACGATTTTCCCATTTGATGCCGATACCTTAAGAAAGAACGCAAGATCTTCAAAGATATTAGTCTGTGAACCGTATTATTGGGGTGCTTTGTCTTCCGAAATTATGCAAGCAATGAGGCCAAAAGCAGTCAGGTTAGAACATATCGGCGTTCCATATAGAATGTTGACTAATTATGGCCTGGCAGGCGAACACGATGAGTGCCTTGGTTTGACACCGGCTAAAATCAGAGAGAAAATAATAAAGTTAGAATGAACAAACTCGTAGATATTATTATCCGCGACGCGGAGATCATTTGCCATAAGCTAAATTTCCAGAAAATTATTGGCAAGACTGTCTTAGTCGCTGGCGCCTCAGGTTTAGTAGGAGGATATTTTATAGCGTGCCTCAGGTATCTTTATTTAAGCCGCGGCGCCAGGTTTAATACTATTGCGCTGACGCAGGAGGAGCCTTATCCTTACCTGAAAGAGCTGTTGGACTTTGAGGGTGTTTGTGTTTATCAGGGAGATTTAACCAATCCCGAATTTTGCGCTAAACTGCCTGAAGCCGACATTATCATACACGCTGCCGGATATGCCCAGCCAAGCAGGTTTTTACAGGACCAGGTAAAAACCCTGAAATTAAATACCCTCTCTCTATACATGCTTTTCGATAAATTATTAAAAGGCGGTAAATTTTTATTCATTAGCTCCAGTGAAGTTTATAACGGCCTAAAAAATTCGCCTTTTAAAGAATCTGAAATAGGTATCACAAATACAAGCCATCCGCGGTCATGCTATATTGAGGCAAAACGCTGCGGAGAAGCAATATGCTACGCGTACAGGAGAAAGGGGATTGCCGCTAAGTCGGTAAGGCTTTCGCTTGCTTACGGGCCCGGCACAAGGCCCGGGGACACCAGGGTGATGAACTCTTTTATTGAAAAAGCCTTAAATGGAAAAATAACGCTTCTTGACCAAGGCAAAGCAAAGCGCACATATTGCTATATCTCTGACGCCATAGAGATTATGTGGAATGTGTTATTGCACGGAAAAGGCCCTATTTATAATGTTGGCGGAAATTCCCGGACCACAATCGGAGAATTGGCGCAACGGATAGGAAATTACCTAAATGTACCAGTAATTTTTCCGGCGGAAACGCAGGAAATGCCAGGGGCTCCGGATGATGTTTACTTAGATATGGCCAAAGCCAGGAAAGAATTTGGCAAGACCGACTTCGTTGCAATAGAGAGAGGACTAGAAGCTACAATTGAATGGCAAAAGGAATTATGCTTACAAAGCAATGATGGAAAAAAACAGTAAAATATATATAGCTGGCCATCGCGGCATGGTAGGGTCAGCTGTTGTTCGTTGTTTAGCTAAAGACGGCTATAATAATCTTGTTTTCCGGCCTTCAAAAGAGTTGAATTTAACTAATCAACAGGCTGTTGAGCTCTTTTTCAATAAGGAGAAACCAGAATATGTTTTTATTGCCGCAGCGCGAGTGGGAGGAATTTACGCGAATAATACCTACCGCGCAGAATTTATTTACGTTAATCTTCAAATACAAACAAATTTAATTCATGCCTCATGGAAAAATAATGTGAAAAAACTATTGTTTTTTTCAAGTTCCTGCGTTTATCCCCGTAATTGCCCTCAGCCGATGAAAGAAGAATATTTATGGACCGGGATTTTAGAGCCGACAAATCAACCGTATGCTGTTGCCAAGCTTGCGGGCATGGAGACATGCCAGGCATATAATGACCAATATGGAACTAATTTTCTTTCTGTCATCCCGACAAATTTGTATGGGGTAAATGATAATTTTGACCCGCAGAATTCTCATGTGGTAGCGGCCCTGATCTATAAAATTCAGGCTGCCAAAGCAGCAAAGAGCCCCGAGGTGGTATTATGGGGCAGCGGAAATCCGCGGCGCGAGTTAATGGATGTCGATGATGCTGCTGATGCGGCATTATTCATAATGAATAACTATGCTGGGAATTGCCCTATAAATATCGGCTGGGGCACGGATATTTCAATCTGGGAGCTGGCTAATCTTGTAGGAAGCGTAGTTGGTTACAAGGGCCGTATTTTATTTGATAAAACCAAACCTGACGGCGCCCCGCAAAAATTACTTGAGGTAAATAAATTGTTTTCGCTTGGATGGAAGCCGGCTATTGTTTTGGAAGACGGTATAAAAAAGGCATATAAGTGGTACCTGGATTCGCTAATTAGTTACCACTGAAAAACCCCTCTGTCCATACCATATATTGTAGTTGCCCGATTTATCGGGTCTAAATAAATTGGGCAACTACAGGAGTTTTTCAGCGTTAACTAATTAACACGACTTTGTTAAAATTAGTTATAGCAGGTATCCTTGAAACGCTCTGATTTTATAGCAGCGAAGTATTTTGTGCGTAGTAAATCGTTCTTTCTCAGCGCGGCATAAGAAGAGAATTCAATAAGCGTAAGGATAGCGCGCTTGTAATCGTTGCAGGTGGATGCGTTACAGGAAATAGTCTTGTGCAAATACGCATTCTGTTTTATCCAGTAGATAAGCGTCCAGACTAAAAGGCAGAGCATCCAGTAGCGCATAATCTTCTCTTTATGCCGGACTTGGTAATGGTCGAAATAGAAGGAATCTTTGAGTTCCTGGAAGGCGTGTTCAATGCCCCAGCGCAAGCGGTATAAGGCAGTAGCCTTCTTATGGTCAAGGGTGAGGTTATTGGTGATAAGGATATGGTAGGACTTGTCATCTTCTTCTGACCATTTACCCATAATACAAAAGGCTTTGAGTTTAACCTGAGAATCTCTGACCTTAACGTTGAGCGTGTAAACAGGAACAAGCTTGCCGTTATATTCAACCATCCGTGCCTTATGCCAGAGATATTTTTTGATGAGCTTAACTAACTCATCGGCTCTGATCCAGACTTCTTTCTTTGACACGGGATGTTCGACGAGCAGGCGGCGGTCAGATTTAACCTCAGAGATAAACTTACGGCCTAAATCATCTATAAAATCAATTATATCGCATGACGCATACCATGAGTCAAAGACGATATGAGAAAAGGCTACGCCGGCAGCAATAGCTTCTTCAATGAGTTCCATAGCAAAGTCGAGTTTTGATTTTCCCGC
>Ga0265296_1001375_pt1 | contig 28313 bp, 21 predicted proteins | sample MunlanPumphouse1_FD_189073 | JGI IMG/M metagenome (GOLD analysis project Ga0265296, IMG submission 189073) | Groundwater microbial communities from a municipal landfill in Southern Ontario, Canada - Pumphouse #1 | ecosystem: Environmental > Aquatic > Deep subsurface > Groundwater | place... | reverse complement strand
GCGTGTCCATCATCGCCTCGGTCATCGGCACCTTTTTTGTCAAATTGGGGAAAGGCGACTACGTCATGGGCGCCCTCTATAAGGGCCTCATCGTGGCCGGCGTCCTGGCCATCGTCGCTTTCTATCCCTTGGCCGGCAAGTTTATGGCCGGCGTGGCTGCCAAGGCCGGCGCCAAAGGGGCTGTCGGTCATATAATCCCGACTTTTAACATCTTCCTGCTGGCGGTCATCGGCGTGGTCTTAACCGGTCTGATCGTGGGCATCACCGAGTACTTCACCTCCAAGAGTTTTAATCCGGTGAAGTCCATCGCTCTGGCTTCCACCACCGGCCACGGCACCAACGTCATCCAGGGTCTGGCCATGTCCATGAAGTCCACGGCGGCCCCGGTTATCGTCATCGTGCTGGCCATCATGGCGGCCTTCCATCTGGGGGGCGGCCTGGCCAACGCCGGCACCGGCCTCTACGCCATTGCCTTGACCGCGGTGGCCATGCTCTCCATGACCGGTATCGTGGTGGCCATTGACTCTTACGGCCCCATCACCGATAACGCCGGCGGCATCGCCGAAATGGCGGAACTGCCGGACGAGATCCGCAACATCACTGATCCCCTGGATGCGGTGGGGAACACCACCAAGGCCGTGACCAAGGGTTACGCCATCGGTTCCGCGGGTCTGGCCGCGTTGGTGCTCTTTGCCGAGTACTCCCGGTCCTTCCCCGGTGTCATGACCTTTGACCTGTCCGATCCCCGGGTCATCGCCGGCCTGTTCATCGGCGGTCTGCTGCCCTACTTCTTCGCGGCTCTGTGCATGGAAGCCGTGGGTAAGGCCGCGGGCGGCGTGGTGGAAGAAGTGCGGCGCCAGTTCCGGGAAATCCCGGGCATCATGGAAGGCACCGCCAAACCCGAATACGGCACCTGCGTGGACATCGTCACCAAGAGCGCACTGCGCCAGATGATGGCCCCGGCCCTGATCCCGGTGCTGGCTCCCGTGGTCGTGGGCTTCTGCCCCGGTCTCGGTCCCGTAGCCCTGGGCGGTATGCTCATCGGCTCCATCGTCACCGGGTTGTTCCTGGCCATTGCCATGACCTCTGGCGGCGGCGCCTGGGATAACGCCAAGAAGGCCATCGAAGACGGCCTCTACGGCGGCAAAGGCTCTGATGCGCACAAAGCTGCGGTCACCGGCGACACCGTGGGCGACCCCTACAAAGACACCGCCGGCCCGGCCATCAACCCGATGATCAAAGTGGTGAACATCGTGGCCCTGCTGTTGGTGCCCCTGCTCATTAAGTAAGATCTCACGCAAAAGCGCAAAGTCGCAAAAGCGCTAAAGAAAAAAATAAAAGGCCGGCTCCCGTGGAGCCGGCCTTTTATTTAGGGGTTAGTGGAGGAGGAGGGCAGGGAACTCAGGGACCTATCTTCTCACTCCCCGCCAACCCTTTCCTGATCTTCTTTCTTATACCAGGTTGAGTTCAAAGAGGTAAGAAAAGCCTTGTCCTAGGGGTGCACCCAGGAAACTATCTCAAACCCCCGTTTTTTTCTGTCACCCTGAGCGCAGCGAAGGGTCTATTGGTTGAAATAACATAGATTCTTCGCTTCGCTCAGAATGACATTTTGGAAAAAATATGTGTTTTGAGACAGTTTCCTGGGTGTGCGCCATAATTTGAGGGCGGACACATGGGGCCCGCCCCTGCTGGAGATAAATTACTTTTATGGTCGCAAGCTGGACTTAAAAAGCCCCGGTGCTCCCCAAGACTTCCCTCTGTCCTTCCCGTAAACCGGCGCGAGGAGGGGCCGGCAGCGGAAACATCTGGTGTAATTTCTTCACCTGGTTATGTTTTCCCTGAGCCTCATAGAAGTTGGCCAATTCCCGGAAGATGTCAATTTTGCGAGAGTCAAAGGGATTGAACCGCAATGCCCTGAGATAACAGACTTCAGCCTGGGCCAGGTCTCCTTCCCGACGATATTTTACGGCTTCCTGCCAGAATAAATTGTCATTGCTGTCATGGGCCAGGATAGTGGCGACGTTGTCCTGACGGTCCAGGATTTCAATGACAATGTCATCTTCCCTATAAAAATTTTGGTCATCGGGGATAATATCTTCGAACCACTTGGATTTGAACCGCCTGGCGTTTTCGCTCTCATGGTCATGTCTTCCCTGGGTCTTGCTTTCCAGGTGATAAACCACCGCCCGGGGATTATAGACGATCCTGTAGCCCTGATCTCGCAGTGTGAAGCACAGGTCCACATCTTCAAAGCCGTTGCGGTAACCTTCATCAAAGGCGCCTATCGCCAAAAAGAGGTCCTTCTTGATGAGCATGCAGGCCGCGGTGACGGCCTGGAATTCCCTTTCCTTGTTAACCGCGGGATGGTCCCTGTCATAGTATTGATAGATATGATAAACGAGTTTTTTTTCGCTGAAAGCCACGCCGGCATGCTGGATGGTGTCATCCGGATATAGCAACCTGGCGCCCACGGCCCCGATTTTGTCGTCTTTCCGGGCGCAGGCCGCCAGCTCCTCCAGCCAGCCGGGTTGCACGATGGTGTCGTTATTGAGGAAGACCAGGTGCTCTCCTCGAGCCGCCTGGGCTCCCTGATTGGAGGCCCGGGCAAAACCCAGGTTGGTGTGGTTGGAGATAACCCTCACCGCTCCCACAGCTTCCAGCCGGCCTAGATAGTCTCCGGTGCCGTCGCTGGAGCCGTTGTCCACCACGATGATTTCATATGGCTCGTCGGTATTCTCCCAAATGGATTTCAGGCATTGGCTGGTCAGGGACAAGTTATTGAAAACCGGGATAATGATGGAAGATAAACCCCCCACCGGAAGAGATTGGAGGGCCTCATCGACTTCTGCCGGAGGCGGCGCAATTTCGCGGGTCTCCCGGGTCAGGCTTGGGGTCAGCTCTAATAGCCGGGGGTGGGTGGGGTTCAAAGCACTGGCCCGGCGGCAGGCTCGCTCCAGGGTGTTCCGCTCCTCAAGCTGACAGGCGGCCTTGGCCAACCCGAGCCAGAGTTCGATATTCAGAGGATTTCTCTTGGAGGCTTCCTCAAAATAGCCCTTAGCCTCCTGAAAAAGACCCAGATCAAAGTAGGTTGCGGCCAGGGGGCCCAGGATTTCCGGATCCCTGGGAGTACGGGTCCAGGCTTTGTTTAAGGCCGCCATAGCGCCGCTGAGGTCACCCCGCTGCCGGCAATTGAGACCCAGACGAATTAACAGGGGTAAAGACTCGGGGTCTACCTGCCGGGCGGCCCGGAGGATTTCCCCGGCCTCCCGGTGCTGCCCATGCAATGTGAGGACGTCGCTTAGAGACAGATAAGATTCAAGCATATCGGGATAGCATTTGATAAGGTCCCGCAGATAACCTTCGGCTGCCGGCAAATCCTGTCGCTCTAGAGCGGCGGTGGCTTGCTGCAGCAGTTCTTCCGGAGCGGACACCGCACTTTCTGCTTTGGGGGGCGGCGCACAATTGGATTGTTTTTGATGCTGCAAGAATTGCCGCTGATGCTCTTTAATTTGGGGCTTGTCCTTCAAGTGCTCCTGGTATTTGGCATAGATGATCTCCATGGTGCGAATAAAATCCCCGGTCTTTTGGCTGGTCATGGTGCTGCCGTCGTTGCGCCAAGTGAATTCGCAGGTAATTCTCTTGATGTGGAAAAATTTATAGTGGAGGGATAGTCTGATCCATAAATCCCAATCCTCGTGGGTGGTCAGGCTCTCATCAAAGAGCCCGGTTTTCTCCAGGCAAGATTTCTCATGCATCAGGCAGAGCACCGGGAATTGATTGGCCACGACCAGGTGATCCGCGTTAAAATCATGGGAGTAAGGCAGATCTCTACCGGTGGTCACATATCTGCCCTTATCCTTCGCTTGGTGGGCCCGGAGGGCATCCGTATAGGCCACCTGGTATTCGCTGGTTTCCAGGAAAGTCACCAGGGTTTCCAGGTGGTGGGGATAGAAGAGGTCATCGTCATCCAGGTAAGTGATATATTTGCCCTGGGCCAATTTCAGACCGGTGTTGCGGGCTGCGGCCAATCCCCGGTTGCGATCATGCTTGACATAGGTGATGTTTCCCTGTTGGTTAAGCCAGCCCACGATGCCGGCCACATCCACGCCGCAGTCGTTGACCACAATGATTTCATGGTTCTTGTACGTTTGGTCGAGGATGCTTTGCAGGGTGGCCACCAGCATATCCGGACGGTTATAAGTGGGGACGATGACCGAGACCAGGGGCCAAACTCCAACAGAAATCTGCCCTTTCTCTGCTTCCTCGAAAATCCTTCTTTCTGCAGCCTTTTGGGCCAGTCTGGCGGCGCGGCGCTCTTCCCACGCATCTTGGGCAGACATCCCAGTCGGGGATGCCTGGGAGTCGACTTGGCCGCCATTTTCTTTTTCTTTGGAAACCGAAGGGGGTGCAGGCCAGTTCACGCCATAACGCCGACTATAACAATTCTTGGTTTCCGCTATCAGTATCTCCTTCTCCAGATCCGAAAGGGAACTGTTTTGGACCGCAGCCAGGCATTCTTCCCCGTTTTCCCGCCAATGTTCCACCATATCCTTGGCCAGAAATTCCTGGGCCTTGGCCGGATCCAGTTTATACGCATGACTCTTCTTGTTGCCTTCCATGGTTTCGTCATGAGTATTGCGCAAGGAAAAAAGCACCTCAGGCACGTGGGCGAACGGCCTCTCCAGGGCCAAAGCGGCCAACAACGACAGATCATTAGCCCAAATTGCCTTGGGCTCATTACGCTTTAAGGCACGCTTGAAGATCTCTAGGCGAAATACCCCATAAGCCGCTTCACCGCCGATGTAGTTATTAATAATATGGAGATAGCGCGCCGCCGGCGACATGCCCCGGGTATCAAAGCGGCTGTGGCCTAAGAACCAGAAATTGCGATTTGCATCAACCCACTGGGTTCGGGGGTAGCAGAGGATCACCTCCGGATCATTTTCCAGGACTTCCACACATTTGGTGAGAAGGGTGGGATGCCACAGATCATGATCAGTGGCCCCCATGAAGTATTTTCCTCGGGCCAGGTTCCTTACTTTGTTGTAATTGAATAAGGATCCCATGTTGGTCACATTGCGAGAATATTGAATTCGCGGGTCCCTGGACTGGTATTCCAGGCAAATCTCCTGGGTCCGGTCTTCCGAGGCGTTGTCCGAGATGATCAGTTCATAATTTTTATATTCTTGAGAAAGCAATGATTCCAATGATTCCTTTAAGAAGCGTTCACAATTGAAGACGCACATGCCGATGGACACCAGCGGCTGGTCAGTTATTTTTGGGGATGGCATGAGGTGCAGTTCTCCTTAATTAATTGGCTTCCTGCAAGAGTAGACCCGGGTACTCTGGGAATCACGAGGACCCCGGGTGCCGGGGCGTTACCCAAAAACTCGGCTCTGAAAAGTTCAAAGTTCAAAGTTCACAGTTAATGTGAGGGTGGGCACTGCCCACCAATTCCTCAGGTTACAGGGGCTGGAAATTTCGACCGCTTAAATGGCGCGTAAGACGCGCCCTAGAGCCTGGTCCGAAAAGTTCCAGGTTCAAAGTTAATGCAGGGGGCGCACTACGCACGCTGATAAAAAACCCGCCACCTGGCAATCAGGGCTCCTGGTTCTGCAGATATTGCTTGAACCTCAATTTGCAACTATCGGGCCAATTACTATCTATTTAATTTAATTGAAAAAAGATAGATAGGCGGAGCATAGCTGGGAAAAATTTGCCTCCCCAGCCCAGGAGAAAGGGCTTGGTTGCTCAGGCATGCCCAAATTTTTGGAGAAACTACTTTTTTAACGTAATTTTTGCTAATATGCCTCTCGCGAGACGGTTTTAGTGCTCTGAAAAAGTTTTGGTTTTTTCATCCTGGGTCAAGCGAAGAAAAGGTGGGGACAAGTGAACGCAGATGAGATGCGCGCCGCGATTTTGGAGATGGTTTCTCAATACTATCGAGCCGCTTGGCCGGAAAAGCCTTTTCTGGCCGGGGAGACTTCCGTCCCCTGCGCCGGCCGGGTTTTTGATGCGGAAGAATTGGCGCACCTGGTGGACGCTTCTCTGGATTTCTGGCTCACCACGGGACGTTATGCCGCCCGCTTCGAGAAAGAATTGGCCCGGTTTATGGAAGTGAGCCATGCTATGTTGTGTAATTCCGGCTCCTCTGCGAATTTACTGGCGCTCTCCGCGCTTATGTCGCCTGAGTTGGGAGCGAAGCAATTGCAGCCTGGAGACGAAGTCATTACCGTAGCCAGCGGCTTCCCCACCACGGTGAACCCTATCTTTCAGAATCGCCTGGTTCCGGTCTTTGTGGATATTGAGATGGGGACCTATAATATCGACATACGTTACCTGGAGGAGGCCCTCAGCACGCGCACCCGGGCCATAATACTGGCGCATACCTTGGGTAACCCCTTTAATCTCGACGCAGTGCTGGAGTTGGCCAGGAAGCACGACCTCTGGCTGGTGGAGGATAATTGCGATGCCTTGGGCTCCACTTATAAGGGCCGTCTGACCGGCGCTTTTGGCGACCTGGCCACGTTGAGCTTCTATCCGGCGCACCATTTGACCATGGGTGAAGGCGGTTGTGTGGTTACTAATCAATTGCAGATGAAAAAGTTGGTGGAGTCTTTTCGGGATTGGGGACGGGCTTGCTGGTGTGATCCGGGCCGGGATAACAGCTGTGGCCAGCGGTTCCAATGGCAACTGGGCGACTTGCCCTATGGCTATGATCACAAATACATCTATTCCCATCTGGGTTACAATTTAAAGTTGACGGACATGCAGGCGGCAGTGGGTGTAGCTCAACTGAAAAAGCTGCCTCAATTTATTGAAAGGCGGAAGCAAAACTGGCGCATCCTTTATGAGGGGCTTAAACCTTTTGAGGAGTTTCTGCTCCTGCCTCAGCCCACGCCGGCAAGCGACCCCAGTTGGTTCGGCTTCCTGCTCACGATCCGCACTGACGCGCCTTTTACGCGCCATGAGCTGGTGAACTACCTTGAGGACCGCAAGATTGCCACCCGCCTGCTGTTCGGAGGCAATCTCATCCGCCAGCCTGCCTATCGGGATTTGCATTTCCGGGTGGTGGGCAGCCTTCCTAACTCAGACCTGGTGATGAACCAGAGTTTTTGGATCGGGGTTTATCCGGGGCTTACTAGAAATCATCTCGAATATGTCTTGAATGTCTTCAGTGATTTTTTTGGAAACCATGCCTGATTTTTAGGAGTGCCGGGACTTATTGATACACGACCGCTTCCCCCCTCACCAAATCGCTCCAGAGTTTCAGAAAATTATCTTCGGGAAAAAACCGATGATAGTGATGGGGAGTTCCCCGGGTATTTGATCTCCAGAGATACGAAGAATCGCAAAGTTTTCTGATACTCTCCAGCGCCGCCTCTTTATCTCTGCCGTGGCGGGCGTTCAAGCTGCAAAAAAAATCCTGACCATAATCCCCTAGAGATTCCAAAAAAATATGGTGCGGGAAGACACTCCGCCCGTGGTATCGGCCGGTCCATTTTCTTTGGGTTTTGGGAAAACTCAAGGCTTCGTTAAAAACGTTCTCCCAACGGCTGACCATCAGGTCCAGGGAAAATAGTTTTCGGGCTGCTTCCCGGGCATTGCCGGACAGACGCTGACGCAATCCCGGATTCCGGTACAGTTCTTCCAGGGCCTGGGCATATGCCTCTTCATCCGCCGCCACTATCCCGGTTACTCCATCATCGACAATATAACGCTCAGCGCGATTAGCCAAAACTACCGGAGGAACGCCCGCGGCCATGCTTTCTCCCAAGGCTTGTTCACAGGTGCCCCAGTGATAAGGAGCGAGGGGGTAACCGAACACGTCAAATTCTGACAGGTAAGGCATTATGTCGTTGATTTGCCCCATGAAAGCAAAACGTTGCCCCATTTCGTATTGTAATGATTCTTTTTGAATCTGTTTTTCACTGGGACCGCCACAGACAATAAATTGCGCCTCAGGTATTTTTGTCTTGCTACTCATTTTTAGAAAATTCGGGTGCATCTTACTGTAATCAACCGTACCGATATAACCGACCTTAAATCTCTGATGAGCATTGGGTTGCACGGACGCGACGTGATCAATCCCGCCCGTTGACCAGATGACCCGCAAAACTTTCTGCCGGGTTTCCGGCAGATTTTTTACTTCAGGCGCGTCCAGGCTCAGGGGCGAAGTAAAGACAAACAAGTCGGGATAATGGAGCGCGGGCTCGCTAAAGACGTACGGTGCATGAAATCCTGATACATGGCTCCAGAAAATAATCCGGGCCGGAGGGAGGGTCTCCCGTACCAAAAAGTCATACAGCAGGGGATGATTCCACCAATGAATTATGACAATATCAACTGCGGCCATCGCGGCCAGGATGCCCTCGTGGTCAGTGGACATCTTATCCCTCAAAGGAAAGCCCGTAGTTCTTGCAGCCAAGAGAGCCTTCTCGTTGGCATATTCCAGAGATAAGACTTTGTGGCCAAAATCGGGACTCGATTTAACCTTGTCCAGGTAATTCAGCAGGACCCTGCCGACGCCTCCGCCCAAGTGGGGAGTTATGTGAAGAATGGTGCGCATCAGATGTTGCTCTCTCAATTATTGAGGGCGGCGGGCATGCAAATCGACCCATCCCAAACCTAATTCCTTATTATCAATCTGTTTTAATTCTTTATATTTTAGGTAGCGCGTCAGTGCCTCATCGTAGGAAAGCCACTTGTCGGGGGGTAAATCTGCACCGAAATAACCGCTGGAATATTGGCTGAATTTATAATCAATCGCCTTCCCCTCACCAATCACACTGGGTGCTGCCCTTTCCACATTGTTGGCCTGATTTACCAACTGATAGCCAACATAGCCGGAAACATATAAGTAAGCAAATAGTCCCGCGTAGTCTCTTTTAGATGTTTCTAAGGAAACGAATAGGGGTCTTTCGTCCAGCCGGGATATCTGTCGCGCCACTAGCAAATCGCAACCTTCAACATCTACCTTCAAGTATCTCGGCACGCCATACATTTTGCATAAACTATCAAGACATGTGGTCTCAACAGTAACAACCTCTGCCTTCGATCCGTCGCTTTCGGCAAGTTCCTGAAAACAACTGCTCCAGTCGCTTTTTACGGGATGAATATAAAAATTTTGCACGCCTCCAGTGTCTGAAACCGCCTTATGTAAAATGATTAATTGACCGTCGCGTATCTGACTGTTAAATCGTTCGATTCCTCTCTGAACCAGATTGGGGTCGGCCTCAACCGCGATGACCCGAAATCCCTTGGCAAGATAAAAATCAGTATCATCGCCGTTATGAAAACCGAAATCGTAAATAAGATTATTGTCCAACATTATGTCCCCTCTCCAATATCCAGACCCGCCGGGTATTCCTGCAAATTAACATGAATATCTCTCCCGCGGGATGGCGTACATAACGCACCCGGCCCCCATCCACCCGTGGAGTCTCAGCAGAAAAATATAATCTTGAAGATTTTTCATGAGCAAAACAGGAAGTTGCCAAAGTCCATTGCGCTTGTGGTAAGTAGTAACCATTAGTATAGGACGGTATTTTATTAAGTTGTGCATCGAACCCAGAAGAGCGTCATATTCCCATCCTTCCAGATGCAACTTGATGATCGTGGCAGGAATATCCATGTCATCAAGGGTGCGCACGGGCACCGACTCCGGCGCCAACGAACTGAATTGCGAGGCATAATCGAGTCCGTGGAAAAATGGCGAGCTGCCGGACTCCTTGCCTAAGGCGCATTCAATGATTTGGATATCCGGCGAGGTCGATCCGTTTTCGCCGCCAAGTTTAGTACGCAACACTTGGACATTGTGTCTGTCCGGTTCAAAGGCATAGATTTTCTGGAATCGGTGGTGAATCTTATTCAGAAAGCGGATGCTGACTTCACCGTGATGCGCGCCGCCGTCCAGAAATATTTCCTTATCATGCAAGGAGGAGATAACCTGGGGAATAAAAAACCTGTCATCCGTGGTAACCGGCGCGCCGGCAAATATAAATTCCTTTCTCAGCCCGTGCCAGGCTATAAATTGCAGATGATGAGCCCTGGAAACATCATCGCCCCAATGATCGAGGACATACTCAATTCCTTCTAGATCATCGGCGTTGAGATCTCCGGTAAACCAGCCATTGCTCAACGGGCATTTATCAACATAGGCTTCCGTAATATCGTAAAAAGGAACAATGTCTTGCCATCCCATTTTTAGGAGCGGGGCGGCAATACTGGTGTAGGGCGCGGTCGATATGCAAATTACCAGTAGACATTTGGTGCGATGCTCCTCCGGAACATCAGCAGGTTTCACCACGGGAATACCCGCCCAGGTTTTATTCCCTGCGTATCGATGAGCATTGGCATCAACCACATATAAAAAGGGAATTTCCAGTCTGCCTAAAAATTCTTTGGCCATCTTTCCGAGGTCGCCGGCCCCGTAGAGTATGAGGGCCTTATCCACCTGGCGGGGAGCACAACTCGCTTTCTCGCTTGCCAATTCCTGCAGCAGCTTGCGGGCCTCAGTTACTCCGGGCAGATTTGGATGTTGTCTGGCTGGCTCCCACATTTCTTTTGACCAATGTTGTGCAAAGTTTAGATATTTTTAAGAAACAGACAAATCAAAATGTCTGGCATATCTTTCCCAAGTTCTATCCGTGGTGATTAATTCCGAAAATTTGTTTTGATGATACTTGTTCAGTTCCTCGCTCCTGCCCAGGCTTTCGTTTGCTTTAGCCAAGTAGTAATGCGCGAACGCGTGGTTCGGATACCTGTTGGCAATGTTTTCAAAATGCAAAAAGGCACGGTGGTAATTGCCGGTCCGCAGCATGTAATTTCCCACGAAGTTGGCCTCAAGATTCATCAAATAGACGCGGTCCTCGATATAGTCGGGATCTATTTCCGGTGTTCTGATATTAGCTTTGGTAACGACGTATTGGCTGAAATCTTCATTAATAAGATAGCCGTTTTCTTTGCAGATTTCATAAAGTTTGCTGCCGGCGATGGGCGCCGCCAGGAAAAATTTCACCCAGTCAAAACCCACGTCGAAGATCATTTGCATGGTTTCTTCCCGGTGCTCTTCCGATTCACCCGGCAAGCCGATGACAATAAAGGCATGCACACTGATGCCGTTTTTCCTCAATATTTCCACCGCGGGTTTGATGTCGGCCACCCTGAGGGGCTTATGGATAATATTCTTAAGAACAAAATCGGAACCCGATTCCACGGCCAGCGATATAGTGGTAACACCTGCTTTCTGCAGCAACTTCCCGACATCTTCATCAATACCATAAACCGCGATGCCGTTAGGAAATTCAATCTTCAGATTAAAGCCCGTTAGCTTCGTGAGAATCTCCTTTGCCCTATCTTTGTTACTCAGAAAATGATCGTCCTCAATCAATAATACTTCAACGCCATGCGAAGTTACCATTTTCTCCACTTCATCAATAACCTTCCGGACACTCATATATCTGACTTTTTTCCCATGAACCGTGCCATTGGAGCAATAAACACAACTGAAAGGACAGCCTCGGGAGGTATGGATGCTTATTTCTCTTAACGACTTCTGAGCGTAGCTTTTGTCCAACGACCTGCCCATATAATCGTTAAGATCGATTAAGCTATAATCAAAAAACGGGATCTTATCTAACTTTTGTACGAAGGCGTGCCTGGGTTTGCGCCCTTCCTGGAGACTTTCCCGGGTGATCCAGGATGGACTCGAGTGCAGATGTTGATGGGCGTTAATTGCATCCAACAATTCACAGAGAGGTATCTCACCTTCTCCATAGCAGCAGGCATCAATATGTGGAAAGTTCGTTAATATTTCTGGGGATAAATTGGTTGCTAACCCGCCCCCAATTACCATCAGGGCATTGCTATCGGTATCATTTACCGAGTCGGAAATAAGCCCCAGGTGGTTATAACAAGTATTAAATAATGCCGAAATACCGACAATATCAGGCTGAAGAAGAAGCATTCTATCTTTGATAAGACTTTTTAAACCCCCTTCCAGATCCCCGGAATTTTTGCAAAGCCGATAGGCTTCAAGATTCAAGTCGACAATTTCTACCTGAACAGCATACTGGGCATTTGCCTGCACATAAGCGGCCAGGGAAAGCACGCCATAAGGAATCGTAAATACCGGCTCCTGTGAGGTATGTGCCCCGTCGAGATAGTCTCGGATGTCAAAAAACGGCGGAATAATAAATAAGATTTTCTGCGTTCCCCGGGCTGTGCGTGCCATTTTCTTCATTTTTTTTACCCTATGCTCTTGGTGTCGGTTCCCCTGGAAGATTCCAAACGCTGCAGTAACATCTCCGCAAAAGGATCAATATCATCCGGCAGGCAGTGGGATAATTGGCCGCAAACTGCACAAATCGGATGCTCCCGGCGTTTTTTGCGAAGATGCATTTTTTGGTATGCCAATAAAGCTTCACTTTTCCAGATATTCTTGAAACTTTCGGTCTTCACATCGCCCACAATCATCTTCCTGGACCAATCCAGAAAGCAGAGGCTGACTTTGCCATCCGCGTTGATACTCAGGGAATAAAAAATATAGGGGCAGACCTGGACCTCGCGTATCTCCTGGCCATAGATGCCGACCTCCCGGCTCGGAACGACCTCCTTCATCTCGAATTCCGGCCAACAAGGGGCGACATGCTCGATAAACACGCGGTCCGCAATATTCCCAAAGATGTCGAAGAAGCGGCTTTTTTCTTCTTCAGAAAGAAAGTCGCCCACAATTTTTATGCTGACAGTGCAATCCTGTTTGTGCTCGTAAAAATGACGGATGTTTCCCACAAATTTATCGAAGTTAATGTTATATCCGGCAAATTCCTTATAGGATTTTGGGGATAAGCCCTCCAAAGAAATGTTGATCCGGTCCAGTCCGGCTTCGATAAGTTCCAGATTCTTTTCGGGATTAAGGAGGGAGCCGTTGGTCGTGGTATCAACTTGCAAGGTGCAGCCGCGTTTTTTGGCATAGCGCACCATATCGGCAAATCTGGGATTTAACAGCGGTTCCCCATCTTTATAAAGACGTAAGACTTTTATGGGCTTTTCAAACTCGCATAGGTCATCAACGATTTTCTTATACAAATCAAAATCCATGAGGCCGGAATTGCGATTGATTTTTTTCATTAAGGCCCTGTTGCCAGTGGGACAGAACTTACATTGAAAGTTGCAGATATCGGCAGGGTCAACGGCAACAATAAAAGGCACCTTTAAAGGTATGACTTCTTCTAATTTGGTTCTATTCTCCAGCTCGATACGCGGCTTTATTTGGGCCTTCATTAAACCTTGCTTTATGTGACTGCCCGCTTGATGGACATGCGATTTTTCCATCAATCTGTAGTCAGCATTAATCACCGATTCAGGGGATTGCGGCATGATTCCGTTCCTCCTCAAATGCTGCCACCGCGAGGCGCAGCCGGTCGGGGTCGCCCCAGAAGGCCAAAGGCTCATGGTCCGGGTAGGGATAAACCCCCAGGTTCAGGCGCAGCCGGCCACGTTTAGCGGCAATATGCTCTTCCACCAGGCGGCGCACTGAGATCGGCTGCCCCGAACATACGTTGAAAATGCCGTCGTGGCGTGTTTGCAGGGCCACTTTGGCGATCAGGGCCGCCACCTCTGGAGCGGGCAGATAGTCCCGGAGTTGCTCGCCGCTGGACATGTCGAAGGACTCCTGCCCGGCGGCCAGGGCCTGGTCCACCTGGCCCATCAAGGTTCGGGCCGGCTGGCCGGGACCATGCATAAAGAAAAGCCGGAGCCAGCGCAGCCGGAAGGGATGCTCCTTTTGGAGCGCTGCCAACCGGCGCCGCAAGACATCCTTGGCCAGGCCGTAACAGGTGGTGGGGTTGGCCGGCATCTCTTCCCGCAAACAGCCGTTTTGCAGCCCGTATTCGTAGCAAGTGCCCGTTACTGTGAGACTGGGCAGCCCCTGGGCAACCATGCTTTGTAAAAACCGGTAGTGGTTGATCAGGTTCCGGTCGAGGTGAAAGGATTCCTGATATTGCGGCAGTCCCTCCCAGGCCAGATGAATCAACACCTCCGGCCGTCCCAACCGGTCATAACAATGATGGTGCTCTTGATTGATGTCGTAAACGATATAATCCGCGCCGAGTTCCTTGAGCTTTTCTTCGTTTCTGCCGCTGGTGAGGATGCGCCACTGCCCCAGGCCTTGCAGGAATTGCACTACCTGCTTGCCGATGAACCCGGAGGCGCCGCTCACCAAGACCTTCACGATTACACCCTTTTCAATGCCCTGCTCCGAAAAGATAGGCCTCACGCAAAGACGCAAAGGCGCAAAGCAAGACGCAAATATCTAGAAATGGCAGGTGCGTCCATCGCACCAAAAATTGTTTAATAAACCAACAAGTTAATGTATGGTGGGCACTGCCCACCAATTCCTTAGGTCCGTAGCTTGAAAAGTTTTACCCCGCACAGGCTGGAAAGCCTGTGCTACCGCGTTAACAGGTTGATTTAGGTTCGGGGAGCCAAGGGCAGGGGCCTTCACCGGCCAGAAAGCCCAGGCTAACGATCTCCGCCTCCTCCCGCCGGCAAACCGGCTCCTGATGCCCTGGGGGGCCCGATGCCCCAACCCCGCGATCCGCACCGGTTGCCTCCAAGGAGTTTGGGCCCTGAGTAAGGAGGGGATGCGAGGCGTCTTTCCTGGAGATCTCCGTGACCTCCAGGGGCCAGTCAATGCCCACCGCGGGGTCGTCGTAGCGGAGGCCGCCTTGGGCGTCCGGGGCGTAGAACGCGGTGTGGAGGTAGAGCATCTCGCTGGCAGGCTCCAGGGCCTGAAAACCATGGGCAAACCCCTCGGGCAGGCACAGCATTTTCATATTCGCGGCCGAAAGAATCTCTCCGTGCCACTTGAGGAAATAGGGAGATTCAGGCCGCAGATCGATGAGCACATCAAAAACGGCCCCCCGGATACAGCGCACCAGCTTCATCTCCTGGTGCGGGGGGTACTGGAAATGCATCCCCCGAATGGCGCCGGTTTGGAGGGTCCGGGAGAAATTGACGTTTACTATCTGCCGTTCCCCGAAAAGCCGGCCCAGTTCCCGGGTGCAAAAGAAGCGGGCAAAGAGGCCCCGGTGGTCTTGGAAGGGTTCCACCTCGATGAGGGCGGCTCCGTCTATGGGCAGTGGGTGAATAATCATGTCCCGGCCTTGATAAGTTCAAAGTTCAAGGTTTAAAGTTCAAGGTTCCTGGAGGGTGCGCCCTGCACACCGGTTAAGTTGCTGATCGTTAGTTACAGATGAGCAAAAGTCTCATGTTCAACTGCCCTGGCCTCTTCCCAGGTTATCTCCCCATAATTGCTTGCAAGAGCGGTTGGCCGGTGTCGAGAAAGTCCCGGTACCAGGAGATGGTCCGCGTCAATCCCTCTGCCAGGGAGAATTGGGGCCGCCATCCCAGAAGCCGGCGGGCCTTGGCCGCATCCAGAGATTGGTGGAGAATTTCGCTCTGGGCCTCATTCAAGATCACCGGGGCCAACCGGGAATCCATGAGCTTAAGGAGCTCTGCCACCAGTTCCAGGACCGTCAAAGTGGTGTCGTGGGCAAAATTGAAGGCCTGGCCCCGCAATTCCGGCAGGGCCGCCAACTTCTCGGCCAACAGCATGTAGGCGGCCGCGGCATCCTCGATATAGAAGTAGTCCCGCACGTAGCGGCCGTCGGACCGGATAACCGGCTGTTGCCCCCGCAGAATGGAGCGGATGGTGCCGGGCACCAGGCGATTCCAGTTCAGATCGCCGCCGCCGAAAAAATTGCCGCAGCGGGTGACGGCCACCGGCAGGCCGTAGGTGACGGCGTAAGACTGGGCGATGAGGTCGGCGCAGGACTTGGAGACATCGTAAGGATGACGTCCCTGCAAGGGGTTGTCTTCTCTATAGGGTTGGCCGTTGTGCTCGCCATAGGCCTTGTCGGAGGAGGCCAGGACGATCTGCCGCACCGTGGGGCTGCGCCGGGAGGCCTCCAGGAGGGCCCAGGTGCCGCCGATGTTGGAGGCAAAGGTGGAAACGGGATTGCGATTGGCAATCCCCACAATGGTCTGGGCGGCCAGATGGAAGACGGTGTCGATCTCATACTCCCCCAACACCCTTTCCAGGAGCGCCTGATCCTGGACCTCGCCCCGGGCCACCTTGACCCGATCAAGCACGCCGCGGGAAATTAGTTCACTCTGGGGGACCCAGTCCCGCACCAGGCAGACCACTTCGGCGCCTTTAGCCAGCAGCCGCGGCACCAGCCAGCCCCCTAAAAGACCGGTGGCCCCGGTGACCAGAGTGGGGCGGTCCTGCCAGAAAGGAGACGGTTTCCCCGGATTCACGACCACACCTGCCAAGGGGGATTCCCTTTTTGCCAGAGGTTTTCCAACAGCATCACATCCCTCAAGGTATCCATACATTGCCAGAAGTTGTCATGGCGATAGGCCGCGAGTTGCCCCTCGGCCGCCAACTGTTCCAGAAGGTCCTTTTCCAGGACCGCGTTATCTTCTTTCAAATAGGGGAAGATTCCAGGCTCAAGTACCAGGAAGCCCCCATTGATCCAGCCTTCGCCGATCTGGGGTTTCTCCGTAAACTGCGCCACCATATCGCCGTCAAAGATCAGACCCCCGAACCGGGCCGGGGGCCGCACCGCGGTGACCGTGGCCAGCCGGCCGTGGGCGCGGTGAAATTTTAATAACTCGGTGATGTTGACGTTGCTGACGCCGTCCCCGTAGGTCACCATGAAGGTTTCGCTCTTCAGATAGGGCTCCAGGCGCTTCACCCGGCCCCCGGTCATGGTGGCTGCACCGGTGTCGTGGAGGTGTACGGTCCAGTCTTCCGTTTTCTTATGGTGCATGAGGGAATCGCCGTTCCAGAGATTGACGGTCATACTGCCGTTGAGGCGGTGATAGTCCAGGAAGAAGCGCTTGATGACGTCGCCTTTGTAACCCAAGGCAATGAAGAATTCATTAAAGCCGTAATGGGCATAGAGCTTCATGATGTGCCACAAGATGGGCCGCCCGCCGATCTCCACCATGGGCTTGGGTTTGACTTCTGTCTCCTCCGCCAGACGGGAGCCCAGACCACCGGCAAGAATGACCACCTTCATCTGCCATCTCCTCTATAGGCACTCTAATCTGCAGCCGTGAGCTCTTGCCGCGGCGGCAAGAAGCCCCGGGAAAATCAGGGGTAAATTTCGCTCAAAGATGTTACTTTGCATCCAGGATTCCGGCATCGCCGGGATTTTTGGGAGTTCTAATATGCAACAAGCGAGCCAATAATGATGTTGATAAATTATTATATGTATCAATTAGTTATCGTTAATTTTCCTGGGGCTGGTTAATATTTCCGGGTTGAGGAGTGATGTTTTGACTGAGATTAGGCAAGAATCGCCTGCCCCGGGGCCCAGAGAGGCGAGGCTGGGTGGGGTTTCCTTCTGGGTGCTGATCCTGGCTGCGCTGTGGATGTTCTTCCATGGCCTGGGGGATGCGGGCCTGATGGACCCGGATGAGGGGCGCTACGCGGAAATCGCCCGGGAAATGCTGCTCTTAAAAGATTGGCTCATCCCCCACCTCAATCTGCTCCCTTATCTGGAAAAGCCGCCGTTGGTTTACTGGCTCACGGCCCTGAGTTTTCAAGGCCTGGGCCAGTCCGAATGGGCGGCCCGCCTGCCCTCCGCGCTCAGCGCCCTGGGGGGGGTCTTGCTGGCCTACGGTCTGGGCCGGGCGCTGTGGGGGGCGGCCGCGGGCCGGCTCAGCGCCCTGATTCTGGCCACCTGCGGGGGATATGTGGTCATGGGCCGGCTGCTCACCCTGGACATGGCTCTGGCTTTCTTCCTCAACCTGGGGGTGGGGCTGGGCTATCTGGCCCTGAGCCGGGAGCGGCCGGGGCTCTGGCCCTGGGCCTATCTGGCCCTGGCCTTGGGGGTCCTCACCAAGGGGCCGGTGGCCCTGGTCCTGGCCGGGGCCATCTGGGGGATCTGGGCCTGGCGGCAAAAACGTCCCCCCATCGGCTCCTGGCTGCAGCCGGGCAGCCTGGCCCTACTGATCGCGGTCTCCCTCCCGTGGTTCGTCTCCGCGGCCTGGGTCTATCCGGATTTCCTGCGGTTTTTCATCGTGGAACAGCATCTGGGCCGCTTTCTCACCGCCTCGATGCACCATCACGAGCCGGTGTATTACTTTCTGCCCGTGCTCCTGGGCTTTATGGTGCCCTGGAGTTGGCTTTTGCCCTGGGCCCTCACCCGGGAGAGGCCGTGGGCCGACCCGGACCGGCTCTTTCTCCTCATCTGGGCCGGGGTGGTGCTGGCCTTTTTTTCCCTGTCCCGGGGCAAGCTGGCCCCTTATATTCTTCCGGCCTTGCTGCCCCTGGCCCTACTCCTGGGTAAGAGCCTCTCCGGCCTGGCCGGGTCCGGCCGCCGCCTCACCGGGAGCCCCGGCCTGATGATCTCTTTGGTAATTTGGTCGCTGGTGGCCTGGGGGCTGGTGATCTTCTATTTCCGGACCCCCGGTTTTCTAGTCCCCCTGCTGGCTAAGGCAGACTTGCTGTGGCCGGTCCTGCCCCTCCTACTCCTGGTGCTGGGCTTTACCTGCACCTTCGCCCTGCTCTTCAGAAGGGTGGGGGTATTGGTGCTGGGGGCCTGGCTGTTCTGCGCCCTGGTGCCCTGGGGCATGGAAAAAGTGAGCCTGGAGCGCTCCCCCAGGGAGATGGCTCGGTTTTTACAATCCCGGTGGCAGCCCGGGGCCGCGTTGGTGGGCTACCGGCTTTATTCCCAGGGCCTGTCGTTTTATAGCGGCCAGGCTTTTCATCTCCTTTCTTTTCCCACGGAGTTGGATTACGGGCGGCGACTGGCCCGGGCGACCTCCCTCTTTTTTGACACTCCCCAGGAGATGGCCGCGTATGTGAGAAGCAAGCCCCTGACCTTCTTTTTCCTGAGGGCGGGAGATCTTTCGTCACTGGAGCAGGAGTTGCCGGGGAAATTTAGCTTTCTGGCCCGCCAGAAAAATAGTATTCTAGTAGTTTATGAAGCTGAATCCTTGCAGGTCAGGGAAAACGCGGGGAAAAAGTTAATACCCGCCCGGCCCTCTCCATCTCCCGGCAGCTAAGCCATGCGACCTTTGCCCGTGCCCTATATCATTTACCGTTATCTCCTGCTGGAGATTATGGCCCCTTTCGGGGCCAGTCTTCTGGCCTTCACCACCATCGTCTTTTTGGGCAGACTGATGCGGGTGACCCAGATGATCGTCGTCAAGGGCGTGGGTTTGATCGAGGTCCTGAAATCCTGCGTCTATATTTTCCCCTACCTGCTGGTCTTCACCCTGCCCATGGCCGCGACGGTAGGGATCTTGATCGCGCTCATGCGCCTGACCTTGGACCAGGAGATCATCGCCTTGAAGACCTCGGGCCTGAGCTATGTCCAGCTCTTGCCCCCCATCTTCACGTTCTCCCTGGCAGCCGCGGTCCTGACCCTGTTCTTCACCGGTTACGGCAGCCCCTGGGGGCAGAAGGCCACCCGGGACCTGATGATGGAGGTGGTGAAACGCCGGGCGGATTTGGGGATTAAGGAGCAGGTCTTTAGCACCGACTTCCAGGGGCTGATGCTTTTTGTGAACAAGGTGCCGCCTGCGGCCGGGAAACTGGAAGGGGTGTTCATCTATGACAATCGGGACAAGGACAATCCCAGCACCATTTATGCCCAATCGGGGCGGTTGAGCTTTGATGAATCCCGGGAAGCCCTGATGCTGCGGCTGGCTGACGGCCGGGTGCTGCGCTGGGGTCCGGTTTTAAATAAATGGCAGGCGGTGGCCTTCAAGGCTTACGAATTGCCTCTGCAACTGTTCAGTTTCGGCTTGAAGAACAAGCGATCGGAAGACGAGATGTACCTGGGGGAATTGTGGCAGACCCTGAACCGGACGGACCGGGGATCGGAGGATTATATCCGGCTGACGGTGGAACTGCACCGGAGGTTCTCCCTGCCTGTGGGCGCGCTGCTCCTCTGCCTGATCGCCATGCCCCTGGGGATGAGCACCCGCCATCACGCCCGGTCCTGGGGATTGGTTCTGGGACTGGCGGTCTTTCTGATTTATTACGTAGTCTTTACGGCTTCCTGGCGCCTGGCCATCAGCGCGCGCCTCAATCCCTCCCTGGCCCCCTGGGTGTCCAACTTCCTGTTCACCGGGGTGGCCCTTTACCTCTGGCGGCGCACGGTGCGGGAATTGCCCCTGCTGCCGGGATCGTGGGGCCCCTGGCGGGAACGGGTCCAGGCGGTCATCTCCCGGATTAAAGGTAAATAACCCTTCTGCCGGCCTGTTTCGGGCCGGTAATCAGTGATCAGTGGCCAGTGGTCAGTGCCCGTAGGGGCGCACCCAGGTGTGCGCCCTGGGCGCGGACACGCTGGTCCGCTTGCATAAAAACAACCTCTTTGACCTCAACCTGGTATTAGGGTCAGCCCTTATAAGGCGGCCCGCGGCCGCCATGATGAGGCGTGCACGGCACGCCCCATGATTTGGTCATCTGCCGGTTAAAGGAAAATAACATTTCTGCGGGTCATTCATATTAATTCCATCAGCAACAAATATATTTTTGTGTAGGGGCGAACCTTGTGTTCGCCCCGCCGCGTCCGGGCGAACACAAGGTTCGCCCCTACTTGCAACTTTTTTTCAACCAAACGCGCCGGGTTTGGGGGGGAGATGGGGTTTAATAGATAAGAGCCGCAATCAGGCTCCCCATCTTGCAAGAAAATGCAGAGGAGATACCCAACATGAAACGCAGGTTGATGACCAAAGGAATACCGGTGGTGTTGATGTTGGTCCTGGCCCTGAGCCTGAGCACCGCGGCCTGGGCCCGGCCCTTCGGCTGCGGCCCCATGAACATTACCCCGGAACAGGCGGGGCAGCTCTTTGATCTCAAACAACAGTTCATGAATGACACCGCGTCCATCCGCAAGGCCATGTGGATGAAGCGGGCGGAGATGGCGCCCCTGTGGAAGGCGGAGAACCCGGATCAGGCCCTGATCAAGGCCAAGCAGAAAGAGATGAACGCGCTCCGGGAGCAGATGCAGGAAAAGATGGTGGCCTTCCGGCTCCAGGCCCGGAAGGTCTGTCCCATGGGCGGCAAAGGCATGGGCAAAGGCATGGGCATGGACATGGGCATGGGTATGGGCATGGGCATGGCCATGATGGCGGACGGACCGGGCATGGGGCCCATGGGCTGCGAATAGCACACGAACCCTGGACCTGGTAACTTTACCGGAGGGCGGCGGTGATGCCGCCCTCCGTTTTTGTGGGGGCAGGGGGAATAGGCGGGTAGCAGACCTAGTGTGGCGCGGCAAGATTGCTAGTGTCTTTAAAACTCCGATTTTTCCCCACTTTTCTAAGGGAGGCCCGGGGGGATCAAATAACCGCTTGATAATCCCCCTCGATCCCTACTTTAAAAAAGGGGGCCTGAAAAACCCAAATTCACCCCAGGCTCAGTTTAATGGCAGGTAATTTATGAATCGTGACCAAAGACATGGCCCCCGGGACCCCGGCGCGGTTAGGCGGCGCCGGGATCTCCGGGCTGACCCAGCCCCAGGATTGATTTAACGAGGGGGGCGGGTCGTTGTCAGGGTAAGAGCATTTCCCAATAAATGCCCAGGATGGCAGGGGATAGCACCAGAAAGCCGATGACAAAGGCGAAAACCAGTTTTACTCCGGGTGACCATCCCTGCTTTTCTTCCTGAGCCCAAACCAAGCTGTCAGCATACTCGCTAATCGACATGGCGTCCTCCCGGCAAAATCGGGTAATTGCTGGTTTCCCTCCAGCGTCCGCTTACGGAAGGACCAGATGTTTGGTTGAGAGCCAATGCTCTTAATCAGGGAGGGTTGGGTGGAGGCCATGGTGTAAAGGCTCGCTTGAGCAGACAACTCTGGAATAAAAAGGGCCTCTCCAACTTCAATTGTCCCCGCGGCTGAATCCGTAAACCTTAATTGCACCTCCTTTCTGCTGGGGCAGGGCCTTCCCCCGGAAAAAAAATGGTTCTATCCCGGCCGGGCAAAGCGTTTGCCCATGACGAATCCCAGGACAAAGAATAATGTCACCACCACCATGGAGTAGGTGAACATACCCCTTCTCCTAAACTATATTTAACTACTATATATTACATTTAAATATATATTGTCAATAAGTCAAGAGAGCGGGACCCATTTTTTTTGCTTTTTTTTTCGATTTTTCCCGCCACACTGCCAATAAGGCTTTCCGGGGGGCTGTGGACTTGCCCCAGGGGCGGCTGCCAGTGGCCCGCGATGCACCGGATGACCCCGCACTTGGAGAAGGCCACCCGGCCTTGCCCAAAATCCTACTGGGAAATTTGCTGGATAATTTTGCTGGTGGAGAAGGCTATGAGGAGTTGGCTGATGCGGGGGAGATGGCAGAGATAAGCATTTTTCCGGAAAAATGGGCCCACCGGCATTTTTCAGTATTTTCAGGCAAACTCGGTTTTTCCATTGTTGTCTATTTAGTCAATATATATAATTTAAAAGAAGTGCTAATGGGGTTCCTCCAGGATGTTAAAACCGACTCCAGGAGCGGCTTTTTTCCCCAGGGCCCGTAAGGTCTTCCCTGCCCAGGTAGATCCCGGCAATTCGTCTGCGGCAGCGGCGGGGGCCATGGTCTACCCGATCAACCTCAGCCAGCGGCGAGCGAGCCGCCGCGGCTGGTGGAGGCATTGAACTCCTTCTCCCGGGTGGGGCAGAAGAAAATCGCGGCAATCTCAGGAGAATGAGGATGAAGCTGTCAACCCGCAGTCGCTACGGCACCCGCCTCATGTTGGATATGGCCCGGCATTATAACGAGGGCCCCATCCAGTTGGGGGAGATCGCCAAACGTCAGGAAGTATCCATCAAGTATTTGGAACAGATCATTATTCCTCTGAAAAAGGCCCGCTACATCGATAGCGTGAGGGGACCCAAGGGCGGGCACGTCCTGACCAAACCCCCCGCAGAGATCACCGTGGGTGAGATCGTGGTCCTGTTGGAGGCGGGCATCAGTCTGGTGGAATGCATCGAAGACCCCGGGATCTGCGAGCGCGCCGGCGTCTGCCCCACCCGCCTCCTCTGGCAGGAAGTCTCTGAGGCCATGTTAGACAGGTTAAATGCCGTGACCCTGGCAGACCTGGTGGAGAGGGCCCGGGCCATGGAGGACCGGGAGTGACGGCTTTTTACTAAAAGACCCTTGGCGTCAGGACGCAAATTGTTCCCCAGCAAATTTCCCTCCCCCAGCAGCTAGACCTTGAAAAGCCTCTCCATATGCCGTAGAATTAAACATTATTACCACTAGTTAGGCGTTATTATGGCCAAATTGCCGATTCGCCAACTGCCGGACCCGGTTTTGCGGCAGCAGGCCCAGGAAATTACGGAGATCAACGGCGAGCTGCAGCGCCTCATTGACGACATGGCGGAGACCATGTACGCCGCGCCCGGGATCGGGCTGGCCGCCAATCAGGTGGGGGTGCTGCAAAGGCTCATTGTCTTGGACGTGGCCCACCGGGAGGGGACCAGGGACCTGCAGGTGATCCTCAACCCCTGCCTCAAGGCCTGGGAAGGGGAGGTGGTCCGGGAAGAGGGGTGCCTGTCGGTGATGGATTTTGCCGCGGAAGTGCGGCGCCACGCCCGGGTGACCGTCACCGGGGTGGACCGGCAGGGGAAGCCCGTGGAGATCAGCGGCGAAGGGCTGCTGGCGGTGGTGCTGCAGCATGAGATCGACCATCTGGACGGCGTCTTGTTCATTGACCACGTCGGCCGTTTAAGACGGGGGCTCTATTTAAGGCGACTCAAGAAACAGGCGGCCCGGGGCCGGTGAATACCAGACCCTGGCGTCTGATATTCATGGGCACGCCCGCGTTTGCCCTGCCTTCCCTGGAGGCCCTGCTGGCGGCCGGGGAAGAAGTGGCGGCCGTGGTCACCCAGCCGGATAAGCCCCGGGGCCGGGGGCGGAAGGTCAGCCCCATGCCGGTCAAGGACCTGGCCCTGGCCTGGAACCTGCCGGTCCTGCAGCCGACACACCTGAAGGACCCGGAATTCGTGGCCGCACTCCAGGCCTATGACCCGGAATTGATGATCGTGGTGGCCTACGGGCGGATCATCCCCCGGGAAATCCTGGCCCTGCCCACGGTGGGGGTCCTCAATGTCCACGCCTCGCTGCTGCCCCGCTACCGGGGGCCGGCCCCCATCAACTGGTCCCTGATCCGGGGCGACCGGGAGACGGGGGTCACCATCCAATGGGTGAAATTTGCCGTGGACACCGGGGAGATTTTCTTGCAGGAACGGGTCCCCATCCTGGCAGAGGACAACGCCGGCGCCCTGGCCCGGAAGTTGTCGGAGCGGGGCGCGGTGCTCCTGGTCAAGGCCTTGGAGATGCTCCATCGGGGGGAGGCCAGCCGCCAGGTGCAGGATGAGGCCGCGGCAACTTACGCGCCCCTCATCACCCCTGAGTTGCGCCGCCTCGATTGGGAGGTGCCGGCTGCCGACGCGGCCAACCGGATCAGGGGCCTGGACCCCAGGCCGGGGGCCTATACGTTGCGCCAGGGGCAGGTGCTGAAGCTCTTCGGGGCAGGGGTAAAGAGGAGTTCGGGCCGCCTGGCGGCTCCGGGCACGGTGCTCCGGCTGGCCTCCCAGGGGTTGGAGATTGCCTGCGGCGAGGGCAGCATCTTCGTGGCCGAGTTGCAGATGGCCAATCATAAACGCCTGGCCGCGCCGGAGTTTCTCCGGGGCCAGCCTTTAATTAATGAGGTGTTGGGGTAAAAGCAGTGGCCAGTGGCCAGTGATCAGTGATTAACGGAAAACGGAAAACAGAAAACAGAAAACGGTATAAATGGAAGACAGCCCCAAAATTTTGCACGGCGGCAATTCCCTCAGGCCCCAGAAGCGCATCTTCCTGGGGCTTCTGGCCGTTACCTGCCTGCTGTTTACCGTGCTTTTGGCCGTGTTCTGGTACGTGCCCTACGTGGGGCTGACCAATATCCATCCCCGGTTGCCCCTGATTTTAGGCGCGGTCTTCGGCGCGCTGCTCTTTCTGGTGGGCGGCGGCCTGGTGGTCCTGGCCCTCACCGTGGTCCTGGGCCGGGACCTGTTTTTCTCGAAGAGACTCCGGGGCCTGGTGATCAAGCTGCTGCTGCCGTTGATGAGCGGGGTGGGGAAGATTTGCGGCGTGTCCCGGGACGAGGTGCAGCGCTCCTTCATCGCCATTAATAACCAACTGGTCCTGGCCCAGCACCTGCAGACCACCGCGGATAAAATCCTCCTCCTCATGCCCCACTGCCTCCAGTTCCATGACTGCCAGTTCCGCATCACCGGCAACGTCATGCACTGCAAGAAATGCGGCCAGTGCCCCATTAAGGGGCTGGTGGAGATCTCCGAGAAATACGGGGTGGGGCTGGCGGTGGCCACCGGCGGCACCCTGGCCCGGAGGATCGTGGTGGAGCGGCGGCCCAGATTGATCATCGCCGTGGCCTGCGAACGGGACCTCTCCAGCGGCATCTATGACAGCTACCCCCTGCCGGTTTACGGCATCCTCAACCACCGGCCCCAGGGCCCCTGCTACGACACCCTGGTGAACCTGGCCAGGGTGGAAGAGGCGCTGCAGACGTTTTTGGTGCCTGGGGCGCTTCCCCCTGTTGCCCCTGACTCTCCGGACGAAAAAGCCTGAATTGCCAATAATCTAAATTTGATTTTCTGCCGATATATAGCGATAGGGTTATATGTCGGCAGTCTAGTGGTTTTTTTGTGGACTACTTGATTCTTCAGCCTTTGAGAATGATTTTATAGATAGCATCAAAGGTGGGAGAATCTAGGCCCATTAAGGAACTCGAGGAGGTGGCATCCCGGTTGAGCGCAAGATTCGGGAAAAATTTAGACTGACCACGAGAGGAATTTTCCAAACAGTTGACATTCATGCTCCCATCATAAGGAAATAATGGCCCCCTATAAATTGGGAGGTTCAAATGAAAGACGAAGAGAAGAGCAAAGAGCAGCTTGTCAAGGAAATAACAGCATTGCGTGAGCAGGTAGCCAAACTCGAGGTCGCAAGAGATTGCCTCGAAAACGTCCTGGAGAACTCTCCTGATGCTATAGGCATTGTAGATAAGCATGGTAGGTTATTGAAATGGAACAAGCTGGCGGAAAAACTTTATGGGTATAGTTTCAAAGAGGTCAAAAAGAAAAAAGCCTTTGATTTCTACGCAGATAAAGAAGAAATGGAAAAAATGTTAACCATTTTACGTAAAAAAGAGGTTGTCAAGGAATATGAAATTAAAATGCGAAGAAAGGATGGCAAGGTTGATGTTTTTAGCGTCTCCATCGGTTTGTTAAAGAACAGCAATAATGAATTATCCGGCAGTGTTTGTGTGGCCCGGGATATGACGGAAAAAAAAGAAGCGGAGGAGGAGTTAAAAAAATACCGGGAACACCTGGAAGAGATGGTGGAGACGCGCACTTCCGAGCTGGTGCAGGCGAACGAACAGCTTCAAGGTGAAATAGCGGAGCGCCAACGGACGGAGGAGGCCCTCAAGTCCAGCGAGGCCCGCTATCGCAGCCTCTTTAATGGGGTTCCCGTGGGACTTTACCGCAGCACGCCGGACGGTCAAATTCTGGACGCCAATCTGGCCCTGGTGCAGATGTTGGGGTTTCCTGATCAAGAATCCCTGGTAAAGATTAATGTGGCGGCATCCTTTGTGAACCCCGAGGATCGGGAGCGGGAGCAGGCGCTGTTGGAACGGGAGGGGATAGTCCGGGATTATGAGATGGAACTTCGCCGCAACGACGGCAAAAAAATCTGGGTGCGGGATACGGTGCGGATTGTCCGGGACGCGGACGCAGGGGTAACCTGCTACGAAGGCAGCCTTGAGGAGATCACCGAAAGGAAGCAGCTGGAAAGCCAGTACCGGCAGTCCCAAAAGATGGAAGCCATCGGCCGGTTGGCAGGGGGGGTGGCCCACGACTTTAACAATTTATTAACCGCGATCAGCGGCTATAGCGAAATGACTTTGATGGATCTGCGCCGAGATGACCCCCTGCGCCTTAATATCGAGGAGATCTTAAAGGCTGCGGACCGGGCCACCTCCCTGACGCAACAACTGCTGGCCTTCAGTCGCAAACAGATTCTCCAGCCTCGAAAGATCAGCCTCAATGACACCCTCACAGGTATGCATGAGATGCTCCGCCGTCTGATCGGCGAAGACGTGGATCTGTCATTGGAGCTTGAACCGGATCTGGGTACGGTGACCGCGGATCCCGGGCAGATCGAACAGATCGTCATGAATCTGGCGGTCAACGCCAGGGATGCCATGCCCCGGGGGGGCAAACTCTTCATTGAAACCGACAACGTTTTCCTGGATGAGGCCTATACGCAACGGCACCTTGAGGTTTCCCCCGGTCCTTATGTAATGCTGGCGGTGAGCGACAATGGCCTGGGTATGGATGAAGAGACGCAGGCCCGTATTTTTGAGCCCTTTTTTACCACCAAGGAACGGGGCAAAGGCACCGGATTAGGCCTGGCCACGGTTTACGGCATCATCAATCAAAGCGGCGGCCACATTTGGGTTTATAGTGAACCAGGGCAGGGGACAGCTTTCAAGATTTACCTGCCCCGGCTTGATGCGGCGGTGGAAGTGGAGAGAGCGAAGGTGATTCCCGCGGAAATGCCCTTCGGTGAGGAAACCATCCTGGTAGTGGAAGATGAAGATGCCCTGCGGGCCTTGATTCAGAGGTCCTTAAAAAAATTCGGCTACCGGGTGTTGGAAGCCCGGCATGGTGGGGAAGCCTTGTTGATTTGCGAACAGGCCCAAGAGCCCATCCATTTAATGCTGGTGGATGTGGTTCTGCCGCAGATGAGCGGGCCTAGAATCGCCGCGCGCCTGGCAGGCTTGCAACCGGGGATGAAAGTGCTCTATATGTCGGGCTATACGGAAAATGCCATCGTCCACCACGGTATCCTGGATCAACAAGTTCCTTTTCTGCAAAAGCCTTTTAAGCCCATGACCCTGGTGCGCAAGGTGCGGGAAGTATTGGACGCGCAAGATTGAAGCAGAACAACTGCTGGAGATCACCTTTTCCCAAGAGTGAATCGAGGGGCGAAAAGGAAAATAGGGAACAGAACCATATCTGTAAAACTTGATTAATCCTGGGTGGTCCCGTCCCCAAGCTCCTGTTCCGAAAAGTTCAAGGTTCAAAGTTCAAGGCAGCTGAAGGCGCAATAAAACTGCCATGGCCGGTGGGGCGGCCGTCCCTGGCCGCCTGGGGCCGCGGCGGGCACGGAGGCCCGCTCCACAAGTCTTTTCATAGTTTCGGGTGAGCCAAGGCTC
>Ga0265296_1001374_pt1 | contig 28318 bp, 27 predicted proteins | sample MunlanPumphouse1_FD_189073 | JGI IMG/M metagenome (GOLD analysis project Ga0265296, IMG submission 189073) | Groundwater microbial communities from a municipal landfill in Southern Ontario, Canada - Pumphouse #1 | ecosystem: Environmental > Aquatic > Deep subsurface > Groundwater | place... | reverse complement strand
ATGCCGAGGAACGAGGCCGTCGAGCACCGTGTATGGCGAGTGGAGAAATCTCGCAACGATGCGATCGAGGTCTCTCGACTCCACTTCGCTCCGCTCGAGATGACGCATTTTGCAGAGGTTCCTCAGCAACAAAACGCCATACCGTGCTACAGTGTATTCTGCGGAGCGGCGGCCCCTAGCTCAACGGCAGAGCACTCGCCTTATACGCGAAGGGTTCCAGGTTCAAGTCCTGGGGGGCCGACCAGATAACCTACCGTCATTGCGAGGAGCGAAGTGACGAAGCAATCCCGTGCGAGGAGTCCGAGATTGCTTCGCTCGCCTACCGACTCGCTCGCAATGACACAATCATGAACATCACCTCGTTCAACGACTTCCGCATCACGCCGCAGTTGAAGGCCTCGATCGCGAAGGCCGGGTTCACCGTGCCGACGCCGATTCAGGCGCAGGCGATTCCGCCCGGGCTCGAAGGCCGCGACATCATCGGCGCCGCACAGACCGGCACCGGCAAGACCGCGGCGTTCGTCGTTCCGATCGTCGAGCGCCTCCGCGGGCAGCGCGGCCTGGGCGCGCTCATCCTCACGCCGACGCGCGAGCTCGCGCTCCAGATCGAGGACGTCTTCCACCAGCTCGCCCGCGGACAGATCCGCGTGACGAACGTCATCGGCGGCGCGAGCATGTCGCGCCAGCAGCAGGCGCTCCGCCAGCAGCCGAACGTCATCATCGCAACACCCGGGCGGCTCCTCGACCACCTCGGGCAACAGACGGTGGACCTCCGTCCGCTGAAGGTGCTCGTCCTCGACGAGGCGGACCGCATGCTCGACATGGGATTCAAGCCGCAGATTGACCGCATCCTCGCCGCGGTGCCGAAGGAGCGGCAGACGATGCTCTTCTCCGCGACGATTCCGGAGGAGATCGCGCAGATGAGTCGCGCGGAGCTCAAGAACCCCGTCCGCATCGAGATCGCGCGGCGCGGCGTCACGGCGGAGAAGGTGACGCAGGGCGTCTTCCACGTCTCGCAACTCCAGAAGACGGCGCTCCTCATCTGGCTCCTCGAGCAGCAGACCGGGCCGACGCTCGTGTTCACGAAGACGAAGCATCGTGCGGACCGCATCGCGCGCATGCTCCAAGGGCGCGGGTTCACGGTCGCGGCGCTCCACGCGAATCGGTCCCTGAACCAACGCATCGCTGCGCTCGAGGGGTTCAAGCGCGGAGCGTTCCGCGTGCTCGTCGCGACGGACATCGCGGCGCGCGGCATTGACGTCATTGACATCGAGCACGTCGTGAACTTCGATCTCCCGCATGTGCCGGACGACTACGTGCACCGCGTCGGCCGTACCGCGCGCGCGGAGCGGAGCGGTCATGCGTGGTCGTTCGCATCCAGTGAGGAGGCGCGGCAACTTCGTGACATCGAGCGGCTCTTGAAGAAGCCGATTCCGGTCATCGCGTTGCCCGCAGGACTTCCGGAGCCCGCGCCGCGTCCGTCGCTGCCGCCGCGCCATGCGCCGCACCCGGGCATGCGTCATGCGCAGCCGCAGTTCCGATCGGCCCGGCCTCCCACAGCATCCGAGCGTCGGGGTCCGGCGCAAATCCGCAGGGAGCCGCGCGATTTCACGCCGCGCGCTCGGGTGCCGGAGTGGCAGCCGCCAACGACGGGTGACGTCTTCTTCATCGAGAAGAAGCCGATGCGACGAGCGCAACCGTTCGGAGGTCAGCGCAGCGGATCGCGTGGCGGCTCTCGCGGGTTCAGTCGCGGAGGCGGAGGATTCCGTCCGCAACGCGGTGGGCCACGGCGGCCGCGGTAAGGCACATTGCGCGGCGGTTTCACAGCGCGGATTATTGTTGATAGTGTGAACTGACACGACGCGCGCGTGGCTCAATGGCAGAGCGTCTCCATGACACGGAGAAGGTTGAAGGTTCGATTCCTTCCGCGCGCATTGGTGATCATGAATGGTGCCGTGCGCACCGACGCACTCCGCTCCCTACGCCGGGGGCGGGGTGTCGTATGTCGGGCAGAGGAGAGTGCTGAAAAACTCAAATTATGTCATTGCGAGGAGCCGAGATCCCTCGTGCGGCTCGGGACAGGCTCCGCAATCTCGCTCAATGAAGCACCGGGATTGCCTCGCTGCGGCTCGCAATGACCTCGTTTTGGGAGTATTTCAGCGGGGTCGCCAGAGTCGCCCGAGTCGGGTTGACGGAGGACGGGGACTATGCTACGGTTCGGGCGCGTCCTTTCTCAGGTTCGTACATACGTCATCGGCAACCAGCGGCCGCTCGGAGGAGCGGGATGGTTGCAGGAGAGTCCACATGCGGTACGTGCGTCGTCTCGTGCGGAGCGTGCTCCATGGGGTGAGCCAGTTCTTCGTGTTCCTCGATGAGGAGTGCCGCCGCGGGATCATGGTCGGGTCGGCCATTGTCGCTCTCGCGCTCTTCTTCGGTTCGCTTCTCTTCATCGAACATCGGGCAAATCGGGAGTGGGAGGAGCAGAGGCGCCGCATCGAAGCGGAGATCAGCGCATCGGCGCAGGAGTACCCGGCCGGACAGGATGTCGCCGTGCTGCTCTTGGGTTTCCTGCAGAACACGACGGCAACCACGGGTCCCGAGCGCGTCCGCTCGCTCTACGATATTACGGGGCGCAATGTGGAATCGGCATCGTTCCGGATCCTCGTGAGCCGTCGCGCGGCGATCCTCGACATCCTGGAGCCGTCGCCCGGATTCCGAGCGGAAATCCATCGGACTGGCCACGTCTCGGGATGGGGAGTGTTCTGGATGTGGTTCAGCATCGCCGCGTGGTTCACGGTGTGGACGTGCGCGTTCACCGGCTTCACCAATTCCTATGGGGGCCGAATCTGCAACCTCCCGTGGCGAGAGGGGTGGCCGTGGGCATTCGCGCTCTTCACCGCACCGCTCTCCACCCCATGCTTCCTCGTGAGCGGCGCGTACCTGTACCGTCTTGATCGCCGAGAGGAACGTGCGTGTGAGCGCAATGCCGTGCCGGATTCCGTTCGTGCGACTACGGACGGAGCGCCTGCGTTGGCACCGGCAATCGTGCGCCTCTCGGGGAGCACTCCGGAAGCGCTCGCCGCATCGCGCGAGCACTGGCGCCACCTCCGCGGCGAGGGTCGCGTGCGTGCGTGGCAGGAGCGCGTCGCACACCTGCAGTCCGAGCGCGATGGCCAGCGCGAGCGCCTCGCGCAGTACGGCGTGGCGATCGAACAGGCACAGCGTGAAGGAGCAGCCGTAGCGCGGGAGCTCCACGCCATCGAAGCGACGCCGCCGCCAAATGAGAGCGTGGATGCAACCGCGCGCGCACGGTTCGACGAGGAGTTCGATCGCCTGCTCGCGCTCCCCGCGGTGCGCCGAGTGGAGGTGGATGATCGCTCCATCACCGTCTGGGCGGGCCCGATCATCGTACGGGTGTCGGGACGGCGATTCGATCTCGGGGACTATCGCATCCGCTTGGGTACTACCGTTGACGACCAAGCGTGGCAGTGGCCGCAGGTCTCCTGCGCCCACCCATCCACGCGGCGTGATGGAGTGCGAATGCTCCTCTACAGCAATAGCGGGACGTTCTGTTTCGGGAATTGTGGCGACCAGCTCGCCGCGGTACTCCAGCGTGGGGAATTCCTCCCCGCACTCGCCATCGTCATTGAGGCGCTCCATACGGTGAACCCGGGAGATGAACGGAGAGTCGTTGGTTGCTACCAGGAGGTGGCTGATGAGGATGTCCGGCTTGTTCCCGCAACGTGAGCGAGCGCTCCCGCTCGCGCTCGATGCGACGTTCGCGCCGCCGCGCGTGTCCATCACGCTCGGCGCGCTCCAGAAGATCATGGCGTACGCGCGCGCATGCCCCGTGGAGGTGAGCGGGCTCGGGACGGTCGTCCGCGAGGGGAACGACCTCTGCATCACCGATGCGTGCACGCTCCCGCAGGCGGCAACCGCCGTGTCTGCGGAGACCGACGACTGGGCAGTCCACGAGTACCTCTTCGCGTGCATCCGGCGCGGAGAGGATCCGAGCGCGGTGCGGCTCCAGTGGCATTCGCACGGCGATCTCGACGTGTTCTGCTCCGGACTCGACCTCGCGACGATCGCGGTGCACCCGGGGGATTTCACGGTGAGTTTGGTCGTCAACCGTCGTGGGGAGTACCACTGTCGGCTCGACCTCTACCGGCCGTTCCGTATCGGGTTCACCGCGCGCCTCCACGTGCGTCTCCCGGAGGTCGCCGCCGATGTGCGGGAGGCCGCAGCGGCGGAGGTGGCGAGGAACGTGCGCCTTCCGTCCGCCACCAGCGCGCTGGACCGTCTCACGCGCGCACTCGGTTTCGGTGACGAGCCGCAACCGCCGTTGTTTCCAGCCGTCGCGCCGCGCTCCATTGCGGTACCGGTGGACGAGACGACCGTCGTGGGCGCGAGCGGCGCGCGTGGAGGAGGAGCAGCGGATGACTCCGACCGTTGAGTACGGACGGCAGCGCGACATCTTCGATCCCGCATCATTCCCGTGGCCGGTGCACATCATCGGTCTCGGGGGTATCGGGAGCGCGGTCGCACCGACGCTCGCGAAGCTCGGCATCGCGCACCTCATCCTCTGGGATGACGATGCGCTCGAAGTCGGGAATATCCCGAGCCAGTTCTGCTACCGTCTCGGGGATGTCGGTGCACGGAAGGTGACCGCAGCGGCGGAGATCCTCCGCACGCTCATGCCGACGACGGTGGAGACGTGCGAGCGCCGATTTCCGTCGGATGGCAGCGAATCCCCGGAGGGGATCGTCGTGAGCGGCGTGGATTCGATGACGAACCGATCGGCGATTTGGTCGGCGCTTCGATTCTCCGTCCACGTCCCGCTGTACCTCGACGGGCGGCTCGGCGGGGAGATCCTCGAGCTCCACACCGTGCGACCGGCAACGATCGGCGATGTGGAGCAATACGAGGCGACGCTCTTTTCGGATGCGGAGGCGACGCCGCTCCCGTGCGCCGCGCGTGCGGTCATCCACCCCGCGCTCGTCCTCGCGGGGCTCGTCGCCGCACAGCTCACGCGATGGCTCCGCGGCGAGACGTACTACCGGAAGATCGCGATGGACCTGAAAACGATGACGATGTTGACGGCGAATCCGGTTCGTGCTACGCTCGGCGCGGACCAAGACAGGCGCGGATGAGTGCCGCGACGGAAGGAGTACACATGGTGAAAGTGACGGTGTTTTCTGGAGACACCCAGGATCTCGAGCACGTCGAGGGGCGGACGGTTCGGCAGTGCCTCGAGGCATGCCGCGCACCGCTCAGCGATGGCGCCGCGGTGTCGCTGAACGGCGCTCCGGCGACGCTCGACACGGTCGTGCCGGACGGAGGCGTAGTCATCTACGCCCCGCAGAAGATCGCGAACGGTTGACCCGCGACGGGTCAAATGGAGCGCCTCGGCATTGCCGAGGCGCTCTTCTCATTCGCGCGCTTTCCCCATCGTTGGTATCCTTGAGGGAGGATCATCGGTACTGAGGTATGCCGCAGCGAAAGGAGGTAGATCAGACGCCCGGCAACGGGGACGGGATGGACTTCCGCGACACTGCGGGGTGGCGGATCTTCCGCATCATGGCGGAGTTCGTGGACGGGTTTCAGTTCCTCAAGGACCTCAAGAAGGAAGTGACGTTCTTCGGCTCCGCGCGTGTGCGTGAGGGGAGCCGCTGGTACGAGGAGGCGCGAAAACTTGGGCGCATGCTGGCGGATGCCGGGTTCACGGTCATCACCGGCGGAGGCCCGGGCATCATGGAGGCGGCGAACCGAGGAGCGGTGGAGGGCAAGGGAGAGTCCGTCGGGCTCAACATCCAGCTCCCGCGCGAGCAGCGGATGAACGCGTACGCGAAGCGCGGGATGGGCTTCCACTACTTCTTCACGCGGAAGGTCATGCTCTCCGCGTCCGCGCAGGCGTACCTCTTCTTCCCGGGCGGATTCGGGACGATGGACGAAGTGTCGGAGCTCGTCGAGATGGTCCAGACGAAGAAGATGCAGCGCGTGCCGATCATCCTCGTGGGGAAGGAGCACTGGAACGGGTACCTCGATTGGGTGAAAGCGGCCATGCTCGGGAGCGACCCGCCGATGATTGACGCGGACGATCTCCACATCATGCACGTCGTGGACTCCGCGGAGGAGGCGTTCGCGATTGTGAAGGAGACGAAAGAGCGACCATATTTTTGAACGGAGAACTCAAGAACTGAAAAACGGAGAACTCAAATGTTCTCCGTTCTTTCGTCCTCCGTTCTTCAGTTTGATGGGAGCTGTTTCCGCACCGCGTCGAGCACCGCGCGCTCCGCGGCGAGGAGGTCCTGCAGAACGAGGCATGTGCGGGCGGACGTTGCGGTGCCGACGCCGCCGAGGGGTTTGAGGAGCGCGGCCACGTCGCGCGTGCCGTTCGGACTGCGCGCGAGGACGCAGATCGAACGATCCGGTCGTTCGTAGAGGACGAGGACGACCGATGCCTCCGGCGAGTTCATGAGGAGTTCATCAATGAGATCCGGGAGGTCATCCTCCGCTGCACGCGCGGCGATGAAATCGTGTTGCGAGAGGAGCGTCCAGATGATGTGGCGTTCCGAATCCGTGTGGATGCGGGAGAGCGCGCGGCCCCAGAGTATGAGCTGTGCGACGGTTTTCGTTTGGAAGAGGTGGCGGAGGATGACCTCGCGGCGCGCGCCGGCGTCGAGGAGCGCGGAGGTGACGGTGAACGTCCGAACTGAGGGCGTGGACGAACGGAACCCGCGCGTCTCCGCCATGATCCCCGCGAGGAAGCACGTCGCGATGTCGCCGTCCATGACGTGCGGTGCGGCGTCGCGGAGGAACTGCGCGCACACTTCGCCGCACGCGGCTGCGGCGAGGTCCACGAGGTTGATGTGGCCGTACCGTTCGTGTTCCGGCGCGTGGTCAATCGCGATGATCGGCGTGGACTGGAAGAACGCCGCATGAGAAGTGTAGAGCACGCCGAGCCGGTCGAGATCCGCGCAGTCGAGGACGACGATGAGGTCGTACCGAAACTGCGACATCGCTGCTTCGATGTGGTCTTGTGAGAGCTGTCCCGACTTCGGCGTGAGGCGAATCTCGAGCGTGTTATCGCGCACCTCGTGGCGGACATCTTGCACCTGCGCTGCCCCGAGCGGAATGCGGATCGTGAGGTTGTGGAGTCCCTCGATCGTACTCGCGACGCGTTCGACGCCCGGGAGGAATTGGTACCGTTCGCGATGGCTTGGCGAGAACCCGGAGGAGATGACGTCAATCTGATGACCGGGCCGCAGCGACTCGAACGCGCGCGCGAGCCCGAGCGCCGAGCCCACGCCATCGCCGCTCACCTGCTCAGGGAAGCAGATGAGGGTGTGGTTCGATTGTCGTACCGCCTCGATGACCTGCTGGTTGATGCTGGTAATCGCCATGTGTGGGAATCTGCCAGCATAGGTCGCTATCACGAGCACGTCAAAGCCCGCCCGCCAGATTCTGTCGGCGGAAGTTGACAATGCGGGGTCGAACGCGTTGCGCTCGCTCCGGCGAACGGCGTAACGGCGGAGCAACGACGAGGGCGGTCCGATTCGGACCGCCCTCGGTTTCTTTTCCGCCAGTTGCCGTCACTATTGGATCGTCGAGAATTGTTCGACGGTGATCCCCGCCTGTCGGATGAGTGCGCGGAGGAGGCCTGGTTTGAGCACTGTGCCTGTGTGTGTCGGGATCGTCAGCGGTTTCCGATTGGAGTCGGACACGTGTCGCATGCGGACATGACTCCCACGTTGGCGAACGACGCGGTATCCAAGCACCGCGAAGCGCCGGATCGCCTCATCGCCGGAAATGATGGGGATCCTCCCCATACGGAGTTAGGGGATGGTGACAAAGTGCATCCCAATGTGTGGGATACGCGTCGTTGGCAGTTCCCCGTGTTCAGCGGCATCTTCGAGGCAGAGCTGGATCGCCTCGGTGATGTTTGCGAGCGCCTCCTCGACGGTTTCGCCCTGGCTCATGCACCCTTCGAGGAGCGGGCACGTGATGACGTACCCGCCGGTTTCATCCTCTTGGAGGATGACCGGAAACTGCTTCGGAGGTGTTGAAGAGATCGTGAGGGTCATAACCGCTAAAACGGATTTCAACGACCGTTGAAAAATTTTTGGAGCTGCCCCCTGAGCTTTGGGATGTCTTCTTGGATCGTCTGCCACAAGATCGCCTCATCCACACCGAAGTATTCGTGGGTGACTTTGTTTCGCATGCCAATCATGTGACCCCATGGAATTTCCGGGTGCTGAACACGAAATTCCTCTGGGAGCTGGTGCGCGGCCTCGCCGATGATTTCCATACGGCGAACGACCGCGTCGATGAGTTGCGCACTAGCGAAGAACGCTTCGCGGTCGTGACCACGCGTGTACTCCTCGATCCTCTCGATACACTCCCGGATGTCGTCGAGGTACAATTCAACGCTCCGTTTCGGCATACACGACGTCGTGGAGTACTTCCGGGCGCATCCTCGGCTTCAGCGCGCGTTCGGTGACGAGGTCCACGCGTTCCTTGAGAAGCTCGCTGAGGTGCCGCTCGAGTTCGAGGAACCGGAACATGCTCGGCGGTTGCGTGAATGATACGAGTACATCAATGTCGCTCGTCGGAGTACGCTCCCCGCGAGCGGTCGAGCCAAAAATACCAATACGCTGGATGTGGTACACGTCGCGGAGCGCGTCGTAGTGCGTCCGGATGGTGTCGAGGTAGTCGTGGACAGAAGCCATGCACGTTCAGTATAGCACCCGATCTGCTACGATGGAAATCTACTATTATGACGAATGAGTTCCCGACACGATACGACCCGAAGGGAGAGGCCGAGATGTATAAGCGCTGGGAGGAGAGCGGGGCGTTTGCACCCGCTACGGATTCACGCACCGGAGAGCATTTCTCGATCGTCCTCCCGCCGCCGAATGTGACGGGCACGCTCCATGTTGGGCATGCGGTCATGCTTGCGATTGAGGACATGATGGTGCGGTACCACCGGATGAAGGGGGACCGGACGGTGTGGATTCCGGGCGTGGACCACGCAGCGATTGCGACGCAGTACGTCGTGGAGAAGAAGTTGAAGAAGGAGAATGTGCAAGGGCGACGCACGCGCCATGAACTCGGGCGCGAGGCGTTCATGCGCGAAGTGGAGCAGTTCGCGGAGCAATCGAAGACGCACATCCTCGAGCAGATACGCGCGATGGGCGCATCGCTCGATTGGTCGCGGTTCGCGTACACGTTCGACGAGCAGCGGAAGCTCGCGGTGCACGAGATGTTCGTCCGCATGTACGAGGCGGGTATCCTCTACCGCGGCAACCGCATCGTGAACTGGTGCCCGCGGTGCAAGTCCACGCTCGCGGATGATGAGGTGGAGTACAGGGAAGAAAAAACGCCGTTTTACTACTTCAAATACGGACCGGTCGTCATTGGTACCGCGCGGCCGGAGACGAAATTTCAGGACAAGACACTCGTCGTGCATCCGGACGACGAACGCTACACGCGTTTGGTCGGTAAGGAGTTCGAGGTTGAGTGGATCGAAGACCGACCGTTGAAGTCGAACGTCATTGCAGATCCGGTCATTGATCCGACGTTCGGGACCGGTGCGATGACGATCACGCCGGCGCACAGCTTTGAGGATTTCGACCTCGCACAAAAGCATGGGCTCCCAATCGTCGCCATCATTGACGAGGACGGGAAGCTTACGTCGGCAGCCGGATCATTCGAGGGACGGAACACGCGCGAGGCGCGCGCGGACATCGTGGCGAAGCTCCAAGCGAAGGGGCTCGTGGACCACATTGATGAGCACTACACGCACAACCTCTCCGTCTGCTACCGCTGCGAGACGCCGATCGAGCCGCTGCCGAAGCTGCAGTGGTTCGTGGATGTGAATAAGAAGTTCCGACCAAAACCCGCGTCATCCCGAGCGGAGCGGAGCGAAGTCGAGGGATCTCGATCCGATCGAGATTTCTCCGCTTCGTCCCGACGCGGTCGGGACTCCGGTCGAAACGACGCAGGAAGAGAGATGGTCTCGCTCAAAGATTTGGCCAGCGAGGCGGTGCGGAGCGGAGAGATCACAATCATCCCTGAACGATTCGAGAGGGAGTACCTCCACTGGATGACGAATCTGCGCGATTGGTGTATCTCGCGGCAGATTTGGTTTGGGCATCGGATTCCGGCGTGGTATCGGAATAAGCCGATAGCCGATAGCCAGCAGCCGATAGCCATTGAAACGTACGTGGGAGTGGAAGCGCCGCGGGGCGAAGGATGGGAGCAGGACCCGGACACGCTCGATACGTGGTTCTCATCGGGCATGTGGACGTTCTCGACGTTGGGATGGCCCAAGGAGACCAATGACCTCGCGGCGTTCCATCCGACGTCCGTGCTCGAGACCGGGTACGACATCATCCCCTTCTGGGTTGCGCGGATGATTTTGATGACCGAGTTCGCGCTCGAGACGATTCCGTTCAAAACCGTGTACCTCCACGGGCTCGTGCGCGACGCGAAGGGGCGGAAGATGTCGAAGTCGCTCGGGAACGTCATTGATCCGCTCACGATGTCCGAGAAGTATGGTGCCGACGCGGTGCGCCTCGCGCTGTTCATTGGCACCTCGCCCGGGCAGGACACAAAACTCGACGAGCAGAAGATCGCGGGCTACGCGAAGTTCGTGACGAAGGTGTGGAACATCGCACGGTACGTGCTCACGAAGCTCCCAGCTCCCAGCTCCCAGCTTCAAGAACGTAGAGGCGGGGTGCCATCCCCGTCCGAGGGCGGCCACGGCAGGCCGCCCCTACGTGCCGACGATCTGGGGATTGCCGATTCCTGGATTCTCGCGAAGCGCGACCAACTCGTCCGCGACGTGACCGCCGCATACGAGATGCATGAGTACTCGAAGGCGGCGCAGCTCGCGTACGACTTCGCGTGGCATGATTTCGCCGACTGGTACCTTGAAGCGACGAAAATCGAACGAGGACAAGGACGAGAACAAGAACAGCGGCGAATTCTCATTGAGACGCTTGAGATCATTCTGAAGCTCCTCCATCCGGCGATGCCGTTCTGCACTGAAGCGATTTGGCGATCGCTTCAGAATGCAGGATGCAGGATGCAGGATGCAAAATTATTGATCGCGGAGCCGTGGCCGATACCGAATACTGAATACCGAATACTGAATACGCATGTTGCGGCCTTCGATTTCCTCAAGGATCTCGTCACCGCGATTCGGCAGGTGCGGAGCGAGGAGAAAATCGAACCAAAGGCGATGATCGTCCTGACGCTCGCGTCGAACAATGCGGCAGAGCGCACGTGGGCGCAAGACGATGAGATGCAAACACTCGTCAAGCACTTCGGCCGCGTCTCGACATTCGAAGTTGTCGATACGCTACCGGGTCCCGCACGTGCGACGGTGCGATCAACGACGTTCCATGTCTCGCCAGCGCATTGAACCATCGAAATCCGAACGGTGGGCGCGGCGGTTTCGCGTTGCGTCGGTTGCGTTGGTGATTTCTGCGGTCATCGCGCTCGCGTCGCCGCTCGTGGCGGATCCGGGGAGTCGCGCGGGCGTCGTGCGGCGCGTGCGCATTGCGCAGACGAAGATCGCAACGAAGCCCATCGCGACGGTGAAACTCCGCGTTCCATTCCTCAGGCAAGCGCACGCGCTCTCGTGCGAGGCCGCGGCGCTCCGCATGGCGCTCGCGTACCGCGGCGTTGAGGTGACGGAATCGGAGCTCCTCAAGGCGATCGGGTTTGATCCGACACCGCGTCGGCGGATCAACGGCGTGCTCTCATGGGGCGATCCTGATGAGGCGTTCGTCGGTGACGTTGATGGCGTGATGGGGAAGACCGGCTACGGGGTGCACGCGGGGCCGATCGGGCGCGTCGTGGGGTCGTACCGCCGCGCGGAGGTCATCACGAATGGGACTGCGGCGATGCTCGCGGAGGCGATCGCGAATGGGAACCCGGTCATCGCGTGGGGGCACCTCGGGAGCGGCCGACCGCTACGCTGGCGGACGCTCGGCGGCAAGGAAATCCGCGCGGTGGACGGCGAGCACACGCGCGTCGTCATCGGGTACGCTGGAACGCGCGAGCAACCGACCGGATTCTACGCGATGGATCCCATCTACGGCGAGCAGTACTGGAAGACAGAGAAGTTCATGGCGAACTGGGAGGATCTCGGGAGGACGGGCGTTGTGGTATACTGACGAGACCCCCCATACAACCGACCGTAATACATGCCGAAACAGCAACGGGCACCAGCGAACGACGCGATCACCGAACTCCTCACGCGAGGGGTTGCGGAGGTGATTGAGCGCGAGCACCTCGAGGAGCGACTGAGGCGCGGAGACAAGCTCCGCGTGAAGTTCGGTATTGATCCGACTGCGCCTGACCTCCACCTCGGGCATCTCGTGCCGCTCCGGAAGCTTCGTGAGTTCCAGGATCTCGGGCACACCGTCGTGCTCATCATCGGTGATTACACCGCAACGATTGGGGATCCGTCGGGAAAAGACGAAACACGGCAGCAGCTTTCTTCCGACGTCGTTCGCGCGAACATGACGTCATACCTCGACCAGGCACGGATCGTGCTCGATGTTGATCATGCAGAGATTCGGTACAACAGTGAGTGGTTCGAGCGAATGACCGCGCTCGACATCGCGCAGTTGACGTCGAAGGTGACCGTCCAGCGCGTGCTCGAGCGGGATGATTTCAAGAAGCGCATTGCGGAGGATCGCGACGTGAGCATGCTCGAGGCGTTTTACCCGCTCTTCCAGGGGTACGACTCGGTCATGGTGCGCGCGGATGTAGAGATTGGTGGGACAGATCAGAAATTCAACTTCCTCATGGGACGAAAAATTCAGCGTCGGTATGACCAACAGCCGCAGGACGTGCTCACGGTTCCATTACTCGAAGGACTCGATGGGACGAAGAAGATGGGCAAGTCCGCTCAAAATTACGTGGGCTTGCGAGAGCCCGAAGATGGGATGTATGCGAAGCTCATGACGATTCCCGACACGCTGATGCGGAAGTATTTTGATCTCGTGACGAACTGCTCCGCGGCCGACATTGACGAGGCGATGCGGGCGGAGAATCCGCGAGATGCGAAGATGCGGCTCGCGCGGGAGGTTGTGCAGCGGATCCATGGCGCAAAAGCAGCAGAGCATGCGCAAGCCGCATTCGCCTCGCTCTTCCAAAAGCATGAAGTTCCGGAGGACGTGGCGACGAAGCTGCTGCAGCAACTCCGGCTCCGCACGCCGGTGCCGCTCACGACGATTCTCGTGCGGGTCGGCTTCGCGTCCTCGTCGAGCGACGCGCGGCGTCTCATCAAGCAGGGCGGGGTGAAGATTGACGGCCAGCCATTCCGAGTCGCCGATGCGATTTTCAACTTCAAGGACTACCCGAACGGCATCCTCATCCAGAAAGGCAAGCGCCATTTCATCCGTGTGATCGCTTGACGCCGCTCCGCATGCGGTGTACGGTGAGTTCGCGCTGTTTTCCAACGTTTCAAGAAGGAGGAACACAATGAGACGAACCGTCCTTTACGCCATCGCCACGCTCGCGGTGACGATCGGCGTGTATCACGCCGCGCTCTCCGTAGGCGCGAACGAGCGCGCCGCTTTCGCCTTCGCCGCCTTCACCTTCGCCGTTTTCACCGCCTTCGTCGCCGCCGCCAATGGGCCGTCGTCAGTACGGCCTCGGTGAGCGGTTGCTCTCAGAACGCTCCGATACCCATCGGGGCGTTCTTCCTTTCGCGGTTCTCCGTACACGCGCTACAGTGGAAGGGCCTATGGTATCCGTTTGGTCCACCATGCTCGATGAACTCCGCAGCGCGATCGGTGCTGCGCTACCGACCGCGTCGTCGGAACGAATCGCGTTCGAGGTGCCGCCGAATTCATTACTCGGCGATGTTGCGGTACCGTGCTTCGCGTTGGCGAAGGCGCTCCGGCAATCGCCTGCGGAGATTGCTGCTCGCATCGCGGAAGCGCTCGGCGCGCACCCGCTCGTCGCGAAGGCGGCGGTTGTGGGACCGTACGTGAACGTCACGCTCGACGCTGCGGAGGTCGCGAAGCGAACACTCGCCGCGGTCGCCGAGCAGGGTAAACGATATGGGAATGCCTTGCCCTCCCCCTCTCCCGACGCTCCGGCCGGGACAGGTCGCTCCCCCTCCACTGCGGCGGAAGGGGAGAACGTGGTGTTGGAGTTCATCTCGCCGAACACGAATAAGCCGCTCCACCTCGGCCACCTTCGCAATGCGTTCCTCGGGGAGGCGATCGCGCGGCTCCTCGAAGCGCAGGGACATGCGGTGCGTCGCGTCTGCCTCGTGAATGACCGCGGCGTCCACATCATGAAGTCCATGCTCGCGTACCACCGGTGGGGTCAGGGGACGACGCCGGAGTCCGAGGGCCTCAAGGGCGACCACTTTGTCGGGAACTGGTACGTCGCGTTCGATCAGAAGAATCGGGCGCAGCGGAAGGAGCTCGCACTCGCGGACGATCAGCGGACGCCGCTCGAGGAGGAGATCGCGGAGCTACTTCGGAGATGGGAGGCGGGCGATGCGGAGATCCGCGCGCTCTGGGAGCGGATGAACGCGTGGGCGCTCGCGGGACTTCGGGAGACGTACGCGCGCATCGGCATTGCGTTCGATCGGGAGTACCTCGAGAGCGCGACGTATGAGCGCGGTCGAGCGGCGGTCCATGCGGCGCTCGCCGCGGGGACGCTGCATCGCGATGCGCGCGGCCACACCGTCGCGCGACTCGCGCCGTTCGGACTCCCGGATAAGGTGCTCGAGCGCGCGGACGGGACGACCGTGTACGCGACGCAGGACATCGCGCTCGCGCTCGCGAAGGAGGATGACAATCACCCCGACCGTTCGATCATCGTCACCGGGAACGAGCAGGACCTCTACTTCAAGCAGCTCTTCGCAATCTTCGAGCTTCTTTGGGATGGCGGCGTGATGGGGTTTGGATCTCAGAGCGCAGCGAGCGACGAAACGAGCGGGGAGAAGGGCTCCGCCCGGCCCCGAGCGAGGAGCGAGCAAGCGACCCGTGCGGAGGGAAAGGGTCCGCGGGAAAACCGGGAGGTTGTCCCGCGCATGGTGCACAAATCGTACGGGATGGTCGAGCTGCCGGAGGGAAAGATGAAGTCGCGCGAGGGGACGGTCGTGGATGCGGATGATCTCATCGCGGAACTCACGCGGCTCGCGGAGGAGGAGATTCGCAAGCGCGCGGATGCGGTGCCCGGGGAACCGACGGCCGGGACGGATGAGCCGCCGATCGTGGTGAGCGACGCGGCGCTCGCGCGCGCGAAGGACATCGCGCTTGCGGCGGTGAAGTTCTACCTCCTCCTCGTGACGCCGGAGACGACGGTCACGTTCGATCCGAAGGCATCGCTCGCATTCACCGGCAAGACCGGGCCATACCTCCAGTACATGCACGCGCGGATTTGCTCGATCCAGCGGAGGGCCGAGGCGTCAGGCGTCAGCAGTCAGCGCACAGGAAGCGATGCGGATCTTCTCACCGAGGCGAGCGAGAAACAGCTCCTCCTCTGCATTGCGCGGTTTCCGGACGTCGTGGCGGCAGCTGCCGATCATCTCGACCCTTCAACGCTCGCGCAGTTCCTCTACGACTTCGCGAAGACGTTCGCGGACTTCTACCGCGACGTGCCGGTGCTGAAGGCGAACGCGGATGTCCGCGCCGCGCGCCTCGCGCTCATCGGTGCGGCGCGCCTCGTGCTCGCGCGCGGCCTCACAATCCTTGGCATCGCGCCGTTGGAAGCCATGTAATCCACAGTGAGATTTGACACCTCCGTAGTCGTTCGGGTACTCTTCATCGTGGATGTCCGAACCAAGCGAGGGAGGAAGGGCTCTGCCCGACCCTCGCGCAGGTGAGGATAGGGGTCGCACAGGGGGCGCAGCCCCTTGTGAAAGCATTATGGCAACCACATCCCACCACATGTGCTGGGCGTACAAGGCGATCCGCTTCCTCATTCTCGGGGAGGGGTGTGGTGATGTGCGCACGGCTCAGTAGCGAGTACTCCAGTCACCAACGCCTCTCCCTCTCAGGGAGAGGCGGTTTCGTTTTTGGAGCACACGGTTTCCTTCCTCTGTTGCGGTGCGGTCGCGTACCGCTGCAGAGATCAGGAACCGGTTCGAGGTTCCTTCCCATCAACCGAGTTGGAGGAGCAGGAAATGCTCACGATCAACGAGACGCGCGGGGTGTTCGAGGTGCCGAGGATTGTCTGCACGGTTCGCGGCAATCCGAGGAGCGAGGCGGTCATCGCGTACATGGCGACGCATCCGGAGTGCGCAGACAAGCGTACCGGCGAGCAGGAGTACGTGACGTTCGATGACGGTGGGGCGCTCCGCGCGCGCTTCGAACAAGGGGTGTCGCCCGCGGCGGCGGTCGTCCTCTCCGACGCGAGCGGTGCGCGGTCGTTCTCCATGCACACGCGCTCCCGTGCGGCGGACTCCAGGGAGTTCCCGGCGTGGTCCTGCGGCGCGCAGTGGGGCGTGCGCATGCACGGCACGCACCCGTCGGTGACGCGGTCGTGCGCGCTCCAGCTCCTCGCGGACTTCGATCGGCAGTTCAATGCGCGCCTCGCGAGCGGCGAGTTCCCGTGGGGGAAGCCGAAGCAGGGCGAGCCGCCGCCGACGAACGTGACGCTTCCGACGACGATCGGTGAGACGCTCGCGCGTCTCAACGCAGGGCCGGACCTCGCGGCAGCGATCGCGCACTCCGAGCACGCGCTCGAGCTCCCCGCCGACTCGCGCATCAGCTGGGCGCGCGTCGTCGCCGAGCCGGTCGCGTGCGACGAGCGGCGCCTCGCGGCAGTTGTCGTCGCGCTCCAGGCGTTCGAGGCCTCGTGCGGGAGGATGCTCCGCGAGCGTCCGGACGTCCGCGAGGATGTGTTCGCCGGCGTCACGTTCGCCGACGATCCGCGTCTCCCGGATCTCTACTGCGATCCGCCGACTGAGCGGTTCTCCATTGATCGTCCCGACCTCCACTGGACCGGAAACGGGGGGACGAAGGGCGGCGTCTTCGCCTCCGAGGTTGATGAGATGCCGGGCGGGTTCCCGGAGCTCGTCCACATTGACCTCGCATACGGCGTGAACCAGGACCGCTGGCGTCGGTGCTTCGATTGGCTCTTCCGTGACGGCCCGGTGCTCTTCCTCGTCTCGCACGAGTGGAGCAAGTGCTACGTCACGGAGACGGCGTGGCTCGTCGAGCACCTCCGCGGCTGCGGGTACCCGGTCCTGCTCCGGACGACCGACCGGATCGCGGACGTCGTCACCGGGCCGGACGGTGTCACGTGCGCGGGTGAGCGCGTCGGGACGATCTGGCGTCAGTTCCCGGTCTTCGAGACGGCGGGCGCGCTCGTGGATATCGTCGCGGCCGCACGAAACGGGAAGGTCCGCCTCGTGCCGGAGTTCGCTTCCTGGGGGAACAAGGTCTGGTTCTCGCTCTTCCGGAAGCACGCTGCATTTTTCCGGAAGGCGCTCGACCCCGCGACCGTCGCGATCCTCGAGGAGGTCCTCCCGGCCTCGCACCTCGTGTGCTCCGCGTCGTCCTTCCCCGGGCGCGCCGATGGGGTGGCGATCGGGAGCATGACGGAGCTCCTCAATCTCGCGGAGGAGACCCGCGATCGCCTCGTCCTCAAGGTGTGCGGCGCGAACACGCTCGCCGCGCGGTCGTACGGCGTCCTCATGGGCAAGGGGCTCTCGCGGGACACGTGGCAACGGTGGATCAATGAACGCCTCTCGCTCGCGCAACCGTTCATCATCCAACGCCGGATTGACACCGGCATCGCGCAGCTTCCAGTGCAGAACACCGCACGGGGATGCGCGGAGCTCTTCTCGTGCCGCGTGCTCCTCCGTCCGTGGGTCGTCGGCGGCGAGATCGTCTCCGTGTCCGGCTGCGCGGTGCCGTCGAACACGCTCCGCGTGCACGGGCGCGTGGACATGGCGGTGCTGCCGATCACCTTTGCCTGAGCGCATCAAGGTTGCGCGCCCATCAGTCAGCTCCTTTCAGTTCTTTCATGTGACGGTCGGGCGTGTAGAGTTCGTACTCTGCGCGCCCGGCCGCACCTTCCATCATTTTCGATTGCGCGTTCGTGCGCGCAGCCGAGAGCGATGGAACACGATCAGAACCTTCGCGTTTGGATGTTCCACGCACGTTTCCCCCTTAGGGTAAGGGGGATGAAGGGGGTTATGAACGCGCGCATCATAACTCCCCGCGCCCCTCTTACCTCCGACGCTACGGTGCGGAGTCCGACTGGAACGTCGGACCTAAGAGGGGGCAAGCGCGTACGTCCTATGTCGCAGGAAGTTCGAAAACGATTCCGTGATTACGGGTTCCATGTCGGGCAACTCCCGAGCGGCGCGCGCGCGTCCATTGCGGACGTCGCGGGCGTTCGCGTCGGACATCGCGCGGTCGTCGAGGGCGACGACGTGCGCACCGGTGTGACGATTGTTGATCCGGGCGTTGCGGATCTGTACACGGGGAAGATCCCCGCGGCGGTTGCGGTGGGGAACGGCGCCGGGAAGGTCGCGGGGTTCACGCAGGTCGAGGAGTTCGGGACGCTCGAGGCACCGATCGCACTCACGAACACGCTCGCGGTCGGTCCGGTGATGCGCGGGGTTGTAGATCTCGTGTGCGCGCAGCACCCGACCATCGGGCCGTTCGACACCGTGAATGCGGTCGTTGGGGAGTGCAACGACGGCATCCTCAGCGACATCCATCGGAACGTCGTCACGTCCGTGCACGTCCGCGAGGCGTACGATGCGCGCACTGCCGAAGTCGCGGTCGGGTGCGTCGGCGCGGGCACCGGCATGCGCGCGTTCGCGTGGAAGGGCGGGATCGGGACGGCATCGCGCGTCGTGACCATCGGCGCGCAACAGCACACCGTCGGCGTGCTCGTGCAGACGAACTACGGCGGCGCACTCACGATCCTCGGCGTGCCGGTGGGAGTGCTGCTCGGGAAAACCGACTACGCGGGGTTCCTCCCGCCCACGCATGACGGGTCCTGCATGGTTGTCATCGCGACGGACGCGCCGGTGACGTCTCGGCAGCTCACGCGCATGGCGTCGCGCGCGTTCCTCGGCATCGGGCGCACGGGATCAGTCATGCGGCACCCGAGCGGCGACTACGCGATTGCGTTCTCGACGAGCCGCGTCGGCCTCGAAGGGTCTGGCGCGATCGGGTCGTGCGTTCGGGAAGAGGACCTCACGCCGTTCTTCCTCGCGGTGGTTGATGGCGTGGAGGAGGGCGTGGATGACGCGATGTTCGCGGCCACGACGACGCGCGGGCGCAGCGGGAACGTGCTCGAGCAACTGCCAATCGAGCGCGTCCTCGCCGTGCTCGAGTCGCACGGCGTTAGGAGGGTATCCGCATGAACGATCGCCCGTTCCGCATCGGCATTGTCGGCGGCATGGGCCCGATGGCGGGGGTCCACTTCCAGCGGCTCATCGTCGAGGCGACGCCCGCGACGTGCGATCAGGAACACGTGCAGGTCCTCTGCTTCACGAACCCGCAGATTCCGGATCGCACGCAGTCGCTCCTCGCGGACGGTGGCGACGCGTACGTCGCTGCGGTGCGCGCGTCCATCGTGCTCCTCGAGGCGGCGGGCGTTGATGTCCTCGCGATCCCGTGCTGCACCGCGCACGCGCGGCTCGCGGACCTCCAGCACGCAGCGGCGACGCCCGTGTGCGACATGATCGCCGCGACGCTCGCGCACATCGTGGCGCGAAGCCCACGGGCGCGCATCGGGCTCCTCACGACGGACGGCGCGCGGGCAGCGGGGCTCTTCGCGAGCGCTGCGGCGAGCACGCGGCTCACGTGGGTGATGCCGGAGCGCGACGAGCAGCAGCATCTCATGTCGTTCATCGCGCGCGCGAAGAGCGCATCACCGCCCGATGTGAGCGATCTCGTGCAGTGCGCACGCGCACTCCGGAATCGCGGCGCGGACGTTGTCCTCCTCGGGTGCACCGAGCTCTCGCTCTCCGCGGCCACGCTCACCCGCGCAGGGGTTCCGATCGTTGACCCCCTCCGCATCCTCGCGGAACGCCTCGTCGCGATGGCGCGTCGGTAGCTGCGGCGATTCGCAGCGCGCACGAAGCTCCCCACTCGGGGAGCTTTCCTTTTTCGCATCCGTGCGGTATTCTGCTCACTGTCACTCTCGTATGGATACCGTCGCAATGCTCGAACAGCTCGTCGCCATTCCGAGCTGGCGATCACCGGATAACCCTGAGGGGGAGGCCGGTGTGTCGGAGTACCTCACGGAGTACATCCAGCGCGAACTCCCGTGGTTCCACGTTGACCACCAGCACGTTGCGGGGAATCGGTTCAACATCCTCGCGCGCGATAGCGGGCTGACGGAGCTCCTCCTCGTCGCGCACCTCGACACGACACCGCCGGGGACGACGTGGTCGCATCGGCCGCTCGGGGAACGCGCGGGAGGGCGGTTCTACGGGCGCGGCGCGGTTGATCCGTGCGGCGGCATCGCTGCGCTCCTCAGCGCGCTCGCGGCGACCGGCGCGACGCGCGGCGTGAGCATCCTCCTCTACTGCGATGAGGTGTACGAGTTCCACGGCATGCGCGCGTTCCTCGCGGAGGCGAAGGGGAGCATGAGGCCGTCGTTCATCGTCTCGATGCAGCCGACGCAGCTCCGGGTCTGGAACGGCTGTCGCGGCGTCGGTGAGTTCCGGCCGATCGTTCGCGGGAAGACGGCGTTCGCGGCGACGCCGGACGCCGGTCGGAGCGCGCTCACCGCGTTCATCGGCGGCATCCGCGCACTCCAGCAGTTCGTTGATGCGCGCACCGACCCGGCATTCGGGCGGATGCGGTGCAACGTCGCCGCGCTCCGGTGCGGGCAGTCCCGCGGTCGGCACGACGGGCGCGAGGTGCTCGGAGAGGAGCGGAACATCGTTCCGGACTACGCCGAGGGCGTCATTGAGGTTCGGACATTCCCCGGCGTTGATGTGGATGCGTGCGTCGCGGAGTTCGAGCGCGGCGTCGCGGCCGCCGACGGATGCCTCGAGGCGGCAATGAAGCGGTTGGACTTCCGCGGGTTCCACGTTCCGCCGGAACAGCTCCAGCCGTTCATGGATGCGGTCGCCGCAGTCCTCGGGTCCGCGACGATTGATGCGCTGGAGACGCACGGGTACTCCGATGTTCAGCTCCTCCACGGACAGCTCAATGCCCCGTGCGCGATGTTCGGGCCGAGCGGCGGGAACTACCACGCGGCGGACGAGTACGTGGACATTGAGAGCTTGGATCGGGTGCGGGCAGTGCTCGAGCGGTTCCTCCGGTCGTACCGTATCGGTGCCGCTTGAAACGCCAAATGAGAGTCCGGTTTCCCCTCTTACGGTAAGAGGGGCGAAGGGGAGTTATGGGGAAAATGAGTAGACGCCCTCTACCCATAACCCACCCCAACCCTCCCTTACCTTAAGGGAGGTGGAACGTGAGTCGCTCACGGAATCATCGTGCCCACAGAAAAGTCGGAAGAACCGAAAAGAAAACGCCCAGCCCCGATCTGTCGGGACTGGGCGTTGTAGCGGCGTCGCTCAGTGCGCGCGGCGTCTGAGCGGAATGCGGTCACCCGGGGAGAACCAAATCGGCGGCATGCCTCGCGCGAAGAATCGCACGCGGCCCTCGCCGAGCACCGTCGCCACCCCTCCTTCGACGCGGATCATCGCCGGCTCTTCGAGGCCGACGACCGAACTGCGGTTCACGCGGTGGAACTCCGCGATGCGCTCGTCGCGCGTCTCGCCGAATTGCGTCCCGCCGTGCTGCTGAGACGGCGTCATCGGGTAGTGCGGGTTGATGTTCCACGGGACGAGCCCGAGGGCGCTGAACCCCATCATGCCGACGACGTTCCAGTCGTTCGTCGTGCGGATGGTCAGTCCCGCGACGTTTGCTCCGGCACTCGCGCCGACGTACGGCATGCCGTTTCGGACGAGCATCTGGATGTCCGCGAACAGCGTGTTGTGGTACAGGCGATCGAGCAGCGCGAACGTGTTCCCGCCACCGACGACGATCGCGTGGAGGTTGCCGAGGTAGCGCGGCGGTCGCTGCCACCGGACGTGTGCGGCGGTCTTCCCGATTTTCTGGAAGAACGCTTCCGCGCGCGCGAAGTACGCGGCTTCGTCGTGAATGCTCGCGGCGGTGACGAAGCCCACGTGATGACAGCCCACGAGGAACTCTCTGAGTTCATCGCGCGCGTGTCGGAAGAGCGGCCGCCCGCCCGTCGAGAGCAGCAGGATTCTCATCGAACACCTCGATCCTTGGTTTGTTCTCCTTTCGGGATGAAAGGAACACGCCCACATCCAACCACGCGCCCAATCCGCCGTCAAGGCCACGTATGTTCAGCCCACGCATGTTCATGGGAGTTGGCAGTGTCAAGAGGGCGGGGTAGAGTGGAAACAGATCGAGTCAATGACGTTGATCCTACGTATGCCCACCGCTACCGCGCCAACCCGTCGCATGGCCCAGCGTATTATCCGAAAACTTCCAGCAAAGGATCTCCATGCTGCGGCGTTGTTTTTGAGGTTCCTAGAGGATACAGGGGAGTGGGAGGCGACCGAGGAAATCCTTGCGGACAAACGTGCCGTGCGTCAGATCGAACGGTCGCGCGCCGCATTGCGGGCCGGTCGCCTGCACGAGTTTGTCGAGTGGAAACCGAAGCGCCGTTGACGTGTGTATCGGATCATCCTTCACCGCGTCGCGGAGCGGTCGTTGGAACGATTAGATCGGGAGACGAAGGCGCGCATGCATCGCGCCTTCGATGCATTGCGTGTGTCCCCCTACGCTGCGGGAGACGTCAAACGTCTCCGCGGTCGGTTTGCTGGATTGTTGCGCATGAGAGTTGGCGGATGGCGGATCGTGTTCGAGGTGGAGGACCTCGGTGCGGTGGTGTACATTCTTGATATTCGATCGCGAGGCGACGTATACGGATCTTGAGTATGCCCACGCATCGCCCCAAACCAGTCGTCGTCTGCGTCCTTGATGGGTTCGGCGTGGCGCCGGAGCACGAGGGGAATGCGGTTCGACGCGCGAAGACCCCGGCGATGGACGGGTTCATTCGGAAGTACCCCGCGATGACCCTGCACGCGTCCGGCCTCGAGGTCGGTCTCGCGCGCGGGGAAATGGGGAACTCCGAGGTCGGCCACCTCTCCATCGGGAGCGGCCGCGTGTTCTACCAGAACCGTCCGCGGATTGATAAGGAGATCGCCTCCGGATCATTCTCCGAGAACCCGGTTTTCGTTGGCGCCGTCGAACACGCGAAGGCGAACGGGTCGCGGCTCCACCTCCTCGGGCTCGTCTCACCGGGCGGCGTCCATAGCCACCAGGATCACCTGTTCGCGCTCCTCGATTGCGTGAAGCGGCTTGGACTTCGGGACGCGTACATCCACGCGATCCTCGACGGCCGCGATGCGATCTACAACAGCGGTATCGGGTTCGTAGAGCGGCTCACACGGGAGTGTAAGAAGTTCGGCATCGGAACCGTCGCGTCGCTCTCCGGACGGTACTACGCGATGGACCGCGACAACCGGTGGGATCGTGAGGAGAAGGCGTACCGCGCGATGGTGGACGGGGCGGGCGAGCAAGCGGCGGATCCGCTGAAGGCGATCGCTGCATCCTACGCGAAGAAGGTGTACGACGAGGAGTTCGTTCCGACGGTGATGGTCGCAGGCGGGAAGCCGGTTGCGACGATCGGTGCCGGCGATGCGGTCGTGTTCTTCAACTTCCGTGCGGATCGCGCGCGACAACTCACGCACGCGTTCGTGACGAAGGAGTTCAAGGGGTTTGCGCGCGAGCGAATACCAAAGTTGTTCTTCGGGGCGATGATGGCGTACGAGGAGGGGCTCGATGTCAAGGTCGCATACCCGTCGGAGGAGATTCCCACATGCTTGGCGAAGGTGTGGAGCGAGCACGATTGCGCGCAGCTCCATATCGCGGAGACCGAGAAGTACGCGCACGTCACGTTCTTCTTCAACGCGATGCGGGAGAAGGAGTACCCGCGCGAGGAGCGCGTGCTCATCCCGTCACCGAAAGTTGCGACGTACGACCAGGAGCCCGCGATGTCGGCGCGCGCGATCACGAAGCGGGTCATCGAGGAGATCAAGGGCGGGAAGTACGACGGCATCATCATGAACTACGCGAATCCGGACATGGTCGGGCACACGGGGAAGGTGAAGCCGACCGTCGAGGCGGTTGAGGTCGTGGATGAATGTCTCGGGAGGATCGAGTCCGCGATCACGGCCGCGGGGGGCGCCCTCGTCATCACCGCGGACCACGGGAATGCGGAGGAGGTCATCAACCTCGAGACCGGCGAAATGGATAAGGAGCACGCGACGAATCCGGTCCCGCTCATCATCTGCGGCGGCGCGTTCGCGGGGAAGGTGAACGAGGAGCTCCAAGCGCTCGAGTGGGACCTATCGCTCCTCCAGCCCGTCGGCATGCTCGCGGATGTCGCGCCGACGGTCCTGAAGATCATGGGACTGCGGCAGCCCGCCGGGATGACCGGCACCGCACTCGTTGGATGACATGCCTGCGGAGCCCCTTGTGAAAGCAAAGCATTATGCTGACCACTCACTTGCGATCGCCGAAGGTGATCGGGCTGCTCGGCGCCGTGGTGCTCGCGGCACTCGTCGTGCTCGCCGTGCGCGAGAGCGTGATTCGGAGGCAGGCGCGAGCACTCCCGCCGCTCGCCGTTGACCTCGCCCCAGCGCGCGTGCGGGAACTCCGGGAACAGATCGCGGAGCAGGAAGCGATCATCCGAGCGAAGCCGCAGGATTTCAGCGCGTACACGACACTCGCGCTCGCGCGAACGGAGCTCGGGGATCGCGACGGCGCCGCCGAGGTGTACCGGACGATGAACCAGCGGTTCCCGGGCAACTACCTCTCATTCCAGAACCTCGGGAAACTCTACGAGGATGCCGAGAAGTACGCGTTCGCCGCGGAGCAGTACCTCATCGCGATTGAGAACGCGCCGCGCATCGCGCAGATGTACCGGAATGTCGTGAACCTCTACACGTACCGCGATACGGAGCGCGCGGCGGACATTCCGCGCATCCTCCAGAAGGGACTCGCCGTCATGCCCGGGAGCATTGACCTCATGGCGATGATGGCGGTGTACTACCGCGACCACGGCGATCCCGCAGAAGCGATCAAGTGGTACGAACTCCTCCTCGTCCACGACCAGACGAACACGACGGCACTTGAGGAACTGAAGGCGCTGAAGGCGCAAATCACGAAATGACGAACGGTGAAGGCCGAATGACGAATCACGACAGCAAGCCGAATGGCGAGCGCGTCATTCGGTTCGTTGTCATTGCGGCGATCGTGATGCTCAGCACACCGCTCCGGGTATTCGCGTTGACACCGAGCGATCCATTTTTTGGGCAGCAGTGGTACTTGGAGAAGATCGGCGCGCCCGCGGCGTGGGATGCGGTGGTCGGGAATCCGGCATCGGTCGTCGCGGTCCTCGATGTCGGGGTGGACCTCGACCACCCGGACCTGAGCGGTGCGATCTGGACGAACTCCGACGAGATCGCCGGGAACGGCATTGATGATGATCGGAACGGGTACGTTGATGACGTGCACGGGTGGGATTTCGTTGATGGGGATGCAGACCCATCGCCGGAGTACGACATCGCGGGGTCGAATCCGCGCGACCTCCACCACGGGACGCTCGTCGCGGGCATCATCGCGGCGCGCGGGAACAACGGTGAGGGTGTCGCGGGCATTGACTGGCTCGCGAGGATCATGCCGCTCCGCGTCCTCCATAGCGATGGGGCGGGAGACGTCGAGACCGTCGTGGCGGCGACGCGGTACGCCATCGCACAGGGGGCGACGATCATCAACCTGAGCTTCGTCGGTGAGGACCGTTCGACGGAATTCGACGATCTCCTCGCGGAGGCGGAGTCGAAGGGCGTCCTCGTCGTTGCTGCGGGCGGGAATGAGGACCGCACGGGGAAGGGTGACCTAAATCAGTTCCCGGTGTACCCGATCTGCGCGGGCGGGAGCGGGCAATCGGTCCTCGGTGTTGCGGCGACGAATCGCAGCGATGAGAAGGCGACGTTCTCGAGCTACGGTCGCTGTGTGGACATTGCGGCGCCCGGGGAGCGGATCGTCGGGACGCTCTTCCATGACCCGAGTCAGACCATCATCCGCGTGGGCGGAGGCGTGACGGCGGCGACGTTCAGCGCTCCGTACGGCGGCTTCTTCTCCGGGACGTCGTTCGCGGCGCCGATCGTCGCGGGCGCGGCGTCGCTCGTCCGCGGCATCCTCCCGTCGGCATCTCCGCGCGACGTCGTGCAGGTCCTCGCGGCCGCCGCCGACCCGGTGCGCGGGAACGGTTCGGTCACCGCAGACCAACTCGGCGCGGGCCGGGTGAACCTCGCCGCCGCGGTTGCCGCAGCGCGAGCGCAGGTCGCTGCGGTTCCCGCCGCGTCGGCCTCGCGGGTGACCGTGAGTTCGCCGCTCGCGTCGGTCGGGGAGACCGTCGCCGTGCGTGTGGAGGTGCGGAGTGCCAGCGCGCTCCCGATCATCGGGCGCGAGGTCTCGCTGCGATCGGGCCGCGCGAGCGACGTCGTGGCACCGGAGCGGGCGAGTACGGACAGCGCGGGCGTCGCGACGTTCCAGCTCCGGGCAACCGAAGAGGGAATCGCGGAACTCCGGGCGGAGGTCGGCGGGGAACTCATGGGGACCGGCCGCGCGGTATTCGCGCGCGCTCTCTCCGCTCCGATCGGCGTCGGGTCGCTCCTCCGCGGGAGCGCGGCGACGGTGTACCTCATCGCGAGCGACGGGAAGCGCTACGCATTCCCGGATGCGCAGACGTTCCGCTCGTGGTATCCCGACGACGTCGGCGTGCAGCGCGTCCCCGACGCGATCCTCGCCGCGTTCCCGCTCGGCGGGCTCGCGCACATTCGGCCCGGGACGTTCCTCGTGAAGATTCAGACGGACCCGAAGACGTACGCCGTCGAGTATGGTGGCGTGCTCCGCTGGGTGCCTGATGAGGCGACGGCGATCGCGCTCTACGGAACCGCGTGGGCGGCGCGCGTCGTGGATGTGCCCGATGCGTTCTTCACGAACTACCGCATCGGCGCCACGGTGAGCGCGAGCGCGCACCCGACCGGAGCGATCCTCGAGGACGCGCGCGACGGCGAGCGGTACCTCATCGTCTCCGGCCAGCGTCGCCGTTTCACCTCCACGCTCGCGTTCCTCAAGAACGGTTTCCAGTGGCGCGATGTTCTTCGAGCACCGGCGGTTGCGTACCCGGACGGCGCGCCGATCGCGGATCGGGAGGTGACGCTTGCTTCTCCAGTCCAGTGATATACTAAAGGGACCTCTGCAAAACTCCATTTCTACTGCGACGGGATGCGTTCGGCTGCAAAATCGCATAAGCTCCTCCGCTTATCTTCCAGATAAACATCGTCGCTTCTGCGATTTTTCGCTTCGAACGCATCCCGTCTCGTAACGAAAGCGAGTTTTACAGAGGTCCCTAAAGGCGTATGTTCGACAAGCCCATCTTCGACAAACCGAATATCCTCGTGACGGGCGGCGCGGGGTTCATCGGATCGCACCTCTGCGACGCGCTCCTGAGCAGCGGCGCGTCCGCCGGAGGCGGGAAGGTCATCTGCGTGGATAACTTTTCCTCCGGGAATCAGCGGAACATCGAGCACCTCCTCTCGAATCCGGATTTCGTCTTCCTTAAGCACGACATCACCATACCGCTCGACCTCGAGGCGGCACATGAGCTCGAGCGGTTCAAGGTGAAGTTCCAGGGCGTTCAGGAGATCTACCACCTCGCGTGCCCGACATCCCCAAAGGAGTTCGAGGCGATGCGCATCGCAACGCTCCTCACGAATGCGCACGGGACAATCAACATGCTCCACCTCGCACAGAAGTACGAGGCGAAGTTCCTCCTCGGATCGTCCTCGGTCGTCTACGGCACCCGCCAACCGGGCGTCCGGTTCCACCGCGAAGACCAGTACGGGCCGCTCGACCACCTCTCGCCGCGCGCGTGCTACGACGAGGGGAAGCGGTTCGCGGAGACCGCGGTCGCGACGTACCGCCAGCAGTACGGAGTGCAGGCGAAGATCGCGCGCGTGTTCCGAACGTACGGGCCGCGCCAGCGCCTCCGCATCGGCGAAATGATGCCGGACTTCATCGTGAACGCGCTCGAGGGGAAGGACCTCGTGATCTACGGTGACGAATCGTTCTCGTCGTCGCTGACGTACATTGATGACATCGTGTCAGGCCTTCGTCGGCTCATGGCATCGGATGAAGGCGGGCCGATGAACTTCGGGGACCCGGAGGAGCACCGACTCGCGGACGTC
>Ga0265296_1001373_pt1 | contig 28338 bp, 31 predicted proteins | sample MunlanPumphouse1_FD_189073 | JGI IMG/M metagenome (GOLD analysis project Ga0265296, IMG submission 189073) | Groundwater microbial communities from a municipal landfill in Southern Ontario, Canada - Pumphouse #1 | ecosystem: Environmental > Aquatic > Deep subsurface > Groundwater | place... | reverse complement strand
GCGGGAGGGGATGAGCTTTGCTCCGCGCGCTCATTTCGGAATCCTCGTCACGAGCGAGCTGGTGTCTTTTCGCCCGCCGCCAGCCTTTTGCACATCGGCATAAAATTGGTCGACGAGGCTGGCGACCGGCAAGGTCGCACCGTTGACGCGCGCCTCCTCGAGCGCGAGGCCGAGGTCCTTGCGCATCCAGTCGACCGCGAAGCCGAAGTCGAATTCATCCTTCGCCATCGTGCCCCAGCGGTTGAGCATCTGCCAGCTCGCCGCCGCGCCGCCGGAGACGGCCTCGAACACCTTGTCGGTGTCGAGCTTCGACGCCTGCGCGAAACGCAAGGCTTCGGACAGTCCCTGGACCACCCCGGCGATCGCGATCTGGTTGACCATCTTCGTCGTCTGTCCCGCGCCGGGGCCGCCGATATGCACCATGCGCGCGGCATAGGCGTCCATCACCGGCGCGGCGGCGTCGAAAGCGGCCTTGGTGCCGCCGCACATGATCGAAAGCGTGCCGTTTTGCGCGCCGGCCTCGCCGCCCGAGACGGGGGCGTCGACGCAGAGGAGACCAAGCCCCTCGGCCTCGACCGACAGCTGGCGCGCGATACGCGCGGAGACGGTGGTGTGGTCGACGAACAGCGCGCCCCCCCGCATCGCCTTGAACGCGCCGTCGCGGCCGAGCGCCACCTGCGCGAGATCGTCGTCGTTGCCGACGCAGGTGAGGACGACATCGGCGTCGCGCGCGGCCTCGGCCGGCGTTGCCGCCGCCGCGCCGCCGTGCTGCGTCACCCAGGCGTCGGCCTTGGCGCGCGTGCGGTTGTAAACGGTGAGGTGATGGCCCGCCTTGACGAGGTGACCCGCCATCGGTCCGCCCATGACGCCGGTGCCGATGAAGCTGATGCGCAATTTTTGTTCGCTCATAGGCCGACCCATAACCATGGTTTGCGCAGCGCGCCAGACACGCACCGTCACCAATAAATAGGGACTGTCCCTATTTATTGGCCCGAACCGCGCGGCGCGACCGGGATCGTTAGAATAAATAGGGACAGTCCCTATTTATTCTCGCCCTTTCCCTTGCGTCTGCTTGCCGTTAGGGCCGCATGGCTATGACAGATCAACTCACCCTGACCCCCGCCGCCGATTTTTCGGCGATCACGTTGGACGATGTACGCGCGGCGGCGGAGCGAATTAACGGTGCGGTGGTCCGCACGCCGACGCTGCATTCGCAGACGCTGTCCGAAATGGTCGGCGCCGAAGTGTGGCTGAAGTTCGAAAATCTGCAGTTCACCGCGGCGTACAAGGAACGCGGCGCGCTGAACGCGCTGTTGCTGATGGATGAGGAAGCGCGCGCGCGCGGCGTGATCGCCGCCTCGGCGGGCAATCATGCGCAGGGCCTCGCCTATCACGGCAAGCGCCTCGGCGTTCCCGTCACCATCGTGATGCCGAGCACGACGCCGCAGGTGAAAGTGTCGCAGACCGCGAGCCACGGCGCGACGATCGTCCTGTTCGGCGAGAAGTTCGACGACGCCTATGCGCATGCGCGCGAGCTGGAAGTCGAACGCGGGCTGACCTTCGTCCATCCCTTCGACCATCCGCATGTCGCGGCGGGGCAGGGCACGGTCGCATTGGAAATGCTTGAGGATGTGCCCGAGCTCGACACGCTGATCGTGCCGATCGGCGGCGGCGGGCTGCTCGCAGGCATGGGCACCGCGGCGCGCGGGATCAAGAATGACATGCGCCTCGTTGGCGTGCAGGCCGAACTTTATCCGTCGATGTACGCCGAACTCAACGGCGTCGACATGGCGTGCGAGGGCGATACGCTCGCCGAGGGTATCGCGGTGAAGGAGCCGGGGTCTTATACCCGCAAGCTCGTCGCCGAACTCAACGACGACATCGTGCTGGTGGCGGAGCGCCATCTTGAGCGTGCGGTGAGCCTGTTGCTCCAGATCGAGAAGACGGTGGTCGAGGGCGCGGGCGCGGCGGGGCTCGCGGCGCTGCTCGCCCACCCGGAAGAGTTCGCCGGGCGGAAAGTGGGCCTGGTCCTGACCGGCGGCAATATCGACACGCGTCTGCTCGCGAACGTGCTGCTGCGCGACCTTGCGCGCTCGGGCCGTATCGCGCGCCTGCGCATCCGCTTGCAGGACCGGCCGGGAGCGCTGTTCAAGGTGATGAAGCTGTTCGACGAGAAACAGGTCAACATCATCGAAATCTATCACCAGCGCATCTTCACGACGCTGCCTGCAAAGGGCCTGATCACCGACATCGAGTGCGAGGCGCGCGACCGCGAGCATCTCGACAGCCTCGTCAGTGCGCTCCGCGATGCGGGCTATATGGTGACGACGGTGGAGCTGGCTTGATCCTTCTGACGTCGTCATTGCGAGGAGCGAAGCGACGCGGCAATCCAGAACAGGCGTAAACCGCTCTGGATTGCTTCGCTTCGCTCGCAATGACGAGACCTCTTGTCTCAGGTTTGGTGAGGCTGCGAAATCAACATGAAAGAATTCACCCTCTCCCTGACTGCCACCCCCGATGCGATCGACGAGCTTGGCCATGTCAACAATGCCGTCTGGGTCCAGTGGATCCAGCAGGTCGCGACGGGGCATTGGGACGCCGCCGCGCCCGAGGCGCACAAGCTTGCCTATATCTGGGTCGTGGTGCGGCATGAGATCGATTATCTGCGCGCGCTCGGCCCCGGCGAGACGGTGACCGCGCGCACGTGGGTCGCCGACAAGCCGCAGGGCGCGAAGTTCGACCGTTTCATGGAATTCACCGGTCCCGACGGCAAGGTGCATGTGCGGGCGCGGACGGTATGGGCGCTGCTCGACAAGGCAAGCGGACGGCCGCTGCGCGTGACCGATGATATTGTCGCGCCGTTTTCAGGATGATCATCCGGTCTGCAACCGAATCCGACGCCGCCGCCATCTGGGCGATCATCGAGCCGGTGATCCGGGCCGGCGAGACGCTGACGCTGGGTCGCGAGATGAGCGAAGCTGCCGCGCTTGCGTACTGGTTCGATGCCGACAAGGAGGTGTTCGTTGCCGAAGAGGGCGGCGCGATCCTTGGCACCTATTATCTGCGCGCCAACCAGACGGGCGGCGGGGCGCGTGTCGCCAACGCGGGTTATGTGACCGGTGCGGCGGCCGTCGGGCGCGGGGTCGCGCGGGCGATGGGTTTGCACTCGATCGCGCATGCGAAGGCGCGCGGCTTTCGCGCGATGCAGTTCAACTTCGTCGTCAGCACCAATGTCCGTGCGGTGGGGCTGTGGCAGTCGCTGGGGTTCGAAGTGGTCGGCCGCTTGCCGGGCGCCTTCGATCATCCGGCCGAGGGTTTCGTCGATGCGCTGGTGATGTTCCGCGCGCTCTGATGCCTAGTCCTTAAACCGCTCGCGCAGCGGCTTGTCGGCCAGGGCTTTCAGCGCCGACAGGATCGCGCCGTGGACGTCGCCGACTTCGTCGAAGAGCGCGCGATAGATGCTGCTGATCCGCACGCTATAGGCGTCGATGCGGTAGAGCTGGTCACGGCCCGCATCGGTCAGCCGGAAAATCTTGCGCCGCGCATCCGCGGGGTCGGCGTGCTGGGTGATCAGGCCGAGGCGAAGCAGCGCGGGGCATTTCTGGACGACCAGCTGGTGCGACTGGCCGAGCGCGCGTGCGAGCTCGGCCGCCGACGCTTCGCCGGCATCGCTAAGCGCGCTGAGAAGCGAGCAGGAGCGGACGGGGACGATAATGCCGGCGTCGTCGAACAAAGGACGCGTCTGTTCCTCGATCCGCTGGCTTAGCGCTTCGCTGAGGCGGCCGAGGAACGAGATGTCGTCGAGATCAGTCGAGATGTCAGTCGAGGCGGGCATAGGTCTGGGTTGTTCCATCGCGGTCGATGCGTTCGAGCGCGGTGACCTTGCCGCCTTTGCGCATAATGCGAAAGCGGAAGTCGCGCACACCTTCGATCGCGAGGAGGTCGCCGCCGAGCGGTTCGAGTGTCAGGCGGAGGCGTTCGCGCCAGGTGTAGAGCAATTTGCCGTTCACGAGGTCGATGCGGCGTCCCTCGTAGCGGCCGGTGATCGCCTTGAGCGCGGCGGTCGATGGCTGCGGACGCGCGGCGAGCTCAGGGGCTAGCCAGTCGGCGTCGGCCTGCTTCGCCGGATCGGCCTTGGCCAGTTCAGCGAGCGCGAGGCGGTGCGCGACGGCGAGCGCGTCGGCCGATGGGACCTGATGGTCGGGCGTGACGCCCTGTCCCTCGAAATCGCCGCGATCGACGGGGTCGCGGATCTGGCCGATCGGCACCTGCAGGAAGAAGTCGGTGCCCACGGGCTTGCGGTCGACGGGATGCGCGCCGCCCGCGGTGCGTTCGCCGACGAGGGTCGCGCGGCCCAGTTTCTTCAGCGTGTAGGCGAACCATTCGGCGGCGGAGAAGCTGGTCGAGCCTGTGAGGACATAGACGGGTTTGCCGGTCAGCCGTTTCGCGGGCAGCGCGGGGAGCACCCATTGGCCGCGTTCGACGCGGCGGCCGTCGAGCGTGTAATAATAGTCGAACAGCTCCTGATCCTTGTCGCCGCGGAAGAGCTGGCTCGCCAGCAACTGCGCCATTTCCAGATAGCCGCCATTGTTGTAGCGCAGGTCGTAGATCACCGCGTCGCCATTCTCGATAAAGCGCATCGCCGCCGCGGCGGCGTCATAACCGGGTTCGGGATCGGCGAAATGCGTCAGGTCGACATAGGCGACATTGCCGTCGAGATAGCGGAGGCCGGCGAAGCCGAAATTCTTCCGCGTCTCTTCGCGCCGTTCCGTTTCGCGCAGCGCGGCGGCGCGGGCGGGATCCTGCCGCGCGGCATAGTCTGCGACCCACGCCGGATCGACCCCGACCGAGAAATGCAGATCGTTGCTCGCGGCGACCAGATCGTCGGTCAGCTCGCTGGCGAGCATGCGCCGGTCGGTCGCGGTATCATAATCACCGGCATCGAGGTGGCGGCGGAGCGTCGCCGCGATGGTCTTCGCCTTGTCGGGAAAGACGTAATTTGCCTCGAGCGTCTGGCCGAGCTGTTCGACGACCGAGCGCTTGTCGGCGGCCGTGAGCGGCGCGTCTTGCGCTGCGGCGGTGTTTCCCCATGCAATGGTGGCGATCAGAATTGCAGCCAAATGCCGAATATTCATGCGTTTTCCTGTCCGTTATGCGATTCGTACAATATATTGCGCAATATGTTGTAATTATCGTCGATGCAAGCCCCACTATCGATTGACGCGGCGGAAGCCATGGGAAGCATCATGGCGCGAAGCGGTTTTCCGTGTGCGGCGCGGGCAGGATGGGAGTCGTCCATGGAAACGCAGTTGCTGCACCGCGGGCGGTTGGTCGATCATATCCAGCTTGTGGTCGCCGACCTGGCGGCGAGCCGCGCCTTTTACGGCGCGATCTTCGATGTCCTTGGCGTACCGGTCGGCGGTGAGGCCGAGGATTATTTCTGGGCCGCCGAATTGTTCGTATCGACGAAAGGCAGTCAGGCGGCGCTCGGCGAGCTGACCGGGCGGCATCATCTGGCGTTTCAGGCGCCGCGGTCGATGGTTTTTACTACGCGGGCCTCGCGGCGGGTGGGCGCGACAATGGCGCGCCGGGCGAGCGGCCCTATCATCCAGGCTATTATGCGGCCTTCCTGCTCGACCCCGACGGCAATAATATCGAGGCGGTCTATCATGGTGCGCATCAGCGTAGCGCGCCGTCGGTGGAGATCCGCTTCGAAGGCTGATGTCCGCTTGGGGTGGAAAGCCGCCCTCGCCATCGCGCCCGCCCAGCCAGTCTTCGGCGCATAAAAATGAAGTCCGCCGGCAAGCCGACGGACTTCAAGAGAGCAAGATGGCCTTGGTTCCACCTTCCTCGGGTCGCACCCGCTCAATGGCCGATTCGATGGATTGTTTCACTACCCACGTGGGTAGGGGACAGAATATTTTCGTTTTATCGCATTGCGCTTGCCTTCGCGCTTCACCTCCTCTCAAATGAGATCGCTGCCGGTCTTCTGGGGGGAAGTGCATGCAGAGCGACCAAGTACCGACCTTTCCGTCAGACCATAATGCGCCGGCCGAGTGGGAAGTGCTCAACGCGCTGATCGGCGAAATCTATGATTCGGTGCTGCATCCCGAAAGCTGGAACGAAACCCTCGCCCGTATCACCGGCACGCTCTGTCCGCTGAGCTGGGAAGCCGCCTTCATCCTCTGGGAAAGCAACAGCCCGCCGAGCGCGCGCTTCGTCGCCGCGACCGGGCTCGCCGCCGGGGTGCAGGAAATCTACTCCGCGGTTTACGCGGGCAACCACCCCTGGTCGCGCAAACTGATGAGCTACGGCAATGGCAGCGTCGTCGACAGCAACGACATCATGACGCGCGAGGAATTTCTGGAAACCGAATTCTTCCGCAATTTTCTCGCGCCCTGGGGAATCGACCGGATGATCGCTGTGATGCTCGACAAGCGCGGTAGCGAGCGGCTCGGGCTGATGCTGTGCGGCCCCGGCGACCGCGATGTCGAGCGGTTGAAGCGGGGCTTGCGCGTCCTCGCCCCGCATATGCAGCGCGCGATGCGGATCAGCGACCGCATCGCGACGCTCGACCTCGCCGCGGGCGCGGCGCGCGCCGCCGCCGACGCCGCGCCTTTCGCGATTTTCAGCCTCGACGATCAGCTGAACATTCTCGCCGCGAACGGCCGCGCCGCGCGCTATGAAAAGGCGGGCTTCATTCGCGCCGCGCAGGGCCGCTTCGCCTTCACCCATCCCGCCAGCCAAAAGCGATTGCTCGATCTCGTCAAAAGCTCCGACCCCGCCGGCCTCGCGTTCCAGACGGTCGGCGATGCGGGCGGCGAATGCCCCGTGCTCGTCGCGCGCGTCAAACGCCAGTCGGCGCAGCAACTCGGCGGCATGCGTCTCGGTGCCTCGCTGATCGTCACGCTCGGCAGCGCGCCGGGCGAGACCCCCGTGGTCGAAATCGACCACGTCGCGCAATGGTTCGGGCTGACCCCGGCCGAAGCCCGCCTTGCCGTCGCACTCGCCGCGGGCGACACGCTGAAGGACTATGCCGCGCTGCGGGCCGTCAGCGTGAACGCGGTCCGCTTCCTTCTGAAAAGCATCTTCCGCAAGACCGGCGCGACCACCCAGGCGCAGCTTGTCGCGCTCCTCGCGCGGCTGCCAGCGCCGGGCGTAAATTAGGCGCGTCCGCTTCGCTCACGCGTAACCCACCCAGCCGCGCCAGGTGAAGGCGGCGTAGAATTGCTCGACATCGTGGAAACCCGCGGCGCGGAGCACGTCCTCGTCGGCTTCGGGGCTTAGCATCGCGACGTGGGTGGCGACGGCTTCGCGCCCTTTGGCGACCTGTTCGGGGTCGCCGCCCGACGCGATGGCAAAGGCGGCGTAGCGGTCGAGCCAGCGGTCGCGGGTTCCCGCCTCTTGCGGGAAGCTGCCGTGCGCGGCCACGAACGGCGCGCCGGGTTTCAGGCGGCGCTGGATTTCGGCGGCGGTGCGGATGCGCTCTTCGACCCCGAGGAAGTGGAGGGTGAGGAGGCACGTCGCGCCGTCAAACGGCCCGGCGGGGGCATCGTCGATATAGCCTTCGACGAGGTCGGCGCGGTGCGCGTTGGGGCCGAGAACCTGCGCGGCGAGGTCGAGCATCGGTCCCGCGGGGTCGACGCCGGTGAAGCGCCAGCCCGGATGCGCCTCGGCCATCGCCTTCATCTCGCTGCCGCCGCCCGCGCCGAGCACGAGGATATGCGCGTCGTCGGGGACGCGCTCAGCCAGCAAAAGCCCGGTCATGCGGTGGAGACCGTCGAGGCCGGGGACGAAGCGCCGCGGCCCTTCGGTATAGCGTGCGACCGCGGCGGGGTCCTTGAAACTGTCGAGGAAATGCTGGGCGCCTTCAGCCATGGATATGCTCCTGTGCGGTGGGGGAGGTGGATCGCGCGGCCATGCGCGCATGGAAATCGGCGGCGAGTGCCGCGAGCGTCACTTCGCCGAAGCGCGCGAGCAGCAGCGCCTCGGCGTCGCGAAAGCCGGTGTCGAGCGCGGCGTTGACAGCCTGCTCGACGAGGCAGCCGGGCGCTTCGGTGCGGTTGCCCATCGCCATCAGGCTGGGCCGGCCGATCGCGTCATAGACGTCGCGCATCGTGATCTCGGCGAGGCCCTGCGCGATCGTCCAGCCGCCGCCATGGCCCTTTTCGCTATGGACGAAACCCGCGTCGCGCAGCCCGCCAAGGATGCGGCGGATCACCACCGGGTGCGTCTGCATCGCTTTCGCGAGCTGGTCCGAGGTCATCGGGGTGCCCTGTTCGGCCATGTGGAGGAGGACGTGGAGCACGCCCGAGAGTCGGCTGTCGCGTTTCATGTAACTCGAAATAGTGCGTGAAATGCGATCGTCAAGGCGGGACTTGATCGGGGAACGCGGCGCTGTTAGGGCGGCTCGCGATGACCAACGACCAATCTCTCCGATTCAAGGCGTATTGGCGCTCCTTTACATAGGAGCGGCATGGCATCACCTGTGACCATCGCCGCCGTGTTCGGACAAGGCGAATGGTCATCATCACACCACCAACCCCCCCGGTCACGGCGTGCGCTTTTTGAAGAAGACGCGACATGACCGATACCTTGCTTGCCCTGTCGACCGACCATTGCCGCATCACGCCGCTGTTTGCCGATGATGCGCGTGCCTTGTCCGCGATCACCGACGAGACGGTGACCTCGCAGGTCCATTTCCTGCCCGCGCCTTTCACCGAGGCCGATGCCCGCGCGCTGATCGCGGGATCGGGCGGCGGCGATGTCTTTCATGCGGTGCGCGACGAACGCGGCCTCGATCTCAACGGCGTGATCGGGGTCCACCGCCGAATGGGGCAGGAATATGAGATCGGATACTGGTTCGCGGTGCGGGCGCGGGGCAAGGGCATCGCGACCGAGGCGGTCCGCGCAGTCGTCGGGGCGCTCGCCGCGTCGCGGCCGGACTGCGCGATCGTCGCCGAATGCCACCCCGACAACGAGCGATCGCGCGCGCTGCTGCGCCGGATCGGTTTCGTCTCGACGGGGCGCGCGGGGAAAAGGCCGGGGCGGATGTTGATGGCGTGGCGCGCCGCGCCCGCCTATCGCATCGATGTGTGCTAGAAGCGTATGTTCCTCCCTGTCGCGAAGCGATGGGGAGGGGGACCGTCCGCGTAGCGGATGGTGGAGGGGCAGCGACGTCGCGCCATAGCCCCTCCGTCAGCGCTTCGCGCTGCCACCTCCCCATGGCTTCGCCACAGGGAGGATCAATCCGGCTCTGACACCTCTTCGGTCAGCGCCTTGACGATCGCCGCCACCGAGGTCGGCGCATAGGCGAAGCCCATATGGCCGCAGTCGACCTCGACCTGCCGATCACTCTCATGCGGAAGCCCGCGCGCGCTGCTCACCGCGACGACGCCGTCATGCTTCGACCACAGCGCGAAGGTCGGCATTTCGGGGCGCGGCGCGGGGTGGAAGTCGATCGGCGGATTGTCGACCGGGTGGCGCGCGACGAGGTGATAGAGGCGCCACGCGCGATTGGCGCGGCGGCTGCCCGAAAAGGGCGAGCCCAGCGTGACGACGCGCGCGACCTTGTCCGGGTGATGCTTGGCATATTCGCGCGCATAGATGCCGCCGAGGCTCCACCCGACGAGCGCGGGGGCATAGCCGGTGCGGTCGATGATCCACTGGACGCGGGTGTCGATGCGATCGATGATGTCGGGGGTCGCGCCGCGGTTGAAGCCGAGACCCCAGGCGTAGCAGCGAAAGCCGGAGCGGCGGAGGTCGGCGCGCAGCCCCTTGGTGGCCCAGTCGCCCGACAGGAAGCCGGGCAAGACCATCACCGGCGGATGCTCGCTGTCGGGATTGGGTTCGGGCGGCATCGGCCGGATGCGCGCCCCGATGGCGCGCGCCAGCGACCCGATCTCGCGCCACAGCAACGTCAGCGGCGGCATGGCGTCGGGATCGGGAATGCGCGCGGGCCATTCGGCGCGCCGGGTGAGGAAGCCGCGGATCATCTTGGGTCTAATCCCATAATCGTCATTCCCGCGAAAGCGGGAATCCAGTGACCCCTTGCTCCACCTTTGAGATGGGAACGCTGGACCCCGGATCAAGTCCGGGGTGACGAAAAGAGAGGATCAGCGTTTCGGAACGAGCCTCACCAGCTTACCGTCCTCGCCGTCGGTGAGCAGCCAGACCGTGCCGTCGTCGCGCACCTCGACCTCGCGAATACGGTCTTGGAAATCCCAGCGGTCGGATTTGTGGAGCTTGTCGCCGTCGATCGCCATGCGCACAAGTCCCGCGCCAGACAGCGCACCCATCAACAGGCTGTTCTTCCAGCCCGGATAGACGTCGCCGCCGTACCAGGCGAGCCCGGCGGGCGAGACCGCGGGGTTCCACCACAGCTTCGGCGCCGCAAATTCGGGGCGCGTCGGATGGTCGGGAATATCCTTGCCGTCATAATGATCGCCGTTCGACACGATCGGATAGCCGTAGTTCGCCTTCGCATCGACCAGATTGACCTCGTCGCCGCCCTTCGGCCCCATTTCCTGGTTCCAGAGCTTTCCGGTGCCGTCGAAGGCAAGCCCCAGAATATTGCGGTGGCCGAGCGACCAGATTTGCGCGGTCACGCCGCCTTCGCTGGCGAAGGGGTTGTCGGCGGGGAGGCTGCCGTCGGGATTGAGGCGAAGAACCTTGCCGAGATTTCCGGTCATGTCCTGCGCGGGCGTGAACTTCTGGCGCTCGCCCGATCCGATGAAGAGATATTTGCCGTCGGGCGAGAAGAGAAGGCGGTGCGAATAATGGCCCTGCCCGGTGACCTTGGGGTCCTGTTTCCAGATGATCTGGAGCCCCTCGAGCGCGGGCGCGGCGCCTTGTTTGAGCTTCGCCTTGCCGACGACCGCGCCATAGGTTTTGCCCGGACCGGGTTCGGCCCAGCTGAGGTAAATGGTGCCGCTGGTCGCAAAGTCGGGCGCGACGATCACGTCGCCGAAGCCGCCCTGACCGCCATAGGCGACCGCGGGGACACCCGCGACGTCGAGCGTCGGGCCGTTTTCCTGCCATAGTTTCAATTTGCCCGACCGCTCGGTGACGAGCGCCGCGCGCGTGCCGGGGACAAAGGTCATCGCCCAGGGTTCGTTGAAGCGCGCGACCTCCTTGACCGTGAAGGGCGCGTTGGCGAGCGGCGTCGCGGGTTGCGCGCCCGATGCGTCGAGTTTGGCGGTGTCGGCGGGCGCGGCTTCGGTCGACGCGGGGGCGGCCGAGCAGGCGGCGACGGCGAGCGCGGAAACCAGGGCAAGGTGCGGCAGGTTCTTCATCGAAAGGGGCTCGCTTTGCTGGGGAAGGATGCTTGGTTCTGACGCGACGGCTGCCGGATGTCGAGTGCCACTATATCCGTTCGCCCTGAGCTTGTCGAAGGGCTGTTCTTTTTGCGAAGTCGAGAGGAAGGACGGTGCTTCGACAAGCTCAGCACGAACGGGTTTAGAGTCTATGATCAGCCTATTGGCGGCTCGCCGCCTCGCGCCGCGCGGTGATCGTCTCGACGCTGTCCATGATCGCGTCGACCGCTTCGCTCGACGGCGGCGCGTCGGCGCGTTTCTGCGAAAACTGGCCGCTGTTCATAATCTCTTCGAGCGCCGCGCGCGCGCGCGAGACGCGGCTCTTCATCGTGCCGAGCGCGCAGTCGCAGATGCTGGCGGCTTCCTCGTAGGACAATCCGCCGGCGCCGACGAGGATCAGCGCCTCGCGCTGGTCCTGCGGCAATTCCATGAGGCCGCGCTGCAGGTCGGCCATCTCGCCGCTGTCCTCCTGGCTGGCGGGCGTCGACATCGTCCGCTCGACCGCGGTCTCGTCATATTCGCCGACGAATTTGTTGCGGCGCATCTGCGACAGGAAGGTGTTGCGCAGGATGACGAAGGTCCACGCCTTGATCGAGGTGCCGCGTTCGAAGCGTTCGCGCGACGCCCACGCCTTGACCATCGTGTCCTGCGTCAGATCGTCGGCAAGGTCGGGGTTGCCCGACAGGCTGCGGCCATAAGCGCGAAGATGCGGAATGACGCCGGCGAGCAGCGTCTTGAATTCGCTGTCGGACAGGGTTTCGGCCTGCGGCTGCGAAGCAGCGGCGGTGGTTCCGGTCATTATTGCTTCGGGCTTTTCTGATCGAGCTGGGAAAGAAGGTCGAGCATATTGTCGGGCAGCTTTTCGGCGACGACATTGCCATAAATCATGCGCAGCTTCGCGCTGACGGGCTCGGGCGCCTGTCGGCCGGTCAGCGTGCGGTGCCACTCGTCTCCGTTCGTGCCGGGGAAGCTCCCTTGGGTGCGGTGCGGGGCATCGGCGCCCAGGGGGAGGGGGCCCTTGCCGTTCATCCTGTTGTTGCCTTGCGTAGCCATGCCGGAGCAACGACGAAAACGGCCGCTGGTTCCACGGATGCGAGTTTTTTGCGACGAACGCGTTGCCAATTGGACACACTGGCCTTAAGCGCAGGGATGTGAGGGGTCACGCTTCGCCCGGCCTGTGGCCGGTCTTCAGGAGGTGGCCAGTTGCTTTCCGTTACCTATGTAAGTGTCGCCGATCCGCTGATCAGCGACCAAGATATTGCCGCGATCCTCGTGTCGGCGCGCCGTAACAATATCCGCGATCAGCTGACAGGTGCGCTCGTCTATAATGGGCATAACTTCCTCCAGCTTCTCGAAGGGCCGGACGAACAGGTCGATGCCTGCCTTGACGCGATCAGGACCGACCCGCGTCACAGCGGCATGATCGAAGTGCGCCGCCGGCATATCTTGGCGCGCGATTTCGGCGAATGGGCGATGCTGTACGACCCGCGCTTCGCATGGCAGGACGAGGGTCTGGCGCGGATCGCGGCCAATGACCGGATCGATCCCGAAGACGAGAGGATATTCGCCAATTTCATCGCACTGGGACACCGCGCGCGTGCGGGGTGACCGGCGACCCGCTTGCAATGCAAGATCGAGGCGCTAAGCCAGTCAAGATACAATCGAACATTGCCAGGAAAAGGCTTTTTTATCAACGACGTAATTCCGCAACCGCTCGATGATGCCAGCTTCAAGCGCGAACTCGCGGCCATGCTGCCGCATCTGCGTGCATTCGGGCGCAGCCTGACGGGCAACGCCGACCTCGCCGACGATCTGGTGCAGGAAACGATGCTGAAGGCGTGGAAGGCGCGCGCGCAATATGTGCCGGGTCCCGCCAGCATGAAAAGCTGGGCGTTCGTCATCCTGCGCAATTGTTTCCTGTCGCAGATGCGGCGCAAGAAATTCACCGCCGAATATGACGAGCTGGCCGCCGAGCGGTTGCTTGTCGCGCCCGACGATCAGGACGACAGCCTGCACCTCGCCGACGTGCAGCGCGCGTTGATGCTGCTCCCCGTCGACCAGCGCGAGGCGCTCGTGCTGATCGGCGCCGGGCAATTATCCTATGAGGAAGGTGCGGCAATCTGCGGCTGCGCGGTCGGCACGATGAAAAGCCGCGTGTCGCGCGGCCGCGCGGCGCTGCAGACAATATTGGAGAGCGGCGAAATGCCGCGGCGCAGCACCGACGTGATGCCGTCGAGCGAGGCGTTCCGCACGATCATGGACAATGTCGATCAGCTGACCGCGAACGGTCCCGCCGGGGATTAACGAATATTGCCGTCATTCCCGCGAAGGCGAGAATCCCGCTCCTTGTACCGCGTCGGGTAGGACGGCTACCCGTATCGAAGACAGCATAAAGCGGGATTCCCGCCTTCGCGGGAATGACGAATTGAGAGCAATGGGGCAGTTACGCCGCCAGTTGCGGCGTAAACAGCAAACTCTGGCTGATCGCCGCGCGCACGGTGTTTTCGCGGAACGGTTTCGAGATCAGGAAGGTCGGCTCGACGCGGCCGCCCGTGAGCAGCCTTTCGGGAAAGGCGGTAATGAAGATCGCCGGGACCGGCGCGATCGCCAAAATGTCCTGCACCGCGTCGATCCCCGACGATCCGTCGGCAAGCTGGATGTCGGCAAGGACGAGCCCCGCGTCGGTCCGTTCGAACGCCGCCACGGCATCTTCGTGGGTGGTTGCGATGCCCGCGACGCGGTGGCCGAGATCGCGCACGATCTGTTCGAGCTCCATTGCGATCAGCGGCTCGTCTTCGATGATCAGCACCGAGGTTTGCGATTCGCGATCGAGTTCGCCCACCGCGTCGGCGAGCAGCGTTTCGACCGTTCGCCCGTCGGTGCCGGTGATCAGCCCGGCCTCCTCGACCGAAAAGCCCTCAAGCGCGGTGAGCAACAGGATCTGGCGGCCTAGCGGGGTGATCTGGACGAGGCGTTGATGCGCAGCGCGGACGAGCGGGTGCTCGCCGTCATCGCTGTCTTCTCCCTCGTCGATATAGGCGCTTTCCCAGATGCGGTGAAAATTGCGGTAGAGGTCGATCCGCGTGCCGTCGCCGCTGTGGAATTCGTCGGGAGCCGCGACGATGACTTCGAGCGTCGTGTGGACGAAATTGTCACCATGCTGCTGGCTGCCCGTTAACGCCCGCGCGTAACGGCGCAGGAACGGCAAATGTCCGCGAAGTTCTTCACCCAATGGCATTCAAGATCCTCCCTACTCGTGTCGAGCATACGCATTCGGGACTATGCGGGTTCCGCGATACCGAGTCAAAATGCGTGATCGCCACCTGCAACTTGTCCCCTCGCGGTGCGTAGAGTCAGCCGGGACGCAAAGATGGCATCGGTAAGTAAGTGGAATTACACCACTTTTGCTTTCGGGCGGGAACAGACTTTTTTAGGGACCATATTCATGGCAGAGCGGCCCACGGCATCGAAAGAAAACGAGGGGCGGCACTTGGCGGACGGGAGTTATGCAGGTCCGGATCAGGCCGAGCGCGCGCGTCTTGCCACGCTTCGCGAATATCGGATCATGGACACCGCCCCGGAGGAGGCGTTCGATCGTGTGACCAAGATGGTCGCCGACCTGTACGACGCACCGATCGCGCTGGTGTCGCTGGTCGATGATTGCCGCCAATGGTTCAAGTCGTCCTATGGCCTCGATGCGGCCGAAACGCCCCGCGACATCAGCTTTTGTCAGTATGTTATCGCCGAAGATCACCCTGTCGTCGTCGTCGATGCTTTGGAGGACGATCGCTTTCGGGATAATCCGCTGGTCACCGGCGAACCATTTATCCGCTTTTATGCCGGCGTGCCGCTGCGCGCGTATAATGGCGCGATCCTTGGAACCTTATGCGTGATCGATCGCAAGGAACGGGGCGGCTTCAACGATCGCGATATCGGGCGCCTCGAGGATTTTGCGGCGATTATCATGGCCGAGGCCGACCTGCGCCGGATCGTCGCCGAGCGCGACGATGCGCGCCGGACGCTGGAGCGTGCGCTCGATTTTTCGGCGATCGCCGCTTGGCGTTACGATAGCCGAACGGGCGCGCTGGAATGGCGCGGCGCAGCGGCGGAATTATGGGGCAGCGATTTTGACACCGCGTTGACGAACAGCGATGCGGTGTTTGATCGTATTCATCCCGAAGACTTGGCGATGGTCCGCGAAGCTCTCGCTGAATCGATTGCCGCAGGGACGCCCTATTCGGTTGAGCACCGCCTCCAGCATCCGGAACGCGGCGTTCGGTGGCTGGCAAACCGCGGAGATTGGGACGTGCAGGCCGATGAAGCGGTGCTGACCGGGGTCAGCATCGACATCACCGAACAGAAGAGCCGGCAGGAAAACGCCAATCTGTTGATGCGCGAGCTGCACCACCGGATGCGCAACCTGTTCGCGACGGTCAGCGCGATCATCTCGCTGACCCGCCACGCCGCGCAGGGCGTCGACGATTATGTCGAGCGGATCAGCAGCCGGCTCGACGCGCTCAACCGCGCGCAGAATGTGCTGCTCGGCGCCAATTTCATGACCGGATCGATGCACGCGCTGATGCGCGAGGTCGAGGCGGCCTTTCCGCGCATCCGCTGGTCGGGCCCCGACCTGCTGCTGCCCGAAAATGCGCTGGTCGCGATGGCGCTGGTGTTCAACGAACTTGCGACCAATGCGGTCAAGCATGGCGCGCTGATGAGCGACGGGGGACGCGTCGAGGTCGATTGGTCGCAGGATCCCGAAGGCAGCGAGTCGCGGATGTTCCGCCTGACCTGGACCGAAACCGGAACGCAGGGACTGGTCGGGCCGCCCGACCGCACCAGTTTCGGCACGCTGCTGATGGAACGCAGCGTGCGCAACAATCTGGGCGGCACGATCGCGCGCCACTGGGAACCGACCGGGCTGGTGGTCGACATCGCGCTGCCCGCAAAGTGGCGCGAAGCTTAGGCGTCAAGCAAATTTGTTCTCACTATGTTCCTGTGCTAGGCATGGGACATGTCCGCCAAACCGATTCTGGAAAAGCTGAGCATCCTGGCCGATGCGGCCAAATATGACGCGTCCTGCGCATCGTCGGGGACGGTGACGCGCGATTCGACGGGCACCAAGGGCATCGGGTCGACCGAGGGCATGGGCATTTGCCACAGCTATGCGCCCGATGGCCGGTGCATCTCGCTGCTCAAGATATTGCTGACCAACTTCTGCATCTACGACTGCCGTTTTTGCATCAATCGCGCGTCGAGCAATGTCGAGCGCGCGCGGTTCAGCCCGCAGGAAGTCGTGCGGCTGACGCTCGATTTCTACAAGCGCAACTATATCGAGGGGCTGTTCCTCTCGTCGGGCATTATCCGGTCCGAAGATTATACGATGGAGCAGCTGGTCGAGGTCGCGCGCATCCTGCGCGAGGAGCATCGCTTTCAGGGTTATATCCATCTGAAGACGATCGCGGGCGCGGACCCCGGGCTGATCGCGCTCGCGGGGCTCTATGCCGACCGGCTGTCGACGAATGTCGAATTGCCGACCGAGGCGGGGCTGTCGAGCTTCGCGCCCGAGAAGAAGCCCGAGACGATCCGCAAGACGATGGCGTCGGTGCGCGTCGGCGCCGAGGACGCGATCGAGGCGGCGAAGAGCCGGCTGATCGGCAAGGCGACGCCGCCGCGCTTCGCGCCCGCCGGGCAGTCGACGCAAATGATTGTCGGCGCCGATGCAGCACGCGACGACGATATTTTGAAGACCGCGACGAACCTCTATTCGGGCTATCGGCTCCGCCGCGTCTATTATTCGGCGTATAGCCCGATCCCCGATGCGAGCAGCGACCTGCCGCCGGTGCGCCCCCCGCTGATGCGCGAGCATCGGCTGTATCAGGCCGACTGGCTGCTGCGTTTCTATGGCTTCGAGCGCGCCGAGATCATGGAGGGCGCGCCGGGCGGCATGCTCGACCTCGCGATCGATCCGAAGCTCGCGTGGGCGCTGATGCGGCGCGAGGCATTTCCGGTCGACATCAACCGCGCGCCGCGCGAGCTGCTGCTGCGTGTGCCGGGTTTGGGCACGCGCGCGGTCGATCGCATCGTTACGGCGCGGCGGCTGGGCAAACTCAGGCTCGGCGACCTTGCGAAGCTGACCGCGTCGGTGAAGAAGGTTCTGCCCTTCATCGTTACCCTCGACTGGCGGCCGGGGAAGCTCACCGACAGCGCGGACCTGCGCGCGCGTTTTGCGCCGCCGCCCGAGCAATTGGCGTTGGCGCTGTGAGGGAGGTCGTTCTCGCCGAGCCCGGCGATTTTGCCGAATGGCGAAGCGCGGCGCGCGGACTGCTCGCGTGCGGGGTCGCGCCCGAGGATGTGAGTTGGCGTGGCGGTGACGAAGGCGCGTCGCTGTTCGGTGACGAGGCCGTCGCCGCGCCCAGCGGGGCAGTGTCGCTGCCGCGCGAATTGCTCGAAATCGCCGAGCGCGTGATCTGCCACCGCGACCCGGAAGTTCCGGCGCGGCTTTATCGCATCGTCTGGCGCGCGGCGCGCGACCGGCAATTGCTGGCGCGGACGACCGATGCCGAGGTCGACTGGTTACGGAAGGCCGACAAGGCGATCCGCCGCGACGTCCACAAGATGCACGCCTTTGTGCGCTTTCGCCGACTCGGCGAAGAGGCGGGGCGCGAGAGCTTCGCGGCGTGGTTCGAACCGTCGCATCGCATCCTGCGGCTGACCGCGCCCTTCTTTCAGCGGCGCTTTTACGGCATGGACTGGGCGATTGTGACTCCCGATGCGCGCGCGATCTGGCGGGACGAAACGCTGAGCTATGGCCCCGGCGGGACGAAGGACGAGGTGCCCGACCGCGATGTGGTCGAGGATCAGTGGCGCACCTATTATGGCGCGATCTTCAACCCGGCGCGGGTGAAGATCGACGCGATGTGCGCCGAAATGCCGAAGAAATATTGGAAGAACCTTCCCGAGGCGCAGGATATTGCGCCGTTGCTCGCGGGCGCCGAAGCACGGGTGGAACGCATGCGCCAAGCGGCCGTTTCTCTGGCGAACCCTCTGACCGACAAATGGCGGACGCGCGTGCCCGACGAATTGCTCCTCGATGACGATGTGAAGACGCTGGGCGACGTCGCGCGCGCGGTCGATCGCTGCACGCGCTGCCCGCTTTATTGCAACGCGACTCAGGGTGTCGCGGGCGAGGGGCCGGAAGCGGCGAGGATCATGCTCGTCGGCGAGCAGCCGGGCGATCGGGAGGATTTGCAGGGGCGCCCGTTTGTGGGGCCAGCGGGGCAAGTGCTGGACGAGGCGCTGGAGGAAGCGGGGCTTGATCGCGCCCGGATCTTCCTCACCAACGCGGTCAAGCATTTCAAGTTCGAGCCGCGCGGCAAACGCCGTCTCCACCAGAATCCGACGACGGGCGAGATCGACATTTGCCGCTGGTGGCTCGACAAGGAACGCGCGTTCGTTCAGCCCGATCTGATTGTAACGCTCGGTGCGAGCGCGCTGCGCGGGGTGACGGGCAGGAGCGCGAGCATCAAGTCGATGCGCGGTGCGGTGCATGAACTGGAAGGGGGGAGCAAGCTGGTTGCGACGATCCATCCCTCCTTCCTGCTGCGCCTGCCGGATCGCGAGCGTGCGGTGGAAGAGCGCAAGGCATTCGTCGCCGACCTGGTCCGCGCACGGAAACTTGCCGCTTGATGGCGAAGGCCAAATCCTGGATCGAGCCGCATTCGAGCGGCATCTATGTGAAGCCCGCCGACCTGTGGATCGACCCGTCGCGCCCGGTCGAGCGCGCCGCGGTGACGCACGGCCACGCCGATCATGCGCGCAGCGGCCATGGCGCGGTGTTCGCGACCCCCGAGACGCTGGCGATCATGGCGCTGCGTTACGGCGTCGATGTCGAGGCGAGCCACAATCAGGCGTATGACTATGGCGACGGGTTCGAACGCGGCGGGGTACGTTTCTCCTTTCATCCCGCCGGACATGTGCTCGGCAGCGCGCAGATTTTGATGGAGTATCAGGGCGAAAGGATCGTCGTCACCGGCGATTACAAGCGCCGCCCCGATCCGACTTGCGCGCCGTTCGAGGTCGTGCCGTGCGACATTTTCATCACCGAGGCGACCTTTGGCCTGCCGGTGTTTCGCCACCCGCCCACGGCCGACGAGATCGCCAAGCTGATCAGCGCGGTGCGGGCGGAGCCCGACCGCTCGGTGCTCGTCGGCGCCTATGCGCTCGGCAAGGCGCAGCGCGTGATCGCCGAACTGCGCGGCGCGGGATGGGACGCGCCGATCTATATCCACGGCGCGCTCGAGAAGATGTGCGAGCTCTATGCGATGCACGGCGTTAATCTCGGCGAGCTCAGGCTCGTTTCGGAAACCGACAAGGCCGAAATGGCGGGGCAGATCGTCCTCGCGCCGCCCTCCGCGCTGAACGATCGCTGGTCGCGGCGCCTGCCCGATCCGGTCACGGCGATGGCGTCGGGCTGGATGCGCGTGCGCCAGCGCGCGCGGCAGCGGATGGTCGAACTGCCGCTGGTGATTTCGGACCATGCCGATTGGGACGAACTGACGACGACGATTTCGGAGGTGAACCCGAAGGAGAGCTGGATCACCCACGGCAGCGAGGACGGGCTGCTGCGCTGGTGCGAACTGCATCAGCGGAAAGCCCGCGCGCTGCACCTCGTTGGGCGCGATCTGGAGGAGGAGGCGTGAAGCGCTTCGCGGCCCTCATCGACCGGCTGATCTACACGCGCTCGCGCAATTCCAAGCTCGCGCTGATTGTCGATTACCTCGTCCATACGCCCGACCCCGATCGCGGCTGGGCGATCGCGGCGCTGACCGAGAGCCTCGATTTCCCGGCGGTGAAAGCGGGGACGGTGCGGACCTTGCTCGCGACCCGTGTCGATGAGGAATTGTTTCGGCTGTCGCGGCACTTTGTGGGGGATACGGCGGAGACGGCGGCGTTGCTGTGGCCTGACAATAGGCCCCTCCCCTTCGGGGGAGGGGTTGGGGTGGGGCATGTTGATAGTGCGGAACCGGAACAGGCCCCACCCCGACCCTCCCCTAAAGGGGAGGGAGAATTGTCCGTATCCCAAGCCGTCGAGGCCCTGTCCGCTGCAACGCGCAGCGATGCTCCGGCCATCGTCGCGTCGCTGCTCGACCGGCTCGACGCCGACGGCCGCTATGCGCTGCTCAAGCTCGCGCTCGGCGGGATGCGCGTCGGGGTGTCGGCGCGGCTTGCAAAACAGGCGTTCGCGCAGGCATTCGATGTGCCCGTCGACGATGTCGAAGAGCTGTGGCACGCGATCCCGCCGCCTTATGCGCCACTGTTTGCGTGGGGCGAGGGAAGGGCGGAGCGCCCCGACCTTGCGGACGTCGCCTTCTTTCGCCCCTTCATGCTCGCGCATCCGTTGGAAGAAGAAAACGTCGACCTTGCCGACTATGCCGCCGAATGGAAATGGGACGGGATTCGCGTCCAGATCGTCCACGGTGGCGGTGAGATACGCATCTACAGCCGCGGCGGCGAGGAGATCAGCGGGGCGTTCCCCGAACTCATCGCGGCGTTCGATCAGGATGCGGTGATCGATGGCGAATTGCTCGTGCGCGGTGAGGTGCAGGGCGGTGAGGCCGCGAGCTTCAACGCGCTCCAGCAACGGCTCGGGCGAAAAGTCGTCTCGAAGAAGATGCTCGCCGACTACCCTGCATTCGTGCGCGTGTACGATCTGCTCGCGGTCGATGGGAATGATCTGCGCGCGCTGCCGTGGACCGAGCGGCGGCGGCAGCTTGAAGCCTTTGTGCCGCGGCTCGCCGACAGCCATTTCGACCTGTCGCAGGTGATCGACGCCAAGGATTTCGACGATCTCGCCGAGCGCCGCGCGGGCGCGCGCGATGCGGCGATCGAGGGGGTGATGCTCAAGCGCCGCGATGCCCCCTATGTCGCGGGGCGCCGCGCGGGGCTTTGGTATAAATGGAAACGCGACCCGCTCACCGCCGATTGCGTGATGATGTACGCCCAAAGGGGCAATGGACGCCGCGCCAGCTTCTATTCGGACTATACCTTTGGCTGCTGGTCCGACGCGGGCGAATTGCTGCCCGTTGGCAAAGCCTATTCGGGCTTCACCGACGAGGAATTGAAGTGGCTCGACAAGTTCGTGCGCGACAACACGCTGAACCGCTTCGGGCCGGTGCGCGAGGTCGAAAAATCGCTCGTGCTCGAAGTCGCCTTCGATTCGATCCACGCGTCCAAGCGCCACAAGTCGGGGCTCGCGATGCGCTTCCCGCGCATTTCGCGCATCCGCCGCGACAAACCCGCCGAAGAGGCCGACCGGATCGCGACGCTTCAGGCAATGGTGACTTAAGCTTCCCTTCGTCATTGCGAGGAGCCGAAGGCGACGCGGCAATCCAGCGCGCGCGTAAACCGCTCTGGATTGCTTCGCTCCGCTCGCAATGACGGATATATGGCCGAAAAATTCCTCGTCACAGGGTTGCAACCCGCGGGTCCGATACCGAGTTTAAGGCCGCAAACCCCTCGATAATAAAATGGAGACTGCCATGACGATCGCCCATCCTCCCCTGCCGTACGCCCAGGACGCGCTGGAGCCGCATATCTCGGCCGACACGCTGGCGACGCACCATGGCAAGCATCACAAAGCCTATGTCGACAAGACGAACGCCGCGATCGAAGGCACCGAGCTGGCGTCGAAGCCGCTTGAGGAAATCGTCCATCATGCCGAAGGTTCGGGCAACAAGAGCCTGTTCAACAACGCCGCGCAGGCGTGGAACCACGCTTTCTATTGGGAAAGCCTGAGCCCGGCCAAGACCGCGCCGAAAGGCGACCTGCTCGCCGCGATCGAGCGCGATTTCGGTTCTCTCGATGACCTCAAGAAGAAGCTGAAGGAAACCGCGGTCAACCATTTCGCATCGGGTTGGGCGTGGCTCGTCTCGCGCGATGGCACGCTGTCGGTCACCGACACGCACGACGCCGGCACCGAGCTGGTCGCGGGCATCAAGCCTTTGCTCGTGATCGACGTGTGGGAACATGCCTATTATATCGACCGCAAGAATCTGCGTCCGGCCTATGTCGACGCGGTGGTCGACGAACTGCTCAACTGGGATTTCGCGGCGGAGAATTTCGCGCGCGACACGACCTGGACCTATCCGGCCTGACTATAAGATCCTCCCTGCCGCGCAGCGGTGGGGAGGGGGACCGTCGCCGTAGGCGATGGTGGAGGGGCGGCGACGTCGCGTCAACGCCCCTCCGTCAGCGCTTCGCGCTGCCACCTCCCCATGGCTTCGCCACAGGGAGGATTCTCATCGCAAGCCGTAAGGAAAATTGGCCCGCGCGCCTCTATCGTCATGACATGCCTTCTCCTATAGGGCCGCCATGACGATCAGCTTGTTCGAACTTTTCAAAATCGGAGTCGGCCCCTCCAGCTCGCATACCGTGGGCCCGATGGTTGCGGCCCGCCGTTTCACCGTCTGGCTCGACGAGCAGGCGCTGCTTGCCAAGGTCGGGCATGTCGAAGCCGACCTCTACGGCTCGCTCGCGCTGACGGGCAAGGGCCACGCCGCCGACACCGCGGTCGTCGCCGGGCTTGCCGGCGAGATTCCCGCGAGCACCAGCCTCGCCGCGATCAAGGCGCATTGGGACCGGGCGGAAAGCGAAGGTTTTCTCTATCTGCTCGGACGCCAGCGCGTGCGGTTCCAGCCGGCGCGCGACCTGCATTTCCAGATGCGCCAGCGCCAGCCTTTCCACAGCAATGCGGTGAGCTTCACCGCGCGCGATGGCGATGGCGAGATCCTTGCCAAGCGCATGTACTTCTCGATCGGCGGCGGCTTCGTCGTCGATGAGGATGAAGCGGGGCGCAACAGCCGCGGTGCCGAGGACGAGGTCGAACTGCCCTTCGCCTTCACCTCGGGCGCCGATCTGCTCGAAATGGGTGCGGCGTCGGGCAAGAGCTTTGCCGAAATGATGCTCGAAAATGAGCTGGCGCACCGCAGCCTCGAAGAGGTCGAGGCGGGGCTCGATGCGATCGCGGGCGCGATGGATGCGTCGATCGAATCGGGCTGCTGCAGCACCGGGATTTTGCCGGGCGGGCTGAAGGTCAAGCGCCGCGCGCCGCAGATCGCCGCCGACATCCGCAACCGCCACGAACAGAATCTGACCGATCCGCTGGCGATGATGGACTGGATCAATCTGTGGGCGATGGCGGTGAACGAGGAAAATGCCGCGGGCGGCAAGGTCGTCACCGCGCCCACCAACGGCGCGGCCGGGATCATTCCCGCGGTGATCCGTTTCTACCGGCGCGGCTATCGCGGCGATGACGCGGGGGTGCGTACCTTCCTGCTCGCCGCGGGCGCGGTCGGCGCGCTCTACAAACGCAACGCCAGCATCTCCGGCGCCGAGGTCGGCTGCCAGGGCGAGGTCGGGGTCGCCTGCTCGATGGCGGCGGCGGGGCTGACCGCGGCGCTCGGCGGCACCAATGCGCAGGTCGAAAATGCCGCCGAAATCGGCATGGAGCATAATCTCGGCCTCACCTGCGATCCGATCGGCGGCTTGGTGCAGATCCCGTGCATCGAGCGCAACGCGATGGGTTCGATCAAGGCGATCGACGCGAGCCGCATCGCGATGATCGGTGACGGCACACATGTCGTCAGCCTCGACACGGTGATCGCGACGATGCTGCAAACCGGCCGCGACATGCGCGACAAATATAAGGAAACGTCGAAGGGCGGGCTCGCGGTCAGCGTCGTCGAGTGCTGACGCGCTGACTTTCTGACAGCGATGCCATAGCTATGTTTCCGCGGGCTTGCTCTTGCATTGCGGCGACGTTTGCGGGATGGGAACGCGCGAAGGGAGATACGCCATGAAGACCCGTGCCGCCGTTGCGTTCGAAGCGAAGAAGCCGCTCGAAATCGTCGAACTCGACCTCGAAGGCCCGAAGGCGGGTGAAGTGCTGGTCGAGATCATGGCGACGGGCATCTGCCACACCGACGCCTATACGCTCGACGGCTTCGACAGCGAGGGCATCTTCCCGAGCGTGCTGGGGCATGAGGGCGCAGGCATCGTGCGCGAGGTCGGCGCGGGCGTGACGAGCGTTGTTCCCGGCGACCATGTGATCCCGCTCTACACCCCCGAATGCCGCCAGTGCAAAAGCTGCCTCTCGGGCAAGACCAACCTCTGCACCGCGATCCGCGCCACGCAGGGCAAGGGGCTGATGCCCGACGGCACGACGCGTTTTTCGTACAAGGGCCAGCCGATCTTCCATTATATGGGCTGCTCGACCTTTTCGAACTTCACCGTGCTGCCCGAGATCGCGGTCGCGAAGATCCGTCAGGACGCGCCGTTCCAGTCGAGCTGCTATATCGGCTGTGGCGTGACGACCGGGGTCGGCGCGGTCATCAACACCGCCAAGGTGCAGGTCGGCGACAATGTCGTCGTCTTTGGTCTCGGCGGGATCGGGCTCAACGTGATCCAGGGCGCGCGGCTCGCGGGCGCCGACAAGATCATCGGCGTCGACATAAACCCCGACCGCGAAGAATGGGGCCGCAAGTTCGGCATGACCGACTTCCTCAATTCGAAGGGCATGAGCCGCGAGGAGGTGGTCGCGGCGATCGTGCAGATGACCGACGGCGGCGCGGATTATACCTTCGACGCCACGGGCAATACCGAGGTGATGCGCACCGCGCTCGAAGCCTGCCACCGCGGCTGGGGCACCTCGATCATCATCGGCGTGGCCGAGGCGGGCAGGGAGATCGCGACGCGACCGTTCCAGCTCGTCACCGGCCGCAACTGGCGCGGCACCGCGTTCGGCGGCGCCAAGGGGCGCACTGACGTGCCGAAGATCGTCGACATGTATATGACCGGCAAGATCGAGATCGATCCGATGATCACCCACGTCATGGGGCTCGAAGAGATCAATAAGGGCTTCGACCTGATGCATGCTGGCGAGAGCATCCGTTCGGTGGTTGTGTTCTAATCCATATTTTCCGTTCGCCCTGAGCTTGTCGAAGGGCTGTTCTTCCTTCATGCGGCGGCCAAAGCGAAGAACGGTGCTTCGACAGGCTCAGCACAAACGGGTTTGGCGAGCGCGCCGAGGGAGCGATAATTTGACCGGACCCTATGTCCTGACCTTCAGCTGCGCCGATGCGGTGGGCATCGTCGCGGCGGTGACCGGGCTGCTCGCGGAACGCGACGGCTTCATCCTCGACAGCCAGCAATATGCCGATCTCGATTCGGGGCGCTTTTTCATGCGCGTCGAGTTCCGCGGCGCGGGGCCGCGCTTTCCGGGCGAGCTTGCCGCGGTGCAGGACGCCTTCGCGCCGATTGTCGATCGTTTCGCGATGGACGCGCGGATCAGCGACAGCCGCGTCAAGCCGCGCTTCGTCATCGCGGTGTCGCAGGGCAGCCATTGCCTCAACGACCTGCTCCACCGCTGGTCGACAGGCAATCTCGCGATCGAAATCGCCGCGGTGGTGTCGAACCATGAGCATCAGCGGCGGCTGACCGAATGGCACGGTGTGCCCTTCCATCACCTGCCGGTCAGCGACGCCAACCGCGCCGAGCAAGAGGCCGCGATCGTGCAGATCATGGCCGATGCGGGCGCCGAGCATCTGGTGCTCGCGCGCTATATGCAGGTGCTGTCGCAGGACCTGTCGGCGAAGCTGTCGGGGCGCTGCATCAACATCCACCACAGCTTCCTGCCGGGCTTCAAGGGCGCCAAACCCTATCACCGCGCGCACGAGCGCGGGGTCAAGCTGATCGGCGCGACCGCGCATTTCGTCACGAGCGACCTCGACGAAGGGCCGATCATCGAACAGGCGGTCGAACGTGTCGACCATCGCGATTCGGTGGACGAACTGATCCGCATCGGCCGCGATACCGAAGCGCAGGTGCTGGCGCGCGCGGTGCGCTGGGTCGCCGAGCAGCGCGTGCTGATCGATGGGCGCAAGACCGTGGTTTTCCGTTAGGAGCCTTGCGCGGCACCCCGGATCATCATTTTTGACGAATCCGGAACAGATTGGCGGCTGGTCCTGCCCGGCGGGACAGCGTAGGTATCGATTCGCAACCAAAATCAGGAGGAGCACAAGGCGATGTACAGTCACAATATGGTCGGGGCGAACGACCTCGAAGCCGCCAAAAAATTCTATGACGCGACCTTTCAGGCGATCGGCGGCAAGCCGGCGATCACCGACGACAAGGGCCGCCTGATCTATATGTATAACGGCGGGCTGTTCCTTGTCGGTGCGCCGATCGACGGCGAACCCGCGACCGCGGGCAACGGCTGCACGATCGGCTTTGCGATGGAAGGCCCCGAGCAGGCAAAGGCGTGGCACGACGCCGGCGTCGCCAACGGCGGCACCGCGATCGAAGATCCGCCGGGCGTGCGCGAAGGCGGGTTCGGCCAGCTCTATCTCGCCTATCTGCGCGATCCGTCGGGTAACAAGCTCTGCGCGCTGCACCGCGTCGTCTGAGCCGATAGCATGATGCGAGGCGAAGTGGGATTGCTGGCCGATTTGGGCGTGCTCGCGATCCCCTTTGCCGCGCACGAGCATGAGGCGGTGTTCACCGTTGCCGAAAGCGACGCGGTGCATGCCGCGATGCCGGGAGCGCATACCAAGAATCTGTTCCTGAAGGACAAGGGCGGCGCCTTCTGGCTCGTCACCGTGCCCTCCGACGCGCGCGTCAATCTGAAGGCGCTGCCCGGCGCGATCGGCTGCAAGCATGTGAGCTTCGGCAAGGCCGAGGATATGGAGCGATTGCTCGGCATTTCGCCGGGGTCGGTGACGCCGCTCGCGGCGATCAACGCCGTGCCGGGGAGCATCACCATGGTGCTCGACGAGGTGTTGGCGGTGGCGGAAACGGTCAACGTCCACCCGCTGCGGAACACCGCGACGTTCGGGCTGCCCGGCGCAACGATCCTCGACCTGCTGCGTCATTGGGGGCATCAGCCGCTTGTCGCCGCCATCCCTGTGCAGGAAGAATCATGACCCTCGAAACCATCTCCACCGTTCGCAGCCATGGCGGCACGCAAGGCGTGTACAAGCATGCGAGCACGACCGCCGGCACCGACATGCGCTTTGCGGTCTTCATCCCCGACCATGCGCCGGGCGCCAAGCTGCCCGTGCTTTGGTATCTGTCGGGGCTGACGTGCACCCACGCCAATGTGATGGAGAAGGGCGAGTACCGCGCCGCCTGCGCCGAGCATGGCGTGATCTTCATCGCGCCCGACACCAGCCCGCGCGGCGATGGCGTGCCCGACGATCCCGACGCGGCGTGGGATTTCGGGCTGGGCGCGGGTTTCTATGTCGACGCGACCGAGGAGCCGTGGGCGAAGAATTACCGCATGCGTTCGTACATCGAGGATGAGCTGCCGTCATTTGTACTGCGAAATTTCGCCTCCGCCGACCTGACGCGGCAGGCGATCACGGGCCATTCGATGGGCGGGCATGGCGCGCTGACCATTGGCCTTCGCAATCAGGACCGCTTTCGTTCGGTTTCGGCCTTCTCGCCGATCGCCGCGCCGCTGCAATGCCCGTGGGGCGAGAAAGCGCTCGGCAATTATCTCGGTAACAACCGCGAAGACTGGTACGCCTATGACGCGTGCGCGCTGCTCGATCAGGGGCTGCGCGTGCCCGATCTGCTCGTCGATCAGGGCGACGCCGATAATTTCCTGGCCGAGCAGCTGAAGACCGAATTGCTGGTCGCTGCGTGCGAGCGCGCGGGGCAGAAGGCCGAAATCCGGATGCAGCCGGGGTATGACCACAGCTATTATTTCATCTCGACCTTTTTGGCCGAGCATGTCGCGTGGCACGCGGAGCGGTTGAAGGCTTAATCGCTCCCCTCCCGCAGGCGGGAGGGGGTGGGGGTGGGCCAGCACCGTTTCGGATGCCCACCCCGCTGCGACTAGAGCGGTTTGTGATCTGACGGAATCATTGGGGATTCCCAAGGCGGTGGATTTCTGATTCAAGATGCTGGCTGTTGGAGGTCGGCATGGATGACCAGAGCCTATTCGCAGGATTTGCGGGATCGC
>Ga0265296_1001372_pt1 | contig 28353 bp, 21 predicted proteins | sample MunlanPumphouse1_FD_189073 | JGI IMG/M metagenome (GOLD analysis project Ga0265296, IMG submission 189073) | Groundwater microbial communities from a municipal landfill in Southern Ontario, Canada - Pumphouse #1 | ecosystem: Environmental > Aquatic > Deep subsurface > Groundwater | place... | reverse complement strand
TCTGTACCTATGTGACTATCCCTTGGGCAGACTTGGACGCGGCAAGAGCCGCATCCAAGCTTCAAATGTGTAAACGATGTCCCCGGTTTCAGATGTAAAGGATGTCTACGGTTCTACACCCCCGCTGAGCTGCGAAGCGGCCCTAAAACCTGCTATCCGGATTTAACTGAAAGAACTCAGTGAGGCGGGTGGGGCCGCTTCGCGGCCCAGCGGGGGACAAGCCCCCTAGCCACAGAAAGCCCACAAGCCTGATAGACTCCCCCTCGCCCTTCCTTCGCTGTGAGCTTCCACCATGCTCCATGTGTTGTTCAGCGTTTATTTGAAGATGCTGGTGCTGTATAGCCCCTTCTTTGTCCTCTCCTGCTTTATCAGCCTGACCCGCGGCTATTCCAGCAAGGAACGGCGGCGCCTGGCCTGGAAGGTCGCCCTGGCGACGCTGGTGTCGAGCGTGTTGCTCTACCTGTTTGGCCGGGTGATTTTCAGTGTGTTTGGCATCACCGTGGATGCCTTCCGCATCGGCGCCGGCAGTGTGTTGTTCATTTCAGCCCTGGGCATGGCCCAAGGCAAGTCAGCGGTACAGACCGACAATGTGCAGCAGGACGTGACCATCGTCCCCCTGACCATTCCCCTGACTGTAGGCCCGGGCACCATCGGCGCGCTGCTGGTGATGGGGGTCAGCCAGCCCCATTGGGACGACAAGTTCATGGCGATTCTCAGCATCGCCCTGGCCAGCCTGACCGTAGGCGTGGTGCTGTACCTGTCCAATCGGATCGAACGCATCCTCGGTGACCAGGGCCTGCAGATTGTCAGCCGCTTGATGGGCCTGTTCGTGTGCGCGCTGGCCGCGCAGATCATTTTTACCGGGATACGCGGTTATCTGGTGCCCTGAGGCAGCGGTCAAATCCGGTATTGGGCAATGGCCTGCAAGACCTTGTCGCCTGCACTCCTGCGCAACTGCTTGAGGGTTGCCTCGTTGACCACCGCCGGGTTGAGCATCAGGCAGGTCTGACCACTGAAGGCTTCGACCGTGGAGCTGTCCCATTCGAAAAACGGGACGCCCAGTTTCTTGCTCACGCCATGGGCGCTGTAGGTCACCAAAATCATCAGCACTTCGCCATCGACTTCAGAGCAGGACGCCAGGCCAAAGTCACCGCCTTCATGGGTGACAATGTTGCGCTTGAACAGATCAAACGGCGCCGCCTGCTGCTTCAGCGCGTCGAAGGCATCCGCTGCCAATTTGGGCAGCGCCATGGCCAACGGGCCCGCAAGGGACGTCGAAGCCACGGTGGACGAGATGATGTTGAGCGCCGCCATCTGCACCGTCAGGCCTTTCCTGGAGGTCGTCACCCGCTCAAAACTGCTGCGTATCGGCAACCACCCCAGGCTGGTCATGACCTTGATGAACTCGTCATACCAGGCCTGGCTGCCGCGCGTTACGTTCAGCACGTCACTCACATAGCTGCTGGCCAACAGGTAGCTCTTGCGGGTGTATTCCTTGTTGAGATGGCTCATGCCCGCAACAAACGAGAACACACTGTTGTTAATCACCGCGCCATTGAGGTCGACCTGCGCCTCGGCGGGTAAAGGGCCCCCCGACGACTGCGCGCTCTCCGGTAAACGGTAAGTGGCAATCAACTTGCTCTTTTTCGCCATATTGATTCGTTTATGTTTTCGCTCCATGAATGTTTCTCCACAAAAACCCACACGGGTCTACTGCCAACACTAGCCGGCCCAGGCGTTTTTTTCAGGGGCCCGGGCAGCGCCGAATGCGGTGGGCAAAAAGCACCTGCCTGCGCCAGCTCCCGCAAACACTGGGGAGGGCGCCAAGCCTGATAAAGCGCAGGTTTGCTTCTGTAGCAATAAGGTGAGAAACCGTGGCTGGCGTGTCGAAACAGCCCCATCGGATAGGGAAACGTCATCGCCGGGAGTTGGTCTTTTCCTACCCGTCAGCGGCCCCATTGCGGGGCCGCTGTTGCATCAGGAGAGCGGTTTTTCACCGTACCAGCGTGGCGTGTACACCCACTCGCCACCGCCCAGCCGAGGGAACGCACAGGTGGTGGACGAACCGATCAGCACCATGGTGCGCATGTCCACCTGGTCCGGTGTCAGTTGGCCCAAGGTGAGGGTGCGCAGCGTCTGCCCAGGACGACCAATATCCCGCCCCAACACCACCGGCGTTGCCGCATTGCGGTGCTGGGCGACGATTTCCAGGGCGCGCCCCAGTTGCCATGGGCGCGAACGGGAGATGGGGTTGTAGAACGCCAGGGCCAGGTCGGCCTGGCATGCCAGGTCCAGGCGTTTTTCGATGATCGACCAGGGCTTGAGGTTGTCCGACAGCGACATCACGCAGAAGTCATGCCCCAGCGGTGCACCCGCCTGGGCCGCGGTGGCGAGGGAGGCCGAGACCCCCGGCAGGATTTCCAGCTCGACCCGCTGCCAGGCCGGGTCGCTGGATTCATGCAACGCCTCCAGTACCGCCGCCGCCATGGCGAATACGCCAGGGTCGCCAGAAGACACCACCACCACCGAACGCCCCTGGGCCGCCAGCTCGAAGGCGTGCCGCGCCCGCTGCATTTCTTCACGGTTGTCGGTGCAGTGCTGCACTTGGTCGGCGCGAAACGGCCCGGCCATGCGCACATAGGTTTCGTAGCCCAGCACATCGGTGCAACGCGCCAGTTCAGCCTTGACCGCCGGCACCATCAGTTCGGCAGCGCCGGGGCCCAGGCCGATCACGGCGAGACGGCCACGGGGGCGGCCCAGTTGCGCCAGGTCTACCGGCGCAGCAGCGCCATGGATGACGATATCCGGCCCGGCAGCCAGCGTCGTAAACCGCAGTGGCACACCCAGTTCCAGCGCAGCTTCCTGCAATTGGCCGCTGGCCATGTCGGCATCGTCGGCCAACAGGCACGCCAGCGACTGCACAGCGATACCGTCCTGCTGCAACGCCTGGCGAACCCGTGCAGCCAGTTCGGCGCCCGGACGGCAGGCGACCCAGGTGTTTTTCGGATAGATCAGCAGCTCATTGGCCGCCGGCACACGTTCAGCGCTGCCCACATGAATGCTCAGGCGCGCCTGCTGGTCCTGCGCCAGATTAGCCTGCTCCAGCCACGGCGCCGCGCCTTCGATACGCACTTGCTCACCGGCCAGCAGGTCCGAGACAAAGCGCTTGCCCAGCTCCAGGTCGGCCAGTTGATAGCCCTGGGGCGGGTTGAGCAGGCAGGTGCCAAAGCGCAGCTCGCCACTGGTGGTGATCGCGGCCGCCACACCCAGGGCCGCCGCGATTTCCCGCGCCATGCCATTGACCCCACCCAAGCCACCGAGCAACGGCACCACCGCGCTGCCGTCTTCGGCAACAGCCAGTACCGCCGGCTCTTCGCCTTTTTCCAGCAACAGCGCGGCCAACGTGCGGATCACAATGCCTGCCGCGCACAGGGCAATGATCGGCGTGCCCTGCTGATACAACTGGCGCAGGGTCGCGCCAAACTCACTGTAGGTCTGGTCGGCGCCTTCCACCCGACCGGCCAAGCCGTGGATCTGCGCGCCGGGGTATACCTGCTGGATGCTGCGAGCCGTGGCCAGGCTGCCCTGGCCGAGGATTACGATCGCCGGCGTCATCACCCTTGCCACCTTTCGCCCGGCACGATGATCAACGAGAAATACGGCGACGACATCGGCTCGACCTGATCCAGCGCGACGATTTTCTGGTTGGCCATGGTCGCGCGCTCGACATACAGCGCACGCCCGGCCAGCCCCAGTTCCTCAAGCACCTGGCGCACCTTGGTGAAGTTGCGCCCCAGCTTCATGATCACCGCCGCATCGGCATCCGCCAGGCGCCGCTTGAGCTCGTCATGGGGCAGCACCCCGGACAGTACCGACAGGCTCTGGTTGCGATACACCAACGGCGCGCCCAGCACCGAAGCGCCGCCGAGCATCGAGCACACGCCGGGGATGACCTGGGCGTCGTAGCGCTCGGCGAGGCGGTCATGCAGGTACATGTAGGAGCCGTAGAAGAACGGGTCGCCTTCGCAGATCACCGCCACATCACGCCCGGCATCCAGGTGCGCGGCCACGTCGACACTGGCGGCGTCATAGAAATCGCTGATCACCTGCTCATAGGACAGCGGCGCCGGCAAGGCTTCGGTGGTCACCGGGTACACCAGCGGCATCAGCGTCTGCTGGGGCACCAGGTGCTCTTCGATAATGCCAAACGCATTACCCTTCTTGCCCTTGGCGACGAAGTACGCCACCACCGGCGATTCGCGCAGCAGGCGCAGGGCCTTGAGGGTGATCAGTTCCGGGTCGCCGGGGCCGACGCCCAGGCCGATCAAACGTCCACGCGCCTGCATCATTCGACCTCCGTGGCCAGGGCGTTGACCGCCGCAGCGGCCATCGCACTGCCGCCCAGACGGCCCTGCATGATCACAAACGGCACGCCACGGCTGTCGGCGGCAAGCATCGCCTTGGACTCGGCGGCGCCGACAAAACCTACCGGGAAACCGAGGATCAGCGCCGGCTTTGGCGCGCCGGCGTCGAGCATTTCCAGCAGGTAGAACAGGGCGGTAGGCGCATTGCCGATCACCACCACACTGCCGGCAAGATGCGGGCGCCACAGTTCCAGGGCGGCAGCGGAACGGGTGTTGCCCAACTCGCGCGCCAACTGCGGCACGCTGTCGTCGCGCAACGTGCAGATCACTGGGTTGTTGGCCGGCAGGCGGGCCCGGGTCACCCCTTCAGAAACCATCCGCGCATCACACAAGATCGGCGCGCCAGCGGCCAGGGCCTCACGGCCGGCCTTGCCTGCGCCTTCGGAGAACTGCAGACCGTCGATCGCCTCGACCATGCCGCAGGCGTGAATCACCCGCACGGCGAGTTTTTCCAGGTCGGCCGGGATGCGATCAAGCTTGGCCTCTGCGCGAATGATCGCAAAGGAGTTGCGATAGATCTCCTGACCGTCGCGGATGTAATCAATCATCGGTGTTGCTCCGTGGACGGGCACGCAACACGGCGCCCGCCGCTTCAATAGAAAGGTTGTGCGCGTGCAGGCGGCCGAAACCCGGCTGGCCTGCATCGCGAAAATAGAGGTCGTAGTGCCCAACGCCCACCGCCAGCAAAGTGACCGGGGAAATGTGCGCCGCAGCGCAGGTGCGCGGGCAGCCGGACAGGTGCACGTCCAGGCCCTGGCCGTGGTCCTGGAGCAGCGTGGCCAGGTGCAGGGCATCGGCCTTGGTGTCGGCCTGGGCCTTGGCGCAGCCGCTGGAACCGGTGCAGGCAATCATCCGCGCCAGGGCCTGGTCGGCCGAACACAGGAAGCCCAACTGCGCCAGACCGTCAGTCACGCGTGGGGCTGCGTGCGGCGCCAGGTTGGGTAGCAACAGGCCTTGCCACGGGGTGAAGCGTAATGTGCCGTCGCCACATTCGAGGGCCAGTTGCGCAGCGCCCCGCAGCATGCCCGAGTCCAGGCGCCCCAATGGCGCGACCGCAGCCACATAGACCCGCTCGGGTTGGCGCTGTGGATAAGTCCCCAGGCGCAAGCGGCTCGCAGTGGCGCGACGACGATAGTCATCGGCGGGGAGCAAGGGCAGGTTCAAACGCCCGACAAAGTTATCCACAGACGTTTGCGCCAGCAGGTCGCGCATGCGGTTCTGGTCGGGCCGGGCCAGGTCGAGAAACAGCTCCAGCACCGCGACGACCAGGTCATGCCCCTGATCCACGCGGACCGCGGCCAGCGGCAGGTCGCGCGCGGGGCAACCGGCCAGGCCGAACGCCAACAAGGTCTGGCCCTGCGCGGCATAGGCCGATAACCACAGGTCGTGATGATGGTCGAGCATCGCCAGGGCTTCACCGCCATCCAGTTGCACGGCGAACTTGGCCGACAACTCATGAAACCGTGGATGGGCTTGCAGGGTGGCGAGGATCTGGTCGGCCAGGGGCCGGGTGTCCAGCAGCAGCGCGCGGTCGATGCCAGCGCCGGGGCTGAGCATCACATTGCGTACGTCATCGCCGCCGGCGGTGGTCGGGCCCAAGCCCGCAGCCAGCAGGTGCGTGATCAAGCCATCATGCTGCGGGCCAATGCCGCGAATCTGCAGGTTGGCGCGGTTGGTCGCCTCGATCACCCCGCCGGCGTAAGCCTGCGCGGCATGCGCCACGGCCAAGGCCTGCGCAGCGGTGATGGCCCCACCGGCCAATTTGATCCGGCAAATCCCGCCATCCAACGCCTGGACAATACGCAGCAACCCCGGGCAACCCGAGGGGCGTTTGCTATTGGACAGAGGAAGTGGCTTCACGGGGGCTACCGGTTCACGGGTAAAGGCGCGGTATTATGCCTGCTTTGTCCGGCAGCATGAAAAGCCTGCCCGTCGGATGTCGTTCAAGGAATCAATATGTCGCCCTGGCTGACGGTAGTAGGCATCGGTGAAGACGGCTTCAAGGGCCTGGGCAGGAATGCCCGGCATGCTCTGTTGCGCGCCTCTCGTATCATTGGCGGCCAGCGCCAGCTGGATTTGCTGCCGGTGTGCATTCGTGCCGAGCGCGAGTTGTGGCCCAGCCCGTTTTCCCTGGCGCCGCTGCTGGCGCGGCGCTTTGAGCCGATATGCGTGCTGGCCAGTGGCGACCCGATGTTCTACGGCGTCGGCGCCAGCCTGGCGCGGCAGGTGGCGGCGGATGAACTGTTGATCCTGCCGGCGCCCTCTTCCGTGTCGCTGGCGGCGGCACGTTTGGGCTGGCCGCTGCAGGATGTGGTGACGCTGTCGGTAGTCGCCCGCCCGGTGGCTGCGCTCAATGCCCATCTGGCCAGCGGTGTGCGCTTGCTGGTGTTGAGCAACGACGGCCAGAGCCCGGCCGCTATCGCCGCCATGTTGCGCAGCAGCGGTTTTGGCCCGAGCCGCCTGAGTGTGTTTGAACACCTCGGTGGCAGCGCTGAACGGCGCATCGATGGCAACGCCGAAAGCTGGCAGGACCCGCCGGTTGCGGCGCTGAACCTGATCGCCATCGACTGCCTCGCCGACGCCAATACCCCGCGCCTGTCGCGCCTGGCCGGCCTGCCGGATGCGGCCTTCAAGCATGACGGCCAACTGACCAAGCGCGATGTGCGGGCCATGACCCTCGCGCGCCTTGCCCCCGCCCCCGGCGAGTTGCTTTGGGATGTCGGCGCGGGCAGCGGCTCCATCGGTATCGAATGGATGCGCGCCCACCCCAGCTGCCGCGCCCTGGCGATTGAAGCCGACGCCGGCCGCCAGCAGTTGATCGAACACAACCGCGATGCCCTCGGCGTGCCCGGCCTGCATTTGATTCGCGGCAGCGCACCCCAGGCCCTTGCGGGGCTGGAAGCGCCCGATGCGATCTTCATCGGCGGCGGTGTGACCCGCGACGGCGTGCTCGACACCTGCTGGCAACACCTGCGCCCGGGTGGGCGACTGGTGGCCAATGCCGTGACCCTGCAAAGCGAAATGACCTTGATGAACTGGCGTGCACAACACGGCGGCGAACTGACCCGCATCCATGTGGCCCAGGCCCAGCCCCTGGGCGAGTTCGACACCTGGCGCCAGGCGCTGCCCATCACCCTGCTGGAAGTGATCAAGCCGCTATGAAGCGCATTCTGCTGCTGGGCGGCGTGACTGAAGCCCTGGCCATCGCCCGCACCCTGGGCCCGCACCATATCTACAGCCTGGCCGGGATCGGCCGGGTGCCCACCGACCTGGCATGCCAGGTACGCGTCGGTGGTTACGGCGGTGCCGAGGGGCTGGCGCAGTTTGTCCGCGCCGAGCACATCAGCCTGATCCTCGACGCCACCCACCCCTACGCCGCACAAATCAGCGCCAACGCCGCCCAGGCCGCACAAAGGTGCAATATCCCCTGCTGGGCCCTGCGCCGCCCCGCCTGGCAGCCACAACCCGCCGATGACTGGCGCGAAGTGCGCGACTGGGCCGGGCTGATCGAGGCCTTGCAACCCTTCCAGCGCCCGTTGTTCACCCTGGGCCGCGAACCGCTGCAACACCTCGACGAAATCCCCGCCGGGCAGTTCTGGACCTTGCGCGCACTGGACAAATACCCCGGCAACGAACGCTGCGAAGTGATCGGCGCCCGCGGGCCGTTTTTGCTCGCGGATGAACGGGCGTTGTTCGAACGCCGGCAGATCGATGTCTTGATCAGCAAGAACAGCGGCAGCAGCGCCACCGAACCCAAGCTGGAAGTGGCCCGCGAGCGCGGCGTACCGGTGCTGATATTGCAACGGCCGGTGCTGGCGGGGGTGGATCGGGAGTTTTTGACGCCCCAAGAAACACTCACAGCATTGGCAAGTTTCACTCAATAAGTCAGGATCGCCCGCTTGCTTGATTAGTAACCTATTTGTTACCTTCGAGGCGGGCGATGATTGAGATTGAGGAATATAAACGCGACGGCCAAACCAGCCCATTCAAGCAATGGTTTTTATCCCTGAGCGTCCAGGCACGCCTTAAGGTATCAACCTCATTGCTTCGGCTGGAAATGGGCAACACCAGCAATATCAAGTGGTTCGATGGTATGGGCGAGTACCGGATCGATTGGGGCCCAGGGTATCGAATTTATTTGGTACGGGAGGGCCTGCGCCTGATCATCCTGTTCGGCGGCGGTGACAAATCCAGCCAGAAAAAAGATATCAAAACTGCAAAGTCGCTGATCCGCGACTATCAACGCGACAAAAAACTGGAACAAAAGAGGTAGCCAGCATGGCACTTACCCGCAGTTATAAACTCACGATTGCCGAAGCCGCCCAGCGCGACCCAGAGTTTGCCCAGGCACTCCTCGATGAGGCTGCTACGCTATTTCTCAACGGCGAACCCGAATTGTCCCGCATCATTCTGCGCGACCTGGTCAACGCCACTGTTGGTTTTGAGAGTTTGGCAAAAGAGACGGCCAAACCGAGCAAAAGCTTGCACCGTATGCTTTCGGCCCATGGCAACCCCAGCATGGATAACCTTGCGGCGATATTTGCGGTACTCCGAAAGGGGCTTGGCGTCGATATGCAGGTGCATGGCGTTCCCGTCGCATAACTTGACATCACTGCGACACCAAACCACACCGCCACTTTTTACTTATGCCCCCCGATCAGGCTAAATACCTACCTGATCGCTTAACCCTACGGATTGTCCGCCATGGCCCGTCAACGCTTTGCATTTGCCTGGATCGCCTGCCTTGCAGTGCTGTTCAACGCGTTTGCCATGCCGATGGCCGGGGCGATGCAGCAGGGTCAGAGCCCTGCCGAGCAATTGCTGTGGGGCAGTTTCTGCTCCTCCAATGGCAGCAAGCTGGTGGCGATCTCCCTGGGCAAGCTGGATATACCGGCGCCGCAGCAGGACGAGCATTCCTCCATGCAGCATTGCTGGTGCTGCTCCGGCTCGCCGCCGCTGCTGGCACTGGGGCATGTGCCGCAGTTGTATCTCACACGGATCGACCCGGCCCCTGGCCTGCCATCACCCACCCTGCAAGCCCCGACTCCGCGCCAGCAATGGCCGAGCCTCAACCCCCGCGCCTCTCCTGCCGTTTGATCACTTCGCAATTGAACTGCGTTTGAATCGTTCTGGAGAACTGCCATGCTCAAATCTTCCCTGCTTCTGGCGGCCTTGCTGTTGCCTGTGTTCAGTGCCGCCAATGCCGAGGACTACAAGGCCGGCGACCTGCTGGTCAGCGATCCCTGGTCCCAGGAATTGCCGCCCAATGCGCCGACGGTGGCCGCGTACTTTGTGATCCATAACCAGGGTGAAGCCCCGGACCGCCTGCTCAGCGTCGATACGCCAGTGGCGGCCAAGGCCGAGCTGCATGAACACGTCATGCAGGGCGACTTGATGAAAATGCAACAGGTGCCCAGCGTGGCCGTGCCGCCCAAGGGCGAGCTGACCTTCGCACCGATGGCCTATCACGTGATGCTCCTGGACCTGAAGGATCGCAGCCAATTGCGCGACGGCCAGCACTTCCCCCTGACCCTGAACTTCGAAAAGGCCGGGCCGGTAAAAGTGGAAGTCTCGGTACAAAAAGTACCGCCGATGGCCGGCCACGAGCAAAAGCACGCCCATTAACCACCCCAGGCCGCTCCCCATGGGTGCTCCCGCCAACAGGTCAACCCCGCGCCGCCGCCAGCCCCTGAAGCTGGCCCGCGGCAGCTGGATCAGCCTGTTCGCCATGCTGATGATCTTTATCGGACCGCTGATTTCCCAAGCGATGCCGATGGATCATCACGCCGGCATGTCCATGCAGATGTCCATGGACGACACCTGCCACGCCGCGCCAAAGCATCCCGCCGAGCACACCAAGCCCCCCGCCGCCGACCACGTCATGTGGGAGAAATGCGGCTATTGCAGCCTGTTGTTCAGTTGCCCGGCCCTGCCGGGCAGTGTTTCATTCGTGGCCCTTGGCACCCCACCACCGGCCAACGCCCTCACCCCTGCAACGCGCCTGGGCCATGCCCGGCAGAGCATTTTCCCTGGCGCGCGCAGCCGCGCCCCGCCCAGCCAGTCGTAAACCGCCAATCACACACAACTTCGCACGGCCGCCTTCACACAGACAGCCGCAGGCTGCTGGCCGTGTTGTTTACGACTGACTGATGGAATTTTTCATGTCCAGGTTTCCTGCTGACACCCGTATGGGATGTACCCCCGTGCTCGCCGTTTTGTGCGGCGCACTCTTGGCCCCACAGGCGTATGCCGACGACCACGCCGAACACCACAACGAGCTCAGCCCGACGGTGATTACCGGCGTTGCCCCAAGCTCCCCACTGACCATCGTCACCAACCCCAAGGACCCACGCCAGCCGGTGCCGGCCAGTGACGGCGGCGACTACCTCAAGACCATCCCGGGCTTTGCCCTGGTGCGCAATGGCGGCACCAATGGCGACCCGGTGCTGCGCGGCATGTTCGGCTCGCGCCTGAATATCCTCACCAACGGCAGCATGATGCTCGGCGCCTGCCCAGGCCGCATGGACGCCCCCACCTCCTACATCTCGCCGGAAACCTACGACAAACTCACCGTGATCAAAGGCCCGCAAACCGTGCTCTGGGGCCCCGGCGCCTCGGCTGGCACGGTGCTGTTCGACCGTGAGCCGGAGCAGTTCGGCGAACTGGGCACGCGGGTCAACGCCAGCATCCTCGCCGGTTCCAACGGGCGTTTCGACAAAGTGCTGGATGCCGCCGCCGGTGGCTCGCTGGGGTATATCCGCGTGATCGGCAACCAGGCCCACGCCGATGACTACAAGGACGGCAACCACGACACCGTCGCCTCGCGCTACGACAAATGGAATGGCGACGTCGCCCTCGGCTGGACCCCGGACGCCGACACGCTGCTGGAACTCACCGCCGGTCGTGGCGATGGTGAAGCGCGTTACGCCGGACGTGGCATGGATGGCTCGCAATTCCTGCGCGAAAGCCTCGGCCTGCGTTTCGAGAAATCCAATATCGGCGAGGTACTCGACAAGGTCGAAGCCCAGGTCTACTACAACTACGCCGACCATGTGATGGACAACTACAGCCTGCGCACGCCCTCGGGCACCGGGATGATGGCCGGGCCCATGGCGTCCAACGTCGACCGCCGCACCCTCGGCGCGCGGATCAAGGCCACCTGGCGCTGGGCCGACGTGCAACTGATCAGCGGCATCGATGCGCAGACCAACGAGCACCGCCAGCGCAGCAGCGCCGGGGTCGACACCTACAAGAACCTGCCGCGCAACAAGGACGCCGACTTCCACAACTACGGAGTGTTTGGCGAATTGACCTGGTACGCCGCCGACAATGACCGGCTGATTACCGGCGCCCGCCTGGATCGCGCCTCGGCCAAGGATTACCGCCAGCGCACCGGCAGCGGCATGATGAGTCGCGCCAACCCTACCGCCGGCGATACCCGCGCCGACACGCTGCCGTCCGGTTTCGTACGTTATGAACATGACTTGGCCGACAGCCCGACAACCCTCTACGCCGGCCTCGGCCACGCCGAACGCTTCCCGGACTACTGGGAGTTGTTCTCCCCCAACCGTGGCCCTGCGGGCTCGTTGAATGCCTTCGACGCGATCAAGCCGGAGAAAACCACCCAGCTGGATTTCGGCCTGCAATACAAGACCGCAGACCTGGAAGCCTGGGCCTCCGGTTATGTCGGCCAAGTGCGCGACTACATCCTGTTCAACTACACCCCTGGGATGATGGGCATGACCTCCCAGGCGCAGAACATCGATGCGCGGATCATGGGCGGTGAACTGGGCGCGGCGTACAAACTGACGTCCAACTGGAAAGCCGACGCCACCCTGGCCTACGCCTGGGGCAAGAACAGCAGCGACGGCAAGGCGCTGCCGCAAATGCCGCCCCTGGACGCACGCTTTGGCCTGACCTACAGCGAAGACGATTGGAGCGCCGGCGCCTTGTGGCGTGTGGTGGCGGCGCAAAACCGCATCGACCAGAACAAAGGCAACGTGGTCGGCAAGGACTTCGCCAAGAGCGGTGGTTTTGGCGTGTTCTCCCTCAATGCTGCATACCGCATCAACAAGAGCTTCAAGGTCAGCACTGGCGTCGACAACCTGTTTGGCAAGGCCTACGCCGAGCACTTGAACCTGGCCGGCAACGCCGGGTTCGGCTACCCGGCCAACGACCCACAAGCCATCAATGAACCGGGGCGCACGCTCTGGACCAAGGTCGACATGAGCTTCTAGCCACCACCGTTGTAGGAGCGAGCTTGCTCGCGAAGAACGTGAACGATGACGCAGCAAATCAGACTCAACGCGGCAACTTCAGGTTTTTTGCGAGCAAGCTCGCTCCTACAAGTCATGCACAAAAATAACGTCCTTGCGGAGCACCCTGATGAACCCTCCAAAGATCTCCTTCTACAACCTGGCCTGGCGCTGGCATTTCTACGCCGGGCTGTTTGTCGCCCCCTTCATGGTGTTGCTGGCAGTGACCGGCATCATCTACCTGTTCAAGCCCCAGCTTGACCCGTTGATGTACGGTCAGCTGCTCAACGTGCAGCCCGCCGAACACGTCCTCAGCGCCGACGAGCAACTGCAGCGGGCCAAGGCCGCCTATCCACATGCCACCCTCAGCAAATACCTGCCGCCCGTGGACGCCAGCAGCAGCGCGCAGTTTGTCCTGCACAACGCAGGCAACGAGCTGACCGTTTTTGTCGACCCTTACCGCGGCAGCGTGCTTGGCGAGCAGGACGCGACCTACAACCTGCAAGCCATCGTTCGTGCGCTGCATGGTGAATTGATGATCGGCACCACCGGCGACCGCCTGATTGAACTCGCGGCCGGCTGGGGGGTGATGTTGGTGGTGTCCGGCCTGTACCTGTGGTGGCCGCGCGGTCGCTCTGCTGCCGGGATTCTGTGGCCGCGCCTGGGCAGTCGCGGGCGCCTGTTCTGGCGCGACCTGCATGCCGTCACCGGGTTCTGGGGCGCGGCGTTTCTGCTGCTGATGATCCTCAGCGGCATGACCTGGACCGGCTTCTGGGGCAAGCAGTACGCCGACCTGTGGAACCGCTTCCCGGCGGCGATGTGGAACGATGTGCCGCAGTCCGATCAACAGGCCCGCAGCCTCAATACCGCGACGCAGCAGACCGTGCCCTGGGCCATGGAAAACACCCCCATGCCGGTGTCCGGCGAGCATGCCGAACACATGCAGCACGGTGGCATGCACCACGGCCCGGCCGCGCCCTCGATCAGCCTGCAACAGGTGGTGGACCTGGCCACCGCACGCCAGGTCGAGCCGGGCTACAGCATCACCTTCCCGACCACGGCCACAGGCGTATTCACCATCGCCGTGTTCGCCAACGACCCGCGCAATGACGCAACCCTGCATGTGGACCAATACACCGGCAAGGTCCTCGCCGATGTGCGTTGGCAGCACTACAACACGGTGGCGCGGGTTACCGAGTCCGGGGTGATGCTGCACGAGGGCAAGATGTTCGGCGTGATCAACCAGATCATCGTGCTGCTGGTGTGCCTGATGATTCTGCTGAGTGCGGTCAGCGGCGTGGTGATCTGGTGGAAACGCCGGCCACAAGGTGGCCTGGGGGTTCCACCGTTGCGCCATGATTTGCCGAAGTGGAAAACCGCCATGGTGATCATGCTCGCGCTGGCGATCATTTTCCCATTGGTCGGTGCGTCGCTGATCCTGGTGTGGGTCCTGGATCGGCTGGTGCTGGCGCGCTTTTTCAAGCAACGTGAATCGGCCTCATCTTCCCCATGAGGCAGGCGAGATGCCCTACATAGAGACGTTATGTAGTCTTACGCGGGCTTTCATCCCAAACGTAAGAAGTGTTAACTTATAACACTTACTGCACCGTCCCCACTCGCCGCGTCCAGCGGCGAGTACCGTCTCGAAGAAGCGATCTGTCGTCCGATGAACAAGTACCTTGCCAGCGGCCTGTGCCTGCTTGCCTTGCAAAACAGCGCCCAGGCCCTGACCCTGCCCGCCAGCCCCGTGACCGCCCCGGCGGTGGACAGCGAATATATCGACCTGAGCACTCCAACCACCGCCGGTTCGCGCCTGGGCCTCACAGACCTGCAAACCCCCGGCAGTGTCGAAAGCCAGACCGGCACGCAGATCCGCGAACGGGGCGACGCCAGTGTGCAGGACGCAATCTCCCGTGCCACCGGCATCAGCCGCACCGGCACCCCGGGCGACGGCGGCACCTCGCTGCAAGCCCGTGGTTTTACCGGCCAGGGCTCGGTGATGCAGTTGTATGACGGCAACCGCCTGTACACCGGCATGGGCACCTCGACCTTCCCGGTCGACACCTGGGCGGTCGAGCGCGTGGACGTGCTGCGCGGCCCGGCCTCGGTGCTGTACGGCGAAGGCGCCACCGGCGCAGTGGTCAACACGATCTCGAAAAAACCCTTCACTGGCGAGATCGAAAACCACATCCGCCTGGGCTACGGCTCCTATGATCGCCAGCAACAAGCCCTGGACAGCGGCGGTTCGCTGACCGACACCTTGAGCTATCGCCTGAACCTCAACCGCCTGCGCAGCAATGGTTTTATCGACCGTGGCGACTCGGCCAGCGATTTTGCCAGCGGCGCCCTGCGCTGGCAGGCCGCCGATGACCTGAGCTTCACCCTGGCCCACGACTACGGCGACCAGCGCCCACAGAACTACTTTGGTACACCGCTGCTCAACGGCCACTTGCACAAGGGCCTGCGCGACAAGAACTACAACGTCAGCAACGACACCCAGCATTACAACGACCAGTGGACGCGCCTGAGCAGCGAATGGCAGATCAACGATGCCGTCAGCGCGCGCAACGAGCTGTACTACCTCAAGGCCCAGCGCCGCTGGCAGAACGCCGAGAACTACAACTTCAGCGCCGGGCAACTGACCCGCAGCGGGTTCTACGGCATCAAGCACAACCAGGAGCAGGTCGGCGATCGCCAGACCTTCACCTTCAAGCACACCCTGTTCGGCCTCGACAGCCAGACCGTGACCGGCGTGGAATACAACCGCATCCGTTTCCGCCTGGCCAGCAACTCACCGTTTGAAGACGTCGTAACCGGTGGCCAGCCGATTGATGTGAAACACCCGGCCCAGGCCCCTTTTGAAAGTGCCGACCCGTTCCTGCCGCTGTTCGCCACCACCACCAAACAGTTCGCAGGCTTTGCCGAAAACCGCCTGCAACTGACCGACCAGCTCTCGCTGATCACCGGCATCCGTCGCGACTACGTGCACCTGGACCGCGATGAACTGCGCAGCGGTGAGCGCAGCGACAGGACCCTGACCGGCAACAACTGGAAGGCCGGCCTGGTGTTTGCCATCACTCCAGACACCTCGGTCTACGGCCAGTACGCCACCAGCACCGATGGCGTCGGCGGGTTGATCTCCCTGAGTTCAAGCCAGCAAGCGTTCGACCTGTCCACTGCCAAGCAGACCGAGATCGGTATCAAGCAGGCCTTCTGGGACCAGCGCGGCGAGTGGACCCTGGCGGCCTACCATATCGTCAAAAAGAAACTGCTGACCGATGTGCCGGGCAACCCGCAGTTCAAACAGCAGGTGGGCCAGCAATCCTCCAATGGCCTGGAAGCCAGCCTCGACCTGCAACTGCCCCACGCCTGGCAGCTGCAAGCCAACGCGGCCATCGTGCGGGCGCAGTACGACGACTTCCAGCAGAATGTCGGCGGCGTACAAGTCTCGCGCGATGGCAATCGCCCGGTGGACGTGCCGCGCCGCACCGCCAACCTGTGGCTGAGCAAGGCCGTGACCGAAGACATCCGCGCCAGTGCCGGCGTACGTTATGTGGATGCGCGTTACGCCGACATGGCCAACCAGAACGAGCTGCCCAGCTACACCGTGGTCGATGCCAGCGTTTCGTGGAAAGCCCTGCGCAACACGACATTGGGCCTGCAATTGAATAACCTGTTCGACCGCACCTATGCCGTGAGCCAATACAATGAAGGCCAGCAATGGATACTGGGGGAGCCGCGCTCGTTCTTTGTGACGGCCGACTACACCTTCTAACCCCCCCCACAATGTGGGAGCGGGCTTGCCCGCGATAGCGGCGGATCAGTCAAAGATGCACTTACTGACAGAGCGCAATCGCGGGCAAGCCCGCTCCCACACTGGATCGCTGTTTGACTTGAGAGATTTGATGCCCACCCTCGACCTTCACCACCTCGCCTGGTCCCCCCTGGGCCACAGCCACTGCCATCACCAGTTCCAGCTGCGTGATGCCAGCCTGCAGGTGGGCGCCGGGGAGTTTGTCGGGCTGATCGGGCCCAATGGCAGCGGCAAGACCAGCCTGTTGCGCTGCGCCTATCGGTTCAGCAAACCCGAGCAGGGCGAAGTGCGGTTCGATCACCAGAACGTCTGGAAGCAGCCTTCACGCTGGTGCGCCCAGCGCATCGCCGTGGTGTTGCAGGAATTCCCCGATGCCTTCGGCTTGCGCGTCGATGAAGTCGTTGCCATGGGCCGCACGCCCCACAAAGGGCTGTTCGACGGCGATACCCAACACGATCGCCAACTGGTGCAACAGGCCCTCGACTCCGTCGGCCTGCTGGGCTTTGAGGACCACGCCTTCGCCACCCTTTCCGGCGGTGAAAAACAGCGCGTGATCCTCGCCCGCGCCCTGGCCCAGCAACCGCAATTGCTGATCCTCGATGAACCGACCAACCACCTCGATCCGCGCTACCAGCTTGAGTTGCTCAAGCTGGTCAAGCGCCTGCAGATCGGCACCCTGGCCAGTATCCACGACCTGAACCTGGCGGCAGCCTTCTGTGATCGCCTGTACGTGATAAACCACGGGTGCATCATCACCAGCGGTACGCCGCACGAGGTGTTGACCACCGAGTTGCTGCGCGAGGTCTTCGGTGTCGAGGCCTTGATCGATGCCCATCCTTTGTCCGGCTACCCTCGAATCACCTGGATAACCCAACCATGATCCTGCGCTCCCTGCTCTCCCTCGCTTTGCTGCTGGGCACTGCCCAGGCGTTTGCCGAAGCGACCCATTACCCGCTGAAAATCCAGAGCTGCAACCGCGAAGTGACCTTCAACCAGGCGCCGGAACACGCCGTCAGCCACGACATCAACATGACCCAGATGATGCTGGCCCTGGGGCTCAAGTCGCGCATGGTCGGCTACAGCGGCGTGACGGGCTGGAAATCCGTGACCCCGCAAATGGCCCAGCTACTCGATGGCCTGCCAGAGCTGGCGAGCAAGTATCCGTCGGTGGAAACCCTGCTCAATGCCAACGTCGATTTCTTCTTCGCCGGCTGGGACTACGGCATGCGCGTGGGCGGCGACCTCACGCCGCAAACCCTGCAACCTTTGGGCATCAATGTGCTGGAGCTGACCGAGTCCTGTGCGTTTGTGATGAAGCGCCCGGCCGCGACCCTGGATGACACCTACAACGACCTGCGCAACCTGGGCAAGATCTTCGACGTGCAGGAGCGCGCCAATGCCTTGATCACCCGGATGCAGGCACAGGTCGCCGATATACAAAAAAACCTGCCGGCGGAAAAACCCCGGGTATTTCTCTACGACAGTGGCGAAGACCGCGCCATGACCTCGGGCCGCCTGGGCATGCCGCAAGCGCTGATCGAGGCGGCGGGCGGGCGCAATATCCTCGATGACGTGGACGCCAGTTGGACCCGCATCAATTGGGAAACCGTGGTCGAGCGCAACCCACAGGTCATCGTGATCGTCGACTACAGCGAAATCAGCGCCGCACAGAAGCAGCAATTCCTGCTGGACAACCCGGCGCTGCAAGCGGTGGACGCCATCAAGCACCAGCGCTTTATCGTGATCCCCTACGTGCAGGCCACGCCCGGTATCGACAATGTGCTGGCAGTCCAGACCCTGGCCAAGGGGTTTCACCACCCATGATTGACCGTCGCTACGCCCTGCTGCTGGTGGCCCTTGGCGCGTTGTTGCTGGTGTCTTGCGTGATGTCTTTGGGCTTCGGCCCCGCGCGGGTGCCCCAGGACGTGGTGTGGCGGATTCTGCTGCACAAGGTAGCGGGCGTTGGCGAGGTGAGCTGGAGCGCCGGCCAGGAACATATCGTCTGGTTGATCCGCGTGCCGCGCATGCTGCTCGGCGCCCTGGTGGGCGCGGGCCTTGCGTTGATCGGCGCGGTGCTGCAGGCCGTGACGCGCAACCCGCTGGCCGACCCCCATCTGCTGGGCGTGACCTCCGGCGCCACCTTGGGCGCGGTGATTGTGGTGCTGCATGTCGGCCAGGTCATCGGCTTGCTGACGCTGCCGCTGGCCGCGTTTATCGGCGCGCTGTTGAGCATGCTCGTGGTGCTGGCCGTGGCCAGTCGCAACGGGCGCCTGGAAAGTGATCGCCTGTTGCTGTGCGGCGTAGCGGTGTCGTTTGTGATGATGGCGGTGGCCAACCTGCTGCTGTTCATGGGCGACCATCGCGCCGCGTCGGCGGTGATGTTCTGGATGCTCGGCGGCCTGGGCCTGGCACGCTGGGAGTTGCTGGCAATTCCCTCTGCGACGGTGCTGCTCGGGCTGCTGTTGCTGCTGGGCATGGCGCGCCCGCTCAACGCACTGATGGCCGGCGAACAGACCGCCGTCACCCTGGGCCTGAACGCACGCAATGTGCGCCTGAAGGTGTTCCTGATTACGTCGCTGATGACCGGCGTACTGGTGTCCATCAGCGGCTCCATCGGCTTTGTCGGGTTGATGGTGCCGCACATTGCCCGGCGCCTGGTGGGCGCCGAGCATCGGCGACTGCTACCGGCCTGCGGCTTGCTCGGCAGCCTGTTCCTGGTGTGGGTCGACGTCGCTGCACGCACCCTGATCGCCCCCGAAGACCTGCCTATCGGCGTAGCCACGGCGGCGATTGGCGGGCTGTTTTTCATTGGCCTGATGCGCAAGCGTTAGGCCGCCGGCCCCCTGAAAAAACCGGACCTGCGCTTACAGCTCATCCCGGTCCCGTATGTTCAGCGGCTCATCCCCCCCGATCGCTTCCAGGCTCAGACCATTGGCATATCCCAACTGCTGCTCGGACAGCTGCCCTTCGTTGATCCAGAATCCGTCTTTATCCAGGACCAACAGCTTGCCGGCGTTGACCATGCCTTTGAGAAAAACGCTGGGATAAACCGTGGGCCCGGTCACCAGCGTCTTGCCTTCGAAGGGCATAAAACTTGGCACGTATTTCAATAGCGCACCGCCCTGGCACGAGAGATAAAGAGCGGCGGACTCACGGGGCAAGCTACGCAATATCCAGATGAAATAGCTCATGAGTTCCGGCCCCACAAAATTACGCAACAGGGCCTGGTCCGCTGGATCCAGGCTGTCCGTGGCAGGCATGCTGCTGTAGAGCAGATGCACCCCGACAACCCCAAGGTTTGGCGGGAAGTCCGGCATTGGCGCCGGGGGTTCCAACGGCTGAACGGGCCCTTGAGGGCCGCTGTAGAACAGCCGCAAAATCAGCGCGCGCCCAACCCCAGGAGCCACGGGGAGCGTGACCAGGAACGAGGAGCGCGTGGCGTCGGCCAGAACGGCAGCGAGGTACTGCTGATCCTGATAAGGCGAGAGTCGCCGCTGCAGATAGCGCACCGCATCATCCCCATGGGAGAACACCGGGCCACATGCCGCCGCCCATGGGTCGACCAAGACCTCGACCACGCCAGGCCGCCAGAACTGATCCACACGATTGCGCGTGGTCCACTCTCGCCCCTGGATCAGCGTGCTCAGATCGCCAATCGCCACCAGGTCCTGCACGTAACTGAGTACGGTCCGCTTGCCTTCCAGTAACTGCTGGCGCAACTCGACCAATAGCCCAAAATCCTCCAATTGAGCCTCGGTTCCCTGGTACTCATAGCGGAGCAAGGCGCCGTCCTGGCACGACAGGTACATCCCCAGGCGCTTGCCTTTCAAGCCATGCAGGGAGAAGCGAATGCCGGTGTCGATATCCGTGGGCGTAAAGAACGCCTGGCGCAGTGGATCGTCGGCGGGCGCCTGGGCTACGTTGCTGGCGCACAGGTAGAAACCTTCGAGCCCATAGTCCTGGGGAAACTGGCCATTGGGAAAGACTTGCCAGAAGTCGCGATAGCTCTGGCGCACCATCGGCAGGCTGGCCATATAACGCGCGGTTTTCTTCGACTTGAAGAGATAGCCAAACTGTAGATTTTCGCCATGTCGGCAGCGCTCATGGACATAACGTATCGCATCCTTTTCGTTGGCAAAGAGCGGACTGAACGCCGGGTCTGCCAGGGCGTTGCGGATCATCAACGGCGCGACCTGGAACGCAATGAACTCCCCGCTGATCCGGCGTGGAATACCCCAGGCAGGGCTGCCCTGCACCACTCGCAACACCCCGGTTTTGCCCAGGCGGGTGACAAACTCGGTGGGGGTCAGTTCGCCCTTGCGGATCTGCCGCTCAATGCGGTTATCCAACAGATCTGCACGCACCGGGTTCAACGCCTGCAGGTCTTTTTTCAGTTGCTCTTCCAATGGCGTCCCGCTGCGGGTGTAACTCACCACACAGCGATCGGAGCCCAACAGGTACTCGTCAGTCAAGCTGGCGTCCTGCCCCCAAAGCGCTGCGCCAATCACCCTGGTGGACGGCATATTGCGATACAGCTGCTCCTGGTGGGTCTCCAGGGCGAAGGGCAACTCGCGGACCGGGCTTGAGCGGTAGCGCCCCACAAGGGTGTGGGCGGCGGGGAAGCCGCCCGTGCTGACCACTTCATCCGGGAAGATCCATTTGGGGTCGAAATCTTCACGCGGCACTTTCAGCGGTTCGGTGGCCACAAACAGGCCGTCGGGGCGCTTGAGGATCACCCCGCCCATCAAGCCATTGCCCTGGAGCAACAACGACTGCGCATGGCGTACCGCATCGTCCTGATGATGGAAGGCCGGCCCCAGGCGACGGCGCAGGAAGTTGGCATAAGGTCGCCATGGCTCGGAGCCTCGGCTCACCGCCCCTCGCCGATCCCAGCACTGGCTGCTGTACAGCACCCGCAAGCCCCCGGCCTTGGCGACCAATGAAACAAACTTGGCGGTGTCGAACGTGCCGTTGCGCAGGCTCATGCCCTCGATTGTCACGTCCTCACCTTGAGGGGGCTGTGTGAGCAGGGGCGCGAGTTGCGGTTGATGACGCAACAAGGCGCCGTCCAGCGTCGACAGGTAGACCGGCAATATGCCTGTCGCTGAATCACGCGGTATCGAGCGGGCGTCGTCTTCGGCACGCATCAGCACATTCGGGGTGACAAAAAACCGCATCAGCCAGGCCTCGACCGGCGGCAACCCCGACGGTAGCCATTGCTGCGAATAGAGCAGCCCCACCACCGTAAAGCTCCTGGCGAAAGCACCACCAGCCAGATAGCCGGCCCCTTTGGATACGTCACGTAACCAACGCCCGCTGAGGGCTACCGGTAACAGTTCGCTGACCACAAACTCATCCGCCGCTGGGTGCTTGAGCACATAGGCGATGTAGCCCTGGGCATCCAGGTTCCTGCCAGCCCAGCGCAAATGGGCATTGAGCGCCGCGCCATCCTGGCTGCTGAAAATCGCGCCGAATGCCGGGTTCAACGGATCGACATCGGCGTAGTCGAAGTTTGGCGTCCAGTCGCTGTAGACCCGGCCACGGGGGCCCCACAACGAACTGCGGACCAGCACTTGCAGGTCGCCCGCGTCCGCCAGCCGGGTAACGATGTCTGCCGGTTTGAGCACACCCGATTCCAATCGCTCGAAATACCCATGCTTGCCAGCCTCACGGGTGGTGTTGCTCTGCACCACCAGCTCCCTGGCCGAGCCGCCGGGGACATAGCCGATCAGGTTGTTCGGCGAGCCGCTCAAGTAGGCCGGTCGGCGCGACGCAATCACCGCCTGGAGTTCCTGATCCGAGAACATCGTGGTCATGACTTCCAGGTCCTCCAGCGTCCAGTTCAACCGCTGCTGGCGCGCGCGGTCACTGGCCGACAGTGCGGCGTGGGAGGCGTAGCGCGCATATAGCTCATAACCTCGCGGCGGTACCAGCACCCCATTACCGGCAACCGGCGTGAGCAGGTCGGCAGTGAATCCATTGCCGTGGATAATCAACGGCTCAGTGAAGACAAATCGCCCATCCAGCCCCTTGAGGATATAACCGCCATACGCCTGCGCTCGGCGAAAGCCGATCCGCTCATGGGCATGCCGAGCAGCATCCTCGGCCGTCAGGAACGCCGCACTCAACGCCACGGAACCCGTGCCCAATGGCAGGCTCTCGCTGTCATACACCGGCCCCTGGGTTTGCCATAACGCGCCCTGCTGAAGCACCGACAACGCACCGGCCCGGATTACCCGGCGCACGAAGTCCCGTGGAGACAACGAGCCGTCGAGCAAGGCGGCCTGGTTACCTTTATCAGTTACCGTACTGCCCGTCACGGTCACCAGTTCGTTGTCGGGCGCGGCACCTGGCACCTGCCACTGCAGCAATGCGTTGTCGGCGGTGCGCAGATACAACTTCAGCCCCAGCCCGGCGACCTGCAATGCGAAGGTTTCCAGCCCCTGTTGCACGCTCTCCACCAGCAATTTCGGGCTGGTAAAGCGCCTGTACAGCCACTCCTCCCGAACGAGCAGTTGTGCGGCATCAAGGGGCGGCGCATTGCGGTAGATGCCGACCAGTCGGTAATTGGACGGCAGTTTGGGCTGACCGTCGGCCCGCAGCGGAAACAGGCTTGCCACGCTCGTGCCGGCCGCAACGGGCAGCGTCGCGGCGTAGGTTTGCGTGGTCTTGTGCTTGAGTACAACGCCTTGGTACGCCCCCGTTGGCAAGGCGGCCAGGTGGTTCAGTGCAATCAGCGCAGCCACTTGCCCCATGTTCGTGGCAGGCGTAAGGAACGGCTGCTCCTGCACGACGCCTGCGGGGCTGACCGGCGTGCCGACTCGCCATCCTCGGGAGACCCGGCCGCGAGCGCCACCCCAGACACGACTGGGCACTACCACCCGCAGGTCTCCCACATCGGCAAAATTCCAGATCGCCCCTTCAAACTCAGTGAACGTTTCGATCCGCAGCTCACCGGTCAGTTGCTTGAGCAGCTTTTGCTCCGCTGCCGACCCGCTGCTCACGTATTTGAGCAACGACCCCTCTGGCCCCGACAGATAGTGAGCGGGCGTAAACTCGCGGTTGCCGATGACAAACGCCTGGTCTGCCGACGAGAAAAAACTGATAAATACCGCAACCTGATCAGCGGAAAACTGCGCGTGCAGTTGTTGCTCGCCAACGGAACCGGCCGGATGTGAGTGGTAGAGGGCATGGCAATCATAGGGGGACGGTGCGATGAAGTAGTCATGCTCATCAGTGGCAAGGATGGAGCGGAAATCAAATTGAATGGCCGCACCGGCCACCGGCTCGGTGGCGAAATAGCGCGCGCCCTGTTTCAACACGGCGCCGCCGTACTCCTTGTCGCGCTGGTTGCCGATCCGGTCGTGGGCCCAGCGGGCAGCATCGTCAGCGCTGATGAAGGGCGGGCTCAAGACCGGTTTGGGAATCAATGAAAACGCGCGCCACTGAGCATCCACGGGGCCGCTCCTGTCCCAGACTTTTCCCGTGCGGGTGACGGTCAGATGCCCTGCTTCGGCCACACGCAACACAAAGGCCCGAGGGCGCAATGTACCGTCGAGTAACGCCGAATCGATCTGGTTATCCACCACCCGACCGTCAGCCTCGACGCGAAAAAGATCGGCCTCGGCCGCCGAGAACGAACAGGTGTATTGCAGCAAGGCCCCATCATTGACGCTGCGATAGAACACCAGCCGCCGCTGTGGCCCCAGCAAGTCCCTGGACTGGTGCCCTTGATAAAGCTGGGTTGCCAGTTCGGCGGGCGCAAAAAAGTTGCGGTACAACCACGGCTCCTGGGCGGAGAGCCTGGCAGGCACCGGAGTGGGGCCCTGGTAGACGCCGTACCAATGGAACTGATCGTGCTGCACCCGATTGCCATCGGGGGTCAGTGCAAAAAGCTGTTGGATGGTCGCCGGGGCCGCGCCGCCGGCCAGCGGTTCGGTCAGCACGTAATCTTCTCTATCGATGTGCTTGAGGATAAACGCCGTTTGGCGCTGTTCAAGCAATGCCAACGTGGCTTGCAGCCCGGACTGCACAGCCCCGCACGCCGGCAGATCGTAGGTACGCGAGACGAAGGGGGAAAAAGGCTGCCATTGCTTGGGCACTGTACCTACCGATCCGCCCCATAAAGCACTGGGTACCACGAAGGACAATTGACTGACACTGAGCACCTTCTTGATAAGGCTCTCAGGTTTCACGTCGGGAACACCGTCCTCATGGCCGAAGTGCAAGCGTTGCTTCAACCACACGCCAAAGCGCCGCTCCTCCTCCGACCCGGTGGTGACATGCTTGAGCAGCGCGCCATCCGGACCGGACAGGTAAGACGCCGAAAAAAAGCCGCGCTCCAAAATATTGATGCTCAGGTCGATATCCGAAAAAAAGCTGTTCAAGGCCTTGGCCTGGCGTTCGGAAAGCGCAGGATTATTGGCTGCAAACTCCTCGAACATATCGGGATGTGAGTGATATTCGGCCACACACCGATAGCCTTGCGGGTGCAAGTACTGACTGTTGCTGTCGACCTTGAGCACGTCCCAGAAGTCGAAAGTATTGCGCTGCCCCGCAATAGGTTCGGTGCTATAGAAATAGCCATCTGACAAGCTCTCCAGAATCACCCCCCCATACTCGATAGCACGCCGGCTGCCGATCTGCCGGTGGGCGTAGCGGGCCGCATCGTCCATGGTGATAAAGGCAGGCCCCACAGGCGGTAGCGCCACATCGGACTTCAGGCCACTGCCGAACCATCCGCGTTTAGGTCGTTCCATGACATCCCCTCAAATATGCCGTGGCCAGACGCTGGCCAGGGTCACGACGATCTTTGCCCCTGGCGCCATCCCCAGGGCGCTAGATAGTTATCCACACCCTGCCCCGTTCAGGCGCGCGCTCTGCACCAACACCTGAAACAAGCCCTGACTTGGTGCACAGCTCGCGATCCAGACGCCTGACTCCCCGCATAACCAGGGGCCACTCGCAATAGGCACAGCCTTTGCAAACGCTCCCTCAGCGCCCTACCTGCCCCCTAAAAATATTGAGTTCTGGAGACCACACCATGAAGCGTCGCAGCTTGATAAAGGCTTTCACTCTGTCGGCATCCATTGCCGCCATGGGCATGACCTGGACAGTCCAGGCCGCCGAGACCATCAAGGTCGGCATCCTGCATTCGCTGTCCGGAACCATGGCCATCTCCGAAACGTCCCTCAAGGACATGGCGCTGATGACCATCGACGAGATCAACGCCAAGGGTGGCGTGAACGGCAAGATGCTCGAGCCGGTGGTGGTGGACCCTGCGTCCAACTGGCCGCTGTTTGCCGAGAAAGGCCGGCAGTTGCTGACCCAGGACAAGGTCGCGGTGGTGTTTGGTTGCTGGACCTCGGTGTCGCGCAAATCGGTGCTGCCGGTGTTCGAAGAACTCAATGGCTTGCTGTTCTACCCGGTGCAGTACGAAGGTGAAGAAATGTCGCCCAACGTGTTCTACACCGGTGCGGCGCCCAACCAGCAGGCAATCCCGGCGGTGGAGTACCTGATGAGCGAAGAAGGCGGCAGCGCCAAGCGCTTCTTCCTGCTGGGCACCGACTACGTTTACCCACGCACCACCAATAAGATCCTGCGCGCGTTCCTGCATTCCAAAGGCGTGGCCGACAAAGACATCGAAGAGGTCTACACCCCGTTCGGCCATAGCGATTACCAGACCATCGTTGCCAACATCAAGAAGTTCTCGGCGGGCGGCAAGACGGCCGTGGTGTCCACGGTCAACGGCGACTCCAACGTGCCGTTCTACAAGGAACTGGCCAACCAGGGCCTGAAAGCCACCGAGGTTCCGGTGGTGGCGTTCTCGGTCGGCGAAGAAGAACTGCGCGGCATCGACACCAAGCCGCTGGTGGGCAACCTGGCGGCGTGGAACTACTTCCAGTCGGTAGAGAACCCGGTCAACGCCAAGTTCGTCGCCGACTGGAAAGCCTATGCCAAGGCGAAAAACCTGCCGGGCGCCGACAAGGCCGTGACCAACGACCCGATGGAAGCCACCTACGTCGGCATCCACATGTGGGCGCAGGCCGTGGAAAAAGCCAAGTCCACCGACGTCGACAAAGTGCGTGAAGCCCTGGGCGGCCAGACCTTCGCCGCGCCGTCGGGCTACACCCTGACCATGGACAAGACCAACCACCACCTGCACAAGCCGGTGATGATTGGCGAGATCCAGTCGGACGGGCAGTTCTCGGTGGTGTGGCAGACCGAAGGGCCGATCCGCGCCCAGCCATGGAGCCCGTACATCCCTGGCAATGACAAGAAGCCGGATCACGCGGTGAAGAGCAACTAAGCCCCAACACAGATCAAATGTGGGAGCGGCGGTGCGACGATTCGACTTGCTCGCTCCCACATAAACCTAGTCCGTGCATGACCAGGACATTTGTTTATGCCCACTGCCCTCCACCGTTTCATCCTGGCCTGCCTGCTGTTGCTGCCCCTGGCCGCACACGCAGGCGATGCCGAAGACTTCCTCGCGGCCAACCCCATGCAACAGGCCAAACTGTTGCAAGATTGGGCCGCCCAGCCCGACCCGGCGCGCATCGAGTTGGTCAACGCCCTGCAACAAGGCCAAGTCAGCGTCAACGGCGAAACCAAGACCGTACGCCTGAACAACCGCCTGCGTGGCTTGATCAACAACGTGCAGGCCAGCCAGCAACTGCTCGCCGCCGACCCCAAGGTCCGCCTGGCCGCCGCCCAGACCCTGCAAAAAAGCGCGCAACCTGCGCAACTGAAATTCCTCGACCAGCAACTCGCCAGCGAAACCAATGACGAGGTACACAGCGCCCTGAGCCTGGCCTTGGCCAACCTGCAACTGGTCGACCCCGACCCGGCCGTGCGCCTGGCCGCCGTGCGTCTGCTGGGCAGCACCGGCGACCCACTGGCCCGCACGCGCCTGGAAGCGCTGCTGGCGCCTGGCGTAGAAACCGATGCCGGGGTGCACACCGCCGCCGAAACCAGCCTGGCCCAGGTCAAGCGCAAGCTGCTGGTGGGCGAGGTGCTTGGCCAGGCCTTCAGCGGCATGTCCCTGGGCTCGATCCTGTTGCTGGCGGCCCTGGGCCTGGCGATCACCTTCGGCCTGCTCGGCGTGATCAATATGGCCCACGGCGAGATGCTGATGCTCGGTGCCTACTCCACCTATGTGGTGCAGTTGCTGATGCAGCGCTACGTGCCCCAGGCCATCGAGTTCTACCCGTTGCTCGCGCTGCCGGTGGCGTTTTTTGTCACCGCCGGCATCGGCATGGCACTGGAGCGCACGGTGATCCGTCATCTCTACGGCCGGCCGCTGGAAACCCTGCTGGCCACCTGGGGCATCAGCCTGATGCTGATCCAACTGGTGCGCTTGCTGTTCGGCGCACAGAACGTCGAAGTGGCCAACCCGGCCTGGCTGTCGGGCGGGATCCAGGTGCTGCCCAACCTGGTGCTGCCGTACAACCGCATCGTCATCATCGGCTTTGCCCTGTGCGTGGTGGTGCTGACCTGGCTGCTGCTGAACAAGACCCGCCTGGGCCTCAACGTGCGCGCCGTGACCCAGAACCGCAACATGGCCGCCTGCTGCGGCGTGCCCACCGGGCGCGTGGACATGCTCGCCTTTGGCCTCGGCTCGGGCATCGCAGGCTTAGGTGGCGTGGCCCTGAGCCAGATCGGCAACGTCGGCCCGGACCTGGGCCAGAGCTACATCATCGACTCGTTCCTGGTGGTGGTACTCGGCGGCGTCGGCCAACTGGCCGGCAGTGTCATGGCCGCCTTCGGCCTGGGGATTGCCAACAAGATTCTTGAACCGCAGATCGGTGCCGTGCTCGGCAAGATCCTGATCCTCGCGCTGATCATTCTGTTTATCCAG
>Ga0265296_1001369_pt1 | contig 28393 bp, 33 predicted proteins | sample MunlanPumphouse1_FD_189073 | JGI IMG/M metagenome (GOLD analysis project Ga0265296, IMG submission 189073) | Groundwater microbial communities from a municipal landfill in Southern Ontario, Canada - Pumphouse #1 | ecosystem: Environmental > Aquatic > Deep subsurface > Groundwater | place... | reverse complement strand
TTGTCCGCCATCAACCTCTACAACTAATTTCTTTTCAAAACATACAAAATCAACGATATATGGGCCGATAACCGGCTGCCTGCGAAACTTAACGCCAAGCCCATCAGAACGAAGCGCCTGCCAGAGGGATTCTTCAGCTTCTGTAGAATTACTTCTTAACCTTCTGGCAACAGATGTTAGCGCGTCTTTCACCTACCCCTCCCCTTACCCCTCCCACAAGGGGAGGGGAATCTTTCATACTTCAATCCCCTGCCATGCTTATTCTTCATAAAACTTTTGACAGTATCATAATATGTTTATTAGTCAAGTTAACCGCGTTTATCAGAAAATCAGGTTATCAGTGGGTAGATTATCAGGATATCAGATTGCTCTTTTTTCCTGATAGCCTGATACTCTAATATCCTGCTCACCGATACCCTAATAGCCTGATATACGCTTTTAACATCTTATTTTTCTGACAACTGTTAAGCCGATTACTTCTTACAGCAACCGCAGCCGCCTTTTTTGACAATAATTAATACTACCAAGATTACCAGGATCACTCCGATAAGTATCGGCATATTTGTCTCCCCCTTGTTGGATTAACAACTATTATATCTTTGCTTATTTATAAAATATTTTAACTCCGTCTAAAACAATGTCAATGCAAATATCACTTGAATTATTATTTATTTTCAATATAATCATTTTTAATGAAGAAGAAAATTATTCTCGCCTGGTTAATAGCCGCCTGTTTTAGCTTTCCTTACCTTTCCCGGGCAGAAGAAGCCGGCGGAAAAATTCTTAAATCAATAGAGATACTCGCCGGATATGATTGGGCGGAAATACTATCCCGCAACTGGTACAAAATTCACGAAAACGGCCGCCCTTACCGCGACTTCCCGCTTATGGTTGATTTTGATTTTGACTTAAAAGGCTTAACCCGAAAGATAAATTTTGACCCGGCATCCTTACTGGAAATACAGGTAGAGCCTTTTGTTGCCTATGTGCAGAAACCCGGCCCTAACGCCGAAGCTGGAATAAATTTCTTTATCAAAGCAGGAATCTTACCGGAAACCAGTAAATTTCAACCCTATATCAAAGGCGGCTTAGGGCTGCTTTACATGACCCAGCATACGCGGGAGCAGAGCACGCAATTTAATTTTAACGAAATTGCCGGATGCGGAATGCATTATTATTTCCAAGAAAATCTTGCCCTTACGCTGGAAGGCCGTTTCCGCCATATTTCCAACTCCGGAATGAGAAAACCCAATCACGGAATCAATACCTACGCCGTCTTAGTGGGGGTTGCTCGCAAATTCTAAGGCCCCTTTAACTTAAAGTCACCAGAATTATTCCCACCACGATCAAGAAGGTTCCTACCCAGCGTTTTAGGCCGACTTTTTCCTTCAAAACCATTCGCGAGGCAAAGGCAATAAATATATAATGCACGCTGTCTAAAGAGAAGGCGAGGTTCAAGTCTGTCTTTGACAGCACAAACAGCCAGACGCACAAGGACAGGAAGCTAACGCAAAAGCTAATCCAGATGCGCGGGATAGCGATCAGCCGAAAAATAAAGCCAAAAATCTTTACGAGATTCAACGAAGGCGAAAACTTAAGTTCATTGATCGCCGATTTTAAGATAACCTGAGAAATAGTATCAAAAGAACTGCTGACGGCGATTAAAAATAAGATAAAGGCCATTCCGTCTTTCATGGCTGCGATAGCTCCTTTTCCTGGCTGCTAAAAGAAACAAAAATTACCCCGGCTAAGATAAAAAATATGCCTACCCAGCGCAGCATAGTTACCCGCTCGCCTAAAAACACGATAGAAACTATCGGCACCAGGAGATAACTAAAGCTGCACACCGGCACTGCCACGCTTAAGTCAATTTTGGAAAGCACTGTTGACCACATAATAAAAATTATCAGCACCGATAAAAACCCCAGCCACAAATAGGGGGTAAAAAATGCGCTTTTAAGAAAAACAGCTAAATCCGAGAGGTTCGAGACGTAGAAATCGCCCTCCGGCAAAACGCTCTTCTTAAAACAGAAATGCACAAGCGTCTCCAGCACATCCAAAGATATCAGAGACAATAACATCTTAACGGTTATCTTTTTCTTAAAATTTATTTTCATAAATGAGCTCTTGACATTTGCGAAGAAAATGTCAAGGGCGAATTTTTGAACACAATTATGCACCTTAGGTGCATTTAGTGAAATCCCGCGAAGCGGGGACCCGAGCCTGCGCAGCCCCCCGCTGCTGCTTTATCAGCTAGGCGCGGGGGCAAGCGGTTAGGCGAAGGACTAGGCTATTTCATGTTTTAGGCTTAAGTAATCCGGATATTATTTTAAGTATTGAATAAACCGCCTTGTTGGCATGTTTTAAATACATATTTAGCCCTACAAGCTCTCCCCCTAGCCTTTCCTTGGGCTCATAATCAGTCTGGCCGCTGGATAAATAGCTAATAGAGTTTTTGATGCACCACTGGATATTATTTACCCAACTGACAAAATAGAGGTTAAACTTATTAGACACATCATAATCGAAACCGATAAATTTATCAATGAATAAATCCGGATATATAAAACAAAGGTTAAATGCACCTAATTTTCCGTCGCAGTAATAAAGGAAGAATTTAACCTCTCCCGGCATATTTTTTGCTACGGCAATAAAGAATTCCTTAGTCAGCCTTTCAAATTTAGTGCTGCCGCTAGAATAGGTAAATTCATAAAGCCGGAATATTTCATCGATTATATCATCCACGCGATCGCAAGATTTTACTTCAATCTGGCCGGCAGCTTTGGCTTTTTTAAGCTTGCGGCGCAGATTTTTCCGCGTGGCATGGCTTAAGCTGGCTAAATAATCTTCAAAATTATTAAAGCTAGCCTTTGTTACCACAGAGGGAAAACTTCCGGTTTTAAAGAAACCTTCGGGGATTAAATTGTCTAAGAAGGCTTCTAGCTCCCGCGGGAAATCCTTGAATATCACCAGGCTTGCTTTTTGCTGACGGGAAAACTCTTCCGTTGCATTTGCCAGCTTCAAAGCTAGAATACGCTGTTTAAAGGAATCTTTTTTGGCCCCTAAATCGGCATGCTCCCCGAATGGAGTTCCGCAAAAAAGGGTGCGGAAAATTAAAAACCGCGGAATAAGCCTGCGTATGGCCAAAATCCACCGGCGGCTTAATCCCGCAGTGGCAATCGCTAAATCAAAATCAGCAATAAATAACGGCGCGATTAATACTATCTGGCCCTGCTGATAAAGTAAAAGGTAATAAAAAGAAAACTCTTCGAGCTTTGCCTGCTCAAGGGACTGATAAAATCCATAGCCTTCGGGAATCTCTCCAAAGAGCTGCTCCCAGTCTTCTTTTTTAATTTCCCTTACTGAATTTATTATCTGGCAGGTAATTTCCGGCATTTTTTGCCTTTGCCTGGCTGCGAGGCATTCTCCAACGTGGTAAATGTAGCTTGAATTTTCAGTTATTCTATCATAAAATGAATACAAAACTAAAGAAATAACATGAGCATATTCCGAGAAATCCCTCCTACTGCCGGCTGGCCAATTCCGGCCAAAACCCTGCGCTTGCCTGCAGTAAAATTTAACCCCGGCTTACTGGCAAATGCGTTTAAAAACTATTCTGGAATAGCCTTTGCGCAAGCTGTTTATTCCGGAACTGCCGCTTTCTATTTCCTTCTTGAAGCGTTAAAACAAGTTTCACAAAAAAAGACGGTAGTTATCCCTGCCTTTATCTGCCCGCTTATCCCTCTGGCAATAAAAAGGGCCAGCCTGAAAGTAAAAACATGCGATATCCAACCGGATAACTTTAATTTCGCAGCCGGACAGTTAAGGCAAATCTGCAGCGAGGATAATGATATTCTGGCAATTCTGGCCGCGCACATCGCCGGCATACCGCTTGATTTTGCTTCAATAGAACAAACCGCCAATGATTACGGCGGTATATACATTATTGAAGACTGCGCGCAGAGCCTGGGAGCAGAATACCAAGGAAAAGCTGCCGGCAGCTTAGGGGATTTTTCCTTTTTCAGCCTCTGCCGCGGCAAAAGCCTGACTATTTATGAAGGCGGGATCGCGGCAACAAAACAAGAATCATACGCCCCCCTGATCCAAGAAACAATCAGCCGGCTGGAAACAGGTAATTTTATTTCTGAAACGATTAAAATGCTAGAGCTCTACGGCTACTGGATTTTCTACCGGCCGCAGCTGTTCTGGTTTATTTTTAGCCTACCGCAGATTTTCTGGAGTGCTTTAGGAAATCCGCTAAAAGCCCAGATTGAATATTTTAGCGAAGATTTTCCCCTGCATCGTGTTTCTGCTTGGCGCCAATATATCGGCTATTGTAATTTTACTTGCCTCAAGAGAGAATTAAACAGCCAGAGGGCGATTGCCGATGAGTATATCCGGGGATTAAAAGATTTAGCAGGAGTAAAAATTATCATCGAGCCGTCAGGGACTCTGTCTAATTACCCCTACCTAACCCTGCTTTTTGATGATCCGCGAAAAAAAATTACGGCGCAAAAAATATTCCGCAATACAGGGTTAGGCGTTTCGCAGATTTATGCGCTGGCAATCACCGATTACGATTACTTATCAAGTACAACCGGAACCCAAGCCGCGCCTAATGCCCGCTCTTTTGCCCAGCGCCACCTCACCCTTACCACCAGTTCCTTTATCAAGCAAAGTGAAATCCAGAAAATAGTAAGCATAATCAGAGAGTTATGCGCATAAAATATCTTGAATCGTAACAGTTCGGCGTTTAGAATAATTCCCTTGTGTCATTGCGGGGAGCACATTCGCTTCGCTCAGTGTAAACTCCGCGATGAAGCAATCTTTTTTAGAGTCAAAAGGATTGCTTCGCAAAAATCGCTCGCTTTTGACACCTTTCTTCGAAATGTTTCTTAAAAGCTAAACTGTTATTTTGAATCAGGAAACTAATAGCTGTAGGATTTTCAGATTTGTGGCTTCGTTGGCGGCATTAATATGGGCTTCATCAAAGCCTTTGGCGGAAAAATCTTTGGGGTGGTCCAGCCGCGAGCAGAGCGCCTTCAATTTTCCAGAAACATAAGCCGGAGAGTAGTCTCCTGTAATATCGACTCCGATAATTTCAACGTTCTCCTTGACCACTTTTAACATTAAGAGAAGCTCCTCTAATGGAAGCACGCCTCCCTCCCAGTTAGTCAAGGCATAATCTTTGCTCAGGCAATCCTTATCGATAGAAAGATAAACTTTTTTTGAGGGAAGGCGCTTGATTATAGACAATAAATCCGAGCTTAAATCCCTGCCTTTAAGCTCGCCCCAGGAAATCTTATGATTTAATAACCCTCTTTTAACTTCCAGCGAAATATTTTCCGGTACCGGCTTTAAAAAAACAATACTTGGCTTATGCACGTAAGGATAAATCTCCAGCCGGTTATTCTTAAGCGCGGAGAAATCCGCGCTCTGGATATTCCAGGTAGAGATATCTTCCGAAGAAACACCCATTAGGATACATTTTAAAATATTCTTGTTTTTCAAGCTTGCGCTGACCCAGCTACCGCAGGCAAATCGCGGAGGCAGGCTATCCCAATCCGGATGCAAATCAAAAACAATCAGGCAAAACTGCGTGTCAATCTTATCAACCAAGAATTTACTAATGTGGTGAAAATCTCCCGAGCCAAGAAAATTAATCCCGCCTGTTTCCAGAAGGCTGAAGCGGTTTTGGAGCTCATTAATAGTTTTTTTATCTATCCACAGGCGGGCTCTTGGGCCCAGCCGGGAAAAATCTATAATTTCAGCCTGATATTGGGAAATAAGGCGGGATTGTTTGCTAACGCTGTTATCGAAGTTTAAGATGCGGACAGGAAGTAACTTGAGAGTTTTTAAGATAATTTTTTTACTGCTTTAGAAAGGGCCTCTTCAAAAAGGCCCACCCCTAAGTCCATCTTTTTCTCGGTAATATAGAATGAAGGAGCCATGGTAAAAACATTAAGCTCCTGTTTTGCATTGTTCATTTTATGCTCCTTCGCAGGTACTGGTATACGCTTTTTAAGCCTTTGAAGCGGATACAGGCTATGTCCTTGGTTTGGCAGTACCGCAACAAATCTTCCTTGGCAAAGATAATATCCGCGTAACTGGCCGGGCAGGTATCCGACCGGCCATCACCAATGTATATTATTATAGAATCCGATTCGGCGTTTACCAAGAGATTTTTTTTCTTGCAATGAGCGCAGATTTTGCATTTTTTATCGCGGAAGGGGAAACTTAGCTTAATCTTACCTTTAACCCAACGCAATTTATTGCAATATAATTTTACATGGTTTAAAGAATGGCTATTTAAAATACCCCTTAAGATATAATCGAAATTATCGCTTAAAACTACGGGCTTTATTCTCTTGGTACGAAGAAAAGCCGCGATCTTGCTATAATACGGGTCGAGGCTGACTTGCGATAAATACTTGTCTATTATTCCTTTGGGGGCCTTGACACATTTTAGCTGGCCGGATAAACATTCCTTGGAGCCGATTTGGCCTTTGCGCCACCTCTGTTCCAGCTTCACCCAGTTGTTATCCGAGGCAAAACGCTCCACCAGATCGTCAAAAACATCATATCTGGCGATAGTGTTATCAAAGTCAAAAAATATTTTACATCTATTGGTAGAAATCATATTGCGCCATTAATCTTTTAATAAAAATTTAGCCGCGATCATGAACCCTATCCCGCATAAAAAAGCCACAAATGCCCAGGCCGCGCGCTTAGAATTACTTTCCTTGTGTATCTGCGGGATCAGATCCGTTGCGGCGATATAAATAAAACCTCCCGCGGTCAACGGCAGGATAAAGTTTAAAGAACCTTTGGCAAAATCAGAAATAAAATAAACCGCCAGCGCCCCGATGGTGGCGGCAAACGCGGAGATATAATTGTAAAGCAGGGCCTTCTTTTTGCTAAAACCCCCGTAAACCAACACCGCAAAATCTCCCAGCTCATGGGGAATTTCATGAAGAATAATGGCGATAGTAGTAACTACGCCTACTTTTGGCGAGATAAGGTAACTTGCGGCAATAGACATACCGTCAATACAATTATGAAAAGCACCCCCGACTAAGTTTAAATAGGTAAAAGGATGAACTTTGCAGGACTCCTGGTGGCAGTGCCGCCAGTAAAGGTATCTTTCCAGCAGGAAAAATAGAACAATCCCCAGGAGCACATAATAGAACACCGCTTCACTGTTAAGCTTGTTGGCTAATGCCTCAGGCAGGATATGTAAAAAGGCACCCCCGATTAAAGCCCCGGCGGAAAAACCAATCAGGCAGAGCAGGAGCTTCTGCATTAATTTTTCCTTCACCGCCAGAGTCAATACGCCGGCTAAGGACACAAGACTGACTAAAAATGTGCTTGCCAGGATGAAAACTAAAGCCATTGATCTTAACCTAAGCAGGGCTTTCTGCCTTTATTGGCTTTCTTTGACCGCCAGTTAAGCTTGCCTCTGCGTTTGCGCTTGCCCATTTATTTTTTCTCCTCTGGTTTGGGGTATTGATAATAACTCTGCGGGATATTTTGCGTTATATACTTCAATGCCTCTGAAATACAGGCGTGAATTGCCGTCTCCATGGGGGTATTGCTGTAAACGGATAATTCCTCCTCTAAATCCCAAGCGCCCCAGCCTGCTTTAATATTGCCCGAAACATTGGCAGCCTCACCCTGCATATGCGTCACAGAAATGACCTTTGATGTAGCGCTATCAATAATCCGCATATCCAGGCCCAAGTGCGCCTTGTTTAAATTTATGCCGGATAATGAACCTAAGGCTCCGCTAGCAACGCCTCCCCCTCCGCCGATTCCTGCCCTGCCGCCAGAGGCCTGCGGCTCAAATTCGGTAACTGAGGCGGCGATAATTAAATCCGCTGCGGAGCCTTGATTCTCTGCCACGATAAAACGCTTGCTATTCATTAAAGCAGTGACCAGCATCCGGCGCAAGGCAGCGGCGGTTTCTGCGCTGGCCTTGATGGATTTACTCTCGAAGTCCCCAAGCAAAACTTTAGCTTTTGGGCCGGCGTATTCTACGGGCGCTTTCGCTGCCGCGGCCGTGCCGGGTTTTAGCTTAGGCTTCACCCAAGACCGGATATAAACACAGCCTGACAGTGAAAGAATAAGCAGTAAAAAACAAACAGCTAAACTGATTCTTTTCATCTTTTATGCCCAGGTGAAGAAATATTTTTGGAATACCTATAGTGTGTCATTGCGAGGAACGAAGTGACGAAGCAATCTTATATTAGATTGCTTCGCTTCGCTCGCAATGACACTATTTTAGACAACTTTATACCTATATATTAGCAGAGAAATCGGGATTTTACAATATTTTGCATAAAGAGCCGATTTCCTGAATTATCCGGTAAGGCTTCTCTTTTTTAATCTGGGCGCCGGAGCTGGAACCGGTAGTTACAATAATGCACTTTACCTTGGCTCTGGCAGCGGCCTGGGCATCAATCACCATATCCCCTACGTATAAAGTTTGTTCCGGGCCTAAAGAAAACTTGCGCATAATCCGTTGCAAAATCTCCGGATGGGGCTTGCCAGCTTTTAGCTTATCCGCGCAAAGCACAGCATCAAAACATTTTTCTAAACCAAGGTGACGGATTAAAATCCAGGAAAATTTTGTCGGCCGGTTACTGGCAACTGCCAACTTGTAGCCCTTAGCCAATAAATAACGCAGCAGCCGCTTGGAAGAAGCAAATAAACGCGATTTTTTAAGCAACGCGCCTTTGTGGTGCTTACGATACACAGCTACTGCTTTTATCAGGTCCTTGGGGCCGACAAAAGGCTTTAGCAGATTAGCGTCGCCCCAGCCGACTGCCCGGCGGATGATGGATGCCTTCTGCAGCGGGTATCCAAGTTGGCGCATCGCGTAATTAAAACTCTGGTTTATCGCCGGGTAAGCGTCAATTAAAGTACCGTCTAAATCAAAAATCACCAGTTTTATGTTTTTCAATCGATTCCTAGGTAGATAACCCCGACTCGTTGAATGCTCTAAATCTACTCTCTAATTATTGGTGCTCGTCGGGGTAGGCATAATCTATTCATGAAAATGAATAGATTATGCCTAAAAACCAAGGGCAGGGAAAAATCCCTGCCCTACAGAAATAATTAAACCCTTACCTGTATTTATTGCGCTGTGTCGTTGGCTGTGGTAGGTATCTCAGCGGTGGCGTTAGCTATTGCCTCCGGGAGTGGCGGCAGATCCAACTGCTCTAAACTGATATTCTTGGCTATATACTTGCCATCAGCAGCAGCGATGTAATCTACGCTCAAAGAATCTCCGGGCTTAATCTCTTCAAAAGCTTTGATGTTTTCAAAGCCGGTTTTATCATCAATGCTGATAGCGATTTCTTTCTCCTGGTCAGTTTCATAATCCAGGTATTTCAGGGTAATTGCCTTGTTTTGCGTATCCAGAGCAGAAACCTCTCCCCAGACCCACTGCACCTCCGGCTGATCATTTGCCGCCTGGATTTCCGCCAGCTTTTCCGGCTGAAGCGTGGGGTCATCCTGGCTCAAAACTGATCCGCTATTTAAAATCAAAAATGAAAACGCGATGCCTAAAATAAATCCTGTTTTCCTAGCCATCTTAACTCCTCCCTGCCCAGAAAGGGCGCACCCGCGCAATTCCGCTTAGCGCGGGGTGTTAATTTTATTTAATTTACCACAGCCAAAAGCTTTTGTCAATACCTTAGATTATGCCTTACGTACAATTTAAGAAGCTTAGTTACACTTTAAAGGCGTATATCAGAGAATCAGGGCATCAGTGGGTAGAATATCAGTGTATCAGATTATCAGGTTAGTTTCTCCTTGATATCCTGATCACCTGATACCCTGCCTACTGATATTCTGATAACCTGATATGCGTATTTAAAGAGCTGTTTGTGTAACGATACTTTGGGAATAATACATTAGTTTATGCCTTAAGCCGCACTTTCAATTTATCGCGGGTTAATTCTGCCAACTCAAACTCGGAACTAGGCTCCAGCGCTTTTTTCGGGCAAGAATCCACACACTGGGCGCAGTAGATGCATTTGGCTAAATCCACTTCCGCGATAAACTCATTTTCCCCCAGCTTGGTAATGGTAATCGCGTTACTGGGGCAGTCGCGCATACAAATCTTGCAGCCGATACAGAGATTAGCCTGGAATTTCAATTTCCCCCGGAAGCCTTCAGGCATGGGGATTTTTATAAAAGGGTACCTCTGCGTTGCCGGCTTCTTGAAAAAATGCCATAATGCCTCTTTGGCGATCCTACCTGCCCTCATGATTTTATTACTCCCTTGAGAATCAAATTTAAGAGAAGTTGAAAAAGTGCCAAGGGTGCCAAGTATTTCCAGCAGAACTTAATCATCTGGTCAATTCTCACCCGTGCCACAACCGTGCGCGCAAGAGAAATTAAACTAACAATAAAGAGGATTTTTAACAAAAACAGCGCAAACCCCAAAACCGGCTTCAGCTGCATTCCAAAAGGCAAAAATACCGCGGCCATCAGGCTGGCACCCACCACCATCTCTATATCTAAGCTAAGGCGGAAAAACCCTAAGTGCCTGCCGCTATATTCCACAAAGCAGCCGCTGACAATCTCTGTCTCTGCCTCAGGGATATCAAACGGAACCTTTTCTAATTTCCCCAAGAGTGCGATCAGAGAAACGCAAAAACCAACCAGGTTAAATACCCAGAAGCCGGGATGTTTCTGGTAAAAAACCGCCATCTCGCTCAATGACCAAGTATCAGCCAGAAGCGCAGCCGCTAAGATCCCGGCAAAAAGCGGGACTTCATAAGCGAATAGCTGCATCAAAGCGCGCACCGAGCCAATGCGCGCGTACAAAGAAGTAGAATACCAGCCTCCGATAAAAAATGTCAACGTAGGCAGCGTCAGCAGATAAAGCACCACAATCACGTCCCCGCTAAAACTTAACAAGGCATAGCCCTGCCAAAGCGGAATATAAAAAAATGCTGTTACCACTGACGCCAGCGCAAACAAAGGCATCAGCTTAAACATACGTTGATTAGCTTCATCCGGGACAATATCTTCTTTGCCTAAAAGCTTGATAAAATCCGCTAAGGGCTGAAACCAGGGCGGGCCAATGCGGTTCTGCAGCCGGGCAGAAATCTTGCGGTCAATAAACTGCGCCGCTAAAGCAACGATAAATAAAAATAATAAGCCGGGAAAAATTAAAATCTTTAAAATTACGCTCATTTTAGTTTCCGATACTTCGGCGGCATTCAAACCGATCACCGAAGGACGCGGTAAAGATATGCCGCTCAGCATCAATCCTGAGTGAAGCCGAAAGATTAGTCCGAGGTGCGTCGAAGGGATTGATTTAACTTAGAGAAGTCTATCCCTTGTTTTTTATACCACTCTATGCTAAAGCTGTGCAGCTGCGGCCAGCTAAGCAAAGCTTTTTTAGCCGGATGAGCATAGTTTAAGGCTATTGTCCTATCGGTGCAGGAAAAACAGGGGTCAATTGCCGCTATAACAATCGGCATATCAGCTAAATACCTGTCTTTAAGCATCTGTTTCACCGACTGAATGTTAGCTAAGGTAGGCGCGCGCACCTTTACTCTTTCCGGTTTATCTGTACCGTTTGCTTTAATATAATGCACGTCTTCTCCGCGGGGGGCCTCGTACCTGCTGAATGCTTCACCGGCAGGGACCTTCCTGCCAAACTTGGCCGCTATCGGCCCCTGCGGCATCAACTCCAATACCTGGCGAACAATCGCGTAAGACTGCATTAATTCCTTCAAGCGCACTACTGTGCGGCCATAAACGTCACAGCGATCATCAGTAACCACCTCGAAAGAAAGCTCGCCATAGGCGGCATACGGGTCATCGCAACGGATATCGCGCTTGACGCCCGAGGCGCGCGCTGTCGGGCCGACCGCGCCCAGCCTTAAGGCGTCTTCTTTAGAAAGCACTCCCACTCCGGATAGTCGTTTGATAATCGTAGTTTCGTTGCTAACTAAATCAATATAATATTTGGTCCTTTCTTCCAATTGCCCGATTGCCTGTTGAATCTTTTGCCTGTGCTGGCCTTTAATATCGCGCCTGACTCCGCCGATAGTATTCATCGCGTAATGCACGCGGTTTCCGGTTAAAAGTGCCAACAGGTCCATGACGATTTCCCGGTCGCGCCAAGAATACATCAACAAAGTATCAAAGCCGATTTCATGCCCGGCAACCCCTAACCATAAAAGGTGGCTGTGGATGCGTTCCAGCTCTCCGATAAGGGTGCGGATAAAAAGTGCCCTTTTAGGGGTTTCTATGCCGGCGATTTCTTCCACTGCCTGCACAAAACAGCTGGAATGCGCGTGCGAGCAAATCCCGCAGATGCGCTCAATTAAATAAATATCCTGAATATAGGTCCTTTCTTCGCAGGCCTTTTCAATGCCGCGGTGGTTATAACCTAAGCGGATATCCACACCCAAAATTTTTTCGCCCTTTAAGGCAACGCTAAAACCCTCCGGCTCTTTTAATGCCGGATGCTGCGGCCCAAAGGGAAGTTTAAATTCCCCGGAGTTATGCATTCTTATCTACCTGTCCTTTCTGCGCCTGGGGTGACAGCCAATCCTTACGCATTGGGAATTCATTTTCCGGCCAGTCATCGGTTAAGGGATAACGGTTTCCCGCCGGCATTCCCTCTACCTGCGCTCCGAACAAATCCGCTAGCTCCCGTTCATAAACTTCCGCGCAGGGAAAATAATTAATTACGCTGTTTATTAGCGGTTTTTCTTTAGGCAAGGCGGTTTTGATGTTCAAAGTAATACCACTGTCTTTTGCCAAGTGATAAATAAACCCTAAAGTTTCCCCCTCATCCAGCCCGGTGATAGCGCAAAGCATGGAAAAACCAAGTACCTTTACCGCGTAATCAAAAAGCGCGGGGAAATTAGAGTATTCTACTTCCAGAAAAATCCTGCGCTGCCGGCTGATGCGCATTCTATTTTCCAAAAAAATAAACTTGCTCTTTAATTCTCGCAAGATCTCCTCTTCTTGAATCATTTAACCTATCTCCTTATTATTTAACTTCTAAGCTTTTTAAAAGTTTTATTACTCCGTCGATAATTGCCTTGGGGCTGGCCGGGCAGCCGGGGATATATAAAGAAACCGGGATTACCGAATTAATCCCGCCGCCGACATTATAACAGCCGCTAAATACCCCGCCGCTAGAGCCACAGCTGCCCACGGCAATGACAAATTTTGGCTCAGGCATCTGTTCGTAAATGCGCTTTATCCTCGCCTCTATCTGCTTAGTCACCGGGCCGGAGCAAACTAATATATCGGCATGGCGGGGGCTCGCCTTTAATTGCATTCCAAAACGCTCTATATCGTAAACCGGGGTAAGTGAAGCGACAATCTCAATATCGCAGGCATTGCAGGCGCCGGAATTAAAATGCAGGATCCAGGGAGACTTTCTCCTTGCCCAAGAAACGATTTTTTCCGCAACACCCATAAGAGATTAACTCCTCAATAGAATATACAACCCGATTACCGCTCCGGCAAGATACATAAAAGCCAAAACAAATGTCTGAATAGTTTCTACCGGCACAGTAGTCATAATCAAAGTGGATACGTGCGCGATAGTAAAGAAAAAGGCAAAGGGAAAAAAGGTGCTGTAGTCAGGCTGGGCCATATGGTCATAATTTTCTTCCCCGCAGGCATAAGGCTTGCCTTCGCCATCGCTGTGAGCCTTCGGGCGGAAGCTAAGCCGGGAAAAAAGATACTCCAGCAAAAAAGACGCTAAGAGCACGATGATAAAAGCTATTGGCGGGACTAACAGCCACTGGCCCATAAACTTATCTCCTAACCTTTTAAATTCCTGATCTTCCTTACATCAAGAGAACCATTATGGCTGCGGATACCCAGCACCACGCCCACCGCAACCGTCATCACCACCACTTCAATAACGATAAAAGTAACCACTAATGCCTGGGCCTGGGCAATATGGCCGTTGCAATAACCGACAGTCAAGACTAATAAAGTTGCCGCTTTTATTAAAAGCTCCAAGCCAATAAGCACCCTGACTAAGTTGTAGGTCAAAAGCATGCAGTAAATGCCGATTACCGAAAGCATAATCATAAAAACCCCGAACGGCCAAAATATCCCTAAAACCTGAGGGTTCATTTCTTATCCTCGTCCTTAAACAAAATTACCACTCCAAATACGCCGCATAATAATATCACCACCTGCCCGATTACATCCAACCGCCTTAAATTCCAGAGCACGATGCGCATATCGTTATTTGTTTCCGGGGCAGGTAATGGTAAATTCAGCTTTACGCTTACCATGCTTAAACCAATACCCACTGCCACGATAATAAAAGGCAGGTATTTAAAACGTTTATGCCTCTCTCGCATATGCTGAAAAATTTCTTCCCAAGTCAAAGGATGAGTCAAGCTGATGGTACTGATAAAAAGCACGGAAATCAAGCCGGTGCAGACTGATAATTCAAAAACCGCAGCCAGAGGGGCATTGAGTTTAAACATCAACACCGATAATACGGCGCTGGTAAAGGCAAGCGCGATTGCCGAACGCAAGAGGCTCCTGGTCATTACTGCCCATAACGCTCCGAGAATCATAAAAATAAGAATAATTATATCAACCGTAATTACCAATTCTATCTCCTAAAATTTCGGCATCTGCGCAAGAAAAGGGAAAATTATCCCCACGGCGACGGTAATCGCAGCAAGTACCAAAGCAGGCAAAGCCAAAGCAAAACCCGCCTCTTTTACCTCTTGAAATTCCGCTTTTATCTTTCCGAAGAAAACCCTTCTTTGCAGGGAAAGAATATAGGCAAGGGTAATTAGGCTGCCCAGCACAGCGGCGAAGGCATAAACATAATGGCCGGAAATCCAAAGCGCGGCCACAATAATCAACTTGCTCCAAAACCCTGCCAGCGGAGGCACTCCTGCCGCAGATAAGCCCGCCAAAAGCGAAGTCAAACCGGTCAACGGCATCCTGGCTGCTAAGCCAGACATTTTATCCATATCCCGGGTGCCGGCCTGCGCCTCCACTGCCGCGGCATTAACAAACAAAAGCGACTTAAAAACCGCATGGTTAAACAAATGAAACACCGCCCCCAATAACCCTAGGGCGCTGCCAGAACCCAGGCCCAAGAAAATATATCCTACTTGGCTGATACTGGAATACGCCAGCATACGTTTAAAATCGCTCTGCCTGAGCGCGGCCAAGCCGCCAAAGATAATTGAAACTGACCCCACCAGCATCAGTATCTGGGTAACCGGGCGCGAATAACCAAATACAGAAGTAACCAGCCTGATGGCCGTGTAGGCGCCCAGGATTTTAATCTGCAAGCCTGATAAAAAAACCGAAACCGCAGCCGGAGCCGCGGAATGGGCATCAGGAAGCCAGGCATGAAAAGGCACAAGGCCTGCCTTTACAAACAGGCCGCATAAAAATATGCCTATGGCAGGCATAATCAGAAAATTCTGCGGAGAATTTTTCAAGGCGGCATTTATCGCCGGAAAACTGGCTGAGCCGCAAATAAACAAAAGCAAGGCAATTGCCGTAAGCATCAGGACGGCGGCGAATTCAGAGAGGATGATATATTTAAAAGCCGCCTCCAGAGCATCTGCTTTTTTATGAAAAGCCACCAAAATAAAAGAGGCCACCGCGGTAATTTCCATAAAAACAAAAAGCGAAAAAATATCGTTTGCCATCACTACGCCGTTTGTCCCGATTAAGGCAATCAGCAAAAGATTGATAAAATTAAACCTCTCACTTGGGCCCTTAATGGTATACCTGCAGACAAAAACCGTTACTAATAAAACCATGCCTATGCACAGCAGCATCAGGCGGGTAAGGTTATCGTTTATGAGGTTGAATTTAAAAAATCTGTCTACACCGAAGCTGCTTGAGCCGGACAAAAAAACAGAAGGGGATAAAACCAAAATGATCTGGGCTAAAGCCAGGCATTGGAATAACCCAAAGGAGAGCCTTCTCATCAGCGCCCTAAAGGGAAGGTTTAAAATTATCAGGCTAAAAAACGGCAATAAAATTAACCCGGAAAGCATGCGCTAACTCCTTTAAAGTGAAAAGACAAAAAATAAGGTAATTATGCAGGAGCCGATCAGGGACCAAACCAAGTAAGTAGAATAATTACCCGTATGCCATCTCCTGATTTGCCCGCTTAAGGCAAAAGTAAGGTTTACGATGAAACAGTCATATAACCAATTAATTTTTCTGTCCCAGCAAAAGGCAATTTTACCAACCCGGCGGGCAATCTTCAGCCCTAGATTATAAGGGTCAAAAAATCTTTTTTCTGCCAAGGCATAAATCGCCGATAAACCTAAGGCATAATGGATATGGTCTACGGCTTTTAGCGCGCTGCCTTTTGTTTTTACGCCGAAGTAATGATTCAGCAAAGCCGCCAGCAATACTGCTATCGTCACTGCTACCAGTTTCAGGTCAGCGGGGAAACCGCTGAAATTATGCGCCCCCAGCCTTTCGCTGCCGAGGATCGGCTGAATAAAAATATTTAGGGGCAGGAAATTAAATACCCCGAAAATGACGCATAAAAAAGCAATTACCACCATCGGAAAAAGCATTGGGGCTGCTACTTCTTTTAGCTTCTCTTTATCAGGGCCTAATTTGCCTAAGAAAGCGGCATGCCCTAATTTTAAAAACGAGGCGGCAGTAAAAAAAGAGCCGGCGCAGGCCAGGGCATAAAATATCCATCCCCTTTGCAAAGCGCCATCATAAAGCAGCTCCTTAGAGAAAAAACCGTTAAAAGGCGGCACACCGGAAATTGAAGCCGCGCAAATACAGAAACAGATAAAGGTAAGGGGCATCTTTTTCCCAAGGCCCCCAAGCTTTTCTAAATCAGTGGTCCCTGCCTGTTTCTCTACCGCGCCAGCGGAAAGAAATAATCCGCTTTTATACAAGGCATTGTTGAGCATATGAAATAACCCGCCGACAATCCCTGCCGGCACTGCCGTGCCGATGCCTAAAATCATATAGCCCACCTGGCTGATCGCGTGGTAAGACAATAATTTTTTGTAATCCTTCTGAATCAGGGCCATCATCACCGCAAGGACAATAGTGATAACACCTATAATCATCAGCATAATACTTACCCAGGAAGCCGGGGTAAGCCTGAACATCTCCAAAGAGAGGCGCGCTAAGAAGTATATTCCTAAAAGCTTTTCCAGCGCCGCCGGAACCAAGGCCATAAAAGGAAGCGGGGCATCTATTGCCGCATCGGGGATCCAGGAGTGAAACGGCATCGCACCGGCCTTGGAAATTGCTCCGATCATCAACAACGTAAAGGCAATACTGCCTAAACCATCAAGGGGAAGATTAATTTTAGAAATCGTTAATGTCCCAGCCAGGCTCCCGGTTAAGGCAACGCCCAGCATCATACAGAGGTCGCTAATACCGACGATAATAAATGCCTTGATAGCAGTTTTAAAGGCGCCTTTATTGCCAATGGCGATCATGCCAAAAAGCGCCAAGAGCAGGCCTTCCCAGAAAAAAAGCAAAACCAGAAGATTATCCGCTAAAGCCGCGCCATTGGTAAAAGAAACGGCAAGCAAGAGAAAGGCAAAAAAAAGTTTATAGGTTTTGCGGTATTGCAGGAAGGCAACCGAGTATAGGCAAACCAGAAACGCGAATCCTGCGCTGGCAAGAACGATAAAGTTGCTAAAGTGCTGCGACTTAAGGGAAAATTCTATTCCAAAGCCGGCCCAGGGCAAAACAAACTCAAAGCTGGTTTTAAAGAGCTTCAGCGCAACCAGCAAATTTAACAGCGCGGCAGATAAACTTATTGCTGCTTGCACCCGGCGGAATCTCTCTCTTATGGCAAAGCTCAAGAGCGCGGCAGATAAAGGTATAATTATCGGTAAAACCAGCATTTTAGCTACCATTTCAGCATTCCCGGCATTTGCCAAACAGTAATCTGCATAAATTTTGCCGGATAATAAATAAAAATACCGCTGAGCAAAGAAAGCGCAGCCAGTATTGCCACGCTAATCACCATTACCGCACTGCCCTCTTTTGCCCGGGGAAAGCGCGGCTCTCCCAGAAATACTAAATTAAATACCCTAAAAAGATATAGTATGGTAAAAAATGCGCCGAACAAAAAAACCAATCCTATCCCCAGCTGCTTTGCGGCAACTGCGCCGGAAAAAATCAGGTATTTGCTAAAGAAACCCCCGAAAGGCGGAATACCCATCACCGAGAAGGCGCAAAATAAAAAGGAAAACGCGGTAACCGGCATAGTTTGCATCAACCCGCCCAACTTGGTAATATCTTTGGTTTTGGTATTCTGCTCAATTATCCCGGCGCAAAGAAAAAGCCCTGACTTAGCTAAGCCATGTATCAATATATACAAGAGCCCGCCGGCAGCGGCTATCTCATTACCGATTGCCAAACCAAAGAAAATAAAACCGATCTGGCTGATAGTAGAATAGGCAATAATTCTTTTTAAATCCGTTTCCCAAAAAGCGGCTCCGGCAGAAACAATGGCGCTGGCGGCGGCAATAACCGGCACAACCGTATGCCATAATTCGGCAATCTGAAAATTAATCATAAAAAGCCGGGCAAAAACATAGACGCCGATTTTTACCAGGATTGCCGCATGCAGCAGGGCAGTTACCGGAGAAGGCGCCACACCCGCATCGGGAAGCCAGCTGTGGAACGGCAGGGTCGCAGACTTAGAAAGTATGCCCATAAGAATCAAAGCTGCTGCCAGATTACTAAGAGGAAAAATTTTTAGGGTTTGTTTGATTACTGCCAGGTCAAAAGAGCCGGTTTGCTGATAAATACAAAGAAACCCCAAAAGCATGGCCAGCGCGCCAAAGGCAGTGATCAAAAAAGCCTTATCTGCTTTTAAAACAAACTGGGGATCCCGGAAAAAACCGATTAAACGCCAACTGGCGACGGCGGTAATCTCCCAGAAAATATAAATCAAGAGCAAATTAGCCGAAAAAACCAGGCCCATCATCGCCCCCAAAAACAGAACCACCATACAATAATATTCGTTCTGGTTTTCGTAGCGGCTGATGTAGCCAAAAGAATAGAAAATAATTACAGCACTGATTAGCGATGAGCTAACCGCCATAAAAACCGCCAGGCCGTCGGCAAGAAAATAGCCGTTGATATTTAAGCTCCGGCCGGCAGTTACCAGCGGAACTAAGCGCAAAGAAAAAAACAAAGGCGCTGCCACAAAGGCAAGGGCCAGAATTTGGCGCCAGGCGCGGGAAAAGCAGCCTACCAGAGGAAGCAGGAATGCACCCAAAAGCGGCAAGAAGATTATAAACAAAATCAGGTTTTTTTCCATAATAAACACCCCGCCATAAATGATTGGCGGGTGCATTTCCTTCTAAAATGAAAACGCCCAACCTGTCTATTTAGGTGGGCTGACTTTGCCTCACGCTTAAAGCTAACCTACAGAAATTTATTTTATTTTAATACAAAATTATGTTTTTGCAAGGATTTTTAGCGGTAAAAGGGGAGGAAAACTAAGGCTGCCCAGACAAGGCAAGTAGTAACTACTCCTACGCTCAGGCCAACCCAGAACCAGCGGAAAAAAGTCATGCGGATATTTTTCTCTTTTTCCAGGATACCTAAAGCCACAATGTTAGCGGTTGAGCCCACCAACGTGATATTGCCGCCAAAGCAACCGCCGAATAAAAGCGCCCACCACAGGGGCTGTAAATTTATATTCAGGCTTTGAAAACTCTGGATAATCGGGATAAAGGCCGCTACCAGCACCACGTTATCTAAGATGCTTGAGCCAATAGTAGAGGCCCAGAGGATAATACCGGTTAAAGCCCCCAGATTATTACTTGCTACTTTGGCTAAGTTTGTTGCCAAGACATCGGTTGCGCCGGTATATTTAAGCGTGCCGGCCTGGGCAAAAAGCAATAAGAAAAACAGTAATGTCCACCACTCCACATCCTTCTCAATATAATCGCGGGCCTTTTCCCATTTCCATGCCATCACCAGTCCGCTGGAGATAAGCGGCATAGTCAAAAGAATGGTATTAGGCTCTAAGTGCCATAAGAGCTCAAAGCGGCGGTGTAAAGCAATAAAAATCAGGGTTACCCCGAAAATCGCCAGGCTGATTTTTAATTCTTTTTCCGGAGGCACAGAGATAAGTTTAGCCAGCATTTCATTAGAGCCTAATTCTTTAATCTTACGGTCAAGCTCTCCTAAGGGTTTTCTGTACCAAACCTTAAGGATCAAAATGGCCGCGCCTAAACATAAGAGCATAATCGGAAAAGCCTTGACAATAAAATCTTCGAAGGTCAAGCCTGACTTGCTGGCAATTAAAACACCGATAGGGTTTCCTAATACCGTGCCGCTTGAGCCGATATTGGTGGCTAAGACCGAAATAATCAAAAACGGCGATGGGTCAACTTCAAAATAGTCGCAGAATTCAATCACTGCCGCCACGATAAAGATAATCGAGGTAACTTCATCCACCACGCAGGCAAGCAACGCGGAAATTAGCGAGATGATGACCAAAAACCTGTTGGCATTGAGCCGGGGGATGCGTAAAATCAAACTTACCAGCCAAGCGAAAAATCCGCTATCCTTTAAGAGCCCCACCAAAACCATCATCCCCACTAAAAAGAGGATTACTTCCAACGAGGAAAATTTAATCAAGTGCTCCAAATCAATGGTCCGGGTAATCAGCAATATCGAAGTGCCTAAAAAGGCGAAGCTTAGGCGGAAGTTCCAGAAAAAAAGCGTGCCTAAGATTGAGGCGGAAAATATGCAGATGGCGGCAGCTTGATGGAAACTGAAACCAAAATTACGGCTGATAAAGCCTAAGGCTAGGGAAATCAAAACAAGGGAAATGCCTTTTTTCAGCATTAATTATAAGACTTGCGCTTCTTTAGCTAAAGCCCTTAAGACATCGCAGCGGGCGACAATACCGGAAATCTTGCGTGTTTTATCCACCACCGGGACGCGCCTGGCCTTCTGAGTAAGCATCAGCCGGGCAGCTTCGCATAAGGTGGCATCTTCGTTGATAGTCACCACTTCTCGGCGCATGATTTTCTCCACCTTGATTTTATCTAACTGGGAAAATTTGTTGCGGATGGACTTGGGGTTTTCTGTGTAGACAAACCTGCCTACTTTGTGGATATAGCTCGGCAGGATAAAATTTAAAACATCCTTTTCAGTAAACATGCCGGCTAAAACGCCTAATTCATTAACCACCGGCAGGCCGCTGATTTCCAGCTTAAATAATAACTGCAGGGCTTCCTGAACGCTCATCTGCGCGGGGACAGTTTTCACCTCGCAAGACATTACTTCCCTTACCTTCATAAGCCCTCCTTCAATGAATAGATAACTTTAGGCGAAGCCGTCTGCGTATTCATCCTTGAGAGGAATACGTTACGTTTAAAAACAAGGGTTAACAGAAAACGTACGCAACTAACACGTTTCTATTAACCCCTGTTTTAGCCTGTTTTTGTTGCTTAATTATTCCTTGGCAATCGCGAAGGTGATCACCGCTGCCAGGACTAAAAACGGCCCGGCGCAGCCCAAGATGAGCGTCCATGTATGTATCCACCAACCCCGGCCCAAGAGCAGATATGCCGCCAAAACTAAGAATACTATGCCCAAAAGCACCTTGAAAACCATAGGCATGATATTTTTGCTTTCTGCTTTCTTTTCTTCCTGCTTTATTTCTTCTGCCATTTCACACACCTCCTTTAAATGAGCGCTTAACTTACGAGCACGATAGTGCGAGTAAATTAATGCGCGAATTTTCCCGCTGTTCCCTTAAGCGCTGCGGGATCCCGCCTCGCTTGGCTCAGCGGGAATTCCGAGCCTGCGCAGCCTCCCGCTGTTGCTTTATCAATCAGCAGGCGCGGAGGCAAGCGATTAGGCGAGGAACTATGGTTTTTTCCTTCAATGAGCGTTTGTTTTATCTATACGACGCGGATTTTGGCTTTTCCACCTGCGGTGAATCCAACCCCACTCCGCGGGATATTTACGGATGTAAACCTCGATTATAGCGGTTAATTTTTGTATATTTTTGATCACGGTTTCCTGCGCAGTGGCTGCCTCAACTAACTCCAATGCCGGCTCAAAAATAATTTCCTGCCGGTCATCCGGCTGACGGATGATAAAACAAGGAATTAACGCGGCCTTGGTGCGCTGCGCTAAAACAACCGGGCCGGTGGCAGTAGCGGCTTTTCTGCCGAAGAAATCTACAAATACGCCAGCCGTGCCGAAATTCTGGTCTATCGGGATAAAGACGATTTCATTGTGGCGCAGGGCCTCAATGGTAGCGTTAACGCAGGCATTGCGCGGCTGGCTGTAAATAGTCTTTACTCCCAGCCGGGCGCGTTTATCCATAAAGATTTTTTCCACCCGGGCATCGCGCATGGAGCGCATTATTCCGGCTGCTTTATAGCCGCTTAAACAAAGCTTCGATAATAACAGAGGAAAATTACCGAAGTGCGCGCTGACTAGAATTACTCCCCTGCCCTTAGCTAAAGCACGCTCTAAGTTTTCTTCCCCTATCAAATCCACACGTTGCTTTAAAAGCTCAGGCCTGTCCATGAGGAACAAAAGCTCGACTGCGGACTTAGCCATATAAATAAAACAATCTCTGGCAATTTCCTTTATCTCTGCGGGCGTTTTTTCCTCTCCAAAAGCAACTTTCAGGGTATCTAAAGCAATCCGCCTTTGCTTTGCCACTAGTAAATAGCCTAAAATACCCAAGCCCCGCGCAAATCCATATAGAGAACGCGCCGGGATTACCTTAATTATCAAAGAACAGGTAACTAAACCAAACCAGCCGGCAAAGCGGCCGAGGCTCTTGCTGATTTTCTTAAAATTCATCAATGATTACTGAGTAATTATAACAAAAACCAAAATTAATGCAAGTAAATTTACAGCTTATAGCTTATAGCCAATTTTACGCAAGAGCTCTTTACGCCAGCTAATGTCCGCCTCTGCCTCAATGCCTTTAGGCTTGGCTCCGTCAATTACCCCCAGTATACCTCGGCCCTGCTGGCTTTCGGCAATAATCACCTCCACGGGATTAGCAGAAGCGCAGTAAATATTGCAGACTTCCGGAATATTCTTAATCCCGTTAAGCAGGTTTATTGGGTAGGCGTTGCGTAAAAATACGATAAAACTATGTCCGGCGCCGATTTCCAGCGCATTTTGCCCTGCCAGCTCTTTTAACTCCGCGTCATTGCCCTCGAGCCTGACCTTACAGGCTCCGGAAGACTCCACAAAAGCCAAGCCGAATTTTATCCCCGGGACATTATTCACCATCACCTCGTAGAGATCCTCTACGGTTTTAATAAAATGGCTCTGGCCAAGGATGAAATTTACTTCCTCCGGTTTTTTAATCTTTACTAATTTTAATTCCAGCATGCCTCACCTCTTATTGATCACTATCTTCCTGAATGTTACCGCATCCGCCGGCAGCTTCCCGTGATAAACCTTGGCGGCAGTCAGGATAAAATCCGGATTGCCTAAAACCTCAAGCGGAATCTTTAATATCAGCGAGCGGGGATTTAACTCCAGCTCTACCCCCTGCGCCTGAATAAGCTTATGGCCGTCAAAAATCTGGAATTTATCATACTTGGTGTTAATGCGGATTTTCGGCATCCGGGCAAAAGGCAACTTATAGCTATAGCCAAATAGATAGAGCACAGCGGTAAAGCGGCGGTTAAGATTCTTTTCCTTTTCTAAATGAATTAAAAGGGCATTATCCCAGATTGCGTAACTAACCTGGCCTTTGTCCTGTATCAGGTGAACGAGCTCCTGATCAATTTCAACGCCGGCATCCACATACATCCGGGAGAAGCCGAAAAACTGAGCTGTCTTTTCTTTTGCCGAGGCCTGCTTCTCTAACTCAATATCAGGAAAATCCCCGAAGATTTCCCTTTTCCGGGCAAAGGACAAGAGATAAAACGCGCTGGACTGCGTCTGGCTCCTGTGGCAAAGAATAGCCTGATGTTTATTTTCTAATTGCGCGGGGGCCAATTCCAGCCCCTGCCAGTTAATGGAAGAATCGGTAAATTTCTCCGGAGGCATTAAGCTCAGCTCAGGATGGTAATTCCGCGGCATAGGCCAACCCACACAATGTATCAGGTAGGGATATAGCTTTGGCCGGGGCAGCAGGTTTCGTAAATCAGCTAAGGCTACCTCTAAATATAGGTATAAAGACTTGTGGTCCACGTTGACGTCTGCCGGATGGGAGACAAAAATTTTATTCGGCTTATAAGAAAACAGGATTTGCTTTAAATCGCTTAAGATATTCTCCGGAACATAAGCGGCGTCGAAGCGAAAGCTGTCTTTGTAAGGCACCCGCGAGATTCGGGTAAGCATGCTTTCAAAAGGAACCTTACTTTGCCAATACTGGGTAAAAATAGCAAAAGTCCCGAAATCCGGGTAACCTAAGAATATCAGGTTTTGCCTGCTTAAGCCTAAAAGCTCCGCGGACTTGACAGACTCGCTGCGGCGCAGTTTTCCCAAGCTGATAAATTCCCCCTTGAGCAGAATCGGCCTCTTCTCGTAAACCATAAAGGCGAACTGGTTATGTTCGCCGTTAGTTAAATAAACTATCTTTACCTGCGCGCCTTGAGATAGCGCCCGCTGAATCACCCCGGCGCAGCCGATAATTTCGTCGTCCGGATGGGGGGCCAGGATTAAAATACGGTCGCTTTTCTTAATCGGGTCTAAACTGAAAACCCCTGAATCCGCTGTTGCCGGCCCATAACAACAAACCGCAAACAACAAATAGCAAAATATCCTCTTATGCATGGAACTTATTTTACCATAAAAAGTTTTGCAATAAAGCAATTTCGCTATATAATTGAAGCAATGGATACCCACGCGCGGCATTACCGTAAAATCAGGAACATTTTAATCATCGTCTTAGCCTTAAACTGGGCTGTGGCATTAGCCAAAATCCTTTACGGGATGTTTAGCCATTGCGAAAGTATGACCGCGGACGGCTTCCACTCCCTTTCCGATGGCGCCTCCAATATCTTAGGCCTAGTAGGAATATATTTTTCCAGCCAGCCCAAAGACTTTGACCACCCTTACGGCCACAAAAAATACGAAACCTTCTTTTCTTTAGGGATTGCGATTATGCTTTTTATAGTCGCCTTTAATTTAGCCAAGGAAAGTATCAGCCACTTAGCTGCCCCTAAACAGCCTTTGGTAGGCGCCGGGAGTTTCGCGGTGATGTTAATTACTCTGGCATTGAATATCTGGGTGATGCGTTATGAGCGCGGGAAAGGGCTTACTCTTAAAAGTGATGTCCTGGTATCGGATGCCCTGCACACCAAAGCGGATATCTTTACCTCGATTTCGGTAATCATCGCGCTAGTGGTAATCAAACTAGGCTATCCAATACTTGACCCGATTGCCACTATAGTGATCTGTTTTTTTATCGCCCATGCCGGATTTGAAATCCTCAAACAGGGCTCGGCAGTGCTCTGCGACACTGCCGCCATACTCGAAGACAAAAAAATTTCCGATATTGTTTTAGCTGTTCCCGGTGCAAAAACCTGCCATAAAATCCGCACCCGCGGCCGGCCGGATGATATTTATATTGACCTACATATACAGGTGGACCCGGATATGCATATAGACCAAGCGCATAAAATAAGTTATGCTATTGAAGAGGCTTTAAAGAAGAATATTCCCGAGGTTAGTGACGTGGTAGTGCATATGGAACCCAAAGACTAAAGTTTGTTTTACTGCAGATAATTAAGCGGATCCTGCGGAATACCGTTATATCTAACCTCTAAATGCAGGTGCGGCTGCATATAACGCGAATTAGCGTTTCCGGTCTTGCCCACCCTGCCAATCATGTGCCCTTGGCGCACAAACTCCCCCTTGCGCACGCAAATTTCCGAAAGATGACCGTAAATTGTTTTTATGCCGGCGCGGTGCCTGATCACCACGTACTTGCCCATGCCGCGGTTAGCAGTTGCCTGAGTTACTGTGCCTGAGCGCGCGGCCAGCACCGGAACACCCACCTCCGCTAAAAGGTCAATGCCCTCATGCGTCCTGCGGCCGTGGCGGCTAGCGGCAAAAAAGCCGTCTCCGCGGCTGTCGTTACGAATAATAATCTGGTTTTTATATTCAATCGGGCATAAAAAAAATTCCCGATCCATAAAATAGAAACTGACTGCTAAGTAAACAATTACCCCCAAAAGGAGGAAGATTAAGATCTTTTTCATGGTAAAGAAAAGTAAAACTCCTAACCACTGAAAATCGCTTCAAAGTCATCGCCAAAGGCGATTTTCTTGTGGTTATTTATTTTTACGGGAAAGAATTATACCACAAAGAATAAATAATAAGCAAGCAAAGATAAATTTATCCCCGAACTTTGTATAAAAAGCCGGGAGTTGGCGCTGCAAATCAATGCTTTCTGTTTTATAACCATCGACAAAAGTATCGCTCCCCGAATCATCCCGGACCAGGGAGATAATTTTCCCCGAAGGCGCGATAAAACCGGAAATGCCGGTATTAGCCGCGCGCACCAGAAATACGCGGTTCTCTACTGCCCGGAAAACCGAAGCCTGAAAATGCTGCATGGCAGCGCTGGTTTTCTTGTACCAGGCATCATTGGTGATATTTACCAGAAAATCAGCTCCCTCACGCACAAACCGGCGCGACAACTCAGGAAATAAATCCTCAAAACAGATGAGCACGGAGAATTTTTCCTCTACCCTGCCCCCTGAACCCTGCCTGCCCGCCAACGCTTTAGTGGCGGGAACCCTGAATACCGTATATTCTTTTCCCGCTGAAATATCTCCGATAGGAACAATAACCCGTAGAAATGGCAGGCTGTCTTTTAAAGGGATATATTCTCCGAATGGCACTAAGTGCAATTTATCATAGCGCTCAAGCAGCTCCCCTATACCTGAAATCAACAACGCGCTGTTATAATAATTATTTTCCCGCGCGGTCACTGCCCCAAGAAGTAAGGGAACTTGTTTTAATTTGATATTAGCGTTTAAATATTCATAGTAAATTGGTTCCTGCTCCGGAATAACCGGCAGGGATGCCTCGGGCCAGATAATTAAATCCGGCTTCTCTTGCGCGGCAAGGGCAGTCAATTTGAGGTATTTCTGGGTGATAAAGCCCTTAGCGCGCTCAAGCCACTTTAATTCCTGCGGGATGTTGCCTTGGACTACCGAAATTCTAATAGGTCGAAGGTGGAAGGTCGAAGGTGGAAGGTACAATTTATAGTAACCATATATTAAAACTACAACTATCATTAAAACTGGGATTACTAGATTTTGCTTTTTCCCGGCCCCTGTACCCTGTACCCTGTACCCTGTACCCTGACCACCCCCGAACCCTGAATAAACCGCCAAATTAGCCGCCATCAGCACAAACGACACGCCCCAGGCTCCGGTAATATCGGCAATCTGAATCAACGGAAGGTTTAAATATTGAGAGTATCCCAGAAGCGCCCATGGGAAACCGGTCAAAAGATGGCTGCGGGTGTATTCAAGTAAAACCCACGTCGATGAGAGAGACAAGATTTGTGTAATGTGTTCCCGCACCAAAATTAAAAATAATCTAGCGGGATCCCGCTTTGCGGGAAAAGTGTAATGTGTAAAGTAAAAGAAAAATAAACCGAAAAGGCCAAAATACAAAGACAAATATAAAATCAAAACGAAAGTACCGATAAAAGTAACATGCACCAGCCAGTAAATCGTCAGCCACCAGAAAACAAATCCGCAGAGATAGCTTAAGAGAAATGCGCGTATTTTGGATGCATTACGCAGGGCGTAAAAAAGCGGCAGGAACCCAAACCAGGCCAAAATCCACAAGCGGCCAAAAGAAAATGGCAAAGCCAAAAGTAAACCAGAAAGAATAGACAAGAAAATATTCTTTTTCATTAGCTACTATTCTACCATTCTAAAGATTTTAGGCAAATAAAAAAGCCAGAACGGAAGTAATCCTGGCTTTCGAAAAATATTTACTGCTCTTATTTTCTTATTTTCCCTATAATTTTACTTACTTAAGAATCCGTCTCTTGTAAGTCTTTTCCTCACCCATTTTTTCGGATACCGTAAATTTAGCCGCAAGAGACCTAGCCAAGATATCTGTAACAAGCTCTGGCTTATCTTTATAGGATATCTTCACAAGTTCTTCGGTATCTTTTAATGCCTTTTTAAACTCATCTTTTAAAATAGCTCTTGGTACAAGCACCAATCCAGCAAATTCGTCAGCTTGCCATTCTACTATCTCTTGGTCCGGAAACGGCATCCGCCTAATAGCAGCTGTCCACTCATCTATTGTTTTAAACTCAAATTTCCTGTAACAGTTCAGCCCTTGGAAGTGCTCGTGTCATTGCGAGGAGCGACAGCGACGAAGCAATCTTAAAAAGGATTGCTTCGCCCCTACGGGGCTCGCAATG
>Ga0265296_1001368_pt1 | contig 28398 bp, 30 predicted proteins | sample MunlanPumphouse1_FD_189073 | JGI IMG/M metagenome (GOLD analysis project Ga0265296, IMG submission 189073) | Groundwater microbial communities from a municipal landfill in Southern Ontario, Canada - Pumphouse #1 | ecosystem: Environmental > Aquatic > Deep subsurface > Groundwater | place... | reverse complement strand
CTTATGCTAAAAGGGTGAGGGGAATGAAAATGTATGGTGGAGGTTCAACTTATTTACCTCTTCGGGTGAATCAAGCGGGGGTTATTCCAATAATTTTTGCTCTTTCTCTTTTACTTTTTCCACAAATGATTGGTAACTTTTTAGCTGGCTCTTCTAGTGCGATTTTGTTATCTATTTCTAAAGTACTTATGGCCTTTTCTCAAACAAGTGTGCTTTACGCCGTGCTTTACTTTATTCTGGTATTTCTATTTACTTACTTTTATACAGCAGTTACTTTTGACCCAGAAGCATTGGCTACTAATCTGCAAAAAAATGGTGCTTTTATTCCAGGTATTCGTCCGGGAGTTTCTACCTCTCAATATATCTCAAAAGTTTTGAGTCGTATTACTTTGCTCGGTGCTGTCTTTCTTGGATTCATCGCAGTTTTGCCTCTGATTGTACGTTCTATGACCGGCATTACCGAAATCGCTCTCGGCGGTACAGCCCTTCTCATCGTTGTCTCCGTTGTCCTAGACTTAATCAAAAAAGTGGATGCCCAAATTTCAATGAGGGAATACTAGAATTAGGTTCTAGGTTCTAGGTTCTAGGTTCTAGGTTCTAGGTTCTAGGTTCTAGTGGCTAGTTGTTGTTCCCCCTTGTTAGGGGGATTTTATGGTATATAATTAGAATATTATAATTAAGTATATAAAAAACATATGACACCAGATCAGACAAATCCAGTAAAAAAAGAGGAATTTATTCCTTTTGAGAAGTTTGTTAAGTTAGGTGAAAGGTTAACAAAGGAACAAGCAGTTGAAATATTAAAATCATTTCATAAAACTAGTTCTGAGGCTGTACTGGCTGCTTTTTTTAACTTACGAAATTTAAAAGATGAAGATGGGGCGGTTGTTATTTTTAAAAACAGTTTAAGCAACGGCTCTCATTGTTTGGGGATAGAATGTGAAGATAAAGATGGAAAATGGCTTTCATCCTCACTTATAGATGAATATACAGGGCAACCAATAGAACATGTAGGGTAAATTATTTTGTTTTAGAGTATTTTTCTATTTCTTTTAGAATATCTTTTGTGACTTTGGGGATGGATTGATTTCCATTGATTAATTTTAGTTTATTTAAACTTTGGAAATATTTTACTGTTTTACTGACTTGTTTTTCATAATAACTAAGTCTAGCCTTTATAATTTTTTCTGTGTCAAAAACTTTATAAAGAGCTTTTATTTTTTTATTCTTTTTACGTTTTAAGGAACGTTTATAAACCTCTTTATCGGGTAAGGTAATGTAAAATGCTATATAATCTTCTTTACGTGTTTTTAATATTTTGTTTAAAAGTTGAGCTTCTGGTTTTAATCTTGGCCCCCCCAAAAAGAGAAAATCTTTATTTTTAGGTCTTTTTTTTATTTCGCTTATTAAGAATTTTTTCAATAGAACGACAGGTAAAGCTCCACCTTTTCCAGCAGTCCTTCTTGTCCAATCGCCATCAGACCCTTTTTTCTTTAGAAGTTTTCGCGTATGTACACCGGTTTCAACAAATTTTAAAGCATATTTATTTTTTAAAATATTAGCTTGAGTTTCTTTCCCTGATGCATTTTGTCCAAGTAATACTATATCAAATCCAAGTTTTTTCATGATTAAACCATTCTATTACAAAAGCCTTGATTATTCAAGCTAAATTTTGTATTCTTAGGTTATGCAAGTACAAACTTTTGTATTTTTTGGACAGGTAGGTTCTGGTAAGGGCACACAGGTAAAGCTCTTGGCCGATTTTTTGAAAGAGCGCGATGGACGTGAATGCGTTCTAACCTCTACGGGCAATGAGTATAGGAAACTTATGGAAGGCGAAAATTATATTGGAACCTTAGTGAAAGATTCCGTAATACGCGGAGAACTTCAGCCGGATTTTTTGACTAACGCAATTGCTACAAACATTTTGACCCTTTCTTTATCTCCGGAAAAACATTTGATGGCTGATGGTTATCCTCGTACCATAACTCAATCGGAGACTTTTGAAGCCATGATGAAATTTTTTAAAAGAGAAGATATTAAAATTGTTTATATAGAAGTTGGTAAAGAAGAAGCAATAAAAAGAATGATGTTGCGTGGCAGACATGATGATACAAAAGAAGGCATAGCAAAAAGATTTGATGAATACGAAAATAATGTAATTCCGGCAATGAATTATTTTAAAAATAAAGCTGGTTACAAAATATATACCATCAACGGCGAACAGAGTGTAGAAAACGTTTATAAAGATATAATTAAGGCTTTGAATTTTTAAGATGAAAGAAGAAATTATTGTCATATCATTAGGAGGTTCTCTCATTATTCCTGACGAAATTGATATTAATTTTTTGAAGGATTTTAAGCGATTAATTTTATCTCAAGTAGAGGAGGGTAAAAAATTTGTGATTGTAACTGGGGGAGGAAAAATTTGTAGAAAGTATCAAGCAGTGGCTAAAGAGCTTTCCAATCCGACACCAGCAGATTTAGATATGATTGGCATTCAAGCTCTTAATTTGAATGCAGAACTAGTTCGTATTTTGTTTAAGGAATATAAAAACGTTGAAGTTCATGGAGCAGAGAATCCTGGCAATAGTACAGATTTCGTCGCAGTTTTAATGGCAAAAAATATCGGAGCAAAAAAAATAATTAATCTATCTAATACTGATTATGTTTATGATTCTGACCCTAAAATAAACCCAAATGCCAAGAAATTTGAGCAAATTTCTTGGCCAGAATACCGCAAATTAATCCCCAAAGAATGGAATCCAGGCCTGAACTCCCCATTTGACCCTGTGGCCTCCGAAATGGCCGAAAAAGAGGGTATGGAGGTGATAATCATGAATGGTAAGCCAATAGATAATTTAACCAATTACTTGAATGGTGGGAAATTTCAGGGGACAGTGATAAAATAAAGAGTTTCTTAGTATATCATATATGATAGGTTAAGGAATTAAAAAACATGGCCATTATTATTAAAACAAAAGAAGAAATTGAAATACTGAGAGAAGGGGGCAAGAGGCTCGCCACTGTTTTATATAAGGTTAAGGAAATTGTAAAACCTGGAATCTCGACAAAAGAATTGGATGATTATACTTTCAAATTGATAAAAGAAATGGGAGACGAACCGGCTTTTTTGAATTATCGTCCAGAAGGAGCGGAGTTTCCTTACCCTGCTTCTATTTGTATTTCAGTAAATAATGAAGTGGTGCATGGAATTCCAAATGCAAAAAAAATATTACAAGAAGGCGATATTGTTTCTCTCGATCTAGGTCTTAAACATCAAGGACTTTATACCGATATGGCCCTTACTGTGCCAGTGGGGGAAATAAGTTCTGGTTCAAAAAAACTTATAGAGGTTACGGAGAAAGCTTTGGAGGTTGGAATTACTGCAGCTCAAGGCGGGAATAGAGTAGGAGATATTAGTTATGCTATAGAAAGTTTTGTGCGACCACATAAATATGGGATTGTGGAAGTTTTATCTGGGCATGGTGTTGGAAAAGCTATTCATGAAGACCCTTATGTACCAAATTTTGGTAAAGCTGGTGTCGGAGCAAAACTTGTATCAGGGATGGTAATAGCCATAGAGCCGATGTTAAATAATGGCACAAAAAATGTAGTTTTAGATAAAGATGGTTATACTTTTCGCACAGCCGACGGCAAAAAAAGCGCGCATTTTGAACATACTATTTTAATTACCGAAGGCGAACCTGAAATACTAACAAAAATTTGATATAATATAAACAATGGAAGGGGCATTTTTAAATGAGGCGCCAAAGTTTAAGACTCCAGAAGAGGAGCTTGATTATTTGCGTGCTCATGTAGCCAGACGCGAACAAGAATTAAAAGATTCCGGACGTCATGAAGGCGCAGATGAAAATGCGGTAAAAGATATTATTGGCGAATACAAACAAAAATCCTCGGAAGAAGTTTTGCATAAAGATAATATTTTAAAACAAAGTGAAGCGGAAGCTATTGTTTTGCAATTAAAACCAGAAGCGCACGATACCATTATGGAAGAACTTTTGGGAATTGTGGTGACCAAAGGGGTTCGCAATGCTTTATCAATAGTTGAAAAAATGAATGACCCACATGTGGATGATGATTTTCATCGAATATTAATTCAATATTTAAAAACAGGAATAGCTTTTGACCTAAAGGAAGGAACACCACTTTATAAATCTTTACACATGACTCTTTTTGAAATTACTCTTCCACCACCCAGAGAAGAAGGGGACAAAGAGAAAGGTTTCAAGGAATTCATTGGTGCTATGGAGCAATTTTATGCCGGTATGCAATCTATCTCAGAAGGAAAAAATAATGAGAAAGAAAATTATTATACTTTAGAGATAGCCCTTAGTAATGACACCGACGAAGTGATTGTGTATGCAGCTGTACCGAACAAACACATTACACTTTTTGAAAAACAAGTTTTGGCTTTTTATCATGATGCAAAAATTCGTGAGGTGACAGATGATTATAATATTTTTAATGAAAAAGGGGTATCTATTGGAGCTTATGCTAATTTTTCGGAGCGTTCTGTTTTACCCATAAAAACTTATGATCAGATTGACCATGACCCAATGAACACTTTGTTGAATGTATTCTCAAAATTAGAGACTAAAGGAGAAGGCGCTGCTATTCAATTTGTTATAGCTCCAGCTGGTGAGAAATTTATTAATGAATTTCATTTGATTTTAGATGATGTTAAAAGTGGTACGTCAGTTAAACATGCCGCGGATAATTTCTATAAATTTAATAAGGCCTTTTTTAAAGCCTCAAAAGATTTACTTTTTGGTGTGAAGCAAAAAGAAGAAAAACCAGAAGAAAAATATATAAAAGGAAGACGTGCGGTAGATGAAGGTGCGGTAGAAAAAATAGGCAATAAAATGAAAAGTTCAATTATGAAAGCAAATATTCGAGTTATTGCTTCTGCCGCAAGTAAGGAAAGAGCCATGATGATTTTAGCAGAGATAGAATCTTCTTTTAATCAATTTACAGAGCCAGCCAGTAATTCTCTAGCATTTGAAAGAATTTCAGGTAATGGACTGAAAGAACTTTTTCACGACTTTTCTTATCGCATATTTTCGGATGATAAGATTTTACCGATGAATCTAAAAGAACTTTCTTCTGTTTTTCACTTTCCAGTTGGTATAGGAAGTCAGCCACAACTGAAAGAAGCAAAATCTGGTATTGCTCCAGCTCCTTTGGAAATAAGCCAAGAGGGAATAATTTTAGGAGTAAATAATTATAGAGGGAAAGAAACTACTATCCATATGTCGCGAGAAGATCGCATGAGGCATTTTTATGTTATCGGTCAAACGGGTACAGGTAAAACGAATATTATGTTAAATATGATTACTCAAGATATAAAAAATGGCGACGGTTGTTGCTATATTGACCCACATGGTACAGATATTCAAACTATTTTGTCACGTATTCCGAAAGAGCGTATTGATGATGTTATTTATTTTGATCCAGCTTACACAGCCAGACCAATGGGATTAAATATGTTGGAATACGACCCCAAATACCCAGAGCAGAAAACTTTTGTGGTGAATGAGATGATGGGAATTTTTAATAAACTTTTTGATATGAAAATCGGAGGTGGGGCAATGTTTGAACAATATTTTCGCAATAGTGCATTTCTGGTGATGGAAGATCCGGAATCCGGTTCAACTTTATTGGAGATTACTAGAGTCTTGGCCGACAAAGAATTTCGTGATATGAAATTGGCTAAATGCAAAAATCCTATTATTAAACAATTTTGGGTTTCGGCAGAACAAACGACTGGTGATCAATCTCTAGCCAATTTTGTGCCTTATATCTCATCAAAATTTGATAATTTTATTTCTAATGATATTATGCGTCCGGTAGTGCTTCAGCAGAATTCTGTTTTTAATTTTAGAAAAATAATGGATGAAAAAAAGATTCTTTTGGTGAATCTTGCCAAAGGTAGATTAGGAGATATTAATGCAAACTTAATCGGTTTGGTATTAGTAGGGAAGATACAAATGGCTGCCCTTTCCCGAGTAGATATGTTTGGCAAACCGATGAATGATTTTTATCTTTATATAGATGAATTCCAAAATGTGACCACTGATTCCATTACTTCTATTTTATCTGAAGCTAGAAAATACAGATTGTCCTTAAACATAGCTCATCAGTATATTACCCAACTTGAGGAAAATATTAAAAATGCAGTTTTTGGCAACGTTGGCTCAATGGCTGTCTTCCGTGTTGGTACCGATGATGCAACTTTCTTGGAACCAAAGTTCAAACCAATCTTTAACGCTCAAGATATAACTAAACTTGATAATTATAATGCTTATATGAGTATGCTGGTAAAAGGCCAACCAACTAAACCTTTTAATATTGAAACTTTTGCACCCGAAAAAGGTAATCCTGATATTGTTGATAACTTAAAACAACTTTCATATATGAAATACGGACGTGATCGCGAAGAAGTAGAAAAAGAAATTATGGCTCGATATGCTACGATGCAATAATGCCACAAAATGCAAAATAGTACTTTTTCACGGCCCGCACTCCAACCTGAATGTGGTAACTGAATCTAATATTGCGTATGCCGAAAAAAGTACTATTTTGCATTTTGTTGAGTAATTTTTAGAAATCTGCTAAGATAATATTTATGAAACATCCAAAAGAAGAACAGACATATGTAATGATAAAGCCAGACGGAATAAAGAAGGGCCTTATAGGTGAGATTATTCGTCGTTTTGAACAGCGTGGCTTAAAAATTGTAGCACTTGAGATGTTCCAACCAACTCACGAGCAAATGGATAATCATTATCCTAAAAATGAAGAATGGATTACTAGACTTGGGCATAAAACATTAAGCACTTACGAGAAATATGGTTATGACGCACTAGCAGATTTTGGAACTGTGGAAGCTGAAAAAATTGGGCCAGATATTCGTAAATGGTTGATTGATTATATGATGAGTGCTCCTTTAATAAAAATGATTGTAGAAGGTGTACATGCAGTAGATGTAGTACGCAAAATTGCCGGAGATACAATGCCATACAAAGCAGATATGGGTACAATTCGTGGAGATTTTTCAATAGATTCTCCTGCGTTAGCCAATAAAGAAAAAAGAGCAGTTGCAAATGTTATACATTGTTCGGAAACACCAGAAGAAGCAGAACATGAGATAAAACACTGGTTTGGTAATGCTAAATCTCACACATACAAACGTTTTGGGGAGTTAGAATAATTTAGAAACAAAAAATTAGTCTCGTCTAGTTGCTAACTTTTTTAAAAGGCATAGACTTTAAGTAGGGTTATTTCCGATTATTACCTAGAACAATATTTTATGGGAGCCTCGATCACGCTTGGCCTTGGCCTTATGTGTCTGGTACCCACTTAGCTATAAGCTATGGTAATACATCGGAAATAACCCTAAGAAAAATTCTCCACTTAAAGCGGAGATTTTTTCTTGAAAAGGGTATACCCGGTAGTAGAATTTAATAATGCACTGAAGTGCGTTCGAAGAACTTTATTAAATCTCACTAACCGGGTATAATATCAAAATGAAATCGAAGAAACTTTCAATACGTTTATTGGTGCTTATTTTTTCTATTTTTGTGCTAAATTATTTAGCTATGGGGTTTCATTGGTATTCTTCCATATGGTATTTTGATATGCCTATGCACTTTTTAGGAGGATTGTGGCTTGGGCTCATTTCTATTTACCTATTTTCCTTCAAAGATTTTTCTTTTCAATCAATTTTAAAGATATCTCTCATTGTGCTGCTTATCGGAATTGGTTGGGAAATATTTGAGGTTCTTATTGATAATTTTATAACCCAAAGTTCTTTCGATTTTGTAGATACTATGTCCGATTTATTTTTTGATGTACTTGGGGGGTTATTTGCTGTGTGGTATTTTACTAAACTGATTATGCCTATTGAAAAAAATAAGTTATAATTAAAAAATGTCGAACGTCGCTAAAATAACATTTTGTGGTGGAACGAATTCAGTTACCGGAGCTAATTTTCTTTTTGAAATTGATGGTAAAAAAATTTTAGTTGATTGTGGTCTTACTCAAGGGTCAAAATTGGCGGATGACGCTAATTGGGCACCTTTTCCTTATGATCCACGAGAAATTGATATTCTTTTTATTACTCATTCTCACATAGATCACATTGGCAGAATTCCAAAATTAATGCATGAAGGTTTCCATGGGAAAATTTATTCTACCAAACCTACTCGTGCTCTCACCTTACCAATGTTAGAAGATACGGCTGGTATCTTATCTAAAGATAGACAATTTGGTTTGGACAAAATATATTCTGCAGACAATATTAATGCGGCTTTTTTGTTGTGGCTTTCCTTTGATTACAACGAAACCATAAAAATTACTGAAAATCTGGAAGTATCTTTTAAAAATGCTGGGCATATTCTTGGTTCAGCTATGGTGCAATTTGTTTTTAGAGGTAAAAAAGTGCTTTTTACGGGGGATTTGGGTAATTCTCCCTCACCGTTATTGCCTGATACAGAAAAAATTACTGATGTAGATTATTTAATAATGGAAAGTGTTTATGGAGACAGAAATCATGAATCCAGAGACGACCGAAGAAATCTTTTAGAGAAAGTGATTAAAGACAATTACAAAAGAAAAGGAACGTTAATCATTCCTACTTTTTCTTTGGAACGTTCTCAAGAACTTTTATTTGAACTTGATGGTTTAATTACAAATAAACGCATACCGATTATGCCTATTTTTTTTGATTCTCCTCTAGCTATTCGTTTAACCGAGATTTTTAAACAATTTCAAAATTATTTTAATGAAACAGCTCAGAAAGTTTTGTCAAAAGACAAGTATTTATTTGATTTTCCAGGATTACATTCTACTTTACAATCGGAAGAATCAAGAATGATAAATGAAGCACCTAATCCTAAAATAGTTATCGCCGGTTCAGGTATGTCTTCCGGAGGAAGAATTGTGCATCACGAAAAACATTTTTTACCTGATCCGAATAATACGATTTTGCTTACCGGTTATCAATCTACTGGTTCGATGGGTCGTTTAATTCAGGAAGGAGTAAAAAGAGTACATATCTCAGGCGAAGAAGTGAATGTGCGAGCTCGCGTAGAAGTCATTTTTGGATATTCAGGGCACAAAGATGGAGACGGACTGTTTCATTTTGTAGAAGATATGCAAAATAAAGTAAAAAAAGTTTTTGTGGTTATGGGCGAACCAAAATCTGCTATGTTTTTGGTTCAGAGAATCAGAGATAATCTAGGAGTTGATGCATCTGCGCCTTCGGAAGGAGATAACATTTTGCTTTATTTCTAAAAATGCGATAATATATAATAAAAATATGGATATTAATTCTTCAAGTCCTTACAATAAACATGGACACAATCAAATAAAAATATGCGTTTCTGGTGCGGCAGATATCGGTAATTGTGGATTAAATACCTCAGACATAGCTAAAGAACTCGGACGCGAAATAGCTCGTCAAGGAGCTGTTTTAGTGACTGGAGCAACCACTGGCTTTCCATTTTGGGCAGCTATGGGAGCTAAGGAAGAGGGAGGGATATCTATTGGTTTTTCTCCAGCAGCTTCGGAAAAAGAGCACGTAGAAGTCTATAAACTACCCCTTGATTATATGGATTTAATCATCTATACCGGCTTTGGCTACCCAGGACGTGACCTTCTACTTACTCGCTCTTCTGACGCTGTTATATGCGGTTGTGGGCGTATTGGTACTATCCATGAATTTACTATTGCTTTTGAAGATGGTAAGGCTATAGGTATTCTAAAAGGACCTTGGGAGACTGGAGAAGAATTAGAGGGAATAATTGCTAAAGCTCATCGCCCGAATGAAAAAATTGTCATTAGTGATAATCCTAAAAAAATGGTAGCTGATATTATCGCTGTTGTTAAAAAATATAAAAAACCATAAAAAGCAAAATTTTTGTCGGTACGGATTTTTTGAAGCTTAAAAAATCTTCGCGCTTTGAAAGTCATAACATGACTTTCAACACTCAAAACCCCTTAAAAACTTTCTTTTTATGGTTTTTTATTTTAGATTTTCTAAAATTTTAGTAAAAGTTGCGGGTTGATTTTGTGCTAGATCAGATAAAATTTTTCTATCGAGTAATATATTTTTCTTTTTTAGTGTGCCGATTAATTTCGAATAAGACATTCCAAATTCTCGAGCGCTAGCATTTATTTTAATATTCCAAAGTTTTCGATTATATGATTTTTTATCTTTGCGGTGAGCGAAAGAATAATTTCCGGAATGCAAAAGTGCTTCTTTTGCTTGACGTTCTTTAGTACTTCGGCCATGTCGAAAACCTTTCGTTTGTTTTAATACACTTCTGCGTCTCTTTAATGCATGTACTCCTTTTTTAACTCTTGTCATGATTTTTTAGTTGAATGGTAATAAATGACTTTTTGGTTTATTTTTTATTAAAAAATTTTGGCCTTTCTTTCCAGATAATTGGGTAGTGCGGGATTGCTTAGCATTAAAATGGTTAAAGCCTGGTTTACGTGAAAGAACCTTTCCATTTTTTGTAAGTTTTAATCTCTTCGAATATGATTTATTAGTTTTCATGCCCTTCATACGTTTATATTTTTTATGAATTTTTAAATTATTTTCTTTCGATAGTTGTAATCAAACCCTTTGGGCCCTTTTTATATGCGTCCGATATTTTATAATCTTCAGTAATAAAATGTAATACCCTATCTAAACGTTCTCTCAGAAATTTTTCATCCATATACTTAGCGCGTCCAGCTAAGAAAAGTTCTACTTTTATTCTGTGACCTTCTTTTAGCCATTTTGAAGCGGTTTTCGCTTTCAATTCCAAATCATGATCACCAGTGCCTATTTTAATTTGAATAGACTTTGTCTCTGTTGGCTTAGAACCTGCTTTGGCTTTTTTCAATTTCTTACTTACTTCGTATTGATACTTACCAAAATCCATTATCTTGGCGATTGGTGGATTAGCATTGGGAGATATTTCAATCAAATCTAAACCCTTATTTTGGGCTAGTTCTAATGCCTCTTTTATACTTAAAACACCGAGATTTTGACCTTCACTATCTAATACCCGAAGTTCGTTTGCTCGTATTTGGTTGTTTATTCTTTCTCGCAATTGATGTATATGAATACTAGCTTATTAAGAGCTTAAAGTCAACTTTGCTTCGTCAAATAAAGCGTCAATTCTTTCCTGTGTTTTTGCTTCACCGAAGAGTCTAATGATTGGTTCTGTGTTTGACGGTCTTAAATGGAGCCAGGAATTATCTGGGAAATCTAGACGCAAACCGTCCTGCTCGTCTATTGTTGCATCTTCAAAATGAGATTTTAATTTTGAATATATTCCATTTAGATTTCCTTCAGCAGCAGACCATTTATCTTTTTTCATAAAATATTTTGGTAAGGTTGCAATACATTCACTGACTGTTTGTTTTCTTTCTGCCAAAAGTTCCAAAACTAAAGAAAGACCAACAAAACTATCCCGTACGATATTAATAGCGGGGTAAATTATTCCACCATTTCCTTCTCCGCCAATAATAGCGTTATGAGATAAAATTCCTTCGACAACATTTCCTTCACCAACTTTTGTACGAAAACACTCACTTCCATATTTTTTGGCGATATCCGCGCCCATTTGTGAGGTGGATAAATTTATCACGATGGGTTCGCCAGGATTTTTAGATAAAATATTTTCGATCGCTAGGGCTAGAGAATATTCTTCTAAAACTACTTCTCCAAATTCGTTAATAATAACGAGTCGATCAGCATCAGGATCGTGAGCGAAACCTAAATCTGCTTTTGATTCTTTCACTAGATTTGCAATATCACTCAAATTTTCTTTTAGGGGCTCAGGTTTATGAGCAAATTTTCCATTTGGAATATTATTTAATGGGATTAATTCAACTCCGAGTTTTTCAAGAAGATATGGATCCATTACACAAGCAGAAGCATTAATCATATCTACAGCTATTTTAAATTTTCGAGCACGAATTGCTTCCACACTAATGTGTTTTAAAATTTCATCAGCATGTTCTTTTGTAAAATTAGGGATGTCCATAATATTTTTTTATTTTTTCTACTTCCTCTTTCATAGTGAAAAGGGCTTTTTTGTTAATGAACTTTAAGCCGTTATATTCTGTTGGATTATGAGAAGCAGTAATAATTATTGCACCGTCATATCCATATTTTCGAACAGAAAATAAAACCGTTGGTGTAGGCATTATATCTCCATCAACAACACTAACTCCCAAGTTTTCCAGTTTTTCGATGATTATTTTTTTTATTTCAAGACCGCTTTCACGTCCATCTCGACCGATTAAAATAGTTGGTTTTTCTTTTCCTGAATCTTCTTTGGTAAAAAGCAAAAAAGCTCGAGTATATTTCGAGACAATATCTTCTGTTAATGTTTCTCTCCAGATTCCTCTATACCCCGAGACATTTAATTCAGGTTTTACTGGCATTTTTATATTTTAACATTTATGTGGAGATGGGGGAAATCGAATCCCCGTGCAGAAGATTTTTGCAAAGAAATCTACATGTGTGGCGCGTTTTTGATTTAGATTAAAAAATTATTAAACGAGCAAAATATTTTTTAATCGATTCCCTTTGTTTTGCTCCGACGTCAGGAAACCGTCGGAACTATCCCGATAATATTATGCCTTACTCTCATATATCGGAAGTCTATGAAAGAGACACGAGCTTACGTTAAAGCGGAAACTCGAGCGAAGGAAAAGTCCGCCAAACTGAAGTAAGGAGAAACTCTTGCAATCACTTTAGAAGTCAATTTTGCAATTAACATTTGAACAAATTTTAACGAGATTATGTTCATGCTCGACATGCATCTTTACATTAGACCTACTGTCTATGCCTTGCATCCCCATATTTTTTTATCAACGTTCTTTGTATTCACGCCTAATTTCGCGATCAGTCTCGCGTTTTTTTATACTTTCACGTTTATCTTGTTTTTTCTTTCCCTTAACCAAAGCAATTTCTACTTTGATTTTTCTGCCTTTATTATACACTGAAATTGGCACAATTGTCAAACTTTTATTTTTTTCACTACCCGCAAGAATAGTTATTTCTTTTTTTGTCAGTAAAAGTTTTTTATTTCTTAATGGGTCATAATCTTTTGGCGCGTTATTGGGTTGATAAGGCGGAATGTTGGCATTGATTAAAAATGCTTCTCCTCCTCTAATAACCACAAAAGCACCTTCTAAAGACATTTGCCCACCCCTGACTGATTTAACTTCCACACCCAAAAGTTCAATACCGGCTTCGTATTTTTCTGAAATTTCATAATTAAATCTCGCTTTTCTGTTTTCCGCATAATGAGCCATGATTTAATCTTAGCATATTTTAATAATTTTATTTTTCTCTTTTTTGTGCTATGATGATGAATCATGGATCCCGTTAGAAATCATATAGTTTAACGGGTCTTCATGGGTAAATTAACTACGGAAATCTAAAGATTTCCTATTTCTAACGGGATGGATTTTAATTTTTTGAATCAAAAAGAGCTTAAAAATAAGGGTAAAAAGATAAAAGAAAACCCGAAGTTTTCAGGCAATATGCTTGGGGCTATTTTGATTTTTATGGTTCTTACCGCTTTATATTTAATGATTGCTGGTACTTCTAAAAATGTTCCAGAAATTGCTATTTCTGATTTAGCTAAAAGTGTTTCAGCCGGAGAAGTGAAAAGTATTTTGGTGGAAGGGGAAAAACTTACGATCACTTTTAAAGACGATTCTGTAAAAATGTCTAAAAAAGAAACTGAATCTTCTCTTTCCCAAACTCTTTTTAATTATGGAGTAAAGACGGAAGCTTTGAATGCGACGGCCGTAGAAGTAAAAAACGAAAGTGGTTTTGGATATTGGCTGATGAATTTATTGCCATTTCTTATCCCAATTATTTTTATTTTATTTTTCTTTTGGTATCTTTCACGCCAAGTAAAAGGTGCAGGTATGCAAGCATTTTCTTTCGGTCAGTCCAAGGCTCGCATCACCGACCCGAATGATAAAAATAATAAAGTAACTTTCAAAGATGTAGCCGGATGCAAAGAAGCCAAAGAAGAATTGAAAGAAATTGTTGATTTTCTAAAAAATCCTAAAAAGTTTTTAGATATCGGAGCTCGTATTCCAAAAGGAGTAATTTTAACTGGTGCTCCGGGTACAGGAAAAACTTTATTGGCACGTGCAGTAGCAGGGGAAGCAGGAGTGCCTTTTTTCCATTTATCTGGTTCAGAATTTGTGGAAATGTTTGTGGGTGTCGGGGCTTCTCGAGTGCGCGACTTATTTAAAATGGCCAAAAAAGCTGCTCCAGCCATTATTTTTATGGATGAAATTGACGCTATTGGACGAACTCGTGGAGGTGGGTTTGGAGGAGGAAATGACGAACGCGAACAGACCCTAAACCAAATTTTAGTGGAGATGGATGGTTTTGAACCGAATGAAAAAGTCATTGTCATGGCTGCTACCAATAGACCAGATGTGCTTGATCCTGCCTTAATCCGTCCGGGACGATTTGATAGAAAAGTTTTGCTTGATTTACCGGATCGTATAGATCGTGAGGAAATTTTAAATATTCACGCGCAGTTAAAACCTTTAGCGGAAGATGTTAATTTGAAATTAATTGCCGAAAGGACTCCCGGATTTTCTGGTGCTGATTTATATTCTCTAATGAATGAGGGAGCAATTTTAGCGGCGCGAGAAAATCGCAAAAAAGTTTTTCAATTTGATTTGATTCGTGCTATTGAAAAAGTAATGCTCGGTCCGGAAAGAAAAAGTCACTTGCTTTCCAAAAAAGAAAAAGAAATTACTGCTTATCACGAAGCAGGACATGCGTTAGTGGCTTCTGTACTTCCATTTGCCGATCCAGTGCATAAAGTTTCTATTATTGCTCGCGGGAATGCCGGAGGATATACTTTGAAATTACCATTAGAAGAAAGACGACTTCAATCCAAAAAAGAATTTATTGATGACATTGCTATGTCTATGGGCGGATATGTGGCTGAAAAAATGATTTTTGGTGATATTACTACCGGTCCTTCCAGTGATTTGCAGGTGGCTACAAATTTGGCGCGGGCCATGGTTACCCGTTGGGGAATGTCGGATTTGATTGGGCCAGTTGCTTTAGGAAATGATGGAGGGAAATTAAATTGGGGAGAAGTTAGAGATGATGGATTTTCCGAAACAGTTTCCACTAAAATTGATTCCGAGGTTTCAAGAATTATAAATGATGGCATAAAATCTGCTGAAAAAGTTTTGACTGAACACAAAAAAGCTCTTGATGCCATAGCGCACAAACTAATAGAAGTTGAAACTTTGGAACAAGATGAGTATGATAAATTAATTATTGCTCATGGCATAATACCAAAAAAACGCGGCGAAGCAACTTTAGAAATAAAGAGTTAATTTCTTTGCGAAAATCTATTTTATTTTGTAGTATAAAATCATCCGCCCTTTCAGAAAAAAAGAATACAATATCCGCCCTTAGCTCAGTTGGTTAGAGCATCGAGCTTATACCTCGAGGGTCCTACGTTCGAATCGTAGAGGGCGGACAAGATGAAATTACTCAAAATGAAACTCTCCGGCTTTTTCATGAACTTTTTGTTTTAAGAGGGGATATTTTGAAAGTTCTGGGTCTTCGGAAATTAGGCGAATGGCTTCGGTGCGGGCGGCTTCTACCATTTTTAAATTTTTTATGGCTTCCATTCCAAGGTCAGAAATGCCCCACTGTTTTGTACCTCCAAGTTCTCCAGAACCTCGTAAAGTCAAATCTAATTCTGCTAATTCAAAACCATTTTTAGCAGTTTTTAATGCCTTTAATCTATCTGTTGTTTTCTGAGATTTAGCATCTGCAAAAACATAACAATACGCTTGATGATTACTACGAATTACTCTTCCACGAAGTTGATGCAATTGGGCTAAGCCAAATCTTTCTGCCCCCTCGATAATGATAATGGTTGCATTTGGAACATTTACTCCGACTTCTACCACCGAAGTTGCACATAATATATGAATTTTATTTTCTGTGAAATCTTTCATTACAGTTTCTTTTTTTTCTTTGCTCATTTTTGAGTGAAGCACACCAATTTCATATTCTCGAAAAACTTCCTTTTTCAAACGCTTGGCTTCGGCTATGGCTGACTTAGCTTGTACTGCCATTTCTTTTGCAGGATCGGGTTCTTCTATTCTCGGACAAATAACATAAAGTTGTCTGCCATTTTTTAATTCTGCTCGAATTTTTTCATAAGTTTCATCGCGTTTGTTTGGTGTAATAATTTCTGTAATTATTTGTTTTCTTCCGGCTGGCATTTCGTCTAGGAGTGATAAATCCAAGTCTCCGTAAATGGTTAGAGCAAGAGTGCGAGGAATAGGTGTAGCTGTCATTGAAAGTAAATGAGGAGCAATATTATCTTTTCGTACTAATTTTCTTCTTTGGGCTGTACCAAAGCGATGTTGCTCATCTATCACTACCAATGCCAAATTTTTAAATTTAACAGTTTTTTGAATAAGGGCATGAGTACCTATCAAAATTGGAATAATACCTTCAGCTGTCCATTTTAAAAGTTGGGAACGAGAAATGTCCGTCCAACCAGCAGGATTTACCTTAGAAGGGAATTTACGACAACCAGAACCGGTAATAAGTCCGACATTGATTGGTAGGTGTTTAAAATATTGGATGAAAGATTCAAAATGTTGAGTGGCTAGAATTTCTGTTGGTGCCATATAAGCTACTTGTAAATTACCAAAATTTTGTCCGTTTGGTCTTTGTTTTACAACGGTATAAGCAGCTGTGGCAGCTACGGCAGTTTTTCCGCTTCCGACGTCTCCTTCAAGTAGCCTAGACATCGGAAAACTTTTTCCCATATCTTCTAAAATAGTTTGGATAGATTTTTTTTGGGAATTGGTTGGGGTGAAAGGAAAACGAGATAAAAATTGACTTATGTCAGCTCCAAACTGAACTTCCTGAAATTTTTCACCCCTGCGCCCTTCTCCTTCGGAGTGGGACCCTCGGGGATTCAAAATTTTAGGAAGTTCAGTTTGTATGTTGAAAGATTTATTTTTTTTGTATTCAAATTTATCATGCTGGCGTTCCAGTTGAATACAAAAAACTTCTTCAAAAGCGAATCTTTTTCGCGCTGATTCTGCATCACGCGCATTTTTTGGTTTGTGAATCCAAATTAAAGATGTTTTAAGAGTTGGCAAATTATATTTTTTCAAAATATCTTCCGGAATATAATCTTCCATATTATCTAAAGTTTTTTCTCTTAATATTTTTTCTATGGCGTGGTAGAACCATTTAGAAGTAATGCCTCTGGTCTCGTGATAGATAGGGTAGGAGAATCCTTCTAAATTATTCTCCCCCTGCGAAGGGGGAGTGCCCGAAGGGCGAGGGGGTCTAAAAAGACTATCATGAGAATCTATTGTTATTTCCGGAGTTTTTTCAAATTCTGGATTGGCTAAATATTTGCCGTATTTACTGTCAGTTACTTTTCCAGTTAATTTTACAGTATCTCCTTCGTGAATCATTTTTGCTAAATATGCTTGATGAAACCAAGTAATTTTTATTTTTCCAGATAAGTCCTCTATTTCTGCTTCACCCATCGGAATTTTAGACTTGTATCCTTTTTTAGTTTTTAATTTTGAAACTTTTCCACAAACTGTTGCCACTTCACCAGAAACCAATTCCGATATCTTTTTTATTTCGCTCATATCACTATACCTGACGGGGAAGTGAAAAAGTAAATCATGCACAGAAAAAAGATTTAACTTATTTAAAGCTTTTTTCTGATTTATATCTAAACGAAATTTTGTTTCCAATTTCTCGGCTAATTCCATGCGGAGAGAGCGAGATTCGAACTCGCGGTCCTTTTAAGGGGACGACAGTTTAGTAAACTGTTGGTTTAAACCGCTCACCCATCTCTCCTTGCCCATCTCACCCATCTCTCCAATTTATGCAGAGATTATAACAGAAAAATGGAAAAATACTAAGAATATGTTAGAGTGATTAAGTAAATATGGAGCTGTGTCAGAGCGGTCTAACGTACCTCTTTGCTAAAGAGGCAGGGGCTTCAAAACCCCTCGGCGGTTCGAATCCGCCCGGCTCCGCATATAGTTTTTATTAAGAAATAAGTTTCTTGAATTCTTCTACCATGGGAACTTGTTCTGGTTCTAGCCCATATTCTATGGCTGTGTAGTAGGCAGTCCAGTCGGCCAAGAGAAGGGAAGAGAATATTTTTTGCCATATATCTTTTTTCTTGAGTTCTATCGTTTCAACTTGTAAATTTCTGTCTTTATATAATTTTTCTAGCACCTCCATTCTTTTTTGGATTTTCAAATTATCTTCCAAATCTTTCAGTATAATAAAATAAAATTTATTGCTTAATTCTTTAGTAGAATCTCTTGCATCGAAGCCAGTCATTTCGTTATGATTTAATTCTGGTAAAACATTATAGAAGGCTGGAATCTTACCAGTTTCATTTAATTTTATTTTCCAAATTTCCGCCAAAGATGAATTGTGATTTGAAGCATAAATTACAGGAACATAATTTTTTAATTTTTGAGCTAATATTTTTCCATTTTCTTCATAATTCGTAGGATTTAAGGTCGTTGCCAATTCACTAATATTTTTTAATTCATTTTCTTCCCCGATCATTTTTAAAAATGCTTTAATAGAAAAACCAAGAGCCATACGAGGTTGGATTCCCGTGTTTGGTAATTCTATGTAGGGGATATTATTTTCTTTAGCCAAAGACAATAACTTGCCACCGACTGAAATTACAGCTATATCCAGATTATTTTCTTTGGCTTTCAGAAATGCATCGATTACTTCTTCTGTATTGCCAGAATAAGAACTTAAGATTATGATTTTATTTTTTAATTTTTCTTTTGAAATATGCGGGAGACCATAATCACGATGAATTAAAATATCTAGATCAGGTTTCCATGTTTTTAATAATAGGGGAGCAAGAGCGGAACCGCCCATTCCGACAACCAAAAAACTTGTTTTTTTTGCTAATTTCTCTTGATTTGTTATTTCAGGTTCGTATAAAAACTGTTTATTAAAATTTTTTATTGATTCATACATGTAATCATTTTAACACATTTTAAATAAAAAAATAAAAAACAAAATTTTTGTCGGTACGGATTTTTTGAAGTTTAAAAAATCCTGAAGTTTTCGCGCCGTCGCGCTCAAAACCCCTTAAAAACTTTGTTTTCTTATTTTTTTATAAATGAAAGAAAACAATGTTGGCAACATTGAAACAAAAACAATCAACAAAAGAATTGGAATTAAATAATTATCAATATTAGGAATTTGTTGGCCCAAAAAATATCCGAGCAAGGTAATACCCGTGGCCCAGATTAATGCGCCGATAATATTATAAGAGATAAATGTTGAATAGTGCATCTTTCCAACACCTGCTAAAATAGGAATGAAAGTGCGAACTACCGGAATAAAACGTGCTAGAACAATGGCTTTTTTACCATGTTTTTTATAGAAATTTTCAGCGTCAGCAATATATCTTTTTTTAAAAAAGAATGATTCGTCGCGAATAAAAATTTTAGGTCCGATTTTAACACCAAACCAGTATCCTACTTGATCACCCAATATAGCACCAAAAGTGACAAGTAGAACCAATAAAGTTATATTAAAATATCCTTGAGAAGCGAGCAATCCAGCAGTGAATAACAAAGTATCTCCCGGTAAAAAAAATCCAAAAAATAATCCAGATTCGGCAAAGATAATAAAAAAAATTCCCAAATAACCGATAGTGTGAATTAATATCGGCAAATCTATATTTAATATAAAATCCATAACTTTATTCTAAGGCAGTGTCGATTTTTTGTTTTACTGAGCTAAGTGGTTCTGCCCCGTCGATAGTTGAAACAATCTCACCATCTTTTAAAATAAATCCTTTTGGTGTTCCAGTTACTCCAGCTTTCAGTCCTTCATCTTTTGAATTTGCCACTGCTTGTGCATATTTACTTTCGTCTAAACACTGGCTGAAAATAGCAACTTCCAGTCCAAGATTTTTGGCGAAAGATTTTAATTTAGTGTCAGAGAAGTTTCCCTCGTTCTCTCCATTTTGATGCGAGTAGAGATAATCATGATATTCCCAGAACTTTCCCTGGTCTCCAGCGCATCTCGCGGCTTCAGCTGCCTTTGTAGATTCTGGTCCTAAAAATGCCCAATCACGATAGACGAATAATACATCTCCATTTTTTACGTAATTCATAACTTCAGGTAAAAAAGGAGCCCAGTTGGGATCTCTTTGTTTTAACATTTGAATTAAAGATGGATTAAAACCTGCTATTGCTCCACAGAAAGGACATTGAAAATCCTCGTATATAACTAGTGTTACTTTTGCATCTGGATTGCCGAGTGTTCTATCTTCTTTTCCAACTGGCGCCAAAGTTATCACTCCTGTTCCAGTATTATTTGTTGAAATATTTTTTGGTGTAACGGAAGAAAAGTATATTGCTCCAGCGATTAATATTCCGGCTACTATGATAGCCATTGGTACTGATAGTTTATTTGATTCTATTTTTGTTTCTGTTTCCATAACGTAAAGTATATATTTTTTATATCTATTGTGTCAATTAAATATTCGTGTTATCATAAATATATGAATTTTTGGGATAAAATAAAATTAAAATTTTGGCATTACATTTATGGTTTTTTTATACCTGTGCAAAAATTTTTATTGGAATATGGAATTATTCATCATCAAAGCCAAAGACAAAAATATCACATTGGTTGGTTTGCTCCCGGTAAAACTTTAGAAGAATTAAAACTGCATCTTCACTCAAAATGGGGTTTTGGTAATCATTTTATTGCTTGGACAGATAGCGGACAAGTTTTAAGTTGGAGAAAATTAACTGATTTTGAAGATCAATATCATTTACGTGTTTTTAGTGATGGAGAAATTCGCGGACATTTTGAATTTACTCCTGAAGCACATCCAATTGAACATCTACTAGAAAAAGGAGAAATAGATAGGCGAGAAGATTTTTTTAATTTTTTAGGTGATTTTATAGTTAAGAGAAAGTATATTTCTGATTTTAAAATGGACCCGAATGCTTACAACCCAGAATCGGAGATTGTGATAGACGAAAAGAAATAAATTTTTAGAAAAACTTTAATTCATTTTAGATTCTGGCATTACTAAATCCCAGAGTTTGCCGGCGACGTTATTTGGTTTGCCAAAAAGAGGGTAGTGATGTAAATCTATGAAAGGTAAACTATTGCATTCTATTATTCCACAGTGTTGTTCGGTGTACCACGGCTCTTCTATTTTTTCAATTATCAAATCTACGCCCACTAGTGGATCTTTTAAATATGCACCAAGTTTTTCCAGCATTTTAATATTTTCGGGATGAATTATATCTGTTACTTCTGTAGTGGTACCGCCGATGCCTCGGCTGGTCTTTTGAGAAAAGGTAATAATCTTACCTTTTTCCGGAATATCTTCCATTTTAATATTTTCACGTTTTAATTCTACTTCTGCATCAGGGTCAATGATAATTTTATGAAAAATTGGCCCCCTGCGTTCCGGTCTTTCATTTTCTTTGTTCATTAGTTCTTTAAGGGTATGTATTCCATCTCCAATTACTTCTGGTTGATCGCGCTTCACCGCACCAACAAATTTACCTCCAATCAAAGTACATCGAAAAAGATATCCTCGCAATTCTTCTTCTATCACCACTAATGGAGAAAGTTTTTTTGCTTTTTTAAAACCATAAATCAATTTTTCTGGAGTATCTATATGGATAAGAGTATGACGAGAACGTGAACCCAAATTTGGTTTGGTTATAACTGGTTTTGTAATGCTATTGAAAATTTTTAGCGCCGCAGATTTTGTAAAAGCTACTCCGCCTCTGGCCACTGGTAATCCTTCTTTCAAAAATTTTATTTTCATTATTCCTTTGTTGTCCATCCATTTTAAAGAATCGGATTCCATTTCTTCTGGACGAGGCAAACCATCGAAAGTTATTGTTTTTCCTTTGTATTCAGCAATAAAAGCATCTCTAATAATGCCCATTTTAAATTCTTTCATTTTTATTCCACGTCTTTTTGCTTCTTCCCAAAAACATTTTGTACGCCAAGAGTCTTTACTGTCTGGTGTCTCTGAAAAATGTCCAAATCCTAGAAATACCATGAACTTCAAAAAGGGAATAGAACTTTTGCGAGAAATAGCCTCGGCTGTGCTTTTGAAAAGTTTTTCCATTACGTCGAAAAATGGCTCTCCTACATAACTCATTACCACAGACATATAAGCCACCCAATGTGTCTCCTGCGCCGGTTCGCAATCTTTGCAATATTTCATAATTCTTATTATAACAAAAAATATTTTTTTACAAATGTTTTAATGCGCCACGGTGAAAGCGATTATTTTTTTAGCACCAGAGGATTTTAATATTTTTTTTGCTTCGGCCAAAGTGGCGCCAGTGGTGATGACATCATCTATTAAAATTATATTCCTTCCTTTTATAAGTTCTGGATTTTTTACAGAAAATGAATCGGAAAGATTTTTTAATCTATCTCGTCGCTCTTTGATATTGGCCTGATGTTCCGTTTCTTTTATTTTTACTAAAATATTTTTTAGTAAAGTAAAATTTTCATTCACCTCACCCCCAGCCCCTCTCCTTAACAAGGAGAGGGGTGCCGAAGGCGGGGTGAGGTGATTTCTTTTCTGTATTTCCATAAGTTCTCTACAGATTAATTCTGCTTGATTATATCCGCGTTCTCTGTATCTTCCCTTGGAAAGGGGGATAGGAATCAAAATTGCTTCGCGGAAATTACTTATCACACTTAATTCTGAAAGTTCTTCAATAATTCTACCGTACAAAATTTCTGCAAAAACTTTTGCCAATCTTTTTTTGCCTTTATATTTTAAAAGCCAGATTGATTTTTTTATAGGTGGATGACGATAATCAAATAAAGGAAATATCCAATTGGCACTTTCTCTTTCTGCTGAAGGTGAGTCAGAAAGGCATTTTAAACACAAGTCAAAACCCCTTTTCCCACAAACCACACAATTCACAGGGAAAATGATATTTAAGATGGTGTCTAATATAAGCATATATGTTATAATTATAGACATAATTCAAGGAAATGGATAATCCAATTAAACAATTTTTTTCAGGTTTGAACCTTTTTAAGAGTGGAGGAGGAGATAGCGCTGTCGGTATTGACATCGGTTCTTCGGCTATTAAAGTGGTTGAAATAAAAAAAAGAGGAGGTAAAGCTGTGCTAGAAACTTATGGCGCTATTGCTCTTGGTTCTTATGCGGATGTTGATATAGGACGAGTTACTAATTTACCAATTGAAAAAATTGTGGAGGCTTTGAAAGAAGTTTTGAAACAGTCTGGAGTAACAACAATCTCTTCGGCTTTTTCTATTCCAGTGCAATCAAGTCTGATTTTTACCATCTCACTTCCGCCTCAAGTTAAAGAGAGCGAAATATCTTCTATTGTTCCGACTGAAGCTCGTAAATATATTCCATTACCTATCACTGAAGTTTCTCTGGACTATTTTATTTTACCCCAAAAGGAATCTTCTTTTGAAGAAGTCAATAATCCAGAACTGCCTGCTATCTTGCCGGAGAAAACAGAAGTGTTGGTGGTGGCTATCCAAAATGATGCAATTTCAAAATTTCGCTCTATCGTTTCGCAATGTAATTTGGAAGCTGGGTTTTTTGAAATTGAAGTTTTTTCTTCCGTGCGAGCGAATTTTGAACACGAACTTTCTCTTGTGCTTTTGATGGATTTTGGTGCATCTAGTACCAAACTTTCTTTAGTGGAATTTGGTATGGTTAAAAGTCATCACACCATTAATCGCGGAGGGGCGGACATTTCTGCTTCTATTGCTCAATCTTTAGACATTCCATTTCCCAAAGCGGAGGAAATGAAAAAAGAATATGGTCTTTTTGAAAATCCCGTCGAAAAAAGCTTAGCTGATATCATTAAAGTTCATATTGATTATATCTTTTCGGAAACAAATAATGTATTATTAGGATACGAGAAAAAATATAACAGAACTATCAGCAAAGTAATATTCACCGGTGGTGGATCCCTGTTAAAAGGATTGAAAGAAGTGGCTTCCAATAACTTCCGAGCAGAAATAGAAACAGGACATCCTTTCTCAAAAGTTGGGGCGCCTGAGTTTTTAGGGAAAGTGCTTGAAACTACAGGCCCAGAATTCGCAGTTGCCCTAGGTTTGGCCTTGCGAAAGTTGCAGTAGGTGTGAGATAATATAATAGATATATGGATCCCGTTAGAAATAACACAAACATTGAAAACGGGAAATAAAAGTCGAGTATTAATAATTAAGCATAAATTTCTAACGGGATGGATCAAAATTTTCAAACATCCTTCATACCCAAAAAACCGATGATTGAACAACGAGTGGTTGCCACTGAACCAGTTAGTCTTTTTCTTATTATTGCTATTTTTGTTTTTTTTGCCGTGGTTATTGGTACAGGCGGACTTTATTTTTATAATGGAATTTTAGCAAAAAATATTATCAAGATGGAAAATGATTTAAATTTGGCTAAAAATCGTTTTGAACCATCAAAAATTGTTCAGCTTCAAGTTTTAGATAAACGCCTTAATGCTTCAACTGAAATCTTGTCCAAACATATTGCTATTTCGCCTATCTTTAAGGCATTACAAGATATCACTATGAAAACTGTTGGTTATACTAAATTCAGTTATGGTCTTGATGATACTAAAAATGCAAAAATAATAATAAAAATGAGCGGTGTTGCCGTGGGTTATAAATCAGTCGCCTTACAGTCGGATATTTTTGCTAAGAATAAATATTTAATTGATCCAGTTTTTTCCAATCTTTTACTTGACGATAAAGGCAATGTTCTTTTTGATTTGGAATTTTCGGTCGATCCGAATTTTGTCGATTATAAAAAAATGCTTAAGGCTACGAGCGAAGATTCTTCAATTACCATACCAGATAGTAGAGGAATATTAAATTAATTATGTTTAAATACATTTTGCCAACCATTTTAATAGCAGTCGCTGTCGTAGGATTTTTTATAATTACTAATCCACTTTATAAAGAGATCTCTTCAGCTAGAGAGCAAGTGGCTTCTTATAATGAAGCACTTGATAATTCCAAAGCTCTTGAGGCTGAACGAGACAAATTAACTCAAAAATATAATTCGTTTGATCCAGAAAATTTATCAAAACTGCAAAAACTTTTACCTGACAATGTTGATAATATTCGTCTGATTTTAGAAATAGAGAAAATAGCTTCGCCTTATGGTATGACGTTGAAAGACGTAAAATATGATGTTGCTGGTGATGATACTAAAACACCGCAAACTCCAGGAGTTGTTCAACAAAAAACTGAAAATCTTTCCAATAAAGATTACGGTGTTTGGGATTTAGAGTTTTCTACCCAAGGAACTTATAATAACTTTATTTCCTTCATAAAAGATTTAGAAAGCAATCTTAGAATTGTGGATGTTTCTTCCATAGAATTTTCTTCGAATACGAATCCAAGTGTCGGACTTAATCCATCTTTGCCGGAGGCTTATAAATATGGTTTTAAAATTAAAACTTACTGGTTAAAAAATTAAAATATGTCAAAAATAAAAAACATCATAATATTTACAGTAATTGCAGTCGTTTTAATTTTGATTTACATTTTCTTTATTAAACCGTCTCCAGAGGAACAGAATTTGGTTTCTTCTTCTAATATAAACACAACAACATTAGTAGACACTAGTACTATCAATCAAAATTCTTTAATTGCCCAGGATCTTCTTTCTGTGCTTCTGGGTGTCAAAAATATAAAATTAGATGACACTATTTTTTCTGATGTGGCTTTTTTAAATTTGCATGATTCCAGTATCTTGTTAGCACCTTTAGGAAATGAAGGAAGATCAAATCCTTTTGCTCCAATTGGTTTTGAAGCTGTAGTAGCGCCTGTAATTCCAGTAGTTATTCCACCTCCGACTTGTGTGTTGCCACAGATTTTAGATGTTCCAACAAATACTTGTATCATTCCTGCACCAGTATGCACATTACCAAAAGTCTTGAATCCTTCAACCAATACTTGTGTTACTCCATTAAAATGTACATTGCCAAAAGTTTTAGATACTTCAACTAATACCTGCATCACACCAGTAAAAACACCTTAGGCTAAATTAATTAAGATATGAGTTTTTTAGAAGAATTAGTTAAAAAGGGCGTAATCAATAAGAGCCAAATAGATGAAGTTAAGAATCTTGCTAAAGAAAAGCACGATGGTGATGTTGATGAAGCTTTAATAGATTTCGGTATTCCAGAAGAAAAAATACTTACTATAAAAGGAGAGTATTTACAGATGCCGATAAAAAAAATTGATTCAAAGGAAATGTCTTTTGATGCTCTAAAATATATTCCAGAAGATGCAGCTATTTATTATCATTTTGTTCCGATTGAACTTAAAGAAGGAGTTTTAGAAGTTGGTATTACAGATGGAGAAAATACTCAAGCGATTGATGCCCTACAATTTATCTCAGCTAAGTTGGGCATTCCTTTTAAAGTCTTTTTGATTTCTAGTAGTGATTATCAGAACATTATGGAAAGTTATAAAGGTATTTCGGTGCAAGTAGAAGAAGCATTGAATGAACTTAATCGCGATGAAGAATTAGACGCTAAAAGTTTGAGTGAATCAAATACCCTTAGTAAAGAAATAAAAAATGTTAAAGCTGGAGAAGAAGCAAAAATAGTAGAAGATGCTCCAGTTATAAAAATTGTTGCTGTTATTTTACGTAATGCCATAGAAGGAAATGCTTCTGATATACATATAGAGAATACAGGAGAAAAAATAAAAGTGCGTTTTCGAGTAGATGGAAGTTTGCATACGAGCATTATATTGCCACCGAATGTTTATAATGGAATAGTAGCTCGTATAAAGATTCTAGCCAAATTACGTTTAGATGAGAAAAGAAAACCTCAGGACGGAGCTTTCAGTACAAATCTAGATGGACACAAAATCGATTTTCGTGTCTCTACTATGCCTGCTTATTATGGTGAGAAAGTGGTTATACGTATTTTGGATGCGGAAAAGGGGGTGAAACCTCTTGATCAATTGGGGTTGTCAAAAAGAAATCTTGATATGCTTCGAGAAGCTATTACTAAACCGTATGGACTTATTTTGATTACTGGACCGACTGGGTCCGGAAAATCTACCACTTTGTATTCAATGATGAACGAACTTGATAAAGAACATACTAATATTGTGTCTCTGGAAGATCCGGTAGAATATCATATGCCTGACATCAATCAATCTCAAATGTTGCCGGAAATCGGATATACTTTCGCTTCCGGTTTGCGTTCTATTCTCCGTCAAGACCCAGATGTAATAATGGTAGGAGAAATTCGCGACAAAGAAACAGCTCAGCTGGCTATTCAAGCAGCTTTAACGGGACATCTTGTTTTATCAACCTTACACACCAATAATGCTATTGGAGCAATTCCTCGTTTGGTTGATATGGGAGTGGACCCATATCTTATTGCCCCGACTCTTATTTTGTCAGTGGCTCAACGTTTGGCTCGCATGACGTTTCCGGCTTCCAGAAAACTTGTACCGATGGATCCAAGCATCAAAATGCAGATTGAAGACCAAGTGAAAGATTTACCAGAAAAATTCAAAAAAGAAATAGAAATAAAAGATCAAATGTACGATACAATATCTGTACCCGAATGTCCTTCCGGTACTCGTGGCCGTATTGCTATTTTTGAAATGTTTAAGGTGGGCAATGAAATGCAAAAAGTAATTTTGAAAAACCCAGTTGATTCTGAAATTTATAGGGTAGCTCGAGCCGATGGAATGTTGATGATGAGAGAAGATGCTATGCTCAAAGCTGTTAGCGGTGTTATTCCGTATAAAGAAGTTTTCAATTTTATTAACGAAAATGATTAAAAAATGTTTTTGTAGTATAATTAACACATATGGAAGGAGATAAAAGGAAAATTCTAATAGTGGATGATGATACATTTCTTCTAGATATGTATGCTTTTAAGTTTAGCCAGCACAATTTTGAAGTTTATACTGCTCCAGGTGGTTTGCAGGTGATAGAAAAATTAAAAGATGGGCTTAAACCAGATATTATTTTGATGGATATAATTATGCCGGAGATGGATGGTTTTGAAATGTTAGAAAAAATAAATAAAGATAATTTATCTCCCAATTCCACTAAAATAATTTTATCCAACAAAAGCCAGCAGGCCGATGTTGAACGAGGAAATAATTTAGGGGCATCAGGCTATATAGTAAAAGCGAATTCCACTCCAGCTGAAGTAATTGAACAAGTGGTAGGAATTTTATCAAAAAAGGTTGTTAAATAAAATTATGGATTATAAAAAGAAACTTGAAGAACT
>Ga0265296_1001366_pt1 | contig 28412 bp, 28 predicted proteins | sample MunlanPumphouse1_FD_189073 | JGI IMG/M metagenome (GOLD analysis project Ga0265296, IMG submission 189073) | Groundwater microbial communities from a municipal landfill in Southern Ontario, Canada - Pumphouse #1 | ecosystem: Environmental > Aquatic > Deep subsurface > Groundwater | place... | reverse complement strand
GGATGCCGGGAGAGATGCCCGTGAAAGTTCCGGCGAGGATGCCGAAGAGAAGAGCGAGAGCCATTTCCAATAACATTTATCTCTTAACCTCTAAATATTTAAAGTTCTTTTTGTTTTCTTTTTTGAAAGACACAGAAATTTTTAAGATGGTGAAAAAAAATAGAAATCCTATAATTGCTCTGGCTCAAATAAGATATTTTGATATTTCCAAAAGCAACAATGTTGAGAAAATAAAAAAATATATTCGTTTGGCTAAAAAGAAAAATGCAGATATTGTTTGCTTTCCGGAGTCTTGCGTGCATAAAACAAAGACTCTTCATTTAAAACATAATTTTATTCAGGAGATTGCGAGCGAGTGCAAAAAAAATTCTATCTGGTGTATAATCACCGAGGATATAACTATAAAAAATAAATCTTATAATTCTGCATTGCTGATAAATAGAAAAGGGAAAATTATTGGGAATTATAAAAAAATACATTTGTATGGAGATAGTGGAAATATTAGTCCAGGAATTAAACCCATGGTTTTCAAGACGGATTTTGCAAAAATAGGGATAGCAATTTGCTGGGATTTAACTTTTCCTAAATTATTTAAAAAAATGAAAGAAGATGGAGCCGAAATAGTTTTTTGTCCTGCTCAGTGGTGGTATGACGCTGCAGCTCACGATGAGAAATACGAACAGAGAGAAATGGAAATTTTAGAATCTTTGTTAAAAGCGAGGGCTTATGAAAATTTATTTTTTGTTGCATTGTGCAATCCAGTAATGGAAACCAAATATCAAATTTCTTATTCTGCTATTGCTTCTCCGACGAAGATTTTGAACAAGATTATCGGGAAAGAGGGGCTGATAACGGCAAAAATCAATATCAATAAGATAAAAAGACTTCACGCTATCTATGATTAGATATTGCTTCTTTTTTTAAGAATTTTAATAATTCCTCATTTAATTTTTTTCTTTCTGTATTAAAAAAATCAAATCCCGGAGAAGAATTTACCTCGAGAACAAACCATTTTCCATCTTTTTTCAGAAAATCTATTCCACAAACTTTTATCCCCATAACTTTGGAGATTTTCATTATTAATTTTTCTAATTCTTTATCTATCTTAAATTTTTTGAATCTTTTTTCATAAACTCCCGTCGCTTTCCAACCCCTGTTTTCTTTCACCGCGGTTTGTAAAATTTTATTTCCGATTATTGTTACTCTGTAACTTGGAGATTTTATTAATTCCTGTGCGATGATGGGCAATCTTTCGTTTCCTTTTTTCCAGAATTTTTTTATTATTTTTTCACTTTCTCTTAGGTTATCTGCTTTTTCAACAAATTCCCCCATGCAGCCATAAATTCGTTTCAAAACAACCGGCCATCTGTTGAATTTTTCCAATTCTTTTTTTGCTGTTGTAATATCCTCCAACAATAAAATTGTTTCTGGCGTTGGTATTTTATGTTCCTTGCATTTTAGAAAAAACATCCATTTATCTTCGCTATAATAATATGCTTTTGAAGAATCAATTACTTTTTTCCCTAATTCTTCTATTGTTTTTTCAAATTCAATTGCAAAATCTTCAGCAGTTGCGTTGTAGATAATGTCGCATTTTTTTATCTTTTGTTTGATTTTTTCTTCGTCAATTTCTTCGGAGATGTTAAACAGAACCAATTCAATATTATTTTTTTTCGCGAATCTGAGGCAAATAAGTTCATCTTCGCCAAGGCCACGCCCGCTTAATATGTATCCAATCACCACCTTTTTCATTTAGTTTACAATGGAATTGGATTTAAAAAGTTGAGTATATAGGTGAGAGAAAACTTTAAGTAATTAAAAAACTATTTTTGTTCATGGCTAAAGAAATGGGTGTTGGGAAAAGGTTAGAATTGATAAAAAGAAATGTGGAAGAGATAATTGGGGAAGAGGAATTGAGAAAATTGCTGAAGGAGAAAAAAGAGATTGTTGTTTATCATGGGTTTGAACCCTCTGGAACGGGTTTGCATATCGGAACTATGATTGGAATCAACAAACATATTGATTTTCAAAAAGCTGGACTAAAATTAAAATTATTATGCGCGGATTTGCATGCGTTTTTAAATAAAAAAGGAAGTCTAGCTAAGATAGAGCATATAGCAGAGTTGTACAAGGAAGGATTTTCTGCTCTCGGTGTCGATATGAAAAAAGCAGATTATATTTTGGGCAGTGATTTTCAGTTAGGGCACGAATATTTTTTAGATGTTTTACAAATGTCTCTGAAAATTTCTGGAAGCAGAGCGAATAGGGCAATGTCAATTATCGCAAGAGAAGAAAAAGATCCAACAGTTTCAAATATGATTTACCCATTAATGCAAGTAATGGATGTTAAATATCTTAAGGCAGATATAGCTTTTGGAGATATGCCTCAAAGAAAAATTCATATGCTTGCCCGTGAAAATCTTCCATCTTTAGAATGGAAGGCTCCTATTGCAATTCATCACGAAGATATGGTTGGTTTGACGGGGGGGAAAATGTCATCGAGCATTCCAAATTCAAGAATCATGATTGACGAGGAGCCCGAAGAAATAAGAAAGAAAATCAAAAACGCATTTTGTCCAGAAAGACAAATAAAAGAAAATCCAATTCTTCAGATTTGCCAGTATATAATTTTTCCAAGACGGGGAAGGTTAGAAATAGATAGGGACAAAAAATACGGCGGGGATTTGACATTTAAAAATTATTCTGAATTGGAAAAAGCATATGAAAAAGGACTTCATCCACTGGATTTGAAAAATGCCGTTGCAGAATCGCTGATAGAAATTTTAGAGCCAGTAAGAAAACACTTTTCTAAAAAAAATATTGTTGAATTGAAAAAAATGATTAAAAATATGGAATAGATTATCTCGTCTTAAATTCCACTACATCTAAATCTCTTAATTTGTGTTTTAAACCAACCTTTTGTCCTGCGAATTTTGAAGAAGGGCCCCAAATTTTTGTTTCTTTTACATTTTTAGAAAAACCTTTTAATATTTTTTCGGCAACATTTTCGATGGTACTTTCTGGAAGGAGAATTATGGGTTTTGGAGATTTTTCTTTTCCCGGTTCTTTAGTATAAACTCTAATTTTATCAAAACTTTGAAATATTTTTTCTTTTAATTCTTCGATATTTTCTCTGGTTTTCGTTGAGATAATTGCGAAATTATATTTTTTACTTTTTAATGTGGCTTCTATCTTTCTTATCTCATCTAGATTGAATTTATCTGACTTGTTGAATACAATTATTTTTTTCGCTGAGGATTTTTCCAATAATGGATTTATCTCTTCTATTTCTTTTAATGAATTAATTAAAATCAAAATAGTATCGGCACTATTTGTTAAACCCTTATCATAAAATTCTGAATTTATTGCCGGATTTTCTATAATTTGAACTTGTGTTTCTGAAATTTTGGACATACCTACGATGGGAAATTTTGTTGTGAAATTATAATCTGCTATTTCGGGAAAGGTATTTGTTAAACTTTTTAGCAAGGAGGATTTTCCGGAATTTGTTTTTCCAACGACGATTACTTGCATATCTTCTTTTTTTATTCCAGATCTTTTTGATTTGCCCGATTTTTTCTGTGATTCTATTTTTTCTTTTAATTTTATATATCTCGTTTTTAAATTTGCAAGCATTTTTTCAGAAGATTTATGCTTGGGGCATTCTCTCATCATTTCCTCAAGCCATTTTAATTTTTCTTCATTTGTTTTAGATTGTAAAAACATAAGTTCTGCTTTTTTGTAGAAGGGAGATTGATTTGTTGACGCCATTTTAGTTATAGTCAACGACATTAATTTTTCCTTGGTTTGTCGTTGAATAGATATGGAAAACCGAAGTTTTTTTCATATTAATTTATTAATGGTATCTTGTTTTAATAATATTGTGGATAGGTGTTAATTGGCATATATATTCTAATATCTAAATTCTTATAAATCTTTTATTTTTTATTTGTAAATGAATAATCTAGAAAAATCAATTTATCGGAAGGAAGTTTGTAAACTTACTAAAGAGGTTAGAAAAAATCAGGGGAAAATTATTTTTTGCTTAAGAGATTTTAGAGTTCCAGGAAAGTTTATTGGAGGATTTAGGGGCAGTGAGCCAAGTGAAGATTATTATTATTATGAAACTGGAATAATCGACGGAGAAATGAGAGAAGAATCAATGGATAAGGAAATAATATTAGAACAAGATATGGGAAATAGTGCAGAATATCCAAAAATAAGTTATTTTGTCTTTGGGCAATATTTTATTCCGGTTGATAGAAAACTCGAGGGATTTGTAGATTTTCAAGATGATTTTCATTTTGATATATCTGATTTAGAAAAAATTGGCTCTGGAAAGATTCTTATAGCAAATCCTGAAATTTTTAAGACAAATAAAGAAATTCCACAAAATTTTTCTGTTCATCTTTCTTATTCAAGAGAACCAAAAATGGAAGGTTTCAATCTTTTAATTGGAGATGAAGAAGCGGATAAATTTCTAAGACAGAGAAATATTGGAAACCCTGGCGAACTTTTTAAAATGTTGAAAGATAAAAAAGCAACTGATAGAAAAATTAGTAAACATTATGATGTCAAAAGAAGAAAATTAGAAGATGAGTTAACAATTGCTATTAATGATATAACAAATTCATTTAGGGAAATTGAAACATTAGAAGAAAGTATTATGCATGCACATTTCACAAGAGAAAGAGAACAAGATGGAGGTTCGCTTGCTTATTGGAGTGAGTATGGAGAAGATGTCGAGAAATATCAAAAATTACATTCTAGGATTAAGAATTCGATTGAATTTTTAAACAAACAATTAAAGGAACTTGAATTATATAAACTCACATCCTCCTCGATGATTAGTGGAGAGGTTATAGGTTTTCCTGGAAAAATAGGTTTTGATAATTATTCTGATTGGTTAAAAAATTCTTTGATTCCAAGGATTGATAAAATTTTTAAGAAAATTGATTCTTATATAATTCAACAGCAAAGCGCTTAAATCACTTAAGATTTTTTGATTTTTTTAGTTAATTTATTAAGGGTATCTTGTTTTAATAATATTATGAATAGTGAAATCTATGAACAAATTGTGAAGAAAAAAGAATTTTCGCGCCTTTCTCAAAAAGATGTCGAGATTGCTTTTAATCATTTTGAAAAAAGGCAAACAAGCACAGAAGAAAAAGTAAGATTAACGCGAGAATTATTGCATAAAGTTTTTGGAGCTTTCTCTTCTGAAAAACTATTGAATAAAAAAATTCTCGATAAGAAATCAAATGAAGAAATTCTTAAAAAACATATTTCTACGAGAGAGAGATTTGAGTTTTATAGAGAATTATATGATAGAATTTTTAAGGATGTTGATGGAAATCAAATTTCTATTGTTGATTTGGGTGCTGGAGTTAATGGTTTGAGTTATGATTTTTTTCCTTACAAAATAAAATATATTGGGGGAGAGAGCATTGGGCAATTTGTTGATTTGACGAATTATTATTTTACTTATAACAAATTAAATGGGAAGGCAATTCATTTAAGTTTATTTGAATTGGAAAAAGTTAAAGAAATAATTAAAAAAACTAAGGGAAAAAAAATAATTTTTTTGTTTAAAGTTGTTGATTCTTTGGAAATGCTGGAAAGAAATTATTCTAAAAAATTGTTGAAAGAAATTATTAATTTGAATGGAGTTGAAAAAATTGTTGTTAGTTTTGCCACTAGAAGTTTAATTTCAAAAAAAAATTTCAAAGTTAAAAGATATTGGTTTGAGAATTTTGTCAGGGAAGAGTTTAATTTGTTAGAAAATTTTGAATTGGGTGGAGAAAGATATTTTGTTTTCAAGAAAAAATAAATTTAAAAGACTGGATAATTTGCAATTTCTTTTTTAGCGAGAATATTTAAGAACTCTTTTTCCCTGTTCTAGTTATGAAAAAGGGGAGAGAAAATATAATTGTTTTTTCAATTATAATTGCAATAATTCTTTTTGCGGGAGTTTTATTTTATAATTACTCAATGAAAGAAATTTTATTTTCTCCTTTGCCAAGTGGAACAACTATTACTAGTTTAATGCCTTATGGAGAATGTAAGTCAGCTTACTATTGTTCTGGAAGAGGCTATTATTTAAAAAATGTTATTGATAATAATGTTGCTAGTTTTTGGTACCCTGCTGATTATTCTGCTAATGCAAGAATTAATCTTCCATCTGTTATGGATGCTGGAACATATGCAATAAGTTATGCTTGGAGAGGAGATGGAAATTATCCTTATTGTAATGGAAAAATCTCTGTTTCTTTAGATGGAATGAATTATACATCTCTATTTAATGCATCAGCAACAGATATACTTGCAGTAAGAAATGTAACTATTAATCAATCTTTCAAATATATCAAAGTCGAAGTTGGATATCCCTATCAGTCTTGTGGATGGGTTAGAATAAATGAAATTAGTATTACAAACCAGCCAATTTGTATTGACAGCGACGAATACAATATTTACACAAATGGAAGCGTTGTGTATAAAGGTTCTGTTCTTAAAGATTCTTGCATTGGAAATAATTTGTTGGAATATTATTGTTCTGAAAACACATTAAAAGCAAATTTTACTTCCTGCCCTTCTGAATATTATTGTAACAATGGGGCGTGTATAAAAAATCCTATTATTTATCCAAATCAAAATCTTCAAGTTATCCAATATGGCGAAAATCAAGCATTTTTCACAATCGAAGGAGAGAATCTTACAAAGAATTTAATTATTTCTATAGACGGAATCAAAAATCCAAGTTATATTTCCAATATTTCTATTTCAAAAGATTCAAAATCTGCAGATGTAATACTAAATACCTCAGATCAAAATTTCAGATCAAAATTTCCAGAATATTGGTACGTTCCTGCAATAAAATTCAATTCAAGCACTAATCAAACCATCGGAAGTCTTATGGTATTCGATATAATTAATAATATTACCATTAGCAATCTATCAAATTTTAATTCTCCGGCCCCACATAGTTTATCTTTTTCATTAAATCCCTCTTATTCCATTACTGGAAGTTCAATAAATTTGATTGATATTATAATACCCTTAAGTATGGGACAATTCATCTACGACCCAGTTTTATGTAACAAAGGTAAAGTTATAATTCCACATTCTTCTCCAGACTGTTCAAATATGCAGGGTGTATATGAAGATTCTTATCGAATGATTGAGTTCATGCCTATGTATCTTCCAAGTAGTTCTGATGGACCAGCTACGAAACAAGTTTGTTATATTGGAAACTATGAAAAAAGAACAACGAGTAAATTCTGTAATGTTATTATTGGAAACACTGCTTATGCAGATGTTGATTTGAATTCAATGTATATTACCGTAATGCCTATTAAAACTATAGTAGAAAATAAATTGGTGTGGAAGCTTACTCCTCCACTAATTGGAAAATCCCATACAATTACTAAATGGGAAAAGTGTACTCCTGAATCTTTTAGTTTTGTTGATCCATATTCAAATCAACAAGTAACAATTTGGCCTGGAGGTACCTCTTTCATTCCTTCTTCAGGTATTACCTCCCCTATAGCATACATAAAATCAGAGGTAACAGAAACTGCTGAGAGCCATCCTAATTTCGAAACAATAGGTTATATATTGGATTTATTGTTTCCAATACCTGTCCAGAAATATTTGGGATTGTCAAATTATGATTCAAAAACAGAAAAACAAACTACCTATGACAAATCGTATTGTATGTCTGCATTTAAAAAAGATTCATCCCTAGGGCATTTTTTCGGAATTAATGGAGATAAAACTCAGACATCTAGTACAACAACAGAAACAGGATATCTAAAATGCATTAATCTTGGTGCTATAATCTGGGGACACTATCCAACTATGTTAACAACAAAAACAACAAAACAAACTAACAAAGACATAGTACCTGTTGTAAGTTATAATACAGCTAAAAAATCTGATACACAGCCCTTGGTACCTTATTGTAATTATATATAGATAAAATAAACACTAATATTATTTTTACTTCCTATTCAGAACACGAATTCTATCTTCTTCTGTTGGATTATACCCCAACGGACGAATTTCAATAACTCCATTAGGATATTTAACTTCCTCTGTTCCATTAAATAGCGGAGTTACAATTGTCAGTTTTCCCTCGTATCTTTTGTATTCATCCAGCACTGGTTCTGGTTTGACAGAAATACATCCAGGTGTTGCTATTGTTACAGCTATTAAAGTTGAATACATGGCATTTTTCAAATATTTTGTTAAATTCTTCATATTTTCTATAAGAATTGCAACCTTATAAATGTTACCACTTAAGGGGGACCAACTAATTTTCATAGTCTATCTTAAAAAATTAGTTTGTAACTTGGTATAATTTTTAAAGGTTTAATCATTTTTATTTAATCTGCGGAGATTAAGATAAAAATGAATGAAAAAATAGAATTTAGACGGAAAGTTTTGAAGAACGGCATGACAATTCTTTTTGAAAAACGAAGTTTGCCGATTGTGAGTGTTGCGTTTGCAGTTAGAAATGGCGGAATTAACGAATCTGTAAAAGAAAAGGGAATAAGTCATTTTATTGAACATATGCTTTACAAGGGGACGAAGAACAGAACTGTCAAGCAAATTGCGGAAGAGATAGAAAGAAATGGGGGAGAATTAAATGGTTTTACCGACGAGGATATAACTGCTTATTGGTGCAAGATGCCCTCAAAACATATAGACGTTGCTCTGAATGTTCTTTCAGATATGGTAAAAAATCCCCTGTTTGATGAGAAAGAATTAGAAAAAGAGAGAAAAATTATTTTTGAAGAGATTAAAATGAGAAAAGATACGCCGCAAATTCATGTTTTTGACAAGATACAGGAATTTCTTTATGAAGAGCCGTTTGGAGCTCCTCTAATTGGAACAGAGAAGACTATGAATTCTATTAGTAAAAACAAAATTATTCAGAAATTTAGAGAAATTTATCAGCCGAATAATTTTGTTTTGTGTGTCGTCGGTGATGCAGATTTTGAAAAACTTTGTAATTTTGCCGAAGAAAATTTTTGCAACGGAAAAGGCGAAGTTCCTAAATTTAAAATTGTAGAAAAAAATAAAATTAGTGTAGAAAAAAGAAAGGGCATTGATCAAGCGAATTTAGTTTTTGCATATCATGTTCCCTTGGCAAATGATAAGAAAAGTTACGCGGCTTATGTTTTGAATACATTAATGGCGGTAGGAATGTCTTCGAGACTTTTTTCCGAGATAAGAGAAAAGAGAAATCTGGCTTATGCGGTTAAAGGTGCTTCAAATATTAATAGGGATTTTGCATATAATTTAATTTATGTCGGGACAAGTTCAGAAAATGTTGAAAAAGTTAAGAAATTAATTTTGGAAGAATTTGGAAAAGTTGCCGAGAGTTTAACGGAGAAAGAATTTAACGAAGTCAGGGAGCAGATAATTGGAAATTATTATATTTCTATGGAAGATTCGCAAAGCCAGCTTGTTAATCTTCTCTCTTCAGAAATGGACGGCGATGCAAGAAAATTTTACGAGCTTGAAAAAAATGTAAGGGAAGTAAAAATAAAAGATGTTGTTGATCTCGCGAAAAAAACAAAAGAAAAATATAGTTTTTTTGTTCTGCTGCCTAAAAAATAATACAAAAAACAAAAAGTTTGTTATTCAATTAAATTTATATTCTTTCTTAAATTCTAAAAGTTATGAAAAAAATAGGAATAATCGAAAGATATCAAGAATTTCTTCCAAAAGTTAGAAAAGAATGTATCATTTCATTGAATGAAGGAAATACTCCACTTATTTTAGCAGAGGCTCTTCCAAAATTTATTGGCCAAAAGAATCTAAAATTTTATTATAAATTTGAAGGACTTAATCCCACAGGATCTTTTAAAGATAGAGGAATGACTTTGGCAATTTCAAAGGCTTTTGAAAAAGGAGCAAAAGCTGTGATTTGTGCATCAACAGGAAATACTTCTGCATCTGCAGCAGCTTTTTCTTCACGATGCAGATTAAAGTGTTATGTTTTAATTCCCGACGGAAAAATAGCTAAGGGAAAATTGTTACAAGCATATAGATATGGTGCAAAAATAATTCTGATAAAAGGTAATTTTGATCAAGCATTACAAATAGCAAAAGAGCTTTCTGAAAAAGAAGATATTGAATTAGTGAATTCAATTAACCCATATAGAATAGAAGGACAAAAAACTGCGGCTTTTGAAATTGTAGATGATTTGGGAGAAGCGCCAGATTATCAAGCTGTTCCCGTAGGAAATGCTGGAAATATAACTGCATATTGGAAAGGATATAAAGAATATAAGTTAGCAGGAAAATCTAATAAATTACCGAAGATGATTGGCTTTCAAGCAGAAGGATCTGCACCTTTGGTAAAAAATAAAATTATAGATAAACCAGAAACAATTGCTACAGCAATTAGAATTGGAAATCCTGCAAACTGGAATGGAGCAATTGCCGCTAGAGATGAATCACAAGGATTAATAGATTCGGTTAGTGATGAAGAAATTATCGAGGCCTATAAATTTATTGCAGAAAAAGAAGGAATATTTGCAGAGCCTGCTTCTGCAGCATCTGTTGCAGGAGTTATAAAATTAGCTAAAAAAAAATATTTCAAAGAAGGAAGTACAATCGTCATGACTCTAACTGGATCTGGATTAAAAGATCCTGATTTTGCTCTTAGCTTTAATGATGAAGTAAAAATTGTAGAAGCAAACTATGATTCGGTTAAATCTATTTTACAAGATTAGTCCAATTTATAAAAAATAAATTTCAGTTAAATTTATAAATCTTATTTTCTTGAGTTGCGTATGGGAAAGAGGGGATTGGATGTAAAGGTATTTTATAAAATTGTTTTTGTTTTTGCTCTTTTGTTTGCTGTGTATTCTTTAATTACAGATAATGGATTTAGAAATAAAATTTTATTTGCTCCAGGAGATGAATTATTAAATAATCGTGGATTTGAAACAGCTTTAGATTCTACGACGGATTGGTGGAAAAATTCTGGAACAAGTGTTTCAATAGATACTTTGCAAAAACATTCTGGTTTAAAATCTTTAAAAATTTCTAGTTATGGTTACGTTCTTCAACGACCTAATGGATTGAAAGGCTCCGACGGGAAAAGATTTATGTTGACTTTGTGGGCAAAAAATAGTTCTGCACTTAAAATTGGGAACAAAGTTGGAATTCAAGGTTCTACTAGTTGGATTCTGCCTAACGAAAGAAGCATTAATTTTGCTGGAATTTCGGATGAATGGAAACAATTTAGCGTGACATTTACATTGTCTTCAACTGACGCTGATACAGATTATCATGTTACTTTAGGAACTGAATCAACTAATTTAGGAACAATTTGGTTTGACGACGTTAGTTTAGTTGAACTTCCTCCGATAATTCCGCTGGGAGATGAATTATTAAATAATCGGGGATTTGAAACAGCTTTAGATTCTACGACAGATTGGTGGAAAACTTCTGGAACGAGTGTTTCATTAGATACTTTGCAAAAATATTCTGGGTTAAAATCTTTAAAAATTTCTGGAAGTGGTTATGTTCTTCAACGGCCTAATGGTTTGAAAGGCGCCGATGGGAAAAGATTTATATTGACTTTGTGGGCAAAAAATAGTTCTGCACTTAAAATTGGGAACAGAGTTGGAATTCAAGGTTCTACTAGTTGGATTCTGCCTGGAGAAAGAAGCATTAATTTTGCTGGAATTTCAGATCAATGGAAACAATTTAGCGTGACATTTACATTGTCTTCAACCGACGCTGATACAGATTATCATGTAGTTTTAGGAACCGAAGCAACTAACTTAGGAACAATTTGGTTCGACGACGTTAGTTTAGTTGAAGTTAGTATTGCAACTCCTCCTGTAAGTTCATGTAACTGGCCCATAAATACTGACGAGAGACTTACAGCGAATAATACTTTTTTAATATACAGTGGAACCACCCTAGATAAAAAAGCATTATGTTATAATGGAATCTGGTATGTAACAAATAGCACTTATGATCTTGATGGAACTGGAACAAAAATTATTTTAAAAGCAGAAGGAGAGACTCTCCCTGGAAGTAGTTGGAAAGTTATAGGTGGTTTGTGGACATCAACAATTATTACGCCCCCTGTAAGTTCGTGCAACTGGGCACCAGGCACTAGTGATAGACTTACAGCGAATAATACTTTTTTAATATACAGTGGAACCACCCCAGATAAAAAAGCATTATGTTATAATGGAATTTGGTATGTAACTGCAAGTTCTTATGATCTTGACGGACCTGGAACAGAAATTATTTTAAAAGCAGAATTAGAGGAGATGGGAACTTGGAAAGTTGTAAATGGTTTTTGGGTTGTGAAAACTCAAATTTCTTCACCAACATTAAAACAAGTTAATTTAACAAATGTTGTGGTTGAGCAGCATATTTGTGATGGATATATTAATGTGAAATGTGTTATGAATGACACATTTGATGATCTTACTAAACAAGGAGTCGAAGGTGTTTGGAATATTTCAACAAATCTTTATACTAATCCCGAAAATTCAGTTTCAGCACCAGCAACTTATGTTTATAGAATCTTGGTGGATAAAACTTTAAGTGGAAAATATTATATTGGATGTAAACAAGTTATAAAAATTCCCAGCGATATTATCTTTAATAAGACCTTGAAACAAGATTATGTTATTTCTCCTTGTTCTAATATTAATACACAATACTGCTATCTTACTATTAGGAAAAGCAATGGAGAATTTGAATTAAGAAATTATTCTATTGGAGATAGAAGAATTATTGAGAGTGGTGCTGCTTATTGTGCTGATGGGGGTAATTGGAGAGCTCAAAAAGGAAAAGATGCAAACTGCGACGGGGATTATGAATGTTTATCTGATAATTGTGACAGCGACGGAGAATGTACTAATCCCGGAACAATTGTTAATTGTACTGGTGGGGTCAGCGTCGGAGCAAGAGTTGGAAATAACTATTGCGCAACTAATGGGAGTTTAATCAATCTCAAATCAACGGGAGCGAATTGTTTATATTATTATGAATGCAGTTCTAATAGTTGTATTAGTGGAATTTGTAGCAGTGGTGGAAGCACAGGTGCAGTTTGTGGAAATCAGATTATTGAGACTGGAGAAGGTTGTGAGGGGAGTAATCTTAATAGTCAAACTTGTGTTAGTCAAGGATTTAGTGGTGGAACTTTAAGTTGTATTAGTTGTTTTTTAGATAATTCTCAATGCACGAGAGTAAATCAGCCAGAATGTTCAATTGATGATGATTGTTCTAGTGGTGAGGCATGTAGTGCGAGCGGAACTTGTGTTAGTCAAACTGAATGTTCAAGCGACAGCGATTGTGCCGATGGTGAAGTATGCGACGCTGGTTCTTGTGTTTCTGGAGGAAATGCGATTTTTTGGGTAATCTTTTTAGTTTTGCTTGTGCTGTCGATTATTGTTTTGATAGTTATTTGGTTTGTTTATAAAAATAAAAAAATTGGAAGTGAACCTGGAAGAAATATTAAAATAACTCCTAGATTTTCTCCAGCAATTCCCCCTAGTGGAAATCCTGTAGGATATAATCGTTATTAGATAGATTTAATTTTTATGAATCAGGATTTATTTGATTCTTTAAGATATCTATGCGAGATTAGGCTTAGTTTGGAAATTGATTAGACTTCTATTGGAACTTTTCTTGCGGTTGTTAAATTAAATTGTTTCACTAAAATATTTATTAGTTAATCTTTTAAACTTATTTTCTTCTTGTGTGTGATGACAACTCAAGCAGAATACCAAAATTTTCAAATCATTAAAGTTCCTGGAATAAATGGACTTGGAAAAACTGATGGATGTGAAAGAGCAGGAAACGCGTTGATTGAAACACTCAGAGAAATTTATACAAATGAACAAGGAAAAGAAATTAGCGTCGGAAAACTAGATTTAGAGGAAATTCATCTCGATAATTATAATTTAGAGGAATCTGGAGAATTAATTTATGAGAATGCTTTTAAATCTTATAATAAGGACAAGGTGATTTTCTTAGGCGGGGATCATTCAATAAGTTATTTTTTGACGAGGGCTTTTTTTGATTATAATCAAAATGAAGGAAAAGAACCTTGTTTGATTGTTTTTGACGCGCATCCCGATTTAATGAAGCCCAGTTCAGAATTTCCAACTCATGAAGAATGGCTAAGAAAATTAATTGAGGATGGTTTTCCTGTCGAAAATATTCTGCTTGTTGGAATTAGAAATTCTGATAAGGAAGAAATTAAATTTATCATGGAAAATAAAATAAAATTTATTTCTATGAATTCATTTTTATTGAATTTGGAAGACATCTGCGACGGGATTATGGAATTTTCGAACGGCAAGGAGCTTTATTTAAGTTTAGATATAGATGTTGTTGATCCTGCTTTTGCCCCTTCGACAGGATATTTGGAAACTGGCGGTTTAACCAGCAGACAAATAATTTATTTAATGCAAAGGATAAGCAAGATAAAAAATCTTCGAGCAATTGATATTGTAGAAATAGATTCTGAGAAAGATAAAAAAAATAACAATTTAACTGTTAAACTTGGCGCCAAAATTTTGTCAGAATTTTTGTAATTTAGAATGATGAAAAGATGTTTTATTTCAATTGAATTACCTGAAGAAATTAAAAAAGAGATTAAGAAAATTCAGGAAAAACTTCCATTTTTTATAGGTAAGAAAACTGAATCCAAAAATTTACATTTAACTATTAAATTTCTTGGAGAAATTGACGAGGAGAAGATTGAAGAGATAAGAGAGAAATTAAGGGAAATTGATTTTAATGAAATTAAATGCGAAGTGGATTCAATTGGGGTTTTTTCTGAGCATTTTGTGAGAATAATCTGGATTCATTTAAATGGTTGTGATGAATTGCAAAAATCCATTGATAATTTCTTGGAAAAATTATTTGAAAAGGAAGAAAGATTTATGTCTCATATAACAATTGCAAGAATTAAATTAATTAAAGACAAGAAAAAGTTTTTAGAAGATTTGAAGAAAATTAAGCTTGAAAAAGTTAAATTAGAGATTAATGAATTTTGTTTAATGGAATCGATACTAAAACCAGAAGGACCGGAATATAAGGTTGTGGAGCGATTCAATACGAGAGAAATATAATTAAGAAAGAATTCTAGGTTTTATATAACTATTGTATTCTTTAATATATATCTTGGAGAATATATTTTTAAAAAGCATTATTGATTCTTTAGATTTTAATGGACGAAAAGAGAAAACTAGAATTATTAAATCAATCTAAAATTATTTATGAGTCTGCTACTGGATGTATGCCGGGTCTTGAGAGGTGGGCAGAATCTTTTAAGGGAACTGAAGAATATTTATTTGCGAGTGGATTTTATGATTTTGTTAATAGAAAAAATACTCGGGATGTTAGTACGCGAGTTTTTGGTTTAGGTGAGCTGGATTTTAAGGAATTTTTAAACAGCCTTCCTATTTAATTTTTAATAATTCCCTTCAATAAGATTCTTAAATATTTCTGCTTTTTTTCCAAGGATATTTTTTAATTCTTCTTCTGGCGCGTTAATTATATTTTTTATTGATTTGAATTGTTCAAAAAGTTTCTTTGATGTTTTTGGACCTATTCCTGGAAATCCTTCCAAGATATATTGCATTTGTTCTTTTTTATTTCGTGATTTTTTTACAGCTCTTGTCGACATTTCATGCTCCTCTTTTTTTGCAATTAAACTTATAAATTTTGCAGTATCTTCATAATTTTTTGTAAATAAAATTGGGATATTGTGTTTTAGGAGAATTGATAATAAAAATCCGCGGATTGCATTTCCATTAATTCCAGTTTCATCGTTGCTGTAAAGTTCCTGCTCGTCAATTCCTTCTATAATTAAAATTTTTTTGTCGTATTGCTGAAGTTCTTCAAGTTGTCTTAAAAGACGTTTGTTTATCATAGAAGAAATAAAATCAGAAATTGTTTTTCTTTCAATCGCGACGTTCCTTACAATAAAATCCGCAACTTTTAATTCTCTGAATTCCACTTCTAATCCCAAAGAAATCAATTCCGATGGAACCAAAGAATTTTTCTCTCGATAGTCAGCAAGTATTTTTGGTTTTTCTTCTGGTTTGCCTTTTGGATTGATAATTCTTTCTCTTCTTGAGAAAATATTTTCAAAAATTATTTTATTTTTCATATATTTTAGATGATAATTATCTTTTTATATTGTTTTGGCCGGATAATAAAATGAATAATTATTTAGTGCTGAAATTTGGAGGAACGCAATTGAAAGATGCTTCTAGTGTGAGAAAGGCCTGCAATCTAATCGCATCTGTTTATGAAAAAGAGAAGCCCAATTTGCTTCCGGTTGTCGTCTCTGCTCCCGGGAAAATCAACGATGGAATTCTTGGAGTTAAGGTTACAGATTTGCTTGAAAGAATTTATTCAAATGACAATATCGATGTAAATTTAAGAGAAGTTAAAAATAGATTTAAATATCTTGCTTCTAGTCTTGAAGTGGATTCTGATTTTCTTGATACACCTCTATCTGAGTTAGAAAGATGTGTTGTGGATAATGTCTCTGAGAAGCAAGAAAATAAAGATAGGAGTTATTCTGCAATTTGTGGTTTTGGAGAGAGAGTTCAGGTGGAGATAATTGGCAGATTTTTTGATTTGGCTTTTAACTCTTTAGATAGCAGATGGTTTAATTTTAATGAATTTGGAATGATTACAAATAAATATCGTGATGCTGATGCTCTTTCAGAATCATTGCCCGCAATAGAAAAAGAATTGAGCAGTTTAGAGGGAATTGTGTTTTTACCTGGATTTGTCGGTTGTCACACCCGAGGGGAATTAACTACATTGGGAAGGGATGGGAGTAATTATACTGCGACGAAAGTTGCTGAGGCTTTACTGGCGAGAGAAGTTCGTATTTATAGCGACGAGCCCGGGGTGAGAAGAGCTGACCCCTTGCTTGTGCCTGACGCTGAAATTATTTCAGAGTTAACTTATGAAGAGGCGCGTGAGTTTGCAGAGCTCGGCGCCAAGATTATTAATCCTAGGGCAATCACACCCGCACAAAATGAAAATATTCCCATATTTGTCGTAGATGAAAATAGAAATGGAACAAGAATTTATTCTCATGTTTCTCTCGAACATATGGGTGCTAAAATAATTGCTTCTGTTCCAAGTCACAGAATTTTAACAGTTCACTTCAAACAAAATGAGTGTGGATTAATGGAAAGAGTTTCTAATGAGTTTAAAAAAGCAGGTTTAGATATTGCATCAATTGCCGACGAAGGGCATGCAGTTAGTATTGCGTTTAGTGGAAATGGAGAAGTAGGGAAAGTATTAGAAGGTCTAGGATCAGATAAATATTATTTAGAAAATAATCTTACAAGAATATCTTTAATTGGAGAGGGGATGAGGCATCAAATTGGCGTCTTAGCGAAACTTGCAAGGTGTTATGCTGATAATGGAATTTCTATTGAAATGGCCAGCCAATCGAAAAATCAATTGAACATTTCAACTTTTATCGAGAATAGATATGAAAGAATGGCTGTTAGAAGATTATACGACGCTTTTTTTAGAGATTAAAATCGGAAATTGATTTTTGTTTTTCTTCAATATGTGAATTTTTCATTTCTTCTTTTATTTCTTTTATTGCTGAATGCATTTTTCTCTCTCTGCTTCTCGATGCATAATAAAATGTCTGATCCCTTGTGTTTTTTGTAATTAAGACAATTAGTTTTCCCTTCATTAATCTTGCTGTTCGTCCTCTCCGCTGAATACTTCTTATTGCACTTGGAATTGGTTCGTAGAAAATTACGGCATTAACTTCCGGGATATCCAATCCTTCTTCACCGATTGATGTTGCACACAAAATGTTTATTTTTCCTTCTGCGAAGTCCTGTATTATTTTTTTTTGTTCTTTTTGGCTCAATCCGGTGCTTTCTTTTTTGTCTTCGGAGATTTTTTTTGCCTGCCCTACAAAAACTTTCGCCTTGATTGTCGGTATTTCATTTAATTTTTTTGCAATTATCGTCGCTGTATCTCTGAACTGCGTGAAAATAATTATTTTAGTATTTTCTTTTTCTTTCTTAACCAATTCAATTAATTTTGAGAGTTTCGGGTGCTCTTCACCTTTTATTATCATTTCATTTGACTGCGTAAATACATAATTAAATTCTGGTTTGTTTACTAATTTTACCACCCCTTTGCTTTGTTTTTTTGATGCTTGATGAAGCAAACTTTGAAGGTATTTGCTGAAGCTTGTCAAGGTTTGTGTTTCCAATAATTCCATTGAATGCTGAATTTTAATTGCCTGTGCACATGCAGATGCGGCGTGAAAATAGCTAAAATTTTTATTTCCTCTTGCTAAGCTGGCCATTATTTTTTTTTGCAATTGTATTAATATTATTTTATTTACAGGACCGAAGAGAACATTTCTTTTTCTTAATTCTTCCACATAGTCGTCGTAAATTTTTTTTAATATTTGCCTCATTTCTTCGAATTTTGGAGGAAAATCAACAAAAACTTTTTCAAACTCGAGCTCCTGCAGATATTGATTAACGTCGGGACTTTCGCGGGTTCTTAATTCAACTTCTTCTATTGAAAGATTTTTGCAGATTTGTTTTATTCTAGTTGCATCAGAGCCGGGCGATGCCGTTAATCCCACTATTCGCTGATGCAGAGATTGTTTTTTGTAAGTTTGCGCTATGTAATTATAATCATAATTATTAATGCATCTATGGGCTTCGTCTTCTATTAACAGACAGACATTTTCTAAATCGTACAAATTATTTTTCAAATCGTTTGCTACACATTGCGGTGTTGAGAAAATTATGTCTGATGTATGCCATATTTTCTTTCTTCTTTCCGCATTTACCGCTCCGGTGAACAACTGCATATCTGCGAAAAGTTCTGGAAGGTATTTCTTAAAATAAGTTATGTGCTGTTCGGCGAGGGGTTTTGTCGGTGCGAGGAAAACAACTTTTTCTCCAGGAAATTTTTTCATTCTTTCTATTGTAAGCATTAATGCAATAAGAGTTTTTCCTAATCCCGTAGGTAAAACAACCAAACAATTCTTTTCTTTACAAGTTTCAAATATCCTCTGCTGGTATTCTCTAGGTGTGATGTTCTTAAGGAATTCTTCCATTTTTTAATTTGGGAGAAGAAGGTTATAAAATTGTTGGTATTGATAAGAAAACCTTTTTATAGTTTCTTTTTTTATTTAATTAATACAGAAATTTAAGAAAAATTTCTGTCTCGTTAATATGGAAAACTTTTTGTTTTCCATCCCTAAAAATCAGGAAGATTTTAAGGAAATAGGAAATTTTTAAGATGAAAAAAATAGGAAATTTTTTACCTTTACAAAACAGGAAATTTTGAAAATGAAAAAGAGGAAAGAGGGGGCAATTATTTTTTCAATTGTAATTGCAATAATTCTTTTTGCTGGGGTTTTATTTTATAATAATTCTTATAATAAGAAAATTACCGACGAGAATGTTGAGATGAGCCCGACGAGCGGAGGGGATGTTTATTCTTTAACTAATCAACTTATTTCTTTGAATGGTGGTATTCAATTAGCGAGTGTGGAATTGCGACAGCAGAAAATAACTCAAATGAAAGATATAGCAGTTAAAAGAGAGATATTAATGTTGCAATTAGCAAAAGAAAATCCTTATGTCTTTCTTGATGTTGTCTCTAAATCTGTTGGGTTAGCAAGTGTTCCTGTAGAAATTCAACAATATATAGAAAAGCCTTTTTCTATTTCAGCTAGTGTAGATGTAATGATTTATGATGATTTTGCAAATAATAAAAGTTGGAACGAGTATACATTAAATTTGAAAGGAGATTCTACAACAAAATATCAAACTCAAAAATTAGAATTTTATCCGACGAGAGATTTAAATGTTATTTCTGGAACTAGTGTAAGTATAAGCGGATATAAATTGCAGAATGTTGCTGTTGCTAATGTTGATAAGAATTTACAAGTTTTGTCTACCACTCCTTTGGATTCTATCGGAGACCAAAAGACTTTAGTCTTATTAGTTGATTTTTTAGATTCTGGAGTAAGACCTTTTACAAAAGAACAAGGTCAAGAATTAATTTTTGGAGCAGATAGTCCCTTTCAAAAGTTTTATCATGAGAACTCTTATGGAAAAGTTTCTTTTTCTGGAGATGTTATGGGATGGTATCAGTTGCAGAGAAATATTAATTCTTATTCTTCTCAAGATACTCAGAATATAATTAAATCTAATGGTATTGATTTGACCCCTTATTCTAGGGTTGTTGTTTTATTAAGCGGATATAGTGGAGGATTTAGTAGTGTTGGAAGAATTGATTTTCGAATTAATGAAAATAATTACAAACTTTCACATGCAGTTGTTGGTGGATTAGATACTGCTTTTTCTCGTGATGGGGATAGATTTGTTTGGAATTGGTTTTATACAGTTCTTGCGCATGAAATGGGACATAGTCTTGGAGTATTCCATGCAAAAGGTTGGGATTGTGATTCTGAGATTTTGTATGGGAATTGTCATGATTTAGAATATGGAAATTATTTTGATGTTATGGGAATGGGGTCTAGTTCAACATCTCTTCATTTTAATGCATATTTTAAGGAGATTTTAGGATGGATTGATTCATCATCGGTTTTAACAATTACACAATCTGGAAGATATTCAATAAATCCATTAGAAACGACTAATGGAATAAAATTTGCTAAAATAAAAATGATTGGTTTTGAGGATTATCCCTTTTATTTGGAATATAGAAAAGGAATTGGTTATGATTCTGGTTTAAATAATCCAGAAATCTTGTCAAATCAAAATGGTTTAATGATTAATAATATTATAATAATAGAAGGTCTGTTTCCCTTTTCTAGATTATTAGATATGTCTCCTCATCCAGGAGAGAATGGTTATTGGTATTTTGACAGTAGAGAGGCGACATTAAATTTAGAACAAACATTTAGTGATACTGGAAGTGGAATAAGTATAAATCCCATTAGCAATGACAATTCTCAAATTACATTTGATGTTAATTTACAACAACCCATTTGTGTTAGAAATAAACCTTATTTTAATTATTTTTTTCCTGAAGAAGGGATAGTAAATGAAATATCTAGGGGAGCTCTATTTTCGGTTTCAATGGGGTTTATAAATCAAGATTCAATAGTATGTGGTAATTCTGATTTTTCTGTGTTGGTGGAAAATCTTCCTAATGGTTGGACTTATGAAATTCATGGTAATAATTTGGAAACTAATACACTTAATATAAAACCAAGAGGGATTGGTCGTTTTCAGATATATTTCTCTTATCCGGATAATGTAGAAATTGGAGATTATCCTTTTAATGTTATTTTAAGAAATCTAAATACTGGTGAATTAATCAATAAAACAGTGAACATTAAAATAGTTTCACCTCCGATAATTGAAAGTATTAATCCTTCTTCAGGGTTGCCTGGAATTAAAACTATTTTAACAGTATCTGGAGTTTCTAATGGGGATAATGGTGTGATATTTTATTCTTATGATAAATCTAGAAGATTTTATATCGATAATGTTCCTGTTTCTAAAGATGGGAAAATTGAATTCGAAATTCCAAGAGAGATAAGTTATTATGATGAAGTTATTGGCAGTGTGGTTTTTATTCCAACTACTCCAGGAGAATATTTAATTTCTATTTACTCAAATAAATTGCTTAGTAACTCAGTTTTATTCACAGTTCCCTTCGATTCTTCTTGGTGTCAGTCACATCCATTTTATTCCTCTCCAACTTCAGTTGCTGGACAAGCATGTTGTTTCAATAAATCTGTTGTTAATTCAAATGCGATTGCTGTAGGAGATCAATGGAATAGATTTTTATGTTACAATGGACAGGTGTATGTTCATGATGGAGATGTTTCTTCATGGTGGCCGAATGTAATTAGAGTTTCAACTTCTTGCGATGTGAAAGGAAATTATTATGCAAATCCAAATTATCCTTGGAGTGCAACACAGCAAGAATGGATGGGTGGATGGAAAAATGGAAGTGGAGATGGAATATTGTGTAATGCAGGAAAGATCTGCAGCAGTGGTAGTTGTGTTAATATTCCTTCATTGAGATTATTTATAAAAGCAGATGATTCTTTATCTGACGGAATTGCCAGTGATTCTTCTGGGATGAATAATAATGCTTTTTGTTCAGGAACAACTTGTCCTTCGTTAATAGCTGGGAAGTATGGAAGTGTTTATTCATTTAATGGCGGCAGTAATTATTTGAGAGTTTCTGATAATAGTAATTTTGATTTTGGAAATAATAGTTTTACAATTTCGTTATGGGTTAAGGAAACAATTCCTACAACTCAAGCAAATAGATTTGTATTTGCCAATGCTTATCATAATGTTGGTCCTGGAATAGCATTATACGGGAGATATTTAGAAATAACAAATGGAAATGTTACTCCGGTTAAAGCTTATGGTTCTATGTGCTGGAATAACAACGCAAGCAGATGTATAGAATGGAGAAATGGACAGTGGCATCATCTTGTTTATGTAATGGAAAGAACTTCTGCTTCATTTAAAATTCATAATTATTATGACGGGCAGTTTGTGAATACCAACGGAGCTAATAATTTATTGAAATTAAATCTTAATTTTGTTAAAGATTTGATTATTGGAAATGGATATAATACTTTAGGACAAGTTGTTAATAATTTTGCATTAGCTGGAAGTGTTGATGAATTTAGAGTTTATGACAGGGCCTTAAATTCAACAGAGATACAGGGGATTTATTCTGGATAATACCGATACCAAAAGGTTTATAAGTAATACATTCTTACATTCTTACATGACTGAAATAACAAAAATATCTTCAAAAGGGCAGATTGTGATACCTGCAAGAATAAGAGAGGATCTTGATCTAGAAGAAGGAACAAGATTAGTGGTAACTAGAATCGATAGTATTATTCTATTAAAAAAAATTAAGATAGAAGACCTTAAAGAAGAGTTTAAAAGACTAACAAAAAAGGGGGAAAAATTTGCAAAAGAAAAAGGAATTAAAGATGAAGAGTCTGTTGTAAAAAGAATACATAAAGGAAGAGGAATTAAAGGTGATTAAAGTTGTCTTGGATACAAATATTTACATTTCATCAATCTTTTGGGAGAAAGGAAATCCCCATAAAATAATTGAAAAGATAATTAACCGAGAAATACAGAATTTTATTTCTAATGAAATCTTAAAAGAACTTAAAAGAGTTTTAGAAAGAGATTTTGATGAGCCAAATGAATTAATAGAAGATCAGATTAAATTAATAAAAGAGTATTCTGAGATAATAGAAATTTTAGGGAAGATAGATATTATCAAAGAAGATGCCGATGATAATAAGATAATCGAATGTGCAATTTCAGCAAATGCAAATTATATTATTACAGGAGATAATCATTTACTTAAACTTAAAGAATTTAGAGGAATAAAAATAGTTAACTCAAAAGATTTTCTAGAGATATAGACAACTGCGTTACTTAGATGACTATTTTTCGCAGTTCTCTATCTGTATAACTGCCTTGCTGTGTTATATAACTTATGCAGTTATCTATAACAAACCAAGAAGAATAAATCTTCTTAAAACCTCGCCTTCGGCAATTCTCTCTTGTTAGGAGTTATAAAAGTAAAAATAGAACAGGATTTAATTAAAAAAGAATATGATGATAGAAAAAGATAATGGCTACTGGAAGAGAACTTTGAGTGGAAAAATTGATGAAGTGAGATATTATAATAGGGCATTAAATTCAACAGAGATACAGAATATTTATTCTGGAACAATGTAGGATTTAGCCGAGGATGTCACTTAATTAAGTTATTTTTTATTTCTTTTTTATAGAATATGCTCCAAGAATAATGGAACAGAAAATTAAAAGCAGACCAATTACCGAAATTAAATTAATCGAATTTTCAGATTCTACAATTACATTTCCAGTTAAAGTGTTATTCAAGAAATAAAATCCTCCCAATAAAGCTACAACTGCAAATATGGCTGTTACTTTTTTTGTTTTGAATAGTTTAGATATTTTCATTTTTATATTTATACGACGAGGAACGCGAGGGCCAATCCAACGAGAGTTAATGCGGCAAGGAAACTCCATAAGATTATACTTCCAAAGAAGATTTTATTCCCATCTAACTCGGAGAGGGGAATCATATTAAAAAAAGCATAGTAAATATTTATTCTAGAAAATTCGGGGAAGTTAATTAAATATCCTATTACTGCAAAAATCAGATTCGCGAATATTCCTGATGCTGCTATTAAGCCAATGTGAAATTCAGTCATTTCAGAAAATGCGTACAAGCCGTGGCGTTTTGTTGCCCGGTAAGTTTTAGCTTTTACGTCAAATACAAGAGAAGCGAGCCATTTGAAATATCCTAAAGTTATGCCGGCTAAAATTATAGGGGCTAAAACTCCTGCTGGAACTGGTTTTTTAAAATGGTAATCGGGTTTGAAGCCATATCTTTGAAATTCCCATAATTTAATTTCTATTTCTGAATCCAGATAAAATGCAGTTAGTTTCTTTGCTATTATATTTATAGAGATTACCAAGAAGACAAAAAGCAATGAAAAGAGAAATAACTTTGGAAGGTTAAGCACGCTTAATGTGAATGCAAGCACTAAAGTTACAAGGATAATTATTCCGATTTCTTTTCGATTTAGCATGATTTATTGAGTTTTGTATTTTTTATAAAGCTTGTTATACAGAAAAATTAGATAAACTATATTTTAAATAAATTTTGTTATATCTTCTAAAATATCAAATAAATAACGGAAAAGTATTTAAATAAGACAAAATAGATTTATTCATTAGGAAAATAAAAAAATGAGAATAAAGAAAACAGGAAATTTTCTAATTCCCATTTTTAGGAAAATAAAAAAATGAGAATAAAGAAAACAGGAAATTTTCTAATTCCCATTTTTAGGAAAATAAAAAAATGAGAATAAAGAAAACAGGAAATTTTCTAATTCCCATTTTTAGGAAAATAAAAAAATGAGAATAAAGAAAATCAGCGAAGTTATTGGAACGAGGGTTCATACAGATTCTGGAGAGTATTTCGGGGAGATAGAAGAAGTTAATCTTTGTGAAAATAAAATCGATGGCTGGAGAATAAGAGTTAGTGGGGGAATTACTTCACTTATCGGTGGTGCGAGAGGAGTTATAATTCCACATCAGTTTGTTAAAGCGATTAGTGATATTGTCATAATTAATAAGACTGCACTTCCGAGTTCGGATTCTGGTATAGAAGAGCTTTCTGAAGATTCTATTTAAGAGGCAAGGTTTTTAAATAATAAAATTCTTAATTTAGTATGGCTATGGAAATATTTTTACAGAACGAAATTTTTACTAGATTTGTTTTTCCATTTTTGCTATTATTCTTTTTAGTATTCGCACTTCTTGAAAAGACGAAAATTTTTGGCGAGGATAAAAAACAATTGAATGCTTTGGTTGCTTTTGTAATCGGCATGATTTTTGTTGCTTTTACTTATCCGACGGTTATAGCCACCAATTTAATTTTATTTTTAACCATTGCGATCGTTGTTTCTTTTGTTGGTTTATTATTATGGGGTTTTGTTTCTGGTGAAGCACCGAATGTCAAAGGTCCTGTTTGGTTGAAATGGGTTGCTGGCATTGTGATTTTCGTTGCTGTTGTTATTGCATTAATTTGGGCGATGGGAATACAAAATCAGGCGATGGATTTTTTATTTAAACAAAGTTGGAGCAATACTCTCTGGACAAATGTTGCTTTTGTTGTTGTGATTGCCGTCGCTCTTGCGCTTGTTTTGAGGAAAGGGAAGCCGTAGTTTTCTGAATTGGAGATGGAAAATTTATTGGTGAGATTAAATTAATCTTTTTGATTTGTTGAGAGAATTTAAATTAAATTTATCTGGGTGTGGTGGCTTGGTTTGGAAATTATCTTTTGGTTAATATGTGGATATTTATTTTTACTAGCAAATTATAGAATTAATCAAATTATAGAAACATATTTAAATAATATTTCATATTCGTTTTCATGTTAAAGAGTGTGGTGCTTGCTTCGTATAGTTATGGTGGAAACAGCGTTGGAGATTTTTTGTATGTTTTAGAGCAGGCTGATTTTTTTTCATTGGTTTTGCCGTTCTTGTTGATTTTCGCTCTTGTTTATGGAATTCTCACTAAGATTAAAATTTTTGCAGATAATAAAGCAGTTAACGGAATTATTGCTCTTGTCGTAGGACTAATGTCCTTGCAGTTTGGTTTTGTTTCGCAAGTTTTTCCAGAACTTTTTTCAAGAACGGGGGTTGGACTGGCGATTTTGCTTGTCGTGATAATTCTTGGAGGAATGTTTTTGCCGAAGGCAGGATGGGCTAATTATACTTTGTTTGGAATTGCTGGAGTGGTTTTAGTTATAGTATTAGTTCAAACTGGCGGGTCTGTTGGATGGGGTGCTGGAAACTGGTTTTATTATAATTGGCAACTCGTCGCAGGGGCAGTTGTTATATTGATAATTATTGGAATAATTGTTGGGACTTCGGGTGCAGAGAAGGATGAAACCAAAAAGTTTTCTAAGTTTATGAGTGATTTGTTTGGTAGTGCAGGCAAGTAATAGTTTTTGATTTGGGGGGTGTTGGATATTTTAATTAATGAACGATTTTATATAAATCTTTAAAAACTTGCTTTCATTTTTAGGGAGATGGTATCTATTTCAGAGTATAGGGCTAAGATGTCGGAGATGGGTTTCGATATTCCTATGGAGATGTTGATTTATGGAGCAATGGAATCTGGACTTTTGGAAAGAGGAGAGAGTTATGAACAATTAAAAGAGAAATATGGGGAAGCGAATGAGGTTTATATGAAAGTTAGAGGACTTCTTGATAAAATTACAAAAAATGAAGGAGATATTCACAGCCATAGAATTGAAGCATTTAGTTTATTAGAAAAATCTACTGAGAGAATAAAGGAAAAAACTGGAATTGAAATGACTCTTGATTTTACAAATAATGTTGTTAGTGTTAAATCTATTGGTGATACTGGCGCTAGTCAGTAATAAGTTTGATTGAAGGGGTGTTGGATATTTATCACCTAAATGTTTTTATATTAAAATAAATAATTTATTTTATGAGTGAAGATCCTTGAACTTGTTCTGTCTCTGGGCGATTATATTGAACATAGTGGGAAGTTTATTATCTATAAAATTATTTCCTCTTTTTCTCATGCGTTTCATGAGAAGATTCTGTTTTGCTTTTTGCCAGTTTTCCAAAAGAATCTTCAACCATTGCAACTTCTTTTTTTAACGACGACAAATCTTTCCCGTAATTTCCGACTTTTTCTACAACTGCAATCTGGAGTTTATCGAAGGAATCTTCAATTCTTTTCAGCCTGTCAGAAATATTTTGCATTTGTATTACTGCAATATTTTTAAATTGTTCAAAATTATCTATTTGCTTTTGCATTTTCTTTGTTTTCTCCTCGAAAACTTGTTCTGCAATATCCATCATAGAATCTGTCGAATTATAAGCCGGAGAATAATCTGCACCTGCATTTTCGTAATTTTGCTGAGGATAGTATTCCTGATAACTTTGCTGAGGATAATAATTTTGAGAAATTTCCTGTGTTTGCGGCTGATATTGCTGTTGAGGTGAGGGAATATAATCTTCTCCGCTTAAATTTTCCGGCTCTTGGTATTCTCCAACAACTGCGGATTTTATCTGCGATTGATTTAATGCGTCGTCGATTTGTCTAGGAGTAACTCCCTGTTCTCTTAGAGATATAGCAATTTCAGAATCAGTCATACCCTGACTTTTCATTTGTGTTATTGAATCTAATAGCCCCATTTTTTATAGGTTTTTTATGTACAGAAAAAATATCTTTTTTCTGTCTCCTAAAGTCCTGAAAATACAAGGACTTTAGCATTTTTAAGTTTTCTTTAATTTTTCAAAATCTTTTTTTGTTACGAATTCCATTGGCTGGAACATTTTTGCCTGCTTTGCTAAAATTTGCAAGTCTTCTTTTCTAGCAAAATTAGATATTTCCGACGAGAAAGATTCAAGAAAAGACAAAGATCTTTCAAGAGTTTGTTTTAAATATTGAATATCTTTTCTTATTTCCAATATTTTTTCATTGGTTTCTCCTTTTATATCAACTAAATTTTCTCCGATTAGCAATAATCTATCTCTTAGAACTCTTTGTTTTTCCTCCAAATCTCTGATTCTTAACGCAGCTTCATCAAATATTTGCATGGGATAATTCACACTTTCATCCATCGAAAAAATAAGTTAGAGGAGTTTAAATTTGTTTCCTTGTTGAATACAATAAATTATTATACAAAATTTTATTAACTAATTTTTATTTAACTATTTATGCAATTCATGGAAATTAAAATTTCCAAGAATTCCATTTTGAGGAAATGAGGTAAAACAAAATGCAATT
>Ga0265296_1001365_pt1 | contig 28419 bp, 26 predicted proteins | sample MunlanPumphouse1_FD_189073 | JGI IMG/M metagenome (GOLD analysis project Ga0265296, IMG submission 189073) | Groundwater microbial communities from a municipal landfill in Southern Ontario, Canada - Pumphouse #1 | ecosystem: Environmental > Aquatic > Deep subsurface > Groundwater | place... | reverse complement strand
CGGGACCCGGACGTTCGCGCACTGCGTCGGTCCGAGCTTCGGCAGGCCGCAGTTGCGGAACTGCGCGGTCGTCGAGCCGTCCGGGGAGGGCGCGGTCGTCGCCGCGGCTGCGGCGGACGGCAGTGCCCCGAGGCACGCGATGAAGGGCACGACGAGGGCCAGTGCACCCCGTGTGACGCCGGAACGAAGACGGAGCACACCGGGCAGGCTACAGACGAGCTTGTCCGCAACGGTGTCGAGGCGGTGGCGATGGTGGGTACGTCGCACGACACCACGGGTGCCGACGGGCGGCCGTCGTATACCCCCTGGTCGGGGGTATCCTCCGCTGATCCTCCGCGTGCCCGTCCGGCGTCGCGGTCGCCCTTCTCCATCGGAGCCACGCCTCATGGCCAACGCCGCGTTCACGTCCGAGCCCACCGATCCCGAGGTCCGCGAGGAGATCGTCTCGCTGGTCCGGCAGTTCACCGACGAGCAGATCATTCCGCAGGCCGAGCACTTCGACTCGACCGACACGTGGCCGGAGCCGATCGTCGACGGTCTGAAGGAGCTCGGGCTGTTCGGCGTCACGCTGCCGGAGGAGTACGGCGGCCTCGGGCTGGACCTGCAGACCTACGCGCGGATCGCCGAGGAGCTGGCCCGCGGCTGGATCTCGGTCCCGGGCATCGTCAACACGCACTTCATCGGCGCGTACCTGCTGATGAAGTTCGGTACCGACGAGCAGAAGCAGAAGTACCTGCCGTCGATGGCCACCGGTGAGCTGCGCGCCGCGTTCTCGCTGTCGGAGCCGCACTGCGGATCCGACGTTCAGGCGATCAAGACGGCCGCGACGAAGCTCGACGACGGTCGCTACGAGATCAACGGCCAGAAGCTGTGGGTCACCAACGGCCTGATGTCGGGTCTGGTCTTCGTGCTCGTGGTCACCGACCCCGACGCGCGCCCGAAGTACAAGGGCATGACCTGCTTCATCTGCGAGAAGGAGCCGGGCGTCGGCGTCAACACCGGCGAGTACGAGGGCTTCGAGGTCCCGCCGAAGATCAAGAAGATGGGCTACAAGGGCGTCGAGTCCACCGAGCTCGTCTTCAACGGCTACAAGCTGAGCGCCGACCAGATCCTCGGCGGCGAGGCCGGGCTGAACGCCGGCTTCAAGCAGATGATGGACTCGCTCGAGGTCGGTCGCGTCAACGTCGCCGCCCGTGGCGTCGGCGTCGCGCAGCGCGCCTTCGAGCTGGCGATCCGCTACGCCCAGGAGCGCGAGACGTTCGGCAAGCCGATCGCCCAGCACCAGCTGGTGCAGGAGAAGCTGGCCGACATGTACACCCGCCTGGAAGGCGCGCGGCTGCTGACCTATCGCGCCGCCGAGCTGAAGGACAAGGGCGAGCGCTCCGACACCGAGGCCGCGATGGCCAAGCTGGCCGCGTCGGAGGCCGGGCACAAGAACGCCGAGGACTCGCTGCGGATCCACGGCGGGTTCGGGTTCTCCAAGGAGTACGAGATCGAGCGGATCTACCGCGACGCGCCGCTGCTGCTGATCGGCGAGGGCACCAGCGACATCCAGCGGATGGGCATCGCCAAGGGCCTGCTCAAGCGCTTCGCGATTTAGAACCGAGTCATCCGACGGCGGGGCGGACGCTCCGCCGCCGGCTCGGGCGGGCCGGGGGCGTCCTCAGTCGCCCTGACCACTCAGCGTCAGCACCAGCGACCGCGGACCGCCGCGGTCGCGGTGCTCGGCCAGCATGATCCCCTGCCAGGTGCCCAACGCGAGGGCGCCGTCGGTCACCGGGATCGTCAGGTCCGGGCCGAGCAGCGCGGTCTTGACGTGGGCGGGCATGTCGTCGGGACCCTCGTCGACGTGGGTCCAGGCGGCGTCCTCGGGCACGGCCCGGTCGAGCCAGCGCCGCAGGTCCGCCGGCACGTCGGGGCTGGCGTTCTCGTTCAGCGTCAGCGCGGCGGAGGTATGCCGGCAGAAGACGTGGAGCAGGCCGACGGCCACGGTCTCCAGCTCGGGCAGCGCGTCGAGCACCTCGCCGGTGATCAGGTGCAGGCCGCGCGGGCGCGGTGCGAGGCGAACGGTCCGCTGAACCCAGGTCACCGGTCCATCGTGCCACCCGGCGCGACCCGGCTGCTCCCTCGCGCGTGACCGACGTGCGTCAAGTCGCAACCGGTGGGACGCTGCGACGCCGGGCACGACCTTCATGCGGCCTGTCGCAACCCGAAGCGCGCTGCTCCTGGGGCGGAACCCGGCATCCGGAGGGGGCGTATCGCCCGTTCCCTCGCGACCGCCGCGGCCGAGGCGTACGTTCGTGGGTACGTTGACCCGCCGCACGTCCACGCGGCCGACCCTCTGGAGACGTCATGTCGACCACCGCTCCGGGCCCAGGCACTCGGGCCGATACCGCGACCTCGCCCTCCCGCACCAGCACGGGTGCGGTGACCGGCGGCCCCGGTGTCCGGCGCCGTCGGGGCCCCGATCCGGTGCGGCCCGACGGCGGGGTGGCGGCGGTGCTGGCCCCGCTGATCGACCGGATGTTCGGACGGCTCGGCAAGCCGCTGCCGCTGAACGTGCGGTTCTGGGACGGCAGCCGGCTGCCCGCCGGCGACCCCGCCGCCCCGACGGTGATCGTGCGGGCGCCGGAGGCGCTGACCCACGTCCTGCGCAACCCGGGAGAGCTGGGGATCGCCCGGCCGTGGGTGCTCGGCCTAATCGACCTCGACGGTGAGATCGAGGAGGCGCTGCGCCGCGGGCAGGACGCGCGCGGGCTGCGGTTCACCGCGCGCGACAAGCTCGACGCGCTGCGGGCCGCGGTCCGGGTCGGGGCGTTGCGTCCCGCGCCGCTGCCGGAGGCCGAGGCCAAGGTCCACGGCCGCCGCCACGAAGCCGATCGCGACGCCGAGTCGGTCCAGTACCACTACGACATCTCCAACGACTTCTACCGGCTGGTGCTGGGGCCGTCGCTGGTCTACTCGTGCGCCTACTGGGACGGGACCGAGGCGGACACCCTGGAACAGGCCCAGGAGCGCAAGCTCGACCTGATCTGCCGCAAGCTGCGACTCCAGCCCGGCGAGCGGTTCCTCGACGTCGGCTGCGGCTGGGGGAGCCTGGTGCTGCACGCGGCCGAGCGCTACGGGGTCCGGGCCGTCGGGATCACGGCCTCGAAGGAGCAGGCGGCCCTGGCGCGAGAGCGGGTCCGCGAGGCCGGCCTGGAGGACCGGATCGAGATCCGGATCCAGGACTACCGCGACGTGGCCGACGGGCCGTTCGACAAGATCGCCTCGGTCGGCATGTACGAGCACGTCGGGGAGGCGGCGCTGCCGACCTACGCGCGGAAGCTCTACGACCTGCTGCGGCCCGGCGGCATGCTGCTCAACCACGGGATCACCCGGTTGCACGACGGCAAGCAGCGGCAGGACTCGTTCACCGACCGCTACGTCTTCCCCGACGGCGAGCTGCACCGGATCGCGGTCGTCGCCGACGTGCTCGAGTCGGCGGGCTTCGAGGTCCGCGACGTCGAATCCCTGCGCGAGCACTACGCGCGCACCCTGAAGGCGTGGAGCCGCAACCTGGCCGACAACCGTCCGGCCGTGCTGGCTGACGTGGGGTTCCAGCGCGAGCGGGTCTGGCGGCTCTACATGGCGTCCGCGGCGGTGCTGTTCGACGTCGGCCACATCTCGATCGTCCAGACGCTGGCGATCCGGCCGGGCGCGCCGCACGGCCTGCCGGCGACGCGGCGGGAGTGGCTGGACGTGGGGTGAGGCCCGCCGTGTCGAGTTCGCCGCCGTGGGCCGGGCGAACTCGACACGGAAGGCGGACGCGGTAGCGTCGTCGGGCGATGACCGCGATTCCCCCGGACGCCCCCGACGCCGCCCGCCGCGCCCGGGCCCGAGCCGCCGTCTCGGCCGCCGCACGCGTGACCCCGATCGTGCGCTCCGAGGGGCTCAGCGCCCGCCACGGGGCGCCGGTCGTACTGAAGGCCGAGTCGCTGCAACGGACCGGGGCGTTCAAGTTCCGCGGGGCGCTGGCCAAGCTGGCCGCGCTCGGTCCGGACGCCGATCGCGGGGTGGTTGCGGGCAGCGCCGGCAACCACGCCCGCGGCGTCGCGCTGGCCGCCAGCGCGCGGGGCGTGCCGGCGGTCGTCTTCATGCCGGAGGGCGCGCCGATCGCCAAGATCGAGGCCTGCCTGGCGCTCGGCGCGACGGTCGAGCTGATCGGCGGAGCGGTCGAGGAGTCGCTGCGTGCCGCGCGCGAGCACGCGGCCGAGCACCGGATGGCCTTCATCCACCCGTTCGACGACCTCGACATCATCGCAGGGCAGGGGACGATCGGCGAGGAGTTGCTGGAGCAGGTTCCGGACATGGTCCAGGTGGTCGTCCCGGTCGGCGGCGGCGGGCTGATCAGCGGAATCGCCACGGCGATCAAGGCGGCGCGGCCCGAGGTCCGGATCGTCGGCGTGCGCGCGGCCGCGCGGGGTGCCCTATCGGCGACGCGCTCCAGCGAGTCCCCGCTGGCCTCGTTCGGCGACGAGCAGCGGCGGGTCGCGGAGGCGTCCGGCGTCGCGACCACGATCGCCGACGGCATCGCGGTCAAGCACCCGGGGGAGATCACCGGGCCGCTGGTCGGCACCCTCGTCGACGAGCTGGTGGCGGTCGACGAGGACGCGATCGCCGAGGCGATGATCCTGCTGCTCGACCGGGTCAACCTGGTCGCCGAGGGCGCGGGCGCGGTCGGGCTGGCGGCGATCCTCCGCGACATGGTGCCGCCGCCGACCTCGGGCAGCACGGTCCTGGTGCTGTCGGGTGGCAACGTCGACACCAACCTGCTGGCGCAGCTGGCCCGCCGCCACGAGACGCTGGTCGGTCGGCGGCTGAACGTCGTGACGCTGATCGCGGACCGACCCGGGGGACTGGCCGAGCTGTCGGGCGTGATCGCCGCGGCCGGCGCCAACATCGTGGAGGTCCACCACGTCCGCGACGGCATCGACCTGCACGTCGGCGACACCACGGTCCGGCTGAGCCTGGAGACCCGGGGCCCGCAGCACGCGTCCGACGTGCTCGCGGCGATCGCCGCGGCGGGGTTCCCGGTCGAGCGCACGGGGAGGATGGGCGGTGCCTGAGCCCGGGACCGCGACGTCCGTCGACCGGGCGCAGACCGGACCCCAGCTGTTCGTGCTGCGGGTCTTCTGCGACGAGCAGGGCGTCCACGGCAACCCGCTGGGCGTGGTGCTCGCCGGTGCCGCGGTGGCGCGTGCTCAGCGACAGACGGTCGCGGCCGTCCTCGGCTTCTCCGAGACGGTCTTCGTCGACGACCACGGGACCGCGGAGCTGCAGATCTTCACCCCGAAGGCCGAGCTGCGGCTGGCCGGACACCCACTGGTCGGGACCTCGTGGCTGCTGCGGCAGGCCGCGGGCGGGGGCTTCGACAGGACCGGCGACGCGGCGAGCGTCGATGGGGGCGGGAGTACGGCCGGTGCCGTCGGCGAGGGCGGGGGCCGGGACGTCTCGATCCTGCGGCCGCCGGCCGGCGAGGTGCCGACCGCCGCCGACGCGGTCTCGGCGTGGATCGAGGCGGACCCCGCGGACGCCCCGCCGTTCGGGTTGCGGCAGCTGGCGACCGCGGCCGAGGTCGAGGCGCTCGAGGTGCCGCGCGGGCCCGAGGTCCACGACGACGTCTGGGCGTGGATCGATCCCGACGCGCGAACGCAGGTGCGCTGCCGGGTCTTCGCCGATCAGCTCGGCATCCCGGAGGACGAGGCGACCGGCTCGGCGGCGCTGCGCCTGGTCGCGGCGGTCGGGCGGCCGGTCACGATCCTCCAGGGGGCCGGATCGGTGATCGAGGCCCGCCCGACGGACGACGGACGGGTCCGCGTGGGCGGACGGGTGGTGCTCGACCGGTGCCTGCCGCTGGCCGACGCGCTGCGCGAATACGGCGCGCGGGCCTGAGCCGCCGCCTCGGACGGCGGCGGCTCGGCGTGGGGACGTCCGCGGCCGCGCGACCGGTGCGCGCCGTCCCCGAACGGCCGGATCAGGCGGGGCGGACCCGGACCGCGGTCCCGTAGGCGCAGATCTCGGTCCCGGTCTGGGCGTACTCGTTGGTCTCGAAGCGGAAGGCGATCACGGCGTTCGCGCCCTTGCCGGCGGCCTCCTCGGAGAGTCGTTCGAGGGCTTCCTGGCGGCTGTCGTGGAGCATCTTGGTGATCCCCTTCAGCTCGCCGCCGACGAGCGACTTGAGGCCGGCGCCGATGTTCGAGCCGACGTGGCGCGAGCGGACGGTCAGGCCGAACGCCTCGCCGAGCACCTCCTCGATGACGTGGCCGGCGATCTCGTTGGTCGTGACGATCAGCATGGTGCGGGGAGCGTACGGGAACCCGCCGGCCCGATCCAGGGGTTTCACCGCAGGCTTCGGAGCGCCGGTGACCTCTCGGGGCAGCGGACTACCGGCCCCGCAGCCGTCCGGGAGATCAGACGGCAGACATCTGATGACTTGCTAGTATCCCAGCATGTCCCTGTCACCCCTCGGCCGTGGATCGCTCAGCGAGCTCGCCGTCCAGCAGCTCCGCGCGCAGCTGGCGACGGGGGCCTGGCCGGTCGGATCGCGTCTGCCGGCCGAGGCCGCGCTGGCCGAGGAGCTGGGGATCGGGCGCTCGACGGTGCGCGAAGCGGTACGCGTGCTCGCCCACGACGGACAGCTGGAGACCCGCCAGGGCTCGGGCACCTTCGTCCGCGCACTGACGCCGCCGCCGGAGTGGGAACCGCGAATGCGGCAGGCTGCCGTGCTCGACGCCTACGAGGTCCGCGAGGCGCTCGAGGTCCAGGCCGCGCGGCTGGCTGCCGAACGCCGCACCGACGAGGACGCGGACCGGATCGACGCCGCGCTCGCCGAGCGCGAGCGGTGCCGGGCGGAGGGAGCGATCGAGCCGTTCGTCGACGCCGACCTGGCGTTCCACGGCGCGATCGTGGCCGCCGCGCACAACGCGCTGCTGCAGGACATGTTCGCCTCGTTCCTGACGGTGCTGCGCGCCGCGCTGGTCGAGGTCGTCCGCGACGTCGTGCTCGACGACGTCGACTCCGCCGAGGCGCACCGCGACCTGGCCGCGGCCGTTCGCGCTCGCGATCCGGAGGCGGCCATGGCCGCCACCCACGCCAACATCACCGTCACCGGCGGGCCTCTCGGCCACGTCGATGTCCCCAACGCAACCCGAAGGAGCAGCCAGTCATGACGACGTCACGCAACCCCTCCGTGGCCGGCCTGCTTCCGGAGGGTCAGCCCTCCTGGAATCCGCAGCGGTCCAGCTCGATGCCCTCGTGGCGGTACCAGCCGTTCCACCACCGCGTACCGTTCGAGCTGCCCGACCGGACGTGGCCGGACCAGCGAATCGAGCGTGCCCCGCTGTGGGCCGCGGTAGACCTGCGCGACGGCAATCAGTCGCTGATCGACCCGATGGACTCGGTCCGCAAGCGGAAGATGTTCGACCTGCTGGTCTCGATGGGGATCAAGGAGATCGAGGTCGGGTTCCCGGCGTCCGGCGACACCGACTTCAATTTCGTCCGCGAGCTGATCGAGCAGGACGCGATCCCCGAGGACGTGCGGATCGCGGTGCTGACGCAGGCCCGTCCCGAGCTGATCGAGCGGACCTTCGAGTCGCTCCAGGGTGCCCACAGCGCGCTGGTCCACCTCTACACCTCCACGCCGAAGCAGTTCCGCGAGGACGTCTTCGGGATCGACGTCGACGGACTGCGCGACCTGGTGGTCGGCGGCGCCGAGGACCTGGTGCGCGGGGCCGCGACGATCCCGGACACCGACGTCCGGTTCCAGTTCTCGCCCGAGACCTTCATCCTGACCGAGCCAGAGGTCGCGCTGAGCATCTGCGCGTCGGTGATCGACGTCTGGCAGCCGACGGAGGAGCGGCCGATCGTGATCAACCTGCCCTCGACGGTCGAGGTCGCGACGCCCAACGTCTACGCCGACCAGATCGAGTGGATGCACCGTCATCTGCCGCGGCGCGAGGCCATCATCCTGTCGCTGCATCCCCACAACGACCGCGGCACGGGCGTCGCGTCGACCGAGCTGGCGTTGATGGCCGGCGCGGACCGCGTCGAGGGCTGCCTGTTCGGCAACGGCGAGCGGACCGGCAACGCCGACCTGGTCACGCTGGCGCTCAACCTGCACACGCAGGGCGTCGATCCGCAGCTGGAGTTCGGCGACATCGATGCGATCCGCGACGTGGTCGAGTTCTGCAACCAGCTGAAGATCCCCGAGCGGCATCCCTACGTCGGCGAGCTGGTCTTCACGTCGTTCTCGGGCTCGCACCAGGACGCGATCAACAAGGTCTTCGCCAAGCGCGAGAAGACGGCCGAGGCGACCGGCACCCCGGTCGAGGAGCTGCCGTGGGAGGTCCCGTACCTGCCGATCGACCCGCACGACGTCGGCCGGACCTACGAGGCCGTGATCCGCGTCAACAGCCAGTCCGGCAAGGGCGGCATGGCCTACCTGCTCAAGTCCGAGCACGGGCTCGACGCGCCGAAGCGGATGCAGGCCGAGTTCTCGCGGATCGTCCAGGCCTACACCGACACGCACGGCGGCGAGGTCACTCCGGACCGGCTGTGGTCGCTGTTCTCCGACGAGTACCTGCCGGGCAGCGGCGATCCGTGGGGACGATTCCGGGTCTGGGAGCACCAGACCGCGTCGCAGCCGGACGGCCGCGACCGCCTGAACCTGCAGCTCGACGTCGACGGCAAGCCGCACCGGCTGGACGGCATCGGCAACGGGCCGATCGACGCGTTCGTCAGCGCGCTCGAGGCGTTCTCGGTGATGGTGACCGTCAAGGACTACGCCGAGCACGCGATCGGTGCGGGCGGCGACGCCCGCGCGGCGGCCTACGTCGAGTGCGAGATCGACGGCGTCACGTATTGGGGCGTCGGAATCCACCCGAATATCGTCCGCGCCTCGCTCGACGCGATCGTCAGCGCGGTCAACCGCGCGCAGCGGGACCGGGCGTAGCGGAGGGCGAGCAAGACGTAGGCGGGGCGACCGCGGTCGGGCTGCCGCCGAACGGTTCGGCGGCAGCCGACACCCCGGCGAAGCCCGGCGCTGCCGGATCGCCCGCGACCCTCAGGGGCGGTCGTCGTCGACCCGGACGGTCTTCAGGCCGTCGGCGGCGGCCGCCGGAGCGATCAGTCGCCCGTCCGCGTCGCGACCCAGCACCACGAAGTCGGTGTCGCTCTTGCGTCCCCGATTCCAGCTGATCGGAACGGTCAGGATCGGCCCCGGACCGCTCCAACGTCGGCTTCCGGCCTGGACCTCGATCGAAGCGACGTCGTCGTCGCCGGCGACGACCAGGAGCGGAGCGGGTCCGGCCCCGGTCAGGGCCTGGTCGCGGGTGGCGCGCTCGACCACCCCGACTCCGAGCGCCGGCCCCGAGGCCGCGCGGTAGGGATCGTCGACGGCACCCGACCCGCCGAGCAGCAGCGTCGTGGCCTCGTCGGCGTCGGCCGGGGAGGACCCGCTCATCCCCAGGGCGACGCTGGGCCGTTCGGAGGACGTGGTCGGGGATCGCGCGGAGCGGATCAGCATCGCCGGGCCGACTCCGGGGATCGGGGCGTCGCGGACGAGGTCGACCACCGGGGGATCCCCGAACCGTTCGACGCCCCGGCCGGGGACGTCGGTCGTTGCGGCGACGAAGCGCCGGAGCGCCGAGGGGTCGAACGCGTCCGTTCCCGGCTGGAGTCGCGAGCGCAGGCTCGGGCCCACCGTGCGCAGCGCGGCGATGCCGTCGGTCCCCGTGCGGACGATCACGGGCGAAGGCTCGGTCGACCGGTCGCGGCGCCGGGGGACGCCGTCGGGGAGGTACAGCACGCCGCTCGGGAGCTCGGCCGCGTAGGGCCCCGACACGTGCAGCAGACCGTCCGTCTCCTTGATCCGCCGGGCGCCGGCCTCGGCGAGCATCGGGCTCGAGCGGGTCTTCTCGGGGAGCAGGATCGCGGTCGAGAACGCCACGACGCCGGGGTCGTAGTCCTCCCGGATCGATACCGTCTTGCGCAGGTTCCAGTGCGCGTCGCGGGTGTCGGGGCGTCCGACGAGCGCGGCGTGGCCGTCGGAGGCCAGGACGGCGAAGTCCTCGTCGTTGACCCGGCCCGCCCAGAGCGCGGTGATCTTCAGTTCGCGGTCGTCGTCGAGCACGCTGCGATCGTCGCTGTCCTCGTCCTCCTCGACCCACTCCTCGGCGGCGTCGATCAGCGCGTCCCGGTCGTTCGCGAGGTCGCCGCGCAGGGGAAAGCCCGCGTCCGGGGCGCCGCGCACGAGCTCGATCTCCTGACCGTCGTCGCCGCAGCCGGCGAGGGTCAGCGCCAGCGTCGCGGCGAGCACCACCATCGCGGTTCGTCCGGTGGGGATCCGGGGCATGACCCCCACCCTAGGTGACGGAGGAGATGGGTACGGCGATGCGGGTGGGACCGGGGTCTACGGACGCCGGATCGCGCCCTCCGCCCGCAGGATCCGGCGCAGGATCGCGAGCGATCCGGCGTACGTGGCGTCCATCCCGAAGAAGCTCAGACCGCGCGCGCCGAGCGTACGCGCCTGGGTGTAGGGCGTGTCCGACGCGTAGTGGATAACGCCGAAGTCGACCGCGGGTCGAGCCAGGCTGATCGCCTCGCCGACCGGGTGGCGGTCGGCGTCGCCGAGCTCGTGGACGGCGGCGCAGTACGGACCGGCCTCCATCTCGACCACCGTGTAGGCCTCGCGGTAGTAGAAGTCCAGGTGGTCGCGGTTCTGCAGGAACGTCGACCGCACCGTGACCGCCTTCTGGTTGTCCAGGCCGGTGCCGTAGCGCAGGTCGGACTGGACGTCCTCGACGGTGAACGCGTTGTCGAGCCAGTAGGTGGTGCGGGTCCGCTCGTCGTGGACGACGCCCGAGATCATCACGTCGCCGACGTCCGCGTTGAGCGTCGCGGCCTTGCCGAGCACGTAGACGCCCCGGAGCCGCGACACATCGACGGTGATCTCGCGCAGGATGTTGTAGGCCGAGGCTCCGAGCGGATAATCGATGTTGACGATCACGGCCTCGCTGCTCGCGAGCGCGTCGTGGTCGAGCGGCCCGAGCCGCGGGTCGACGCCGGCCGGATCGATCCGGTCCAGCGGGATCACCTGGGCGGGGATCCGCAGCGCGCCCGACGGCATCAGGTCGATGATCCCGGCCTGTCGCTCGGCGGCGACGCGGGCGTCGGGGTCGCGCTCGAACGCCCCGCGGGCGGCGAAGTACAGGAGGTTCTCGAGCGATCCGTCGCTGCGTCCGTCGCGGATCCGCTCGAGCTCGAGTCGCAGGTCGTCCGGGCCGTAGCGCTCGACGTCGCGCAGCAGCTCGCCTTCCCGCTCGCGAGCGATCCCGGTCATCAGGTTGACCATCGCGTGGGCGTTGGAAGAGACGAAGTACATCGGCCGCTCGTGCAGCGCCTCGGTGACCATCGCCCCGCGGACCGGACGCCACCAGTCACGGGTCAGCCGGGCGTAGCCGACGTAGCTCATGCCGAGCGACCGCACGCGCAGATCGCAGCGACGACCGGGCAGCATCCCGGTCAGCCGCGCGACGAACCGGTCGCCCCACGACTCGCGCAGCCGCTCCCAGTCGTCGACGGTGCCGCCGATGGCCCGGGCGAGCCCCTCGGGATCGGTCGGCGGCTCGACCTCGCCGCAGCTGCGCAGCCGCGCGCGGATCTTGTTCCACTCGATCTGAAACGCGACGACCGTCGGGATCAGGTCGTCGACGTCCGACGACGACGCCAACAGCACGGCCAGCACGCCGTCTCCGACGTGCCACAGCCGGCGGCGCGCGGGGGATTCGGCCTGCGGCCAACCGGTCAGATCGAAGCCCGCGTCGCTGAACTGCCGCTGCTCCTGGCCGAGCACGATCAGCCGGGCCTCGCTGATCTCGTCGGGCAGGCGCCGGACGGCGTAGAGGAACGCGCCGAGGTCCAGCTCGTCGCCGGCCGCGAGCGGGTGCAGGCTGGAGTTCATCGCGATGTGCGACGGCTCGAGCACCCGCACCCGGGTCTCGCCGCTGGACCGCAGCAGCGTCGTGTAGGTCCGGTGGTAGAGCTGGACGTCGTCGGACAGCCCGGACCTGCGGTCCGGGCCGCCGCTGGAGGCCGTCTCCCATGCACGCTCCGCCATGGCCCGAGTCTGACGCACCGGACCGGCGGGGTGGTGTCTTCCCCGTGGTCGCGGAGAGCGGCATCCGCGATCGAGCGAGCCGGCCCGGAGCCAAGGGGCGTGCCGGCGCAGAGTCCCGCGGATGGGGGGAGCGGAAGCCATGGGGGACGTTGATACCGTGATGTATCACCAATGGGCGACGCGCATCCCGAATCATCACGTTGCTCGCCGTCCTCGGGACCGGCGATCGTGATGAAGGACGTCGGCGTCCGCCGTCACGGCCGGGATGGTCGCCCGCTGGTGCTGCTCGATCGTGTCGACTGGACGGTCGGCGCGTCCGAGCACTGGGTGGTGCTGGGGCCGAACGGGGCGGGCAAGAGCACCCTGCTGCAGCTGGCGGGCGGCGCGCTGCAGCCGACGACCGGCACCGTCCATGTGCTCGGCGCACGGATCGGTGGGACCGACCTGCGGGACCTGCGCGAGCGGATCGGCCGGGTCGACGCTGCCACTGCGCGGGCGTTCAAGCCGGGGTTCGACGGGCTGGCGGTCGTGCTGACCGGGGCCTTCGGCAGCATTGCGCTGCAGCGCAAGCGGCTGGAGCCCCGGCACGTGGCGCGGGCCCACGAGCTGCTCGCGCTGGTCGGTGCGTCGGCGCTCGCGGACCGTCGCTACGACGACTGCTCCCAGGGGGAACGGCAGCGGCTGCTGCTGGCGCGCGCCCTGATGGGCGGTGAGGACGAGCCGGGCGGTGAGGACGGGGTGGGCGGGCCGCAATTGCTGCTGCTCGACGAGCCGGCGACCGGTCTCGACCTGCCGTCGCGCGAGCGGATGCTGCACGCCCTGGTGGCCAGCGCCCGACGCTCGCACGAGCTGCCGACGGTCACGGTCACCCACCACGTCGAGGAGATCCCGGAGATCACCACCCACGCCCTGCTGCTGCGGGACGGGCGCGTCCTGGCCGCGGGCCCCGTCGACCGGGTGCTGGCGTCGGCACCGGTCGGCGCCTGCTTCGGGATCGGCGTCGAGGTGACACGGACCGCCGGGCGGTGGGCGGCTCGCGCCGTTCTCGACGATCGCGCGGTAGGGGCGTAAGACCCCTGCTGGTGCTGTTACGTTGATGTAACAATCTGGTATTGTTGCCGCATGGATCGGAGCTGTGCCGTATGACCGACGCGAACGTCGTGCCGGGGTTGGAGCCCGGGCGGGTCGAGCTGGTCCGCGATCGCCTCGCGGGGCGCGAGTGGCACGAGGTGACCGTCGCGGAGCTCGCCGAAGCGGCCGGGGTCTCGCGGATGACCCTGCACCGCCGCGGGATCGGCAAGGACGACGTGCTGCGGCAGCTCGGCGAGCTGCTGCTCCAGGACCACCGCGACGCGATGTACCCGGCGCTGGTCGCCCCCGGCGACGGCCGGGTCCGGCTGCGGCTGGCCCTGGAGGGGCTGTGCGCGGTCAACGAGCGGTATCTCGGCGTGCTCGACGCGCTTGGTGAACAGGCCTACGAGGTCTTCCACGACACGGGGGACGGCGCGGTCCTGACCCGCGAGCCCTTCACCGCCGGGCTGCGGCGGATCCTCGAGGACGGAGGGGCCGACGGCACCCTGCGCGGCGGTAGCGATCTCGACGACGAGGCGACGCTGCTCTTCAACGCGGCCGGCTGGACCTACCGGCACATGCGCACCGGGCACCGTTGGGCACCCGAGCGGGCGCGCGCGGCGGTCGTCGACCTCCTGCTGCACGGGTCCCTGTTGCCGTCGACGGGGCAGCCCTCCGACGACGCGACCGGTTCGACGTCATGAGCGTCGCCGTCAGCCTGCCGCGCGTCGGCGTCGACCGGCGCGGCATCTCCGTGCTGGCCGCCGGCCACGGCTACGTGGACATGACCCAGGGCGCCGTGGCGGCGTTGCTGCCGTTCCTGATCCACCGTCGCGGCTACAGCTACGCCGCCGCCACCATGCTGGTCCTCGCGATGACCGTGACGTCGTCGCTGATCCAGCCGCTCTTCGGGCACCTGGCCGACCGGCGCTCGCTGCCGTGGCTGCTGCCGGGCGGCGTCGCCGTGGCGGGCCTCGGGATCGGCGTCGTCGGGGTCGTGCCGTCGCACGCGGCGGCGCTGGTGGCCGTCGCGATCGCCGGCCTCGGCGTCGGCGCTTACCACCCGGAGGCCGCGCGCTACGCCAACTACGTGTCGGGAACGCGGCGGGCCAGCGGGATGAGCTTCTTCTCGGTCGGCGGCAACGCCGGGTTCGCCCTCGGGCCGGTGCTCGTGACCCCGCTCGTCCTGGCCTTCGGCTTGCAGGGGACCCTGCTGTTGCTGGTGCCCGCGTTGGTGCTCGCCGGGCTGCTGGCGAGCGAGTTGTCGCGACTGGAGAGCTTCCGGCCCGACCGCCGGCCGGTCGACGCCGTGGCGTCGACCGCACCGGTGGATCCGGACCGCTGGGTGCCGTTCGCCCAGGTCACCGCGGTCGGCGCCTGGCGCTCGGCCGTCTACTTCGGGCTGCAGTCGTTCGTTCCGGTGTTCCTGATCGTCGAGCTGGGCAGCTCGGAGGCCACCGGCAATGCCGGTCTGACCGTGCTGCTGGTGGCCGGAGCGATCGGCACGCTGGTCGGTGGTCCCGTGGCCGACCGGATCGGGCGGCGGCCGGTGCTCGTCGGCTGCATGGCGGTGCTGCCCCCGCTCGTCCTGCTGCTGCTGACGACCGGTTCGATCGTCGTGAGCTTCCTGCTGCTCGCGGTGATCGGGTTCTTCACCGTCGGCAACTTCTCGACGACCGTCGTGCTGGGGCAGGAGTACCTGCCCTCGCGGGTCGGCGTGGCGTCCGGGGTGATGCTCGGCGCCGCGATCGGCCTCGGCGGGCTGGCCGCGGCGGGTCTCGGCCTGGTGGCCGACGACATCGGCCTGCGGTGGGTGATCGCGATCGTCGCCGGGCTGGCGGTGCCGGGGTTCGTCACCGCGTTGATGCTCCCGCGCGACCCCACCCCGCAGCGGAGCTAGTCATCCCCCGAGCGCGGGCGTATCGCGTGCTCGGGGGAGGGCCCCCGCCCCCGGGAACGGTCGGCCCCGCCCCGGTCCGGGCTCAGTCGTCCTCGACCGGCGGCCAGGCCTGCTCGAACGAGCACCACCAGGTGGTTCGGCCGCCGACGGTCGCCCGGACCATCTCGGCGCCGCAGCGCGGGCAGTGCTCGCCCTTCTTGCGGTGCTCGATCACGTCGCCCAGGTGGACGCCACCGCGGACCATCGCCTCGCGGGTGCAGGCGTGGGCGATCCCGTGCAGCTCGCGCAACTCGGCCTCGGAGAGGTCGCTCGCGGGACGCAGCGGCGGCTGCTCCGCCTGCCAGAGGATCTCGTCGCAGAGCAGGTTGCCGATCCCGGCGATCGTCGCCTGATCCATCAACCGCGCCTTCAGCGGCAGCGCACCGCGGCCGACCCGCTCGACGAAGGTGTCTTCGTCGATCAGCAGCGCGTCGGGGCCCAGGCCGGACAGGTCGGGGTTGAGCCGCACCCGGCCCAGGCGGCGCTTGTCGAACAGCACCAGTCGTCCGCCGTCGTCGAGCTCGATCGTGAACCGGCTCCAGCTGCCCTCGCCGGGGATCCCCGTGGAACCCTTCCGTACCGGCATCGACCAGTCGGACCGCTCGCGGGCGGTCAGCGGCTCGCCGGCGGTGTCGGGGAGGCCGGCCGCTGCGGCGACGGACGGATCCAGGCGCGTGACCCTGCGGTGCGCGTCGGCCAGCGGGGTGCCGGTGACGTCGGCGGCACCGCCGGGGGACAGGTCGACCGTGGTCTGCTCGGCGTCGCCGTCCTCGTCCTCGGCCGCGTCACCGAGCGCGTGGCGTTCGGCTTCCGACCCCTCGGGCGCCAGGCCGACCAGCCGGCCGGCCATCCCCAGGTGCAGGCCCAGCCGCAGGCCGTCGTCGAGCACGATCCACATCGACTTGCCGATCCGCTCGACCGACTCGACGCGGCGGCCGACGATCGCGGTCACGATCTCGCCGGGCGGATGCGGGCGGCAGACCCATTCGTCGGCGTCGTCGGCAGCGACGATCGTGCGACCGACCGTCCAGCGCTCCGCGAGCGCGCGGGCGGCTTCGACCTCAGGCAGCTCAGGCACGTCCCGCAGGCTACGCGAGCCTCCGGCCGCGGGCCCGGTGGCTCGGCAGTGAACCGCGTGCGATTCGGCGGCCAGGAGGGTCACGATCGCACGCGGTCGATCGGGCCCGGGGTCGGGGGCCGATGGAGCCGCCGGCGTGTGCGATCGTGGGCCCGGAACGCGCCGGATCGCACGTGGCCGGTCCCGGAACTCCCGGGGTCGCTTGCACGGAGGTCGCCCGCCGGTAGGGTTCGTCCATGTCGAACAGTGACTCCCGGACCGCGGTCGAAACGGCGCTCAAGCAGCTTCTGGAGCACGTTCCCGCCCTGAAGCCGCTGAAGCTGATCGCCGCCGCGGAGGTCCAGGGCGGTCGCGACGTCCAGCTGATCCGCGTGGTGATGCCCGGTCCGCAGGTCACGAAGGCGATCGCGCCGGAGGCGCGGGTCACGCTGACGATCCGGCGCGACCTGCTCAACGAGATGATCGAGCTGAACGACCTGCAGGCGTGGGTCCGGGCGTGGGACCACGGCAAGTTCCGGGTCTCCGGCGTGCAGGAGTACCTGAAGCTGATCGGCCAGGTGATCGAGAAGACGGCCGCGAAGAAGAAGGCGCTGGCCGATCAGAAGAACGCCTAAGGCTCTACGGCCACGGAGCTGAGGCGGATAGGTATCGCCAGGCGATACGAATCCGCATCAGCTCCGTCGGGCCAGTACGTCCCGGCGACGCGCCGCGCGCGCCGCCGGATCCAGAGGGGCTACAGCGAGGTGATCGCGGCGTTGAGCGTCGCGCTCGGCCGCATCACGTCGTCGGTCTTCGCGCGGTCGACCAGGTAGTAGCCGCCGAGGTCGACGCTGGGGCCCTGGACGCCGTTGAGCTCGCCGATGATCGTGTCCTGCTCGGCGTTCAGCTTCTCGGCGAGCGGCGCGAACCGCTTGGCCAGCTCGGCGTCGTCGGTCTGGGCCGCCAGCGCCTGGGCCCAGTAGAGCGCCAGGTAGAAGTGGCTGCCGCGGGTGTCGCGCTCGCCGGCCTTGCGCAGCGGACCCATCCCGTTGTCGAGGAAGGTCCCGGTCGCCTCGTCCAGCGTGCGGCCGAGGATCCCCGCGCCGCCGTTGCCGGTCTTGTCGGCCAGGAACTCCAGCGAGACCGCGAGCGCCAGGAACTCGCCGAGCGAGTCCCACCGCAGGTGGTTCTCCTGGACCAGCTGCTGGACGTGCTTCGGGGCCGAGCCGCCGGCACCGGTCTCGAACAGGCCGCCGCCCTGCATCAGCGGAACGATCGAGAGCATCTTCGCGCTCGTGCCGAGCTCGAGGATCGGGAACAGATCGGTGAGGTAATCACGCAGGACGTTGCCCGTGACCGAGATCGTGTTCTCGCCGTTCTTGGCCCGCTCCAGCGTGTAGCGGGTCGCGTCGGCGACGTTCTTGACCTCGATCGTCAGCCCGTCGGTGTCGAGCTGCTCCAGCTCGCGACGGACCTTGACCAGGACCTGGGCGTCGTGCGCGCGGGCCTCGTCGAGCCAGAACACGGCCGGCCAACCGGTCGCGCGGGCGCGGTCGACGGCCAAACGGACCCAGTCGGCGACCGGGGCGTCCTTGGTCTGGCAGGCGCGCCAGATGTCGCCCGCCTCGACGGCGTGCTCGAGCAGCGTCGCGCCCGAGCGGTCGACGACGCGGACCGTGCCGGCCGACGCGACCTCGAAGGTCTTGTCGTGCGAGCCGTACTCCTCGGCCTTCTGCGCCATCAGGCCGACGTTCGGCGTCGTGCCCATCGTGGCCGGGTCGAACGCGCCGTGCTCACGGCAGAAGTCGATCGTCTCGGCGTAGAGCGGCGCGTACGACGAGTCCGGGATCACGTACTTCGTGTCCTGCGACTCGCCGGCGGCGTTCCACATCTGACCCGACGTGCGGATCGCGGCGGGCATCGACGCGTCGATGATCACGTCGCTGGGCACGTGCAGGTTGGTGATGCCCTTGTCGGAGTCGACCATCGCGACCGCCGGACCGGACTCGTAGGCGGCCTCGATCGCGGCGTTGATCGCGTCGCGCTTGTCGGCCGGCAGCTGCTCGATCGCCGTCAGCACGCTGGCCAGGCCGTCGTTCGGGTCGGCACCGACCGACGCCAGGTCGTCGCCGTACTGGGCGAACACGTCGGCGAAGTAGGCGCGCACCGCGTGGCCGAAGATGATCGGGTCGGAGACCTTCATCATCGTCGCCTTCAGGTGGACCGAGAACAGCACGCCTTCGGCCTTCGCGGCGGCGACCTGCTCGCGCAGGAAGGCGTCGAGCGCGGCCTTGCGCATCACGGTGCCGTCGACGATCTCGCCCGCCAGCACGGGGGTCGAGGCCTTGAGCACGGTGACGGTGCCGTCGGCGGCGACGTGCTCGATCCGCAGGTCGTCGTCCTGCTCGAGCGTCACCGACGTCTCGTTGCTGGCGAAGTCGTCCTGGCCCATCGTCACGACGTGCGACGCGGAGTCCTTCGACCAGGCGCCCATCCGGTGCGGGTGCTTCTGGGCGTAGCGCTTGACCGACGCCGGCGCCCGGCGGTCGGAGTTGCCCTCGCGCAGGACCGGGTTGACGGCGCTGCCCTTGACCGCGTCGTAGGCGGCGCGAGCGCTGCGCTCGGCGTCGGTCTGCGGGTCCTCGGGGTAGTCCGGAACGGCGTAGCCGGCGTCCTGCAGCTCCTTGATCGCGGCCTTGAGCTGCGGGATCGAGGCGCTGATGTTCGGCAGCTTGATGATGTTGGCGTCCGGCGTCTTCGCCAGGTCGCCCAGCTCGGCGAGCGCGTCGGGGACGCGCTGCTCGGCGGTCAGCAGGTCCGGGAACTGGGCGAGGATCCGCCCGGCGAGGGAGATGTCACGCGTCTCGACCTCGACGCCGGTGGCGCCGGCAAACGCCTCGATGATCGGAAGGAACGAGTGGGTGGCAAGAGCCGGAGCCTCGTCCGTGTACGTGTAGATGACCTTCATGTGCTGGTGGCCTGCTTCGCTCGGGGTCTGATCCACACGCTAGCGCGATGCGATCCGCTGCGCGGCGCGACGGGTGGTACGGGTGGTGAGGATTCTGTGAACGCCCATGGTCACAGGGCTTTTGGCCACGGGCCGCGCCCCGGAACGGTCGGCGCCTAGGCTCGACGCATGCAGATCGAGGAGCAGCACGGACGTCGCGTCCACCGGCTCGGGACGTCGGGCGAGCCGTGGTCGACGAACCACGCGACGACGGATCTGATCGGCGAGGCGATGTACTCGGAGGTCGACCTGATCGTGATCCCGATCGAGCGCGTCGATCCGGCGTTCTTCGACCTCTCGTCCGGCATCGCGGGAGAGCTGCTGCAGAGGGCGACGAACTACCGCGTGCGACTGGCGATCGTCGGCGACGTCGCGCCGTGGACCGCCCAGAGCGCGTCGCTGCGGGCGTTCGTCGAGGAGTCGCAGCGCGGGGGACACCTGTGGTTCGTGGCCGACGACGCGGCGCTCGACGCGCGGTTGGCGGCCGCGGCGGCCTGAAGGCGTCGCCGACGGCGGGCGGCCCGGACGCCGTCGAGGTTCGAGACGCGACCTCGACGGCGTGTGGTCGGCGGGGCGCGTGACCCCGCCGAGGAGCCCAGCGCTAGGCGCCGTAGCCGGCGGCGCGGCCCTGGCCGGCGATCCGCTCGGCCATCTTGCGGTTGGCCTCGTCGACCATCTCGCCCTCGAAGATCGCGGCGCCGGCGCCGGCGGCGGTCGCCTCGTCGTAGGCCTTCAACATCGCCTCGGCCTTCTCCCACTGCTCCTGCGTCGGGGTGAAGATCTCGTTGACCGTCTCGATCTGGCCGGGGTGGATCGTCCACTTGCCGTCGAGGCCCAGGGCGCGCACCAGGCGGGTGCGCTCACGCAGGCCGTCGAGGTCCTTGAACGCGGCGTAGGGGCCGTCGATCGCCTGGATGCCGGCCGCGCGGGCGGCGACGACCAGCCGCGAGTAGAGGTAGTTCAGGTGGTCGCCGGGGTAGCCCTCGGGCGCACCCCCGATCTGCGTGATCGGGATCCCGATCGCGGCCGAGTAGTCGCCGGGGCCGAAGATCAGCGTCTCCATCCGGGGCGAGGCGATCGCGATCTGCTCGACGTTGACCAGGCCGACGGCGTCCTCGATCTGCGCCTCGATCCCGATCCGGCCGACCTCGTAGCCCTTGGCCAGCTCGATCTGACGCAGCAGCTTGTCGGTCAGCTCGATGTCGCCGGGGGTCTGGACCTTCGGCAGCATCACCGCGTGGATCTTGTCGCCGACGGCCTCGACGACGTCGATCAGGTCGCGGTAGAAGAACGGCGTGTCGGTGCCGTTCACGCGGTAGACGACCGTCTTGTCCTCGGGGAACTCGAGCGTCCGCAGTGCCTCGATCACGCGGCCGCGGGCGGCGTCCTTCTCGCTCGGCGCGACCGAGTCCTCGAGGTCCAGGAAGACCTGGTCGGCGGCCAGCGTCGGGGCCTTGGCGAGGAACTTCTCGCTGGAGCCGGGCACGGAGTGGCAGGTGCGGCGCGAGCGCAGAGGACGGGCGGTACCGGGAACCCTGAAGTGCGTCATGGCCGGAATCGTTTCACGTCCCCACGTCACGCGACCGCCGGTAGCGTGCGGCGTCGGCGTCGCGGCCGGCTCCGGTGGAGGCTCGCGGGATGGGGTCGGGGCGCCCTCGGGCGTGCGGCCGCGGTTACGGCGCGCCGGGATCGCCCGGCCGGCCCACCTGACGGCCATCGAGCGACGAACGCCAGAAGCGGTTCCGCGGATTCCCGCCCGCGAGGTACACGTTCCACGCCGTCCGGTTGGCGAGCATGCGCGGATCGCCCGCGGAGAGGATCACGTAGTCCACGCGTCGTCGGGCGTCGCTTTCGGTCCGCCGCCCGATCGTGGCCAGCGCCCGTTCCGGCCCGGCCCCGATGACCTGGGAGAACCGCAGGCCGCCGTGTGCGGAGGTCTCGCCCGCCCGGTTCAGGGCGACGCCGATCGCGCCGTTCACCGCATAGGTCCGCTCGCGGTAGCCGCGTCGGGTCGTGACCTCGGCCCGGGTGGGGCGTACGACGACCCGCATCACCCGTTCGCCGGGGCGAGCGACGTCGGCGACCGCGGCGATCACCCGCCGCAGTCGGTCCCGGCGGATCAGCGACGAGCCGCGCGCCCCGACCGGGGTGGTCGGCCGGCCCCGGCGACCGGGCGGCGGGGCCGGCGCGCCGTCCGAGCCCCGCACGACGTGCCGGCCGCGGACGTCGCCCTGCCAGCGGGCGTCGTCGTTCGGTACGTCGTTCAGGTAGACGGTCCACTCCGGCGAGTGGTCCGCGTGGAAGCCAACCGAGAGGGCGACGTACTGCACGTCGGGCCTCGAACCGGAGGCGAGCCCGCGGAGCGCCGCGGCGATCAGTCGCCGCGGGGCCGCCGGGTCGACCGCGCTCGGCGGGAAGCTGGGCCGCGACGACGTGCGCTGGGCACTGCTCTTCTCGACGTCGCCGTCGCGGAGCGTCAGCTCGCGGAGCGGCTGGTTCCGGCCCCGGGTCACGTCCGCGGTCAGGCGGTCCGGCCAGATCCGCAGGGTCTCGATCCGGTCGCCGGGACGCAGCTCCGCCCGCAGCCGCGCGATCGCCGGGCCCATGGCGGACGGGTGCAGCGGCGAGCTCGTCTGCTCGTCGTCGGCGTCACCGCTCAGGGCCGGCTCGCCGTCCGGGTCTCGCGCCGCTTCGTCGTCCCCGTCGGCGGAGGACGAGCCCGATCCCGAGTCGTGCCGCTGCGTGTCGGACCCGGCGCTCGGGCGGTCCGACGGATCCTGGCCGCCGGAGGCCAGCATCAGCAGGAGCAGTCCGCCGATCGCCACGACGACCACCACGGCGGTCACGACGGCGAAGCCGGCCTGCCGACGGGGAGGCCCACCGGCCGGGGCACCACCGGCCGGATCGACGTCCCCGGACGATGACGGTGCCGCCGACGAGCGGTTCTCGACGGGGCGTCCGAAGGGGTCGTAGGCGGGGCTCATCGGTGAGCAGCCTCGCACGTCCGGCCGACGGGTCTTGTGCCCGGTCGGGCGCGACCCCTAGCAGCCGTGCGCGGCACGCGCGGAGCCGGTCCACCGTCCACGATTTTGCGACGATGGTGCGATGGCCAACGTCACCAAGGTGAATCTCGTCGACGACATCAAGGACCTCGCCGTCACGGCCGGGTTCGGAGATCAGCTGGAGACGCGGTTCGCCCGGGCCGCCCTGGGCAGCAAGGAGGGCGCGCTGGGCTTCCAGCGGATCAAGCCTGGCCAGCGCCAGCCGTTCGGGCACAAGCAGAAGGAGCAGGAGGAGATCCACGTGGTGATCGCCGGCTCCGGGCGGCTCAAGATCGACCACGAGATCATCGAGGTCGGCTACCTCGACGCGATCCGGATCGCCCCCGACGTGATCCGCCAGTTCGAGGCCGGTCCCGACGGCATGGACCTGCTGATCTTCGGCTCGCCCGCCGGGGATCCGACCAAGGTCGGCGGCGGCGACAGCGTCACCTACTCGAAGTTCTGGGCCTAGGTCCTTCGCCGCCACGCCGGCGCCGGACGGCCGAACCCCGGTTCTACCCGCGGTAGAACCGGCGTCTGGGTGACCCCGTAGTGTGGTCGCGGATGGATCTCTTCGATCGGCGCCTGCTCCTCGTCACCGGTAAGGGCGGAACGGGCAAGACGACCGTCGCCGCCGCGCTGGCGCTGCTCGCCGCCCGGGCGGGCAAGCGCGTGCTGCTCGCCGAGATCGCCGGTGAGCGACTGTCCTCGCTGTTCGCTCACCCGCCGGTCGGCCACCACGAAACGCCCGTCGGCGACGGGATCTCGCTGCTGTCGATCGACCCGATCACGGCGGCCCACGAGTTCCTGCGCAGCCAGGTCGGCGGCGCGGTCCACCGGCTGATGTTCCAGAACCGGCTGTTCGACGTGACGATGACCGCGGCCCCGGGCCTGCGCGAGGTCTGCACGATGGACCGGATCTGGGACAGCGCGCGCGAGGACCGCGGCCGCCGCAAGCCGATCTACGACCTGGTGATCGTCGACGCCGCCGCGACCGGTCACGCGATGGCGATGCTGCGGTCGCCGACGACCTACGCCAACCTGGCTCGGGGCGGACCGATCCGCAAGCGAGCCGACGAGATCGGCGCGCTGATCCGCGACGAGCGGCGGACCGCGGTGGTGCTCTGCGCGCTGCCCGAGGAGACGCCGGTCAACGAGACGTTGGAGACCGCGGCCCAGCTCGACGAGCTCGGGGTCACGATCGGTCTGACCGTGGTCAACCAGGTGCGCGACACCGCGCTCGACGACGCGTCGGCCGAGACGCTTGCGGGCCTGGTCGACGGCGGGGCGCCCGACGGCGGCGCGGTCGCGTCGCGAGTGGCGGCGCCGGTGGTGATCGCCCACCGTCGCGCCCGCCGCGAGGCCGCGCAGGGTGCGCGCCTGATCGACGGGCTCGGTGAGCGGAGCCCACTGATCTCGCTGCCGCGGTTCAACAGCGACATCGGACGGCCCGAGCTGGACGCGATCGCGGATCGGCTGGCGGTCGCATGAGCGCGCTGACCTCGACGCTCGACCTGGACGCGACGCTGGGCGACGCGCGGGTCGTCGTGCTCGCGGGCGGGGGCGGCGTCGGCAAGACGACCACCGCCGCGGGGATCGGACTGGGGTTGGCGCGGCGCGGTCGCCGGGTCTGCGTGCTGACGATCGACCCTGCGCGCCGGTTGGCTGACGCGCTCGGATTGGACGCGGGCTCGGCTGACGAGCCGGTCCGGGTGGCGTTCGATGCCGAAGGCGACGAGGGCGGCGAGCTGTGGGTCGTGATGCTCGACGCCAAGGCGACCTGGGACAACCTGATCCGTCGCCACGCCACCGACCAGGCGTCGGCCGAGCGGATCCTCGCCAACCGCGTCTACCGCGAGCTCTCGGGCGCGGTCGCCGGGTCGCAGGAGTACATGGCCGTCGAGCGGCTGCACGAGCTGCTGGAGTCGGGACGCTGGGACACGGTGCTGCTCGACACGCCTCCGACCCGCAACGCACTCGACTTCCTCGACGCGCCGCAGCGGTTGCACACGTTCATCGACTCGCGTGCGCTGCAGCTGCTGATGAAGCCGGCCGCCGGCGGACTCGGCCTGCTCGGCCGCGGAGCGAGCGTCTTCACCGGACTGCTGAAGCGCGTGGCCGGGGTCGACCTGCTGGGCGACCTGATCGAGTTCTTCACCGCGATCGGCGGTCTGAGCAGCGGGTTCGCGCAACGTGCGAAGGCGGTCCAGGCGCTGCTCGCCGAGCCGCGCACGGTCTTCCTGCTGGTCGCGGCTCCGCACCCCGAATCGCTCGCCGAGGCGGGGGCGTTCCGCAAGGCGCTGAGCGGTCGGGCGATCCACTACGGCGGACTGGTCGTCAACCGGATGACGCGGGTCGACCAGTCCGACCACGAGGACGCCGTCCGACGAGTCCTGCGCGGTGCGCTGCCCGACCCCGAGGCCGCCGAGCGCGCGGTCGGGATGCACGCCACCGTCCGCGCCCAGGCGATCCACGACGAGCGGCTGGTCGAGCGCCACCTGCGCTCGGGCACGGGCGACGAGCCGGTGCTGCTGGTGCCGCAGCTGCCCGAGGACGTCCACGACGTCGCGGGGCTGGCGGCGTTGGAAGCGGTGCTGTTCGGGGACGACGCTTCGCACGGATAGGCGCGGCGTCCCGCTCGCGCTGGCGGGGCCCGTTCCGCGAGCCGAGCCGGGCTACGAGGGCAACAGCGCGGCGATCGCGGCTTCCAGGGCGGCGTCGTCGATCGAGCCCCGGGCGTGCAGATCCATCAGACGTTGGACCTCCTGCAGCTGGCCGAGGGCGACGGGGTCCTGCTCGGCTGCGCTCGTCAGCTCCTCGCTGGCCAGCCCCGCGGCGAGGAGCTGCCGCAACGCCTCGATCTCCGATCCGGCCGGCTGGGCGTCGACGTCGTCGGGGCTCGTGGAGAGCTCGCGATGGTGCTCGGCCGGCGGCGGGATCGGACGGCCGAAGGCATCGCGTTCGGGAGGCACGGGCCGCAGTCTAGTCCAGCGATCGCACGGCACCGTTGCGTCTCGAACGCGCCGGGCTCATCGGGGCCGGTGGCTCATGGCTGGCTGGTCGTGGGGTATGTGCGGGGCCGTCTACGTCGTCCGCAGCGCGGCCAACCCGTCGCGCAGGGCGTCGTCGTCGATCACCCCGCGCTGGTGCAGGTCGAGCAGCCGTCTGACGTCGGCCTTGTGGTCCGGGTCGATCCGGCCGACCTCGACCTTCGTCGCCAGCTCGCCGTTGGCCAGACCGTGCAGCAGCAGGTCGTGGATCGCGGTCATGCCGGGGTCGGCGGGCGGGGCGGATCCGGCGCCGCCGGGACGCTTCGCTGACACCCCGGACGTGCCGCCGGGACGCTGCGGCGACCCGGACGACGACGTCGTGCTGCTCGCCGATGCCGCCTCGGCCTTGGCTCGTGCTGCTACCGCGACGCGCCCGGATCCCGACGCCACGGCGGTGGCCGCCGGGCCGGCGACCAGGGTGAGGAAGACGCCGAGCAGCGAGATGACGCCGAGGATCACGACCCCGATCCAGGTGCCGACGGTGCTCTCGGTCAGCGGGTCGGCGACGAACCGCGAGACGTAGACGGTGGCGGCCAGGCTGCCGCTGATCAGGGCGGTGACCGCCGGGGCGAGTCCCACGACCTTCGGCGAGAGCGCGATCCCGATGGGGAGCATCACGAAGAACGCCGCGAAGCCGCCGAGCAGCGCGGACACGAAGCCGTCGGGGCAGGCCGGAGCATCGCCTCCGCACGAGCCGGGACCGCGCAAGACGTTGAAGACCGCCCAGCAGAGCAGGCAGACCCCGATCGTGATCAGCGCGAGTCCGAAGATCGTGCGCAGCGGACGCGGCCGGGCCGGGGTCGCCGCGGTCATCGAACGACCTTCCCGTCGGGGGTCAGCCGCACGCTGCGGTCGGCCTGCGCCACGCCGTCGACCGACGCGATCCAGCCCGATACGCGCTCGGTGTCGCCGTCGAGCTGGACGCTGAGCAGGGGGTCGCGGGCGTACGGCTGGTGCGACCTCCAGAGCCGCCGCAGCGCCCGGACCGCAGGCGCGGGGTCGACGGTCGCCCGCGCCGGCGGCACGGAGTTGGCGTAGGTCGCCGAGCGGAGGTCGGTGACCTGGACGTCGCCCGCGGTGTTGATCGTGACCCAGCGCGACTGGTCGCGGGGGTCGGTCAGGGTGACGAGTACGCGGGTCGGCCGGGCGTTGATGTTCGCGACGCGGTCTCCGGGCTCCGCCTCGGCGAGCGCGATGTCGATCGAACGGGTCAGGGCGTCCGGACGCAGCAGCGAGCGCGGGCCGAAGGGATCCCGCTCGAGCGCGAACTCGTGCGTGCTCGGCTGGTCGTCGGCCCAGTCGGCGGCCGCGGAGAGCGTCAGCGTGACGCCGCCCGCGCCGACCAGCAGCAGCACCAGCAGGTACGGCAGCCGCCACGCGGGGAGGCGGGGATCGCGACCTCCGGGTCGCCGCTCGGATCGCGCTGCGGACTTCGCGGGTGCGGCCGCGAACGCCTCGGACGCCGAGGAGGACGCCGCAGCGTCGCTCGATGGTTCGGTCGGCCGACCGAAGGCGTCGTGCTGGGGAGGCACGCGGGGCAGTCTATGTGAGCGGTCGGCGGGTCAGCCCGAGCAGCGACCCGCTCGGGCGTACGTCGTCGGCCCGGCGACGCGCGCCGGGCCGACGACGGGGCTAGAACCCGTAGGCCGCGCGCAGCTCGTCGTCGTCCGCGGCCAGCTGCTCGGCCAGCTCGACCAGCACCTTGGCCTGCTTCCAGGACGCGTCGTCCTGCATCTTGCCGTCGATCATGTGGACGCCCTTGCCGTCGGGAATCGCCTCGATGATCTTCTTGGCGAACAGGACCTCGTCCGGCGCGGGGGAGAAGACCTTCTTCGCGATCGCGATCTGGGCGGGGTGCAGCGACCAGGTACCGACGCAGCCGAGGATGAACGCGGCGCGGAACTGCGCCTCGCAGGCGACGACGTCCTTGATGTCGCCGAACGGACCGTAGAACGGCAGGATCCCGGCGGACGCGCAGGCGTCGACCATGCGCGCCACCGTGTAGTGCCACGGATCCTGCTGAGCGCGCACACGGCCGGCCTCGAGGTCGTCGGCCGAGGTCGGATCGCTGATCGAGACGTAGCCGGGGTGGCCGCCACCGACGCGGGTCGTCTTCATCCGGCGCGACGCGGCCAGGTCGGCCGGGCCGAGCGAGATGCCCTGCATCCGCGGCGAGGCGTTGGCGATCTCCTCCACGTTGGCGACGCCGGACGCGGTCTCGAGGATCGCGTGGAAGAGGATCGGACGGCTGATGCCGGCCTTCGCTTCGAGCTGCGCCACGAGCCGGTCGGCGTAGTGGATGTCCTCCGCGCCCTCGACCTTCGGGATCATGATCACGTCGAGTTGGTCGCCGATCTCGGTGACCAGCGTCGTCAGGTCGTCGAGCACCCAGGGGCTCTCCAGCGAGTTGACCCGCGTCCACAGCGGCGTGCCGCCGAGGTCGACCGTCTTGCCGACCTCGACCAGGCCGGCGCGCGCGGCCTCCTTGCGATCGATCGGCACCGCGTCCTCGAGGTTGCCGAGCACGATGTCGGCCTTCGCCGCGATGTCGGGCAGCTTGGCCCGCATCTTCTCGTTGCTCGGGTCGAAGAAGTGGATCATCCGCGACGGCGGTACCGGGATCTCGCGCAGCGGCTCCGGTGCTCCGGCGGCGAGCGGCTTGAAGAAGTCTCGGGGATGGCGCATGAGCGACAATCCTACTTCCGGTCGGCGGCTCGGGGGCGGACGGCGTAGGCCGGGAAGGCCGATCGCGAACGTCGCGTGTCACAGAATCCGCGCCTACGGAACTGGACTCTGCAGATGGCGCGACCACTCGACATCGACGCGCTGTACCGCAGGCACGGCGACGATCTCCTGAAGTGGTTCGGTCGCCGGACGGTGGATGCACAGATCGCCCTCGACCTGTGGGCCGAGACCTTCGCGCAGGCGGTGGCGGCGCAACATCGCTGCCGGGCGAAGGACGATGAGGCCCGTGCGGCGTGGCTCTGGGGCATCGCGCATCGACAGCTCGCCCGGTACCTGCGGCGCGGATACGCGGAGCAGCGGGCGGTGCGCAGGATCGGACTCGAGCGTCCGCCCGCGGACCCTTCGCTGCTGG
>Ga0265296_1001364_pt1 | contig 28432 bp, 19 predicted proteins | sample MunlanPumphouse1_FD_189073 | JGI IMG/M metagenome (GOLD analysis project Ga0265296, IMG submission 189073) | Groundwater microbial communities from a municipal landfill in Southern Ontario, Canada - Pumphouse #1 | ecosystem: Environmental > Aquatic > Deep subsurface > Groundwater | place... | reverse complement strand
ATATCCTCGAACCAGCCGCGACGAAAGGAACGGGGAGAATGAGGCTGTCTGCGATCGCGCTCATGGGGCGATCGGACTCCGCGGCGCCCCATGAAGTATTCGGCTCCGGTCCCATGACGAACGCGAGCACCCCGCCGGCCATGACGTCGCCGTGCCGTATGAAGGACTTTCCATAAGACTTCGCGTTGAACGTAGCCGATTGTATGTAGATGTTCTGCCGCGAGACTCCCTTCGCCCTGACGACGAAACGCTTCCCGCCGCCGACGTCGATCGACGCCTCCCGGAAGAGCGGCGTTCCGATCACGTAGATGTCGGAGCCGGGCGTGACCGGGTAGAACCCGAGCGCGCTCAGCACGTACCATGCGGACATCTGCCCGCAGTCCTCGTTGCCGCACAGGCCGTCGCGGCCGGCGTGATAGAGGCCGTCCATGATGCTCCGGGCGCGCGCCTGCGTTTTCCACGGCCGCCCCGCGAAGCTGTAAAGATACGCCATATGATGGCTCGGTTCGTTGCCGTGCGCGTACTGCCCGATGAGCCCCGAGACGTCGGGAAGATCGAGGCCGCTCGTCTTCGGGCTCGTGGAGAACAGGGAGTCGAGCTTCGCGGCGAAACGCTCATCCCCTCCCATGAGCCCGATGAGCCCTCTGACATCCTGCGGAACGTAGAAGCTGTACTGCCACGCGTTCGCCTCGGTGTAGTTGAAATTGATCTCGGCGGGATCGAACGGCGTCCACCAGGCGCCGTTCACCTTCGCGCGCATGAAGCCGGTCGAGGGATCGAAGAGGTTCTTGTACGACTGCGCGCGGCGGATGTACGCCGCATAGTCGGCTTCCGCTTCGAGCGCCTTCGCCATCTGCGCGATGCACCAATCGTCGTACGCGTACTCGAGCGTCTTCGAGACCGACTCCCCTTCCTTGTCCGAGGGTATGTATCCGAGCTCGCGGTAAAACGTCAGCCCGCGAAAATCGATCTCCGCGCTGTGCTTCATCGCCTCGAGCGCCTTCGCGGCGTCGAAACCGCGGATCCCCTTCATATACGCGTCGACGATCACGGGCACGGCGTGATAGCCGATCATGCAGTTCGTCTCGTTCCCGGCAAGCTCCCACACGGGCAGGAGCCCCCCCTGCTCGTACTGCACGAGGAACGTTTTGATAAAATCGACCGTGCGCTCCGGCTCGATGATCGTGAAGAGCGGGTGCTCGGCCCGATACGTGTCCCAGAGGGAGAACACGGTGTAATTCGTGAAATCCCGCGCTTGATGAATCTGAAGATCTCTTCCCCGGTATCTCCCGTCGACGTCCATGAAAAGATTCGGCGCAAGCATCGCGTGGTAGAGCGCCGTATAGAAGGTCACGCGCTGCGCCTTTGTGCCTCCCCTCACGTCGATCTTTCCGAGGGCGGCGTTCCACGCGCCGTCGGCGTCGATGCGTGTCTTTTCGAAATCCCAGTCCGGGATCTCGGCGTCGCGGTTCTTCCGGGCGCCCTCGATGTCGACTCCCGAGATGCCGACCTTCACGAGAATCGCCTCGCCCGCCGCCGTGCGGAAGCTCGCGACCGCTTTTACGTTCGTCCCGGACACCTCATCGATGCCGTTGACGACCGCATCGTCGATCGAGACGCCGCGGGAGACGAAGGGCTTCGAGAACTTCACCGCAAAGTACACGTGCTGGTCATCCGCCCAGTGCCGGGATCGTCTGAAGCCGACGATCTCGGTATCGTCCACGATTCTCACGTGCGCTTCGATCGTTTGGTCGCGGTGAGCGAGATCGATGACGACATTCGCGTTTTCGCTCTCCGGAAAGGTGTACCGGTGGAAGCCCGCGCGCTTCGTCGCGGCGAGCTCGACCTTGACGGGGCCCTCCTCGAGCGTGACTCGGTAGTAGCCCGGCGCGGCTTCTTCATCCCTATGGCTGAATCTCGAGCAGTAGCCCGTTTCGGGATTCTTTTCGTCGCCGCGGACAAGCTGCACGGCGCCGACCGTCGGCATGAGGAGGATATCTCCGTAATCGGAGGCTCCCGTGCCGCTCAGGTGCGTATGGCTGAATCCGTAAACGACGCTGTCGGAATAATGGTACCCGGAGCATCCGTCCCACCCCTTGAGCCTCGTATCGGGGCTGAGCTGCACGCCTCCGAACGGCACCGTCGCCCCCGGGTAGGTGTGCCCGTGCCCCGAAGTCCCGATGAACGGATCGACGAAGCTCGTGTACGCGGGCTTCTTCTCGATCGAGCATGCGCCCAGGACGAACAGAAGAACGAGGGACAGCACGACGGCGATTCTTCGCATCGGTCGCTCCTTTTTTTCAATACGTGTCCGCGAGGGACTTCATTATAAGCACATCGCTAAAATCGTAGATGTCCTCGTCCGTGACGAAGAGCACCGTCTCGCGGCTCCCCGGCAGCATATCAAAGTAGTTCCTGTCGAAAAAGCCCTCATGCCCTTCGACGGACAGATAGAGATTCTTGACGAGAGCCCGGGCGCGGAGAGAGATCGAATATCCGTTCTCGACGCGAGAGATCGATCGCACCGAGAGATTCGAGCCGGATTTCCTCTCTCCGGGGCGCGCCGCTTCGAACGGCGGAAGGTCGAGCTCCCGGGGAGGCGCGAAGTAGAGGAGATTCTTCGAAAGGAGCTCGCCGGACTCCCAAAGTTCCGCGCAGAAAACGACGGCGTTTCCCGGGCGGCCGCGCAGGAGGCGTTCGACGCCCGACTCGAAGAATGCAACGCTCGAGTCCGCGCTCATCGAAACCCGGCGGGTGTCGATCCAGATGACATTCCCCATGAAATCGAGGAGCTTCAATATCGCCACACCCTCGATCGCAGCGACCCGGTCGGATACGGCGTAGACGCGAAGGACGCTCCCCTCGACGACCGGCGAGACGAGCACTTCGCCGAAGGCGTCGCGCGCGAAATAGTGGAGCGCCTTCGGATCGCCTTCGTAATCGATGCTCGACCACGACGCGGCGGGCCAGCAGTCATTGAGCTGCCAGTAGAGCGATCCCATGCAGGAGGGCTTCGCGCGGCGCTGCGCCTCGATGGCCGTTTTCATCCCCTCCGCCTGGAGGAGCCGGCTCACGTAGACGAACGATTCGAAATCGCGCGGGGGGCGATAGTCGCGCTCCATATACGTTCGGATGATCTCGTTTCCCCGCGGAGCTTTCTGATGCGAGAGCATCACGGCCGAGTCGATCCTCCGGTCTTCGGGGTGCGCAAAACGCGCAATCGTCGCGAGCGACGGAAACGACTGGAATCCGAACTCGCTCATGAACCGCGGCACCTTCTCGCGGAACGCCTCGAAGGCCTCACCGTCGTGCCACACGCCCCAGTAGTGCGAATCCCCCTCCGTAAGGCTCCGCGGATCGGCCCGCCCGCGGCTCGGCGACGACGGCCAATAGGCGGTGCCCGGGTCCAGCTCCGCCACTACCCCCGGAAGGAGCTCGTGGAAGAGCTTCACGTAATCGTTCCATATCTTCGCCGAATCAGCCGCCGAATATCCGTACTGGCGCTGCCATCCCCAGTTCCGCCGGCCCTCGTCGATCTCGTTGTTACCGCACCAGAGAGCGAGGCAGGGATGGTTTCTCAGGCGCTTCACGACTCCGGCGGCCTCTTCTCTCACGTTGTCCAGAAACGCGGAATCGCCCGGATACATCGCGCAAGCGAACATGAAATCCTGCCACACGAGAATTCCGTACTCGTCGCACAGGTCGTAGAAGACCTCGCTTTCGTATGCGCCCCCGCCCCACACCCGCAGCATGTTCATGCCGGCACCGGCGGCGCTCGCGACGAGCGACTCGTACCGGTCCGCCGTAACGCGCGGGATGAAGCTGTCCATCGGGACGAAGTTCGCCCCCTTCATGAAAACGGAGACGCCGTTCACGCGGAAATAGAAGCTCTCTCCCTTTTCGTCCCGGTCCCGAACGAGCTCGATTGTCCGGAGACCGATGCGGCGCGCGGCCCGATCGATGACAAGCTTTCCGTCCCGCATCTCGCCGAGGAATTCGTAGAGGTACGGCTCCCCAAGACCGTTCGGCCACCAGAGCTTCGGCACCGGAATAGAGAAATCGATCGACACAGCGTTCAGCCCCGGGACGAGCGCCGCATCGACGCTCGCACCGATCCGGCCGTCGCGGAGCACCGAAAGGGAGACGTTCCCGCGGGAGGAAGCCTCTATCTCGAAAACGGCGGCGAGCTCAGCCGATTCACGGGTGACGCGTTTCCGGACGATCCGGAGATCGGTGATTCTCGCCGCGTCCCAGGCGCGCAGGCGGACGGGCCGCCACAGCCCCGCGGTCACGAACCGCGGCGCCCAGTCCCATCCGTACTGGTACGCCGCCTTTCTCGTGAGAACGCGCGCGCCGCCGGGGAGTTCGTACCCGAGGGAATCCCATCGTGCCCGCACCGCGCTCACCGGCGAATGGAAATAGACGCGCAGCTCGTTTCCCTTCTCGCGCAGGACGCCCGCGCACGGCGCCTTCCACTCGCGGAACATGTTGTCCGCCTTGAAGAGAAGCGAATCGTTCAGATAGACGTCGGCGTAGGTGTCGAGCCCCTCGAAATCAATCTCGACATGCTCGCTCGCCAGGAATGCGGGCGCCGCGTCGAAGATCGTGCGGTACTCCCAATCCTCGTTCTCGATCCACTGGAGATCTTTCTCGTTCGTCCCGAAGAACGGATCATCGATGAGGCCTGCCGCGAGGAGATCGGTATGAACGCACCCGGGAACGCTCGCCGGGCGCCACGTACCCTCGGAGACCCGCCGGAACTCCCAACCGCGATCCAGCGCGATCGTCGAGCGATCGGAAGGCTCGTTGCACGATGATAAAAAGAGCGGAAGCGAAAGCGCGACGAGAAGAGCCGGGCGATTCATCGATCCTCCCTCGAAGGCGACAGCGGTGCCAGTATATCATGCGCGGCTCGTCTTTGAAGGCCCGTTTTTGGAGCAGTTTTTAGAGCCGCCCGCGAGAAAGCTCCTCCTGCTCCTCCCCGGTTTTTCCCTCTTGACGAAGGGGAAGTTTCTCTGTATAATGGTATAATAGTACTTGAATACTGTAATATGGGAGGCGAGCTGCATGAAGAGACAGATCATAACGATCGACGAAGACCTGTGCACCGGCTGCGGCCTGTGCATACCGAATTGCCCCGAGGGGGCGCTCCAGATCATCGACGGCAAGGCCCGGCTCGTGAGCGACCTTTTCTGCGACGGGCTCGGCGCATGCATCGGACACTGCCCCGAGGGTGCCATCGCGACCGAGACCCGCGAGGCGGAGCCATATGACGAAAGCAAGGTCATGGAGAATATCGTGCGATTCGGTCCGAACGTCATCAAGGCCCATATCGCTCACCTCAGGGATCACAAGCAAGACGATTATTTCCGGGAGGCGCTCGCCTACCTCGTGGATCGCGACATCGAGATACCGGCGGAGTTCTTCGAGCCGGCGTGCCGATGCGGCGACACCGGCAGTTCGGCTCCCGTATTCGCCGGCTGCCCGGGCTCGAGAATCGTGAACATCGAAACGGATGCGGCGGACGCGCCGGTGGACCGCCCGTCGCGCCTGCGCCAGTGGCCCGTTCAGATCATGCTCGTGCCGCCGAGCGCGCCGTTCCTCGACGGCGCCGATCTTCTCGTCGCCGCCGACTGCGTCCCCTTCGCCTACGCCGGCTTCCACGAGAATCTTCTCGCCGGCAAGGTGCTCCTGATCGGCTGCCCGAAGCTCGACGACGCGGAGCATTACCTCGAGAAGCTCACGGCTATGTTCAAGGGCAACGACGTGCGATCGGTCACCGTCGCCCACATGGAAGTCCCCTGCTGCACCGGTCTCGTGCGGCTCGTCGAGCGCGCGATACGCGATTCGGGAAAGGACATTCCCTTCGAGGCGCGGACGATCGGCATCAAGGGAACCGAAATGTAATCAGTGGCGCGCGGAGCATCCGGCTCGTATAATCATTCATCGAAATCGTGCGCGCCTCGCCCGCTATCGGGCGGCGCGGAAGACCTTGTTCAGGAGGGAACGGATTGAGAACAACACGCGCGGTCGCTCTTTCAATGCTCGTTCTCGTTACGATCGTCTCGATGCTCGCGGCGAACGGCCATGCAAAGAAGTGGTGGCAACCGAAGAAGCGCGGCGGCATCGAATGGACCTACAACATCAACGACGGGCTCGCGAAGGCGAAGAAGCAGGGGAAGCCCGTCATGGTCGATTTCATGGCGGTCTGGTGCCCTCCCTGCAAGGCGATGGAGGATTCAACCTTCAGCGACCGCGCCGTCGTCGAAAAGGCTTCGGCGTTCGTTCCCGTGCGGATCGATATCGACAAACAACGGGAAGTCGCTTCGAAGTATGGCGCCCTCGCGCGCAAATACGGCGGAATCGGGATTCCCAACATTCTGTTCATGGCCGCCGACGGAACGAAGCTCAAGCACATCGTCGGTTACTACGGCCCGCGAGAGCTCGTCGCGGCAATGGATTCGGCTCTGGCGACGCCGAAATAGCGGTGCAACGCCGGCCGGGACGGCGCCCGGCGGCGATCATTTCTTGAGGTCCCACCAGCCGTACCAGTTCACGTAGAGGACGACCTTCTGCGCGGTCTCGTCAAACGTGGTGTAGCGGTCCCAGATGTACTCGACGCCGAGCGAGGCGACGGCTCCCCTCGGCGAGTACGCCTCCAGCGATATCCCGAAGCCGGGGCCGACGGAGTTGTTGTAGTCGAGCCCCTCCGTATCCGCCTGGTAACGCAACGTGGCGTACGTGTTGAGCGTGACGTTCCCCCACTTCGTCCAGTCCACTCCCTGTCTGAGCCAGCCATTGAGGAGTAGGTTACCGTCCCCCTCCTTCGGCATCTCCCCTCTCAGATCCCCCCACGTCGAGCCGCGAAAGCCGACAATCGCCAGTGCGCTTCCCGAGCAGAGAACGAGGCACGTGAGCGCGAGAGCAATCCCGAACGCGTGACGTTTCATGTCCTATCTCCTTCCGTAGATCAGGGCGTCTGTTTTGCCCCATGAGTGTTCGATCGTGAAATTCCTGAGCAGCACGAAGTCATCCTCGAAATAGGGCCCGAACTGGCTGCACGGAGACATCTTCCCGTAGAAAAGGTCCTCGCATACGACGAAGTCCACCCGCTCGGCGAACGCCGGCCTCGGCGAATCCGTTTTCCGGATCTCGAACATATTGAGGAACCGCGCGTTGGGATATCGATCCTCGAGCACATAATCGTAGATGACCCCGTCCCAACCGTTGAACGCGACGGTCATCCCGTCGAAGCCTTTCGTCTCGAAGAACTCGATCACCGGGGTCACGTCCGGATACTGCCGCTCGAGCCAGCGCAGGTTGAAGAGCCCGTACGCCCAGAATATGACGAGGATCGAAACAGTGAAAAAGCCGCGGACGATCCGGTGCTTCGCTCCGAACGAAAAGATCTTCACCAGGTGCTCCACTCCGAGGGCCGCGGCGGGAACGAGAAAGATGAGCGCGAAGATCATGTTCTTGTTCACCGATTGCTCCGCGCGTGTCACGAGATGGAGAATGATGATCGGCGAGGAGAGCGCGATGAACGCGATCGCCGTCTTTCCGTGCCGTTCGTGGAATATGCCGAAGACGGCCAGCAGAAGCACGAGCGCAATCCAGCGGAACGCCCAATCGAACATGGTCGCGAGCGGCACCTTGATGTTCGCATAGGTCTCGACCTGCCCGAGCACCTGCATCCGGGGGGCGTACCGGTCGAATCCCAGGTAGAGGGCGCCGAGAACGGCGAGCGGAAGGACGCAGAAGAGCGCGGTCCGTTTGATTCCGTGCTTGAACAGGACGTACAGCACGAGCGACGGCACGAACACGGGAAGGAGATACTTCGTGATGGCGGCGAGAAACAACGCCGCCGCGCCGAATACGATCGCGAGATTCCGGTGCCACGGCGCCGTAACAGAGGCGGAAACAACGAACATAAAGAAGGAAGCGCCGATGAAGAACGCGGCGATCATGTCGTACGTGCCGAGCTTCATGAGATAGAGGGTCTGCCCCGTGCACATGAAGAGCGCCGCCGCCGTGAGGCCCAGACTTCCGCCGAACAGCATCGACGCCGTCGCGTAGACGATCACCGTGAGGGCAAGCCCGATGACGATGGTCAGGATCCGGACGGCGTGAATGCCGCCGGCCGAATCCGCCAGCGCCGCGAGCACCGGCCAGATCATCACCGATCCGGTGTGGTGCGGGCATCCGAGACACGGCTCCCCCCTGATGATCTCCTGCCCCATCGTGATCTGAAACGCCTCGTCGATGAAGACGGAGTTGTAGTCCAGATCGACCAGGCTGACGATCAGCCCGTAGAGAAGGATAGCGAGAAGCAGCAATCTCCGATGCGCGCTTTTCATAGTGTTATCACCACAGGACGACCATCGCGTCCGCGATTGCGAGAATGCGGTTCACCGCGCCGATATCGGCCTTGTCGAAAGCGACGCCCGCGACACATTCGGGATAATCCTCCGAAGGATGGCGCAGGACCCGCACGACGACCCCCGGGAGCGGGACGTTCCGGTCCCCGACAACCGCTTCCACCGCCACTCGGTCCCCTTCGGCAAGATCCTCGCGCGCGGCGAGGAGATACCCGCTCTGCGATATGTTCCGGATCACTCCGTATGAAATGCCACCGCTTTTCCCGCGGACGACGGCCGGCAGGTACGCGCGGACGCGCCGCGCCCGGGCCTTGCGCTCCAGTCTCGGTGCGATCCGGCTCTCGATATACGTGAGGTACCGCGTCGCATACTCGGCGAGAAACTTCGAAACGGCGGATTCATGTAGGTACCGCGACATCACGTCCACCTCGCCCGATGGCCCCGTTACGGCGACACCCGCGCGCGCGATCACGTCCGCTCCCGACTTCACCGTCTTCACGTGCATGACGTGCCCTTTGCCCGCGAGCGTCTTGCGCGGGAGCATGATCTCGAGATCGAGATCGCCGCCGTCCGGAATCGTCCCCGCAGCGACAAGCGACATGCCGGTCTCCGTGGCGTCGTCCGCCGCGGCGAGCCGGCGTACCGGTTTCCCGCCGTCGCTGTAGGTGAAGAAGACGGGGACCGCGTCCTGGATGCGGAAATCGCCTCTCCGCTGGTAGAATTTCGTTCGCGCGTAGAGAATGATCGCGACGGCAAGCCCGCTGTTGAAAAGCGCCCAGAGGCTGTTCACCGCGATGATGAACTCGTCCCCGCGCAGGCCGAGAAGAAGCTGGAATAGCGCCCACACGATCGCGATGACGCTCCCCGCGAACACGAGCGCCTGCGGGACGACGAGCGGGTACGGGGTCGAAGTCCCCCGTCCCTTCGGCGTCACCTTGAACTGCCGCGCCCGGCGCGGGAGGAACAGGGAAAAGAACGATTCGAGATACGTGAAGAACTTGCCCATGCTGAACTGCTCGAGCAGGAGATACCCCGCGTATCCCCGTCCCATCTCGTTGAAGGCGAAGAGGGAGAGCGCATAGTACGGAATGAAGTGAAGGAGATACGTGATGTCGACGGCGTTCATCGGAAGGATGCCGGTGAAGAGCACGATCGGGGGGGTCACATAGAACACGAATTTCTGGAATCCCTCGATCGGATAGATGAGGCTCCCGAGGTAGCAGAGCCGCTGCGGGAAGCTCAGCCCCCGCACGAAAAACGGATTCGCCTTGAAAAATACCTGCCACCCCCCGAGCCCCCACCGCTTCCGCTGGATATGGAACGGATTGATCGTCTCGGCCGCCAGCCCGTAGGCGAGCCCTTCGTTGTGGTAGACGGACGACCAGCCCTTCTGGTGGATGCGGATCGAAGTCAGCATGTCCTCGGTGATCGAGCTCGTCGCGAAGCCGCCGACGTCGTCGAGCGCCGCGCGCCTCATGAGGGTGCAACTCCCGACGAAATAGGCGGCGTTCCAGCGGTCGCGCCCCGGCTGGATGAGGTTGTAGAAAAGCCCCTGCTCGGTCCAGACGTATTTCTTTTCGTGGTCGGCGCGGTGCTGAAACGAGTCGATGTTGTAGAACTCCTGCGGCGCCTGGGCGAAGGCGACCTTCTCGTCCTTGAAATAGCCGATGAGGCGATCGATGAAATTCGGCAGCGGGGCATGGTCCGCGTCGAAGATGGCGATGAACTCGGCAGTCGAGTGCTTCAATCCGAAGTTGACGTTGCCTGCCTTCGCGTGCTCGTGGCTCTCCCGCGCGAGGTAGACGCACCCAAGCTCCTCGCAGAGCGTCTTGACCTCGGGGCGGTTCCCGTCGTCGAGGAGTAGCGTCCGGTGCGGATACTTGAGGTCGTTGCAGGCGAGGAGCGTCTTGCGCAGAATCGAAACCGGCTCGTTCATCGTCGGGACGAGGACATCGACGGTGCGCCCGGCGAGCGGCTCGGGCACAACACGCGATATGGGCCGCCATACCGCGAAGAAGAAGAGAAACGTCGTCAACGTGCCGAAACATTCCGCGATGAAGAGCGCCCACGAGAAGAAGAGCGCCGATTCGTTGAAGGTCTCCGTGACCCTCCAGTAGAGATAATAGAGGGTCACGATCATCGAGACGACGGCGACGACGCGGCGAAGTCCCTCCCCCTTGAGATTCTTGAAATCTTCCACGGAGCTACCTTCCTTTTGTGAAGGCATGGCCGAAAACGGACATTTAACCCTCGAAAGCAGATCCCACTAGGAAGAACCGTACCAACCGGGAGGCAAAGCACGCAATCATTTGAAAAGAATGCGAATAAACTGGGGCCGGCGCGGCCCGTGCCCCTTCGAATCCCGGATCGGACACGCTCCCGCTGCTACTTTTTGGGCCCCTTCTCCTGTTCCTTGCCGGAGCCGATGGAAGCGCCGATACGATAGAAATCGGCGTTGCCCGGAGCAAAGATGAACGGCTTGAGCTTCGTGACGTCGGGCATGCCGTTCGCGCCGAGAACGGACTCGGACGCCTTCACGTCGACGATCTCGCCGATGAACATCGTATGCAGTCCGAGCTCGACCGTTTTCACGAGCTTGCACTCGAACACGAGCGGAAATTCCTTAACGTACGGCGCGTTGACGAGCGCGCTCTTCACGGGGGTGAGACCGCTCGCCGCGAACTTGTCGACGTCCTTTCCCGAGACGCTGCCGAAATAGGCCGCTTCTTTCACGAATTCCTCGGATGGGATGTTTACCGTGAACGCCTTGCTTTCCATGATGCTGCCGTACGTGTAGGTGGCCTTCCTGAGCGAGACGGTTACCATCGGGGGCTGCGAGCAACAGATCGCCGCCCACGAAGCCGTCATCACGTTCGGCTTTCCCGCCGCGTCGTAAGAGCCGATGACCCACACGGGGCACGGCTGCGCGAGCGTTTTCGCGCCGAGCGACTTCATCTCGTCGCCGGCAGTTGCTTCCTCGACGCATAGGGCCGCCGCCGGAATTGCGACGACGAGCAAAAGGACCGCCGCAACCGCTTGCAAGAATCTCATCCTTTCCTCCATCTCTCTGCCGTCCCGGAATTGCAACTGCTGATTCATCGGATACGGCATGATACAGCAATAAACCTTAGCATGATGCAAAAAAATACATGCAGAATTACCGATAAATTCTCCTGCCATCCGAGATGTTCATTCCCTATCAGTTCCGTCCGTTTCTTTGCGATAATTCGCAGAATATCCGGGGAAATCATTATCGGACACAGCTCCGACCGTTCGCACGACCGGCTCTCACACATATCTATCAATAAAATATAGCGTTACCACAACGCCCTGGGGGGCGGCTCCGCCGGCGCCAAGCGATACTCGTGCGAGATTCGGGTCCTCCACGGCATGCTTCTTGCCAATGCCTCTTGGGACCCAGGTCATTACCAAGGAACGGTCGATCTGATGCAAAACATAACGCGAACAGATAGAGGCTTCACGCTCACGGAGTTGATGATCACGGTCCTGATCATCGGAATCATCGCGGCGCTTTCCATGCCGGGCTTCGCCCGCTTCCTGCAAACATGGAAACTCGCAGGGGACGCGGACCACTTCGCCACCGCGCTCAGAACCGCGCGAGCCGCGGCCGTGACGAAAAACATCAACACGGTTTTCACCTTCAACAAGGCAAACGGCACTTTCTTCTATTTCGAGGATACCGACAGAGACGGCGCCCTCGACAATACCGAGTATCGCAGCGCGACCTACCGCCTGGAGCCGGGAATTGTTTTCGCCGGCTATACGCTATCCAACCCGACACTAACCTTCGGGTCCATGGGCAACACGAGAGAGAGCGGAACAATTACGTTGAGAAACAGCAATAACAGGACGAAAACCGTCCGCATCTTCGGCGGAACGGGAAACGTCCTCGTCAATTGAAAGGAAACCGGCAGGCATGTTGAAATCGCAAAAAGGCGTAGGGTTGATCGAGATCGTCATCGCCATGCTCATTTTCGGCATCGGGATCTCGGCGGCATTGCGTACGTTGCCGGACAGCAATTTCGCAACGACGCGCGCCCGCAACGTCAGCGTGGCGACGAATCTGGCGCAGGAGAAAATCGAGGCCCTCATGGGTACTTCGCTCAACAGCGCCGATCTCTCCGCGGGCACTCACAACGATCCTCAAAACCCGTTGGAACGTCACTTCACGCGAACATGGACCGTCACGGACAACTCGCCGATCACCGACATGAAGCGCCTCTCCGTAACGGTAAACTACGCGGGGCGGGGCAACGATCGATCGGTAACACTCACCACTTTTCTCACATCGAGGCGGTAGTTCACGATGCATAATACGAGCAAGAACTCTGCGGGATTCACGCTTGTTGAAATGATGGTCAGCGTGCTCGTGCTCGGCGTTCTTATGATCGCAATGGGTGGGCTGTTCGTTCTTTTCCAGAAGAGCTCGGCGCAAACGAACGAATACACCGAAGTCCAGCAGAACGTCCGCATCGCGCTCGATTTCGTCACCAATCATCTCCGGCAGGCGGGATCGCAGACCGATTATTTCAGGGGACAGCAACCCGTCGTGCACGCGGGACCGTACCAGGTGGCTATCAACGCGGACATCGACAACCAGCAGACCATCGACGGCTTGAGCCCGCTCAGCGCCATCCGTCGAGCCTTTTCGCCGAACAGGGTTCCGGCTTCGGGAACGGTCATCTACGCCCCCACGACGGATTATCAGTCGAACGCTGAAACGATCGTTCTGACGCTCGATTCCAACGGTGACGGCGTGGTATCGGCGTCCGATCGCGGCGACGATCCCGAAGAGAACGGCCGCAATTCGAACCTGTTCATACTGAAGAGCGTCGTGTACGGATACGACGGCGCCGGCGCGAACGAGGTGCGGGAATCGAATCTCGCGCTCCTTCGCGGCCCCAATATGGCGCCCACGTGGACCATCCCCCAGCCGCTCTTTCAGTACTTTTACGACCACGACAACAACCCCTCGACCGCGGACAGGCTCTGGGGCGACGGCAATCTCAACGGCGTCCTGGAAACCGGCGAAATCACCGCGCTCACCGTGATGCCACAAAATCTCTTGAGCAGCATCCGCAAAATCAAAACGACGGCCGTGGGGGAATCCAACGTATACAATATGAAGTTCGAGACCAACGGCGGGTACCTCGGCGTGACGATGACCTCCGAGGTCTATGTGAGAAACGCAGCGCGGACGAGCTCCAATATTTACGGCAAAGTCTACCATGACATCGACAGCGACGGGATTCCGGACCAGGATGAAACCGGCATCCCGCGAGTGGAGATCCGCCTGACCGGGCAAAGCCGCTCGGTCCTCACCGATAACTTCGGCATGTTCTATTTCCCGCTTCCCGCCGGCACCTATTCGCTGACCGAGGTGGATCCGCCCGGATATACGTCGACCACGGCCAATATGGTGTCCGTGACGCTCGCCGCCGGCCAGACGTCGATCATCAATTTCGGAGATCGGTCGACGACGCCCACCGGCAAGATCAAGGGAATCGTTTACGAGGACGCGGATGCGGACGGCATCAAGGACGCCGGCGAAACCGGACTGAACGGCGTCCTGGTTTCGCTCGATAACGGAGCCCAGGCATTGACCGGCAGCACCGGATACTATTCATTCATCGTCCAGCGAGGCACCTATACGGTCGTCGAAACGGATCCGACCGGTTACAGCTCGACCACCGCGAACTCGGTCGTCGCAACAGTCGCGGCGGGGACCGATACGGTAACCGTGAACTACGGCGATTACGGCGCTCCCGTTTCGGGAACCCTTCAGGGATACGTCTACATCGACGAGAACGAGGACGGGTTTCGCGGAGGCACGGAGGAAGGCGTCCCCAACGTCGTTTTGAGGGCTTCCAACGGCGATTCCGCCACGACCAATTCGAAGGGGCTCTACAAGTTCACCTTGGCGCCGGGAACCTATTCCGTAACGGAAACGGATCCCGATGGTTATACTTCCACGACGGTGAATACCTTCAACGGCATCGTTATCGCCGTCGACACGCTCGTAACCCGCAACTTCGGCGATATTCTCGAGATTCGCCAGGACTTCGTCGAGATCCACATCTCCCACACCGACCGCGCTCTTTCCGTGGCCGCGACCGATCTCAGCGAGGACACCAAGGGAGATATCGATATCGTGCTCGGAACGGCGCTCGCCGCCGCGACCGGGAACATGCTCGTCTTCCATAACGATTGGCAGAGCGCTTCGACGCCGATCGGCGAGCTGTTTGAAGCCGACCCGACGTACCGGCGGGACGCGATGCAGAACATCAACACGATATCCAAATACGATTTCACCGGAGACGGCACGCCCGACGTCCTGGACGGCCTCGATTACAGCATCGGACGGAATGTTCAGGTCTGGTTCACGGGAAGCGGCGGCGTGTTGAGCACGAGCCCCGACGCCGCGTACATCACGAACGGCTCGACCGTGGTCATGGACAGCAAGCTCGCGGACTTCAACAATGACGGCAACATCGATCTCGTGGTGGCGCTGAAATCGTCCTTCGGGACATACACGGGAGGGTTCGAGGCATTCAATGGCAGCGGGGGCGGAATGTTCAGCTCTTCGCATTACATCACGACCGCGGGAACGACCGGCAGCATCAACCTGGGAGAAATATGGGCGGTTGATACGGGGGACATCGATGGAGACGGCGACCAGGATATCATCGTCGGTTCCCACACAAACGCATACGCCGGATTCATCGACATCTATCGCAATAACGGCGTCGGGACGGGCAACTTTACCTGGCATTCGAGGTACGTGACCAACGGCGCGGTGAACGATCTCAAGGTCGTGGACATGAGGGAAGACGACGGCGACGATCCCGATATTCTCGCGGCGACTTCCACGGGCGCCAATATCGGCAACATCGTCCTCTGGCTCAACACCGCCGGCACCTTCGGACTCCCGGATACCACCGGATATATTTTCGCGCCCCAGGAAACGCATAACTGGCCCGACGATTACGTTGACGCTCTCGGCGAGGCATTGAGTCTCGCTACGCTGCACGTGAACAACGATCTGTTCACCGACGTCGCGTACGGGACGAGGAGCTCGGCCCTATATACGGGAGACATTTACATTCTGTCGTGCTATGGCACGCTGCCGACGTACGGCCAGAAAATCAACAAGACCGAGGCGGGTGAAATCATCACGATGGACGTGGCGGACTTCAACAAAGACAACAGGCCCGATATCGTCGTCGGAACGCGTACCTCGGCGACGCAGGGAAGACTCATCGCCTATTTCGGCAAGGAACTGTAAAATAGGCCTTTTGACCCAGAAAGGATCGAGATATCATGCATGGCGCAATCAAGAACTTACCCGGTGGAGAGAGAGGAAACATCCTTGTCGTCACCCTTATCATCCTGTTCGCCATCTCGGTAATCGGCGCGACGATGGCCATGATTTCCTCCATGGATCTCAAGATCGCGGGCAATCAACGTAGCACGACGCGGGCGCTTCCCGTCGCGGAGGCCGGGATGAACGAGGCGATCCACCGGCTCTCCCTCCCCAATCCGACGAACGTGACGGTCGCGGGCTGGACGGGAAACGCGGCGATCGGCGACAGCGAGCCGTATAACCCGAACTGGACGGCGCGGATATACCTCACGAGCCCAGGCGCCGCTCCGGCCGGGGGCGCAAATGTCTATACGACGGGCACGATTCAGGATCCCAGCCAGCCGTATCTGGTCTACAGCGCGGCGAGCGCTACGGACAAAGTGCTCACCATCGAGCATAAATGGCGCGACCTGGACGGCGACAATGTTCGGGACGCGAATGAGATCGTCCTCTATGATCCGCTTCAGGTCCCTCCCGAGAACTACGTTTCAGGATTTCCCGTCGAAATCGTCACCGTGACCGGCCGCGCGAGCAACGCTGAGAGGGTAATCCAGGCCGAAGTCACGAAACGAACGATGCTCGCGAGAACCCTCGGAGCGCTCTACTGCGACAAGGCGGTCCGGCTCACCGGTAACTGCGCGTTCTGCGGATACAATCACAGCATCAACACACCGGCCGGCACCAAGCCCAACGCGTGCGTTCCCTGGCATCTCTCGAGCGCTCATCTGCCGGGAGTGACGACGACGGGCGACAACGTCCAGGTTCAGGGAAGCGCGTACACCGGGGGCAATCCCATTCCTATCGACAAATCCGCCACGAACCCCTGGTACTCGCTCGCGGACGTGCTCGGAATCCCCCAAGCCGACGTCAACGCGATGCTCGCGGCGGCGGATTATACCTCCATCACCAATCCGATGAATGGGGTGACCTACATCAATGGAGACGCCAACATCACCAGCAATCTGGTCGGTTCGGGATTGCTCTATGTGACGGGCGATCTTAAGGGCGCCGGAAGCTTCACCTTCAGGGGACTGATATACGTGGAAGGGGACGTGAAGCTGACCGGCACGCCGTGGATCCTCGGCAGCGTGATCGTCAAGGGAACGTCCGATTTCAACTTCAGCTCCGGAAACGCAGGTGTCCTCTATAGCAAGGACGCCCTGACGCAGTACCTGAGCCGGGCGCTGCCCTGCCTCATGCTCTCGTGGCGCGAAATGTAAGAGAAGAATGAAGCGCTCCCCCATCGGGGAGCGCTTCGTTCTACCTTGAGTTCGGCTCGGCGGCACCCCTTACTTGATGCTCGCGAGATCGATCGCGATCGTTCCCCCTCCCGCCTGCGGCGGCAGCTCGAACGTGCCGCGGATCATGCAGCGCGGATCCTTCTCGCTCACGTAGATCCTCGAAGCGCCCGATTCGTCGTCGATCGGTCTGATCTCGACATTGAAGCACTCGTATGTCCCGGCGGGCACGGTGACGCTCTCCGTGCCGACGACCTTGAGCGACATCGAACGCGTCTTCTGCATCTGAAAATCGAACACGCGGAGCGTCGTCTCGTATCCCGGCGCGAGCGGGAGCGTGCCGACGATCGTTTCGAGCGAGGAGCCGTCCCCGAAGGCGGGAGCCGGGAGCGTGGCGTCGATCGGCATTTCCTGCGCGCCCATCCTGACGGCGCCCTTGACCGTCGTCCCGGTGAAGTTGATGACGACCGTAGCGGTACCCTGTCGGACACTCCAGCGCAGCGGCAGGAGGGTCGTCGCGTCGAGGTCGAACGTATCGACTGCGCTCTCCGCGCCGTTCGACTGGCTCGTCACGACGCGCCATGTCGCCACGTCCCCCAGCGCGCCCTTCGTGAGGCTCCGGGCGATTTCGAGGACTACCTCCTCGCCGCCGGCGCGAACGTTCCCCTTGTACGTGAGGGTCATCGGCCTGAGGAGGCCCGCGTTCACCGCGGGAAGCGGCGCCGCCTCGGCATCCCCGGCGCTCTTCGGAGGGGCGGCGAGAGCAACCGTCTTCACATCGACCGTGAGAGCTTTGAGACGGCTCTGCACCTTTTCGCTCATGGTTTCCTGGAAACGCCCCCCGAGATGCTTCGCGAGGAACTTCTCGGCGGCGACGGCGAACGCCATCCGGTTATCGACTCCCGCAAAGCCGTGCCCTTCGTCGGGCGCGACAATATACTCGACGTCGCGGCCGAGGTCCCGGAGCGCGACGACGATCTGGTCCGATTCGGCCTTCTTCACGCGCGGATCGTTCGCCCCCTGCACGACGAGGAGCGGCGCCTTGATCTTCTCCGCGGAGAAGAGCGGCGACTGGCGCTTGAGACGCTCGGCGTCCTCGGGCTTCGACGGGTCGCCGACGCGCTCGTTGAACACCGTCTTCAAAACGGCCCAGTAGGGAGGGATCGAGTTCAGGAGCGTGATGATATTCGAGGGACCCACGTACGAGATGCCCGCCGCATAGATATCCGGGGTGAACGCGAGCCCGGCGAGCGTGGCGTATCCGCCATATGAACCGCCGAAGATCGCAATCTGTTTCTGATCGGCGATCCCCTTTTTAACGAGATAATCGACGCCGTCCGTGATGTCGTTCTGCATCGCGTCTCCCCACTGCTTGTTGCCGGCGTTGAGGAACGCCTTGCCGTAGCCGGAGGAGCCGCGGAAATTCATCTGAAACACCGCGTAGCCGCGATTCGCGAAGAACTGCGAATACGGGTCGTAGCCCCACTCGTCGCGCGACCAGGGGCCGCCGTGCACCATGCAGAGCACGGGGAGGTTCTTCTCCTTGACCCCTTTCGGCACGGTGAGATAGCCGTGAATGTCGAACCCGTCGCGGCTCCGGTACACGATCGGCTTCATCGGGGCAAGATCCTTCGAGGGAAGATCCGGATAGGGCCGGTACAGGAGCTCGGCCTTGCCCGTCGCGCGCGTGTACAGATAGGTCGCTCCCGGATCGACGTCGCTCGTGACGCCGACGAGCCACAGGCGCTCGTCGCTCGTCGAGGAGCTGAGATAGACGTCGCCCTCGGGAAGCTGCTTCTGGATGCGCCGGTAGTCCTTCTCCCATTCCTTGTTCCGGAAATAGACGCGCAGTCTGTCACCCACGTAATAGGTCGCGACGAGCTCATCCGTTTCCTGCGAGAACTCGGCGCCGCCGAAATCGACTTGATTCTCGGGATCCGCTTCGACAAGCTCTTCCTTCCCGGTCACCGGATCGAAGAGAATGAGGCGCTGAAAATTCACGTCCTCCCCCTTGTCCGACGCCATGTACACGCGTTGTCCATCCTTGTGGTAGCGGATGGGGTCGACCGTCTCGTCCTTGCTGCACGAATAGACGACGACCGTCGTGTCGGGATCGACGCGGAGAATCTCCGTGCCCCCATCGGCGGTCTGCTTCGACGCGAGCCTGAGAGTGCCCTGGACGTCGAAAATCCAGCTCGAGATCTCATTGTCGTTCCGCTTCACGAGCGTCCGCTCGCCCGTCGCGATATCGAGTCGATACGCATCAAAGTAGCGTTCGTCGCGGTCGTTGAGGCCCACGAAGATGGCGCCGGGCATGCCCTTCGGCAGCGCGTAAATGGTCGCCGCAACTTTCTCGTACGGGGTGAGATCGCGCGCCGGAGGCACATCCTGGCCCGCCTCGAGCTTTGCTCTCGGGTCTACCGCGTAAACATGCCAGTTCTCGTCTCCGCCCTTGTCCTGAACGTAGAGGATGTATGCGCCGTCCTTGCTCCAGAAATAGCCGCGCACAGGGCGCGTCGTGTCCGCCGTCACGGGGCGCGCCGCGGCGAAGGGCTCGCCCGCGCCCTTGACCCAGATATTCAGAATGTTCTTGTATGGTTTGAGAAACGAAATGTACGAGCCATCGGGGGAAAGCTGGCCGCTCGCGATCTGCGGATCGCCGAAGAGCACGTCGCGATCGATGATCGGCGGGAGCTTCTCCAGATAGTTGCGATCGATTGCGGCCCCCGCGATGCCGGTCAGCACGAGGAGCGCCGCCAGCGTGAAAAGCACTCTCTTCATCATCGAAAACCCTCCTTGTAGAGAAACGGGCGGATTCTAAACCCGGCCGACCGCAAAAGCAACCGGTAAATACCTCTGGGCCAAGCCTCCGGGCCCGCCCCTCGCGGTCCCGCACATTCTATGTTGCAGGAGCGAGGCGACATGTTCTATGCTGACAACCATGAAACACAAATACCTCTACCTTTCGATCTCCGTGAGCGGCGCCTCGGTGCTCGCGATTGAAATCCTCGGCACTCGAATCCTCGGCCCATTCTATGGGGTGAGCCTGTTTCTCTGGTCGGCACTCATAACGGTGACGCTCGCGGCGCTGAGCGCAGGATACGCCCTCGGCGGACGGTGGGCGGACAAGGGGGCGACATACCCGCGCCTGAGCTCGCTCCTCGCCGGAGCCGGACTCTGGCTCCTCGCCGTGCCGTGGATCAGGAACCCGATCCTGCACCTCGCCGAGCCGTTCGGCCTTCGCTTCGCGGCGCTCGTCACGGCGCTGGCGCTCTTCTTCGTCCCGCTCATGCTCCTCGGGATGGTGAGCCCGTATGCGATCAAGCTCAGAACCACGAGCCTCGACGAGATCGGCCGCTCGGCGGGCAACCTCTACGCGATCTCGACCGTGGCGAGCGTCGTCGCGGCGCTGCTCACGGGCTTTTTCCTGATACCAAGCTTCGGGGTATACCGCCTGACGCTTGCCGTCGGCATTCTTCTCATCGCTACGGCGCTCCCCGGATTATTCGGGAAACGCCTGCCGGCGGCGAAGCTCATTCTCCCGATCGTCATCCTCGCGGCAGGCGCCGTCTTCCTGCGGGGATTCGGCGAGAACCGGACCGATCCCGAGCACGGCCTCATTTTCAAAGGCCAGAGTCCGTATGGGGAAATCCGCGTCGTGAACGACTTCGAATTCCGCTACCTCCTGATCGACGGCGCGGTTCATACCGCCGTGGATACGTCGTTCTATTATTCCACGGTCATGCCGTACGTCAACGTCGTCGATATCGCGAGTGGATACTTCGAGAAACCCGGACGCCTCCTCCTTATCGGCCTCGGAGGCGGCTCGGTCGCGAAACGCTACCACCGGAAAGGCTGGGATATCGACGCGGTCGAGATCGATCCTCTCGTCACGAAGGTCGCTTATGATTACTTCGGCTTCGACTCGATCGAGGCGCGAGTCCATCAGATGGACGGGCGCCGGTTCCTGCTCTCGAGCGGCGGCGCTTACGACATAATCGTCCTCGACGCCTTCGGATCGAGCTCCATCCCCTTTCATCTCGCCTCGCGGGAGGCCTTCGCGCTCATGACGTCGCGGCTCTCGCCCGACGGCGTCTTCGTGCTCAACGTGCAGTCGATCGGCTGGAATGGCACGATCGTCCGTTCTCTCGCCGCAACGCTCGGGACGCAGTTCCCGAACGTGCGGGCGCTCCCCACAATGGAACCTCCCGACAAGCTCGGCAACGTCGTCCTTTTCGCGTCGAAGAGATCCCTCGATCTCCGCGAGGAGCCGCCTGTTCCCATAGACCGGCTTACGGCCGAATACGACAGATTCCATGCATGGGAGAACCGCTTCGAACCCGACACGCGGGGAATACCGGTTCTCACCGACGACCGGAACTACGTCGACCTGTGGGCCGAGGCCATAAACATTCAGGATCGCAAAGAGCTTCACGGAATGTTCGCAAAAGCGGGCGTGAGCTGGTAGGAATGTTCTAGCGGGCCGTATCTCCGGGCATCGCCCGGATCTCCCCCGACTCCTCAATTACGACGGGATACCCTTCGATCTCTCTCGGGACGCGCTTGCGGTGCTCGGACGTTTTTTTCACGACAAGCACCTTGATGCAGAGCCTCCCGTCATCGAGCGCGCCGACCGCAACTCCGACGACCCCCGGAATCGCCATGAGATCGTTCACATGGGCATCCATCACGCGGATGACATCGTCGGTCGACATGGCGGGCGCTCCCCCTTCATTTTCGGAGCTTTTCCTGCACCCCGCGACCTGGATGGCGATCGCCATGGTCAGAATCAGCGCAAGGGCCGCCGAGCAGCGGGGCGCATTCCATTTCCGGTATCGCTTCATACGATCACGCTCGAATAAAGCGCCCGCCCCTGCACAGCGAGGGGCGGGCGTTCGTCTTCGTATCGAAGCATCGGAACCGTCAGGTTCCCTTCATGTTCAGATGCCGACCATCGTCACGCCGAGCCAGCTGCATACGGCGCCGATCGGGTTCGCAATAGCACTCGTGGTGCTACCGGCGAAAAGAAGGCCGACGGGACGCGGATTAACCGCAACGTCCTCGACCATGAGAGAGCCGGAATCGCCGCTGTTCAGGAACGCGCTCCGCTTCTGGTACACACCGACCTGGCCCGTGAAGGTCTTCGTGTACGCATCGCCGTTACATTCGCTTTCATAGCCGACCGTAACCGTCATGTTGATTGCGTTGATGTAGCTTCTCGTGAGACCGGTTGTACGGCCGCTCTTTTTGACCGCCAGGTTCAGAGACGGCAGAAGAATTGTGGAGGAAATGACGCCGATCTCATAGATCGAGCCGTCAGTCCGCACCATGCCCGGAATAACCTGCGCAATAGCGCAGTCGACGTTCGCCGCGGGATTGATGAGCGTCGAGAGCGAGGAAAGATTCGCAACGTAGTCATTCGGGATATTCTGGCAGCTTACGTCGATGAGGCCCGGCTGGTCGATAGGATTGCCGATCTCGGACACGTCCGGATCGTTCGAGTTGTTGTCGGTATCACCGGCGAACACATGCGAGTTGCTGAGAATGTACTGGATACCGTTCTTCGTCACGAGGGCGCCGAGCGTGCCGCCGCAGCAGTAGCCGTTCGCGAGATCGAGGGCGTTGCCGCCCGAAACACCGAGCTCGATCGGGCGAGGCATACGCGCCGTATGCGGCGTGATCGTCGTTTTCAACGCCTTGATTTCGCCGGTCACCCACGGTACGACCGGCACGCCATCGAGGCTCTTCGGCAGGCTGTTGATACGAGCGTCGGACTTGAGGAGCACCAATACGGCCGGCTTGCCGTCGGGGGCGATCCCCGTCGCGGTTCCGACGACTTCCGTGTCCTCCATGAGCTTCTTGGTGTGCTTATTCTGCGTTGCCATCGCGACCTGGAACAGCGGATTCGAGACGCTCATGACAAGCTCCTGCTGCCCGCTCGAGGGCGACGCCGGTGACTCTTCCTTCGAGCAGCCGACGAAGCCGGCGAAGGCAAGAGCCACGACGACGAGGACCAGCAGGATACTGGAGGAGTGCTTCATAAGAACCTTCTGGGCTGGCGGGAAAAGGGTGGATTTATTAGCGTATTTTACCACAAACGGGGGGGGTGAATGCAAGTGAATTATTCACTCCCTATTATTCATCCCCTCCGGGGCAGAGGCAGGAGCCGCACGGGTACTTCAGAGCGGCTTGATTATCCCGGACACCACGATATCGATCGGATGACCCTCCAGGGTTTTCGGAATCTTCCGGCGCAGTTCGCTCGTTCGCTCGACAACCAGCACCTGAATGCAGGGAGTTCCATCCTTGAGCTCTCCGATCGCCACTCCCACGACGCCGGGAATCGCCATGAGATCGTCGACATGAGCCTCCATCACCGACTTGATGTCGCGGCTGGGAGTCGACGCTCCGTTTCCATTTCCCGATCGGCAGCCGATCAGAAGCGAAGACAAAACGAGTAGAGACAGCCTGCACGCCGCCGCGAAAGATCGCCCGAATTTTTCCATCGCTTGTTCCCCCCAGGAAAATGCCCGCCCCCGGATCGGCGTCCGGGGACGGGCATGTGGAATGGATCGAGGCGTTGGCCGCTCGATCGCTTAGATTCCCACCATCGTGGCGCCGAAGAACGCGAGCACCGGGCTAATCGGGTTCGCGACGGCGATCGTGTTGCTCCCGGCGAACAGGAGGCCGATGGCCTTCGGGTTCGTCGTCACGTCCTGGACCATGAGCGACCCGGAGTCACCGCCGGCCAGGAACTTGCTGGCTCTGTTGCTGACGAGGATCTGGCCCGTGAACGTCTTGGTGAACGCCGTGCCACCCGCGCACTCGTTCTGATACGTGACGCTTATGGTCGCGTTCAGGCCGCTAACTTTACTCCGGGTGAGACCGGTCGTCCGCCCGCTCTTCTTGACCAGCTGGCCCACGGAAGCGGCGATCGTCGATGCGGAAATCGTTCCGATCTCGAGGATCGAACCGTTATCGGCGACCATGCCGCTGATGATCGTCGCGCTGGAGCAGTCGACGTTGTTGTTCGGCAGGCTGCTCGTCTTGACGAGCGTCGCCACGTTCTGAGCGGTGGTAGCGACGCACGCGACGTCGATCAGGCCGGGCTGAATGATGTAATCGCCGGTCGCGGCTACACGGCTGTTGCCGCCGCTCACGATATCGGCCTCGAACACGTGATAGTTGCTCAGAATGCGCTTCTGGGTGCCGACCTGGATGAGCGAACCGAGCGTTCCGCCGCAACAGTAGCCGTTCGCGAGATCGTAACGCCAGCCGCCCGAAGTTCCGAGCTGAATCGGAGGAGTCTGCTTCGCCGTATGGCTGACGGCAGTAGTGCCCATAGCAACGATGCGATCGGTCAGAACGACCTGCACGCCGACGCCTTCGATCATCGTGGGCACGCCGAGCTTCGCCTTCTCGGTCAGAACGAGCACCATGATGGCCGGCTTGCCGTCTTCGCCAATTGTTGTCGCCGTGCCGATGACGTCCGGATCCGCCATGAGCTTCGCCGTGTTCTTGTCCTGGATCGCCATCGCCTTCTGGAACAGCGGACTCGACGCGTTCATCAGAAGATCTGCCTGTCCGCTCGGGGGCGCCGCCGGCGACTCGTTCTTCGAGCAGCCGACGAAGCTCCCAAAGGCCAGAGCCACGACGAGGAGAACCAGCAGGACATTTGCGGAGCGCTTCATAAGGACCTCCTGCGCTGGTGGGAAAAGGGTGGATTTAGTTTCTTGATTTTACCACATTCCGGGGAAAAGAAGGCAAGTGAAATTTTTATCATTGCATCAGATAGCCGGATTTAGCCGTCAAAAATACTTGACACGATCGGGTCGATTTTGTCATCCGACCGCTGACGCGGTTTCACGCCTTTACATTCGAACGAAACAGGGCTATATTATCGATTAGCTTATCCAAGGCTTCTCGTGTGGGGGCGAATGGATTCGACGGGGATGATAGAGGCCAGGGAAGCGTGCCGAGGACGCCATCAACCTCGTAAATCAGGTGGCGAACCACAAATGCCGACAACCAGTTGGCAATGGCTGCCTAATTAGTTAGGCGGCCCGTCCGTTCCAGTTGCGCCGACGGGGCTGGAGTCCGGGCGTCGATCACCGACGGCTAGCGTGTCGACCTGCTCTGGGTTTGCACGCGAAAAGAACAAGAGCTAGCACCGTGAACCCCCTGCCTGTTGAGGCTTCACGGGGCGAACAAAACTCGACAGGCTACGCACGTAGACGCCCTCGCGGAAGCATCTTCGGACGCGGGTTCGATTCCCGCCGCCTCCAATTTTTCTATTCATCGGTCAGCGGCGGGTTCGATTCCCGCCGTGTCCACCACTTCAACTCAATCGAATTGCTGTCTCGATCGAAGTTCCTCCATCACTCGGGCCGCAGCGCCTCTATAACTTCGGCCGAGACCCAATAGATATCGCTCTTGCCTCTTTCGCCCGACGTGAAAAAAAGGAATTTTCCGTCCCTCGAGACGAACGGCGTCCCTGCTTCCACCCCGAGATCGATCACCCGCGGTTTGCTCCAGCCGCCGTCCGGCGTCCTGAACGAAACCAGAAGGACACTCTTCATCTTCTCTTCGGGCCTTCTCGAATTGAATACCAGATAGCTCCCGTCGGGCGCGATGAACGGATACATGCTCTGCGTTCCGGCGTTCACCGGCGAGCTCATCCTCTCGAGCGCCTTATACTCCCCGTCGATCTTGCGCGCGACCGCGATGGCTTCGCTACCGGGTCCTTGCGATATGTCTGTCGCGTATATCGTCCCGTCGGATGTCGAGGAAACAAACATAGCCTTTGCCGGGTTGAAAGGAGCCCCGGCGTTCTTCGCCGCGCTCCAGCCATCCCCCTCGCGATCCACATAGAATATGTTCATCGGGGGTCCAGCCTGTCCCGTGACAGGTTTCCCGGACATGAAATAGAGCCTTCCACCGTCGGGCGTCACGATCGGCTCGAACGACATCCCCCCCTCGACGAACGGGACGATCCCGGGCTTCGTCCATTTTCCACCGAGCAGCTTTGTAGTCATGACGACCGGGTAATTCAGGTTCGGATCCCTTCTGGTGAAGTAGAACTCCTTTCCGTCCGGCGTGAAGGAGCACGAGAATTCGTGAGCGGGCGTGGATACGAACCCCGGCGCGAAAACTTCGGGTGTTATTCCGGGCGGTTTTTGTCCGAGATACGGGCCCTTCAGCAGCGGCGATCCGGATTCATCCGTTTGAGCGTATAAACTGCAGTCGACCAACAAGATCACAGCGACAAGCAGCAGTCTTTTCATGGCCGTCTCCCCCTTTATGTTATTGAAGTCTCACGCATTCTACACTATCGACCGTCACATGTTCCTGCTGATATCGGATAGGGGAACTGAGAGGACGATCCTTTCGCGCGGTGGAGCTTGTCCGGGGCAGATTGGCCGCATGGAGATCATCGAGGGAAAAACCCTTACGAAGCGTTGAGGGATAAGCTACAATGCGCCCGCCGGACGTCAGTCGAGATTATGCCTGCCACAAGGGAGATAGATCATGAACAGGATCATCAATTCCCTGAAGACCTTCTTTGATGGTTTTCGGAAGTCGCTGCCCGCATTTTTCGGAACGATAACCTGGACGCCTCCTCCGTGGTTCGCCTCCGTCAAGGGTTCCAAGTCAGGTTTCAAAGATCTATCGCCCGGCCCATCCCGGAAAATTCTCCATATTGTTCCCCGGTCCAGAAAGACCATTACATGGGCGGCGATCGTGCTCGGCGTCCTCATCGCTGTTTGCGTCCTTGTGATCTGGCATGCAGCCCGGCAGCCGGGCGCTCTCATGGTAACAGGCGCCGGCCCGGGGCTCACGAAACTCGAGGACGTGACCAAACCTGACCCGGTCCACATCCGCTTCAGCGGCTCGGCGGCAAGGCTGGATCTGATCGGCAAGGTCGTGGCCTCGGGCATCACCCTCTCGCCGTCCATCGCGGGTGAGTGGAAATGGGTCGCCGACGATCACCTGGTGTTCACGCCGAAGGCGGACTGGGCCGTGGGACAGAGGTACACCGTCAAGATGGATCGTTCTCTGTTCCCCAAGCATGTGCGGCTTTCAACCTACAGCTACTCATTCCGGACCCCTCCTTTCGAGGCGACGATAGCGAACGCCGAGTTCTACCAGGACCCTGAAGACCCTGCGATCAAGAAGGTCCTCGCTACGGTGAAGTTCACCCATCCCGTGGATCCGGCGTCGTTCGAGAAGCGGGTGCAGCTCCGCAGGGACGACCAGAAGACAGACTTCATGGGGATCGGTACCAAGACCTATCCCTTCACCGTGGTGTACGATAAATATCGCAGCGAGGCGTACATTCATTCCAAGCCCATGGAAATCCCCGAAAAAGACGTTTCAATGACGATCACGGTTGATGCCGGCGTGCGCGCCGAGCGGGGCGGTCCGGAAACGGACGCCAAGCTCGAGGGAACCGTGACTATCCCGGGCAAGTATAATTTTCTGCGCGTCGAGTCGGCGGAGTTGACGCTCGTGCGGAACGAGCAATACGAACCGGAGCAGGTGCTGGTCATCCAGACGAGGGGGGGCGTGCAGGATGAGGAAATATTGAAGAACCTCACGGCCTATGTCCTGCCCCAGGACCGGCCTGCCTTCCCGGGCCGGCCGGAAGAGAAGAGCTTCTACTGGTCCGACCCCGCCATAATCGGACCCGAGGTGATTGAACGCTCGCAGCCCGCGCAACTCACTCCGCTGCCTGCCGAGCGGGAGTATGCGGTGATGCACAGCTTCAAACTCACGGCTCCCCCGGGGCGATTCCTCTTCGTCCGGCTGAAAAAGGGAGTCCAGGCCTTCGGCGGCTACCTTCTGGCCAAGGATTACGACGTCATCAACCGCATCCCGGACTTTCCCATCGATCTGGGAATCATGCACAACGGCTCGATCCTGAGCCTCAGCGGCGAGAAAAAGCTCTCGGTGTACGCCCGGGGCATCGAGGCGATCCGCTTCGAAGTGGGTCGTGTGCTGCCGGATCAGATCAACCACCTCGTCAGTCAGACGCAGGGCGATTTTACGAGCCCTGAGTTTATGAATTATCAGTTCAATCAAGACAACATCACTGAACGGTTTTCCGAGGTGCGTGAGCTCCAGGCCGCGGCGCCCGGAAAAGCCCGGTACGCCTCCTTTGATTTCTCGCGGTATCTCACCATGGGCACGACCTCGAACCGCGGCCTCTTTTTCTTTCAGGTTGATGGATGGGACCCGATAAACAAGCGGCCCACGGGCGTGCGCGACAAACGCCTGATTCTGGTCACGGACCTGGGCGTGCTCGTAAAGGACAATGCCGACGCGAGCCACGACATCTTCGTGCAGTCCATCCACACCGGTCGGCCCGTGGGCGCCGCGCGCGTGGAGGTGCTCGGCAAGAACGGCCTTTCGGCAATTTCCGTGACCACCGA